>Ga0233422_10000192_pt1 | contig 33642 bp, 48 predicted proteins | sample Watercolumn_Mata_2_FD_182724 | JGI IMG/M metagenome (GOLD analysis project Ga0233422, IMG submission 182724) | Freshwater microbial communities from Lake Matano, South Sulawesi, Indonesia - Watercolumn_Matano_2014_110_MG | ecosystem: Environmental > Aquatic > Freshwater > Lake | place...
GATCAATAGAGGTTCTAGATAGTGGCGGAAATGTGGGCAATATGGTTTTCAAAACTGGTAGCGGTTCTATAACGGAAAAAGTCAGAATAGCAAATAACGGCAACGTCGGCATCGGGACGACGACGCCTTTTTCTATATTTGCGGTAGCAGGCACTATAACTCAAACAAACCAAAAATCCTGTTCTACGGGATTAACCACAGATAGTTCTGGTCAGATAAATGGGTGTGTTGTTTCCGATGAAACTCTTAAAAAAGACATTAAGGTATTGGATTTATCCGCATTAACTATCCTTAATCAAATAGAACTCAAAGAATATCAATGGAAAAATCCCCTTATTAAAGACGATAAAATCCACGCAGGTTTTTCCGCCCAACAGGTAGAGAGTGTTTTCCCGCAGGCAATCGTTGGCGGGGGGTTGGACGAGAACGGCAATCTTGTTAAAGGCATTGACCCCAACGCTATGGTGGCACTGGCAATTAAGGCAATACAAGAATTAGACGCTAAATTGGGAACTCCAAAAGTGGGAAATAATGGATTGATAGATGAACGAATGGCAGTTTTAGAAAACAGAATTTCCGAATTAGAAAAACGGATTGAGGAGTTGGAAAGCAAACAACCAACCTTATTAGATGTCATAAAAAACACTTTCAGATGAGCAATTTTGAAATGAAAATTATAACTTGGGTTATAACTATAATGATTTTGGCGGTATGTTTGGCGTTGGCTTATGAGCCGAAATTATCAAGACAAGCCGAAGTTATCCAATCCGACATACAGGGTTTGCCGACTTTGGCAGAAAAGACAGAAATTCTGACCTTAATTGACCAAGTGAAAAAAGGAACTATCCCGCCCGACAAAGTAGAAAGATACTTTGAGCTATTAAACAAATACAGCGACAAAACGATTTCTGTTAATAAGCAAAATATAATCAAAAAGGTCAATGATAAATTAAAAGAAAAATTAAAATGACAACCACACATCAAGACATATTTGCAGAAAATAAAATAATTGAACCAAGTGTCAAGAATAATTGGAAGCAAGCGTTAAATAAAAGTTTTTTTACGGGGTTGGTAATCGGGCTTTTATTGGCTGGAATAATATACGGAGTTTTAGTGATGAAGTTTTTTTATGTTTCGCTTGAAACAGCGGGAGGAGTAGAAAGAATATCAATCAACAAGGTTATTGGGGCGAACTTTGTCAATCAACAAGCATTGATACAAGCATTCTGCAAAACTAACCCCGAAGCGTGTAAATAAATGCCTGAAAAATCAATAGACAAACAAATAATGGTTCTGATAGTTGTTGTGTCTTTTCTCGGAGGGCTTGTTAAGGCATTGGACGATGGCGAAAATGTGAACTGGAAACATTTGCTTTTTCAAACTATCATTGGAGGATTTTCGGGAGTTATATTTGGACTTCTGACTTGTTATGTTTTCGGAGAGAATATGTATTTAGTGGGAGCTGTATCAGGGGCAGGCGGAGTATTAGGAATGAAAGGATTAAAATCACTTTCCGAGACAATTAGAAGGTTTATAGAGTTTTCATTGAGAAAATGAACCCATACAAATTATTCCGCAAAACCGAACTTCGCAAGAAAGCGGTTTATAACACTATATTCTGGTTGTTGGTTTTGGGGGCGTTCGTGTGGGTGGTATATTGGGCTTATGATTTCATTACGAATTTCATCATTGCAATTTCAGGATTTAATAGTTGATAGGGCTAAAAAACGGCTTTATACGAAAAAAGGTATCCAAGCACGGAAAAACACGCAAAATCGCTATAAAGCGAAATTAAAGGGCAATAAAGCATAATTCCCTAATGGGGGCGGATAGGTAATAATCATACCCGAAAACCTATCTGGATTATTTCAAAGTGCCAATTCTATAAATGGTATGTGAAGAATTGGAATTACACTTATAGAAGTTCCAAGCGGTTCTGTCCGTTGCCCCATTAGGGAATTAAAAAAGGAGATAGTTCTTTTTATATGTGCCGTCAAGTTGAGTTAAGTTGAGTAAAGTTATGTCAAAAGAAAAAATATATGAACCAACAGAAGGTGAATATATTGGTTATTATAGAATTGAGGATGAAATGAAAGTGCTTGCAGGAAGAGTTTTAACTTTGATTGATGCAAGTATTCAAGATAAAGAACAACGAAAAGCATTAAAAGATTTAATCAGAATGGAATTTTCAAGAAGAATAGGTGAGTTTCAAGATTTAGCATTTAAAGGAACAAAAGGTCACTCTGTTAAATGGGAAACAATCAAACCTTACGACCCATTAAATTAAGCAATAATTAACGAAAATTTTGACGGCACATATAAGGAGGACAAAATGAAGTGGATAGTTCTTTTATTGGTGGTTTGCAAGTTTAATCTTGGTTATTGGGCAAACCTGCCAAAGGAACAGCGACAAGGAATAATCACGGCTTACGCGCTGGAATACGCCCACAAGTTTAAAGGCAAAGCCAGAGCGTATTCCTTGATTGACCTTGAAGCGTGGCAGGTGTCTATCGTAGTTGAACCATTAGAAACGGGGGTGTGAGATGCGACAGCTTTTATTCAGGTTCTTGTGGTGGCTGTTAATTGAGCCGAAAAGGAGGAATTATGTCGCACATCGTTAAAAAGTTAGAGTTCATCAAAAGGGATTTGGACAAGCTCCAAACGGACTGCTTGCGACTGGCACTATTCAATAAAAACTGGGATAATGTCCGTATGCACATTGAAGAAGCCAACCACGATATAGAAGCCCTTGCCGAGCTTATCCAAGAGCTGTTTATCGTCACCAATGGCTCGCTCACCAACGCCCAAATAGCGGTGGGACAATGAAACCTGTTTCGGGCAGTTCAGGAAACAAAACTGCCCACGAATTTATGGACACAAGATTAGAGGAATTAGAAAGTTTATTCATTGGAAAACAAATAGGAGTAGGAATGCATAGAGCAGTTTTTCTGTTTCTGTTAGACCAAACAAAAATTATTAAAGTAGCGAATTGTGAAGAAGGAAGACAGCAAAATATACTTGATTTAAGAATTTGGGAAGGATTAAAAGAAACACAAGCTAAAAAATGGCTTGCCCCTATTCACGCTGTGAGCCCTGCTGGAAAGTATCTAATTCAGGATAGGGTTGAGCCATTGCCAAAACAAAAATATCCTAAACGAATACCAGATTTTTTCACCGATACAAAATATACAAACTTTGGGTGGTTAAAAGGAAAGTTTGTTTGTTGCGATTTTGGGGCAGTAAGGATTTTTAAAGATATAACTCTCATCAGATTAGTAAAAGCAAATTGGTGGGAAAACTAAATAAAATAAACTTATGAAAAAACTTTTTCCACAACAAAATACAGGAGTTATTATAACGCCATTGGTTGACAGCGATTTTATTGCGGGCGGAATATCGGGTATTATTTATAAGGCAATAACAGACGGAGATTGGGAAAAATGGTTGCCATTGGACGAGTTTCAATCAACGCCTGCTTTTGACACGATGTCCTGTTTAAGTTTCTCTGCCCTACATCTAATAGAAACACAAATAAACCGATTACTCTTTTTAGATTTAATCCCCAAGAAAGTCGTTGACGAATTGAATGCTATGGGATTTATCAAAGGAGGATTATTCAACGCTTCTGCTCGTTTTACCGCCAAAATGTCGGGAACAACCACATCAGGAAACTCTTTTCAGAATGTTTGGAACTCTATCAGACACGACGGGTTAGTTCCTGAAAGCCAGTGGAGTTTTACCAAAGATATGACTTGGAAAACTTTTTACACCGCTATCCCCAAAGAAACCAAAGCATTAGGCAAAAGATTTTTAGAATTGTTTGATATTCAGTATGAGTGGGTTAATGCTGGGAGCGTGTTATCCGTCAAGAAACAAAAGGAGTTAGTAAATTATCATTTAAGGCAAGCACCTTTACAAATAGCGACTGGAATATGTAGTAATTGGAACAATATCGGGATAGTTTCAAAGTGTTTGGCGTCTGCTTCACACGCTACGACAATTTATAAACCCATAACGGACTATATCCCTGATTTTGACCAATATGAGCCATACAAAAAAAAGTTAGCAGTAGATTATCAACTGCTGTATATTATGAAAGGTATTGTTTCCTTGAAACCACACCTTGATAATTCGGCAGAAAAAAAAACTATGTTTCAACTTATCAAGAAGAAAGGAAAGCCAGAAGTTTGCTTTGTCGCTTTTGGCAAAAATTATTTATTAGATGATATGGACAAAGTGCAAAAAGGTCAGGAAGCTGGTATCTTTACGCCAGACATCATTGAACAGGACAATATGGACATCAATGGCGAGTGGCGTGATTTTTACTGGCAACATTTATGAATACAGAAAACACAAAAGCGTTGATTTATTCAACAACCTTTCAAGGTGCGTTGGTGAGCATATTGGGATTTATTTTTACTTTTTTTAAAGTCCCGATAGCGAATGAAGAAATAGGACAGATAATTAGTGCATTGGTAGTATTAGCGGGAATATGTATTTCTATTTATGGCAGATACAAAGCGAAAGAAAAGATTGGCGGAATTTTCAGAATATAAAGTTAATATAGCCACCCCAAACGGGGTGGTTTTAGTTTGACAAAGTTATCCACAGGCAGGGGTATTGACACGATTTAACAAAATGATATACTTCAAATATGCTAACGCAATACCAACAACAAAAAATTAAAGAACTGAAAAAAATTTGCATAGCGTTGTATAAACAAGGTTTAACAACACGTGAAATCAGTGAAAAGATAGATAAAAAAAGAAGCCACGCTTGGGTGGCTATTGTTATCCAAAAATATAACAAAGAGAAGGGAGGTTCAAAATGACCACTAACCAAATTTTAACAGCAATGCAATTTAAGGTTGAAGATTTAGAAAATTCTGAAATCTTAAAAAGCATTCAAGAAAAATGGCAAGACGAAGACAGAAGTAAAGATTTTGATGTGGTAAAGCAAATTGACGCATCAAGATTATTCTTTGATTATAATTAAAAGGGGAACAGGAGCGGGGAGTCAATTCCGATTACGCGGTTCCGCTTTATCGGGATTGTATCTCCTCTTCTAACAAAAAAATGACAAAAAAAGAACCGCAGGAAGAAAAATCAATAATTCCTGCAAAAAATCAAGAAATTATATCTCTTATAGCACAAGCCGTAGATAAAGGGGCGGCAGTTGAAACAATGGAGAAGCTAATGACTTTACAGGAACGCTGGGAAAAAAATCAAGCAAAAAAAGCGTTTGACGAAGCATTGTCAAATTTCCAAAAAAATTTGCCTGTTATTCAAAAAACGAAAAAGGTGTTGAATAAAGATGGCAGAACAATCCGCTACCAATACGCACCGATTGAGTCAATCATAGAACAGATTAAGGAATTACTTGCTAATAATAATCTTTCTTATAAGTGGGAAGTAGAAAACAAAGAAGGGTTTATCAAAGCGACTTCGGTAATCACTCATATTATGGGACATTCAGAGGCAAGCTCTTTTGAAGTTCCGATTGACAAAGAGGGATTTATGACTGCTCCTCAAAAATATGCTTCGGCTCTCACTTTCGCCAAGAGATACGCTTTTTGCAACGCTCTCGGCATTGCGACTGCTGATGAAGATACCGATGCTAATGATGTTGGCAACGAAAATAATGTTAAATCCGTTAAAGCGAAAATAATGTTTTCGTTGCGAAATCTCGGATACGAACCGAAAACAAAAGAAGAAACAGAAGAAATCGTGGAAACATTGACAAAACTTCCCCTAACAGAAAAAAATTATGCGGAAATATCAGGTCGTTTAGGGGCACTGGTTAAAGAAAAACAAGAATATGAAAATACTGAAATTTGACAACGAGCAAGAGTGGCTTGACGCAAGGCGGGGGAAAATAACAGGCACTCGGCTCAAAGATTTAATCGTAAAGCGTGGCAACGGCAGGAAAAAGGGATTTTACGAAATTATAGCCGAGCGTGTAGCCATTCCCAAAAGCGAGGAAAATGTAATGGACAGGGGAAAAAGATTAGAAGTTGAAGCCATAGAGCGGTTTGAAAAAGAAACAGGCAAAAAGGTTAATAAGGATTTGGTGCTTATCTGCCGAGATGACAATGAGGATATAGCATATTCTCCTGACGGCTTTATCGGCAAAACCGAAACCATTACCGAAACCATTGAAGCTAAATGTCTTAATTCGGCTTCACATATTGAGGCATTGCTTACGGGCAAGATACCGAACGAATACGAAGAGCAGACCATTCAGCCGTTTATCGTCAATGACAAATTGAAAAAATTGCATTTCGTATTTTACGACCCAAGAATGCCAAAAGATTTTTTCTATTTCACGATAAACCGCAAAGATGTAAAGGACAAAGTGCAAGAATACTTTGAGATTGAGAAGCAGGCATTAGTAGAAATAGCAAAAATTGAAAAGCAGTTGACATTTTAATCACTCGGGGTGGCGAAGGGTTTATTCCTTTTTTACAAGCCACGCAAGCTGACTAAAATCCCTGTCAGTCCCCGTTCACCTCCTTATGGAAACAATAACCATAGACACAATTATCAAAGAACTAAAAGCAGGCACAGCTGACAACCCTCAACTGCTCTCGGACTACTTAATCAGATTATCAGCTTCACTTTATACGGCAGGAGTGATGGAATTGGAACTGCAAATCTCTTACGCTAAAAAGTGGGAAGAATTAAGACCCAACCAAAAGTCGGATAAGTCCTGCGATATGACCGCTATGCTCACGGACGAATACAAAGAATGGAAAAAAGCAAGCATAGCCAATAAGACGATTTTGAATTGTATCCAGTCAATAAAGAAAAAGTTAAGAAATTTGGAAATGGAACTCCAAAGCGGACAAAATTACTAATATGAACAAAATAAAACCCGAAAAAATAACCTATCACCCTGACAAACGCCCATTCTATGAGAAATCCGCCCCAGCAGGCGAACATTATGCCTGTGTCCGTTGCAACAAATGGATAAAAGTTGAGGAATGGGAAGAACACAAAAAACTTCATCAATGAAAAAACTTTCACGCAAGGGACTATTTAATAAGGCGTGGAAGCTCACCAGTGAGGTTGTAAGGCGAAAAGGTATTAAAGGTGATTATAATTACTGCTTTACTTGTCTTTCACTTCACAAATGGCAAGACCTGCACGCGGGACATTTCAAACACGGCAAGAGCAAGAGATTATACTTTGATTTGAGGAATTTACGCCCGCAGTGTAATAAATGCAACACATACTTAAACGGCAACAGAGATGTATTCGCTTATAGAATACTTAAAACAGAAGGCGAAAAGGAACTTGATTTCTTGATGAAGCACGGAGTAAAAGACCATTATTTCTCTAACAAAGAATTAAAAGAAATTATAGCTACAAGAGAGAAAGAGTTAAATTTAAAGATTTTAATATGATAGAAAAATACAAAAGGTGTTGGTGTAAAATAAAGCAGACGCTTTTATGACATTCCAATAAGTTTTATCCTTAGAGCAATAGGAATACATCCAGCCGTTTGTTTGTGAAAGAATTATTACCCCGTTTTCTCTCGGTAATTCTCTGGATTAACTCTCCGTGGGTATCAATTAGTCCCCCACAGGTAATTCTTAAATCGCAAAATCCACTTTTCACTTAACGATTTAAGCAATGATGTATCCTTGTCGCAATGAGGTTTCCATCCGCTATGATTTAATTGGCATCCAACGGGAAGCTCATAGCTTCGCCAACTTATCCCGTCAGTAGGATTAAAAAATTATTAAAAAAAATCACCGACATATTGATAAAAGGATTGTCGGTGATTAAAACCCGAAGGTTTTTATTTGCACTTATTAAAATTATAATCCTTTTATCAATGTATCTACTATATTCCAATAAAAGATATTAGTCAAGTGAGTTATCCACAACCCCCATTTGACAGGAAATTAAAAATTTTATAAGATAAGGTTATGGCAACAAAGCATAACTCCATTTCAATAATTATCGGACAAGAGAGTCAAATCACAGAATGGGGTGTTATGTCCCCGTTGCCATTGTGGTTTGACTTTTTTGTTTTGTAAAATATGGCAACAGGTAGATTTATTAGAAAATCAATAACAAAGTCAGAAGAAGTAAGTAATTTATCCGAACAAGCCGCACTTTTTTATACTTGGTGTATTCCTTTTATTGACGATTTTGGTTTATTATGGGCTTCTACGCAAAAATTGAAGTGGGAAATAATGCCATCACGGACAAAATATACCATAAATTTTATCCATAAGTGTATTATTGAAATGATAGAACAGGAACTTGTCAAGGTTATAACGCTGGAAAACAAGAAATGGCTCTGGTTTCCGAAGTTTCACAAACATCAGACATTAAAGAAAGACCGCAATCCGCAAACATACCTTGAAAATGGCTATAAATGGGACTTTTTAGAAGAAATAGGAGGATTGGAAACATTTGGAAACCAAATGGAAATTGTTGGAAACCAAATGGAGACACCCGCCCGCGTAATAAGAATAGAAGAAGAAGTAGAAGAAGAATATAATATAATTAGCAAACCGCAAGCGGATTTGCACGATAAAGAACCTTCCCTTAATGACCTAATTAAACTATTTGAGCCGGTTAATCCCAACTATGCCGACATTTATAAAAATAAAACCCAACGCAAGGCATTAGAAGAATTAGTTAAAAAGCACGGGGCGGAAAAAATAGTCAAAACCTTGCAAATTTTACCCGCCACGATTGGTCAAAAATACGCCCCTGTTATCACAACCCCTTTACAGCTTAAAAGTAAACTCGGCAATTTAATTGCTTTTGTCCAACGCCAACAGCAGGACAAAATAAAAATAGCCCCAGCTTATAAGCCAAATGGCAAAAATACTTAAACTAATCAGCGGAAAAGAATATCTTTTAGAGGATGACGAGGCGGATTATATCAAACAGATTATTCCGAAGAGTGATTTTATTCCGCTTTCAAATGGCGATTTAATAAATGCTAAAATTATTGAGCGGATAGGCGAGCCAGACCAAAAACCATTTTGGGATTGCTATCCCATAGAAGAAAATAAAACTGGTAGATATTTTTGGCGAGGTGGAAAAAGAATTTATCTTGAACTGGATAATTTGGCAGAAATAAAATATCAAGACGACCCGAAGTATTTTTCAATGCCAAAAGTCAGTGTTTATAAACAATTAACCACCCCTTAATGCGAGAGGGGGAAAACAAATGTTAAATCTTACTTATAAAGATTTCAATATGGTAAAAGATGATGATACTGCTTATGACGAAGTTATTATAGATATAAATTCTTTAATTGGAATTTATGTCAAAAATAAGGATGCAAAGAATTTAATCACTAAAAAATTACAGCAACTTTTACGGATATTTGATGATGATGAAAATAAAATAACCTAACCACCTCTTAATGTGAATAAGGGGAAATAAAATGGAAAACATACAAAAAGAAGTGAGATATGAGGGATATTTTATAATGGAAGGCGGATTTAAGGTTAATTTTAATATTTCCGCAGATGACGGAGGGGAAAAGCTTAATAGTTTATATGGTAATTCAGCATTTGAGTGGGAACAAGAAGAAAGCATTTATTTAGAAAATAAAGGAAAAGAGTTCTTTATTTTGGCAAAGAAAGTAATTGGCTTTTTTATCAGATGTTATCACGAAAAATTATGACCATTTTCCCCGTCTGGTGAAAATGGTCAAACGACCCCAAGCAATAATGCAGAACATAACCAAAACAATCCTCTCTTTCTGGGTATTATGGAGCGTTATTCCTTTACATAGTCCTTATACTCTGGCAGAACCAGTGAGGGCATCTACGCACAGCGTTTTTGTGGGGGAGTTTCAGACCGAATACTTGGAAGAGGATTTGAATATAGAGCAGGGGGCGGTAAGGTCGGCTTGGGCAAGCACCCTAAAAGCCCAAGATACCGCCTCCGAAGAGATTTTAAGGGAAAATGTAGGGGTTTGGGCAGAAAACGCCTATAAAACGATTTTAAGGGGCAATAAAACGATTTTATACAGGATTATGATGTGCGAAAGCGGTGGAAATCCAAAAGCCCAAAATCCAAATAGCTCTGCCAAAGGATTATTCCAATTTATTGACAGCACTTGGAAAGAAAATTGCAAAGGAAATATATTTAATCCAAACGACAACTACGCTTGCGCCGAACGAATGGTTTTACAGGAAGACAAGATAAGCCATTGGTCGGCAAGTAAGAGTTGTTGGGAGTAATATGGCTCAACTAATAAAAGAAATGGCAAATGGAGAAAATTCAAATGATTTTCTCAAAAAGATAGTTGATGATTTAGAAAAAAATTCACTAGCTGACAAAAATAAAGGACACGAAATAAAATTATTTAATAATTATGAAGCAAATTAAGTTGATAAATTATTGATTGAAACGGCAAAAACATTCAACGAGATAAAATTATGAAAACAATAAAAGCAGAAAAATGCAAAGACGGCTGGCTTCTAACCATCACAGAAAGATGGGCTGTCGGGTGTAAAGCTGATGTATTGAGAGTTATCCGTGAAAACGGACTAAAAGTGAATAAAGAATGTTCGCATAAACCCACAAAGGAAAATCCGCAAGAATGGATTTATGCGGAGTAATTTATAAATATGAATAGCAAAAAAAATCCAAAAGAATTAAAAGAGATTTTAAAAGAATTTGACAAAAAGATTACAATCGCTGATTTTTGCTGGAAAGATTATTTGGGAGAAAAGTTTGCTAAACAAAGTCAAAAAAAAATTAAAAACTTCCTCCGCCAAACCTATCTTGCCGCCCAGAAAACGGAAAGAGAAAAGATTATTAAGATAGGAAAAGATATGAAATTTCCAACAAAAAAAGGTGGCTCAAAAGAAATGCCATATACAGAGTATTTAGCATCAAAACCAGTCCACGAAAGTAATGAGATTTTTCAGCAATATTTTTATAATAAAGCCATAGACGACTTCCTCGCTAAATTGAGAAGGGAATAAAGATATGACAAAAGAAAAAAATTATAAACAGGATAAAGAACCGAAAAAAATAATAAAGAAATATCTAAATAAAAAGGTTTTAATTCTTGAAAAGGATGGATGTGGTGGATGGTCTCCGAAAGATGAGGGATTTGTTATTGAAGAAACAAAGTCAGCGACTACCTCGCGGAAGTGTCCGCAACGGAAGCGAGCCACTACGCTGACGCACCGCCCAACTATGAATAAGCGGTTAGGGAAGGCGACCTGAAAGAACCTTTGTTATATCTTAGGTTGAAGCTCTCACAGCGGAAACTCAAAGAATAACAAATCGTCAGCGGCAACGGACTGCCGGTTAAGAACCAAAGGAAGTCATAGCTTTCTTGCAGTCCGTTGATACTAATACTTAATTTCAATTTATGAACAATAATGAATTATTAAAAAAACCCTGTAAAGAATACTATGATACCTTGCCACTAAAAAGTGAACATTGTTTTGATACAGACGGACACCCGCACAATAATCCGATTAAATGTATTCGGTGTGGCGTAAGATATTCAGAATGGAGAGAAAGAGTTTTAGATAAAGCAAAAGCAATGCCAGAAATTGAGGCAGTGATTTTAGAACAAATGAAAATAAATAAATTAAAATGAACCAAGAATACGAAACACTAAAAAAGATTATGTCGGACAACCAATTTTTTGATGACGATTTTATTACTACAACCAAAGGAGCAATTAAGCAATGGGCGTTTTGCAGAATAAAAAGTTATATCCGATTTTACAAGAAAAATCCTTATGCGGCAATTAAAAAATGCTTTCAAATTTACCTTTCCCGCGATTAAAGTTTTTTACAATTATGTATAAATTAAAAGATATAATCAATAAAGTTCATTGTGCAGATTGTATAGAATTTATGAAGAATATGCCTGATAAGTGTGTTGATACGATAATTACTGACCCTCCAGCAGGAATTTCTTTTATGGGAAAAGACTGGGACTCGGATAAAGGTGGAAAAGACCAATGGATAGCATGGCTTACAGATGTAATGAAAGAGTGTTTAAGGGTTTCTAAGCCAGGAGCAACAGCATTAGTTTGGGCTATTCCCAGAACTTCACACTGGACAGCAACAGCAATAGAGAACGCAGGGTGGGAAGTCAGGGATGTTATTACACATTTATTTGGTAGTGGCTTTCCGAAGGCGACTGATATAAGTAAGCAGTTGGATAAAGGATACGAGAGAGAGGTTATTGGGGAAAATCCAAACGCCAAAGGAAGACAAAAAAATACTGGAAAGTTTGGAGGACAAGAAGGAGAGGAGTTGGCTAAAATACCAAGATATTCTGATATTACCTCCCCCGCCACCCCCGAAGCAAAACTCTGGAACGGCTGGAAATCACACGGACTAAAACCAGCTTCTGAACATTGGATAATGGCAGTAAAACCTAATGAGGGAACTTATGCCCAAAACGCTTTGAAGTGGGGAGTGAGTGGTTTGAACATAGATGGTGGGCGGATTAACTTAAACGGAGACAAAAAAACAAGTGGTGGCTGTAAAACAAGAATAGATAATCAGAGTCATTTATCTTTTAGGGGTGGGCAAATAAACAAAGAAGACAATTCAATTGGTCGCTTCCCAGCTAATTTAGTCCTCTCCTGTGAATGTGATGAGGTGATAGAGGGGAAAATTAGAAGTTCTGGTGGAACGGGTAAAATAAACAAAGATACCCCTGTTAATTTGGGTGGTGGTAATAACTATAGAAATTATGCCGATAAAGATGGCAAAGAAAAATCTATAATCCACACTAACCCAGAATGTCCCTGTTATATGTTAGATGAGCAACAAGAAAGTGCTTCTCGCTTTTTCTATTGTGCTAAGGCAAGCAGGTCTGAACGCAACATCGGGCTTGACAGGACAGCGATAGTTTCTATAATGAAAGTATGGAAAGAAAACAACACAATAAAAGAGGAAAGATTAGCCGAGCTATTGGTGGATATGGACATATCACAAGGAAGGGTTATAGGCGTATGTGGGATGTCGGGCAAAAACGATTCAGAATGGAACACTGCCTTATTTGGGAAAGATTTAATGGAGAAATACCCAAAGGATGCTGTATTCATCACAAAGACGGAAACAAACTCAATAACTCCATTAAAAATTTGGAATTGGTTAAATTCATTACTCATAAAAGAATACACTCTGGATGTGAAATACGAAATGGAAAGTGGTGGAAACCCTGCCGAAAATGCGGAGAAATACAAACCATTGATAATTATTATGAACGAAAAGATGGAATCTCGCCTTGGTGTAAAAAATGTTGTATTGGGAACGCAGTTGAAAATAAGCGTAAAAGACGGAAGCAACTTTCATCCAACCTGTAAAAATTTATCTCTTATGGAATATCTTTGTATCTTAACCAAAACCCCAACAGGCGGAATAGTTTTAGACCCCTTCGCTGGCAGTGGTTCAACCCTTATCGCCGCTAAAAACACGGGCAGGGATTTTGTCGGAATAGAAAAAGAAAGTGATTATTGTGTTATTGCAAATGCAAGAATAAAGACAATAAGAAAAAATTTAACATTGTTTTAGTTTGCAAAAGTTATCCACAGGCGTGGAAAATGTTTTGCCCTTTGACACAAAATAAAAAATAGCATACTATACAAGTATGCCAATCAAAGAAACACAAATCGGAAATCTTATGAGCCGATTAGTTTCGGGCTATTAGCGTTTTTTAAGACGTTATTTTTTTTACGAGGGTTTATCCCCTGTGTCTGTAATGGTGATTTCTAAAATCGCTACGGGGTAGTCCCCCGTGAGAAAATAGAATGTTTTTACAAACGAATGCTCTTTTTAGAAAAACTATGATATGTAAGTCAATCGTTTTAGAATATCGTAAATTCTGACCTATGCTGGATAGGGCTTACAAGCCATTTTTAAAAGATGTGCTGGCAACGCTGCAGACTTGCGACCAGCGACCGAGTGAGTGCGAGAAATCGCAGGGAAGGCATATCGTAAGAGGTTTAATCACTCCGCCTCGTTTTTCTAAAAATCTTTCTGTCATAAAAATTTCTTAATTCCTTACAAGGGAAGAAAAGTCTGTATGAAGACCTGTCTGGATAGTATATTCAGGAGGGAGTATTTAGTGAAATATCAGGAGTGATTATTTCACTAAAAGTTTGATACTCTCTCCTTAATATACTATCTGGAAGTAAGAGTGTTTTTTAAGAAAATCGCCCGTGTCTTTCAGAGTTGCCAGTTCCCATTTTTTGCCAATCCGTTCATTTTGAATTATCTTTTTGAATTATCTTATAGGGTATCGGAAATGCGAGTATATTTTTTCGGAAAGTCCTTTGACAACAAAAAAACCGCGAGCAAGTTGTTAGCGCGGCTTTTTGCTTTTTGGCTTTTAGTTTTCGCCTTTTTGCTTTTTGCCTTTTGTAAACATATCAACCGAATACTTTATATCGTCCCTGATATTAAGACAGATATGCGGTTTATCGTCATCAAGATAATTCTCCCACGGGAATACAGAAACGACTGCAATATCATTTTTTCTGTCTTTCCCTGTAATGTGAATAAAAAGATGATTGTTTCCGCCCTGCCCCTTTGTCGCCCTTTCTGATGTTATTGTTCCATATAATCGCATAGTTTATGAGGACAAGTGCCACCATTATGTTGTCTTGCTATATTACAATTAAAACAGAGTATTTGTAAGTCTTTTGGATAGTTTTCTTTGATAATTCTTTTATACCAGTGATAACCACTTAATCTGTTCCTGTTGTTGCCAAATCTTAATTTATAGCCATCGTTATTTATGTGGTCAATCGTCAAAAATCGCACATCAACAATTCCACAACAAGCACATTTTCCGCCATAATAATTGATTATTTGTTTTTTTAGTTCTTTGGCCAGTAGTGATTGTTTTTGTAAGGCAAGTTTTCGCCAAGATTTATATTTTTTAGTCAATCTGTAAGTTCTTTGCCATTCTTTTTGATAAGGATTAAAAACAATCTTATAAGATGTGGTTTTTCTTGTCTGTTTCATTCGCAAGTTAAAACAAGATTTACATTCTGGATGTCGCTTGTCCAATTTATGTTTATCATAATAAAACCCCGACAGAGGTTTTATCTGATGACACTTTGAGCATTGTTTAGTCATATAATTTCATTTTATATGATAACAATATAAGTGTCAAGATGTTAAAGAGCATACCACTTGCAATAATACACCCTACAAGCCCGCCCAAGAATTGAGCGAGCCAAAGGATTTATATTTTTTATCGTTGTAATAAGTTTAGGCGGATAGTCAACGGCTTATTTTTCAATAAGCTTTATACAACTATAAGTCTTTTCAATAACTTTAAATGCTTTTGATAATTTTGTATCGCATTTGTCGCATTTTTCACCCCATTTCGCAAGCACATTTTCATATTCTTCTCTGCAATTTTGACAATACATTATTCTGTATTTCATTTTTTCCACCTCCTTCCCAATAACCACCAAACCAGCGGAGCAAGTCCAATAACCCATATTAAGGGAGTTCCGAGAGTGTCAAGTATTAAGATATAAGTTTGTGAGTCCATAAGTTTCAGGGAGTAAGCCGAGCGGAAGTAAAAAAGGATTAAATACTAACCGCCCAGCGTGTCCCTATATCAAGAGAGTATAACACCCTCATTATTCCGCCCCTTTTCGCCAGATAAGAGACGGAATGTGAGAGAATTAAAGATTGGAGTTTGTGATGGCTTGTTGGAGTTCTTCAAGTGTGCGAACATCCCGTTGCCCGTTAAACACCCAGTATTGGTTAGTATAATCATAGCCATTCCATATTTTCGCCCCGTGTGGAGGTTTATCATTTTGTGAAACCATAATGAAACGACCATCGAGTGTGAGATATTCATCTTTTGATGTCCTCATTTTTTGTAAAAGTTCTGGCGAAAACTTTATTAAATAAAAGCCCGCATATCGGACGGGATATACGGGCATATAGTATAGATTAGTCCCGTCCGACTATGTATCTATCCTATATCATAAAAAAAAGAATGTCAAGAGCTAACCTGTGGATAACTTTATGAAATCTACAAAAGTAGAAATTAAATATAGGTATTAGAGCGGGAATAAAACATAATAAATTATTAAAATATATTAGAACATAATAAGTGGAAAGTGTAAAGTAATGAGTTAGACACTTTTTTTATGGGAGCGCCGAAAAATAATCAATTCGCAATAGGGAATTCAGGTGGAAAACCCTATTCAAAAGAGAATAGAGAAAAAGCCGCAACACTCAAAGGTTTACTTTTAGATTGGTGTCTGAAAACTTTACAAGCGCACGCAGATGGAAAGAAAGTTAAACCAGAAGACCTAAAACTTATCCGAGAAAGATTACTGATTACTTGTATCCCGAAAGAATTAGACATTGGCGGACAGGAAGAAAAACCAATTCCGATTTTAGCAATCCTAAAAAAAGAAAATGACAATGAAAATGTTCTCTAACATTTTTTGTCCAGAAAAAGGTTTGTTGGTTTGGAATAAGTGGAAATTTTTAGATGTGTTTTATTGGGAAAGAAATACTTTTGGCTATTGGCGATTTTCAATAAAAATACCACTAAAAAATAAAAAAGTGATAATAGGATATGGTTCAAATGGATTTTTCCTTTACACTTACGGATTTGAAAAAGTTTTTTTCAAAATTAAAGTTTTTTTTCTTTCTCTGTATTGGAGTTGGCAAATACGAGGATATTATTGGCACAAAATAAAAAGATGTATCAACCGACAACAGCGTTAAAAAAGATATTAGCGGTAAAAAAAAGAATACGAGCTATATCCGGCGGGACAGGAGCAAGCAAGACAATCGGGATAATCCAAAATTTGATTGACCTGTGCCAACGAGATAAAACCCCCACTCTTACGAGCATTGTGTCCGAGAGTATGCCGCATCTTAAAAAAGGAGCAATCAGAGATTTTCAGAACATAATGATGACGCATAAGTATTGGCGGGACGCAAAATGGAGCGAAACAGATAAACTTTATATTTTTGAAACAAGAAGTCAGATTGAATTTTTCGGAGCAGACCAAGCGGATAAGTTAAGAGGCGGGCGCAGGAATAGATTATTTATCAACGAGGCAAACAATATCTCGTTTAGAGCGTTTGAGGAATTGGAAGTCCGGACAAGGGAGCTTGTATATCTTGACTGGAACCCTGTGTCAGAGTTTTGGTTTTATACGGAAGTATTGCCCAACAGGGATGATGTAGAGCATATCACGCTTAATTATTTGGACAACGAAGCATTAGACGAGGCCACAATTAAATCCATAGAGCAAAGAAAAGACAGAATGGGTTGGTGGAAGGTTTACGGATTAGGGGAATTATATGAGCTTGAAGGGTTGATTTATAGCGGGTGGCAGATAATTGACAAGATACCCCACGAAGCGCGCTTGGAGAGGTATGGATTGGATTTCGGCTACACTAACGACCCGACAGCTATTGTAGCGATTTATTATTATAACGGAGGTTATATTTTAGAGGAAAAAGTTTATCAGAAAGGAATGAGCAACAAGGATATTGCCGATGTTTTGAAAAATTTACCGACTAAACTAATAATAGCCGATAGCGCGGAGCCGAAGAGCATTGACGAAATAAAATCATTTGGCATAAACATTTTACCTGCGGAAAAAGGCAAAGATAGCGTCCGGCACGGGATACAAACTTTACAAGAGCAGAAAATAAGCATTACCAAACAGAGCGTTAATTTAATTAAAGAGTATAGGAATTATATGTGGCAGTCCGACAAAAACGGCAAGATACTGAACGAGCCAGAAAAAGGCAAAGACCACACATTAGACGCTGTGAGATACGCTATTACTTCCCTGATACCCATAATAAAACGAAGGGATTTTATCAAGAGTTTGCCACAGGTTTATCCAAGCACTATAAGCAACCCAGCAAGATGATAAAGCATTACTGCGATATTTGTAAAGAAGAAATAATTGACAGGGATTTTAGATGTGAATTAGTTGTTGTCGGCATAAACAATGCAATAAGATTTTTAAATCATAAAAAAACCGATACGCCACAGATTAGAGAAAAACGTTATCAATTTTGTCGGAAATGTTTATCAGAAAAATTAAAAGGATTTGATAATATATAATGCAAGAAGAAGCAGACAAACTACCAGACGATATATTTTCATATATCACAATGCAGGAAGCCGCCTACGAGCGGGATATTTCCATTGCTGGTATTTGGGATTGGAATATGAAAACCCACTGCCAAGAAGCCATAGTGTATAAATACTCCCAGACAATGAACGACAAGAGAAAAGGAACGATAGACGAAATACCCATTAAAAATATAATAAAACCCATTAGGAATGTCCAAGACGCTGCGGAAGATATTGACGTAAAGGATTGTATTCTTTATGTGGACGACCCAGAATACTATCACTTGTCTTTCCTTATCAAGAAATATCACGATGATGTTTTTATAGTTGAGAATGATTTGGATACTTATTTTGACCAATTAAAAGAGGAAAAAAATGATTTTGGGTTGTGTCTGACAATGGATGTCGGGATGCCAAAACCAGAGATTATAAACTTGCAATCAATCGCTTTTTGCGACCAGACGGATGTTTTATCAGGGCCGATAGGGATTAAGTATTATTTCTCTCCGAGCCAATTAAAAGAAATGGAAAAACGTGGTTGGGGTTCGGAAAAGTATGGAGCTGACCAATCAATAGACGAATTTCTTTTATTAGCCCAGACCTATCAAAACAGAGACAAGACCACAGGCGATAAAAATGAAACTCCTGGGAAGTATTCGGAAGTTTATATGGTATTAGGGGATTTGCCAGAGAAATATCTCAATGACCAAGACACAGGGCAATATATCTACCAAATGCAGATTGTCGGGTTCTATAACACCGAGAAAGGCACAAAAGGAATTACATTATTTAAGATTAAAACCGAAAATCCATTAAAAGCACACAAGAGAGACCCGATATTTGGCAGGGCTTGCGGTTGGGGCGGGATTGAGGAATTGGTTGAAGGGCAGATTTGGACTACCTATTCAGAGATTAGAAAAAAAGAATTTTTAGACGCTGCTTCCAAAATTTTGCTTCTGACTGACGACCCTACTATTTCTGCCAAACATCCGACTGGATTAAAAAACGTTGAGAATTTAGAAATAATAGAAACAGAAATTGGCAAAAAAGGTCTTTGGCAAGCCGATACATTTCCGCGCAACTTTCAATTATTTGATAAAATGGTTGATGAGTGGTGGGTTCACGCCCAGACAATGGGTTCTGCGCACAATCCGTTATTAGGCACGGAGTCGCCTTCAGGAACTCCTTTTAGAGCGCAGGAGAGACAAGTTATTGAGGGCAAGAGCATTCACGAATACAGGCAAGGCAAGTTTGCGAAGTTTATAGAGGAACTATACCGAGATTGGTTTATTCCGTATATTTCAAAGCAAATTGTCAAAGGCACGAAATTCTTGTCCGAGTTGTCTTTGGAAGAGATGCAGGAGATTTCCGAAAAGATTATCACGAAAAAATCAAACGAAATGATAAAAGATAGAATTTTGAACGAAAAGGATATTACCCAAGAAGAGATTGACCAATTCGGGCAAGAAGTCCGAAATGACTTTATGAAGTCAAACAAGAAATTCATTGAAATACTAAAAGACGAACTTAAAAATTTGCCGATTAAGGTTAAAGTAAATATCAAAAATAAACAAAAAAGTTTGGCTATGATGACAGATAAGATGACTAATGTTATTCGCTTTGTTTTTTCAACCTATAATCCCCAGACACAAACTTTTGCTGTTTTGCAAGACCCGCAGATGGCTAAACTTTTTAATCAGATATTAGAGTATTCGGGGCTTTCACCGATTGATTATGGGGCTAATTCAACTCAACCTATAACACAACCCCAGCAACCACAAATGCCAAATGAAATGCCAGCTATGGCACAACAAATGGTTCAACAAAATGCCGTTTAAAAGCAAAAAACAAGAACGTTGGATGTGGGCTAATAATCCCAAATTAGCCAGAGAATGGGAGAACAAATACGGGGCTTATAGAAAACGCAAAAAACGCAAAAAGAGATGATTGACACATCGCGGATTGAAAAATTTTTAGATGACCAAGAACAAGTCAAAGCTGTTAAAGAAGCCCTATTGTCTTTTGTTTGGTTTTCGCCAGAAGAATTTAATGAATTTAATGGCACTGCATTAACAAATGAACAAATAGGAGAAATTACCAGATGTTATGCTATTGCGACAGAAATGCTCAAAAAAAGTTTTAAGGAATTAGAAAAATTCAGGAAAATAAAGAGTAATCAAGTGCTGGATGTTAATCCAGCGCGCTAAAGGTCGGCAAAGTAAAATAAATTAAAACAATGAAAAAATTACACATTTTACAAATTCTTTTGTCGGTTGTGGTTGTTTTATTTGTCTGCGGATTTATCGCTAATGCGCAAGGCGGAAAATTCGTTAAAGTATGGCCTGATATGGTGAATGTCTATAAGTTGATGACTTCGCCCAAAGAGTTCTTGTCGCAAGGCGGTGATTGGAATGCGATTGAAACTTTGAATGAACCGCAATGTCAGGAATTAGGAAGCGTTTCTGTTTCAAACGAATATCAATCAGTGACATCAACCTCAACCCCATCTTCTCCTTTTGTTTTTAGAAAAGGCAGAGGGACACTTGGTTCTGTTGTCATTACAATAGCTGGAGCGTCTGGTGATAGTATGACATTATATGACGCTACAACCACAAATGCCACGTTGCGAACTAATACAGCGACAACTGTTTTGGCATCGTTTAACAGCAATGCAACTGTCGGAACATACACTTTTGACACCATATTTAATTATGGGTTGCTTCTTGAAGCCACATCAAAGATGGGAAGCACGACAATAACGTATAGGTAATAACTAAATTAAAACTATGCTAACAGCAAAATTACCCACATTGCGGGACAGACAATTAACCCAATTAGTTGGGAAAAAAGAAGAAAAAAAAGAGAAAGAGCCAAAGAAAGTTGGCTCAACTAAAGGTCGGAAAACTAAAAAAAATAAAAAATAATGAAAAAATTTCTTATTATCGGATTTTTGGCTGTCGCATTATTTGCGGCTGGCGCTTACTTCTTTCCCAGTTATCCCAGTGCGCCTGCCCAAGTTCCGACAATTGATACTGAAATAGGGGCATCTCCTGGCTCAAGATTGAATTATCCTGAAGTCAGGATAAATAATTTTCCCCTTGCTGCAAACGTTGTCAATATGCTCAAAGCAACAACAACTCCCTGTGCGATTAAATCGCCAAATGCGACTTCAACATTGCTTTTGGGGTCGGTTGATTTTTCAACTTCCTCCACAACAGCAACCACAGTGTCTATTGCTAAAGCGACAACCGCTTTTGCGACAACAACCAATATTGGGACATTGACTTTGGCGGCTAATGAGAGGGGAACTTGGTTTGGCGGTGTAGCTTCATCTTCGGCCACCAATGTTGTTTTCCCTCCCAACAATTATTTCGTGGTTGGTATGCAAGGCGGTGTTGGCGGTTTGAATTTCAGCCCAGTTGGAACTTGTCAGGCATTATTTATCCCAGTTCAATAATGGTTATGATTCCATAAAAATCAAAAAATTCTCAATTATTTAATTGAATGCGTTATCACACGATAAAAGTGAATAAAATTCTCACTTAATTAAGTGATACCATTCTCATTTATGGTTAATGAAAATGAAACAGTTGACGATGTCGTTGATGAAATAACGGAAGAGCAAGACGAAGAAGGCAACGACACGACTAAGTGGAAAGAACTGGCACTTAAAAATCAGGGTATAGCCAAAAGGAAAGACACTAAATTCGCCAAGCTTCAAAAAGAGTTTGATGATTATAAAGCGTCTAATCCTCCACAAAAGAATGCGAAAGATGCTATCCCTGAAAAGCCAGAAAAATCAAACGAATTGGATTATGGACAACGAGCTTTCTTGAAAACTTACGGCATATCGGGGGCAGATGAGCTGGCTTTAGTTAAAAGTTGGGTGGAACGGACAGGCGACCAGATAGATGTTATTGTGGATGACGAGATTTTTAACGCCAAATTAAAGGGTCTTCGTGACCAAAAAACGGCTAAAGAAAATCTGCAAGCAATGTCTGGCGGAAATAGAAACCAGCAACAATCATCTAAATCCAAAGTTGATTATTGGATAGACAAACCTTTTGAGGAAGTTCCAAAAGAACTTCGGACAGAAGTTTTGAACGCCCAATTAAAAAGAGAGCAAGAAGATAGTAAATTCTATGACTCGTAAAGGTCGCCTAATCATTTCGTTTGATTCAAAACACTAAATTGAATTAAACGATTTATGGCATATTCAGGAACATACGCAACAAGTGCAGTCTTAATTGGATAGGACTGGGTAAACCTTCTCTAATCTACGGCGAAAACCCAGCAGTGGGCAACGCCTCGCAAGCAGGGTAACCGTGCAGCGACAACGACTAAACGAGAAGGGCTTCCGAAAGGAAGTATGTAATAGTCTGAACACGGATATAACAAAAGAAGTCCGTGAGGAATATCCGAACGAAAGTTCATTAAAATTTATAAATAGATTTGCTTTATACGCAGGAGTGGATTAGAATTGATGTATGAGAAATGAAAAAGGACAATTTATTAAAGGATATAAACCAGTTTGGTCTGAAGAATCACGACTTAAGATGAGGGCATCATTGAAAGGAAAAAATACTTGGTCAAAGGGAAGAAAATTAACCGAAGAACACAAAAAGAAATGTCGTGAAAATGCTTCAAGATATTGGTTGGGTAAAAAAAGACCTAATATGACTGGAGAGTTGCATCCGAATTGGAAACCAATAAAAAAGCAAACTTTATACAAGGCAATTCGTGGTAGCGATAAATATAGAAGGTGGAGAATGAATATTTTAATTAAATCTAATTTTACTTGTCAGAATTGTGGGAAAAAAGGAAAATTACAAGTTGACCATTATCCCAAAAGATTTATTGATTTTATCCACGAATTTCAAATAAAAAGCTTTGAAGATGCAATGGAATGTAATGAATTTTGGAAGTTTGATATAGCACGAACCCTTTGTATAAAGTGTCATCGTCAAACACCCACTTGGGGTAAGCACTATTTATAAATTTTTCTGAAGAGGTATTCCCCCGTGAAAACGGAGTAACAAAATGACCCCCAGCAATGGGAAACCAAACTGCAAGAGAGATTAAATAAGCCCCAGTGTTGGAAAGATATTAACCAGGTAATTTACTCCGACAAGTATATTATCAACTGGCCTTATTTATCAACCGAAGCGGCAGCGGCCTCTTATACTCGTGGTGCGGCTTATACCTATCCTGACAACGTCATTACCAATGATACCTTAACGATTAGCAGTGCCTATGTTCGGCCTATCTTGGTTGATAGAGCTGATTTGGCGCAGTGTCCATTATGGAATCAAATGGAAATGGCGGAGCGGCAGGGTGCGCAACTTAACGAAGTGATAGAGGCAGCTTCTTTGGGTAATCACGCTAACTGGACTAATTTCGGAGATTTGGGCGGAGGTTCTTATGGTCTTGGCACTGGTCAGATTACAATCAACGCAAGCACTATTGACAACGTTATTCGTGGCGTTAGACGTGAGGTAATCACGGCTAATGGTATGGATTTAATGAACGCCAATGGCTTATTCTTTGTCTGGCGAGCAGCCGATTTTGAAGCATTAGAAGAATTTGCGCAATCAAACGGCTTCAATCTGGCTGACAAAGCCCTGAAGAACGGCATCCCACAGGCTTATTACTTTATGGATTCTTATCACTATGTATCTAATTCTCACACTGCTAACCACGTGTTTGCTGGCGTGAGAAAGATTCAGAGGATTGGTATCTTAAAGTCAACCTATGGCAGAATTTACGAAAACCAAGACCCGTATTTTGCGGCGGCTTCTGGTGTTGTCTCGGCTATCGGTGTAAATTCTCGCGTGGATTATGGCGTTTCAGCTCCGTTGGGATTGTTGAGTCTCTTATTTGATGTGAATGCAGCGTGATTTTAGTTTTCTTTCGCCCCTTACTTAATAGGGGGCGAGAATAAGACAAAAATCTATGAACATAACTGACTTAATCAAAGAAATGAGGGATTTGTGCGATGCTGACGCTACTTCATATCCCGCTTCGGCTTTGACTGATATAGGAACCATTCGCATAAATGAGGCACTCAAAGAAGTAGTAAATTGGATTATCCAAGCTGACGGAACTTGGCAATTTGATGATAGCAACCAAACAGACCAACCGAGAGGTAAAGGAAATCTTGTTGAGGGACAAGAACCATATACATTCGCATCAAAATATCTTCAAATTGAGGCAATGGATGTTTTGGGAACAGATGGAATTACTTATTATCGCTTGAAGCCGTTAGACCATTCCGAGTTAGAAGGTTTGTCTCCCGAAGAATACTTTGGCGTTGAGAGTGATGGAACTCCTATGATAGGTATGCCTCTATACTACGACCTTTTCACAGACGATAGTTTCCGCATTTATCCTGCACCTTCGGCTTCTTACTGCACTCTAACCAATGGATTGAGAGTGTGGTTTAAACGAGCCCCTTCAACTTTTACAGCCGCCCAGATTTCAACAGGCACAAAAGAACCTGGATTTGCAATTAATCATATTATTCTCGCTTATATGGCGGCTATTCCTTATTGTATGAAATACCACCCTGAAAGGGTTGCAAGATACGAATTAAAAGTCCAGCAATTAAAAGATGGAATTATCAAACATTATAGCAAGAGGGAAAGAGAAAAACGCAAACAAATAACTTTTATTAGAAAACTATTTAGATGAGCATAACAATTTCAAACGAAAGCAAAAATTCATTGTCTGTTTCTAACGAAAGCAAACCAACTGGCGGAACTTGGGCACAACAAACACAACGGCAATGGAACGAAGCAGAGGGCAAATGGGCTGTGCCAGGTATTCACATTGAAAAAGAAAGTAAAAACTCCATAACAATAACTAACGAAAGCAAAACATAATGAAAAAACTCTATGAAATTTTAATAACTTCTATTGTTTCATCTTTAATAGTTTTCGGAGTATTCTTTTATGTTTGGAATTATGTTTCTTTTGGTTCTTTGTCTTTTTTGAATATAAATGGTGAACCGCTTATAGGGACGACATTAACCGACCTGCAAAGCACAGATACAATGTCAGATTTTCCTACGCTTTATAATGCGAATAATCTTGCCCTTAACAACGGAAAAATAGAAGTTTCAAGCACCTCTATTGCTTCAATAACCACTCTTTCAAATCTCGTTTCTATTGGCACTATCACAACAGGAGTATGGAATGGAACGGCTATCGGGGTTGCTTATAACGGCACAGGCACTACTTCACCCACTTCCAATATGGTTATGCTTGGAAACGGCTCATCTGGGTTCAAGGTAGTGGTTGGGTTCGGGACTTCGGGGCAGTTTTTGACTTCAAACGGGGCTGGAAACGCTCCCACTTGGCAGACATCAGCAGTCAATTTGTCCGATTATTACAACTGGACTGGCGGACATTATTTTAACGCTTCAACTACTCTAAACGCCACTACTACGATACTTAATAACTCTCTCACCAACAACGCCCTTATCATACGGGGGCTTTCTTATTTATTCCCTTCGGCTCACAACGCTTCATCTTCGGTCTTAATGAATGACGGGAGCGGGTCTTTGTCTTGGAATAAAGTTCCCGAAGTTTTGGCAACAGCTACTTTATCTTCCGACAACAGCTCAATTTCTACTGGGACTTTTGCGGCGGCTTCGGAGTTAGAAATTTTGGTTGAAATAGCGTCTTCTACCGCAGATGCCAGTATAAGAATGACTTTTAACGGAGACGGGGGGTCTAATTATGGATATAGGATTTCAACCAATGGAGAAGCTGATAGTGCCCAAAATCATTTAACTTATTTACAGCTTGATACTGGAACTACTTCGGCTCGTTTTTTGAGAGCAGAATGTATGAATAAACTCAACACTCCGAAGAATTGTGTTTCTCAATTCTTGGCTGGCGGAGGTTCTTATGCTCCTGTAAAAACGGAAGGGGGAGGAACTTGGAATAATACTACCGCTCAAATAACATCTGTGTCCGTAGCCGCTTCTGCTGGCAACTTTGTTGCTGGTTCAAGAATTGTGGTTAGAGGCAGAAAGGACTAATGAAAGAAAAAATTATTACTACAAATATTATAAATTTTGCAGGTGGAGCTTCAAGTGATATTCGTGATATTTTCCCAAACAAATTTAGCATTACAAAGCACTTTGATATTTTTACCAATCCTTCAAAACTAATTCCACATAGAGATATGGAAGACGATAATACTATTACTGGATTAACCACAATGGCTGATTATGATGTAACTGATTTTGTTGTTGGACAAGTTTCTACAACAGACCAAGATTTATTCGCTATGGGAGTTAAGGGTGGGGGTTCTAATTTAACAAAAATTTTCGTTAAAACATCTCCTATAAACGGAGCTTGGACAGCTCCTGCTAATGCGGAAGCGTCGGCTGGAAATATAGTTTCTGGAAATTTAGTAGAATATAAAAGTTATCTTTGGGGATTTCATCTTAACAATAAACTTTTCAAATATGGAGATATAACAGGTGCGGCTACTTTTACTGACCAAGTTTCTACGACATCTGCCACAATAACATCTACTGCACAAGGAATTATTGGACCTGATGACCTTCTCTATATGCCATACAATAATATAATTGGTAGGGTTAATGCAGCTGGAAGTTTTACTGATTCTGTTTTAACGCTTCCTTCAAAATATCGGATAACTTCAATTTGTAATTATGGGAATAGTTTAGCGATTGCTTGTTGTATTAAAGACCCTAATCTTTTTGGAGATATGAAAGTTTATATTTGGGATAGAGATAGTTCTTTATCAACAGTTACCGATATTATAGATTTTGGCGAAGGAAATGATTTGAAAATTGGAATTGTTGATGGTTATCTTGTAGGAATGGTTAAAAAATATCCTAACGCTATGGTTTGGACTAACGCAGGAGCGATTATTGTCAAAGTTGTTTATGGAAATACAGCCCATACTATTTTTGAAAGAAGAGAATCATCTACTTCTATACTTGGGAAAGCATTGTCAAAAGGAAACAAAATGTATGTTTTGAATAATTGTCGTATCATAGATAGTGAAGTTTCAGGTGTATCACAAGGAACTAATGGAATATGGTGCATAAAAAGAAATTTTGACGGAACTTGGGCTATAACAGTTGATAAAATTTTTGATAATGTTAGCAATACCACTATAGTTGGGTATGGAAATTTTGCAGATTATTGGTGGATTTCAGATACCAATGGGAATATAGTAAAAACCAATGATGCTTCAACTGGACAATATACATTTAATTCTGTTTATGAATCACAAATATTTGATGGAAAATTACACGGACTTAATGCTTCGTATTATAAAAAACTAATAGGAGTTACAGTTAATCACGAAAAACTTCCTACTGATGGGAGCGTATTATTATCGTATAAAATAGACGGGGGTTCATCTTGGACTACTATTTTTACCAACACTACTGATGATTCATTATCTCATTCATCAATCAATATAGAAAGTTCTGGTGCTACTTTACCGCAATATCAAGAAATAGAATTTAGGATTGTTTCAACGGGAGGAGCTGTTATAACAGGATTATCATTTCAAGAAAAAATAATTGATAAAAGATTATATTGATGACAATAGAAGAAATCAGAGAAATAATTAAAGAAGAGGTTCAAATTGCTCTTAAAGATTTCCAAAGGGAATTATTTTCTAATGATAAATACACTTTTCAAAAGGCAATTCAGATTTTTGATGGAAGAAATATCATATTTGGTCAAGGAACTGGAACAAAGATAGGAACTTCAACTTCTCAAAAGTTATCTTTTTATGGCGTTGAGCCAGTTTCCCAGCAAAGCCATATTGCTAACCCTTCTGGGGGATTGACGATTGACGCGGAAGCAAGAACAGCGATAATCGCTATATTGGTCGTTTTAGAAAATTTAGGATTTAAAAATACTTCATAAAATGGCACTAAAAGAAAACCCAAATTATAATCCAAATATACCCACGACAGCGAGCAATCAACCTTATATTTTTGAAAGTCCTGAAACGATTATTAACCCTGCCACAGGGCAGACGGCTATTTCGGCTTCTTCCTTGAAACCCGAAGAGAAAATAGAACTTCCTAAAATGCCACAAGATAATTTTAATTATGCTGGTCTTTTAGAAAGCGGAAAATCTATGGCGGAAAATCTTGTCAAAACCGCTCCGCAAACGGATGACTTAACTTCGCTTTTTCAGAAATATCTTGAACCGCCTACCTCAACTGAAACACAATATTCGCAACTATACAAAGATTTAGGAATAGACATAAAAGGAGAAGATGTTTTAGCCAAACGAAAAATAGCCCAATCAGCGAAAAGTGAACTTGATATGTTAAATACACAAATGAAAGCATTAGAGGCGGAAACACAAGCAATTCCCATTAGATTACAAGAAGAAGCAATAGGTAGGGGAATTACCACAGGTGGATTAGCTCCAATACAAACAAGCGAATTAAGAAGAATAGCTTTGCGTTCTTTACCATTACAGGCACAAATACTTGGCGCGCAAGCCAAATTAACTGCCGCACAAGGAGATGTTGAGTTATCCCAACAAGTCCTGCAAATGGCTAATGACCGATTAAGCACTCTTTTTCAAATAAAAACCAAAGACGCTGAAATGCAATACAATTACCGCAAAGAGCAAAGGGAAAGAATATGGGATTATCTGACTGAAAAAGAAAAACTGCAAATCCAAAATCAGCAGAAAAAAGACGATAGAGCTTATAACGAAAGCAGAGATAATCTTTCCCTATCCAAAAGCTGGGCGGAAAAAGCTATTGATAACGGACAAGCTAACATAGCCGCCCAGATTGCAAATCTTAATCCCAAAGACCCCGCTTTTCAAACTAAACTATCAGAATTGACTGGAAAGATTAGCGTTCTTACTCCCGAACAGAAGACAAAACAAGATTTGATTATGACTTGGAGCAAAAAATACTCTGATGCTGGAATACTTCCAACTGATAGTATAGAAGTAGCCAGAGAAAAGGTTAAGAATAGTGCTATTTATAGGGAAGAGATAAGACCGCCAAGTAGAGATGGTGGAACGACAACAACTTTGACATCTGAAGACAGAAGAATACTAATTGGAGCAGGATTAACGGATGCTGATATAAATAACATTAAAAGCGATATCAATGAATATGGCATAGATAAAGTATTGGAGGGATTAAATGATGCTCAAAAGAAAGCTATAAATAAAGTATATGGGGTAGAAACCAAAGAAATTAATACATCACAGCTTTTAACAGCCGCACAGACAATGAAGCAAGATGAAATAACAAACTTTTTCCAATCCCGATATTCCGCAGACCAAATAAATAAATTTGCACGACAGGTTGGCTTTGGTTCTTTTTGGAATAAGAAAGAAACAGAGAATACAAAATATTTAGAATCACCAGAAGCTCGCAAAAAGGTTGCTGAATTATTGAAAGAACAATATATTGCGGCTGGTTATACCATAAAATAAATGGCATATATTCCAATTTCACAACGAGAACAACAAGCAAGTAAAATAGGAGGATACATTCCTGTTTCACAGAGAGATACAGAAGTAAGTAAATTATTTACTCCTGTGGCAGAGTTGCCGATGACATTTCCTAAAACAATCCAAACACCAGTCAAGGTTGGTATTTTTGATGTGCTTAAAGAAATTCCGTCAGCCACGAAACAAGTAGGTGTTGAAATCGGACAATCAATAGCTCGTTCTTTTTTAGCGACCGAAACTGCTATAAAAAATGTTGTTAGCGGAAAAAATGTTCTTGACCCATATATTCCGATTACAGAAAGAGAAAAGAAAATTTATGGTGATAAGCCTGTTAGCTTTGAAACAATAGGTAGAGAAGTTGCGGGAATTATAGGTGCGGAAGAAAAGATACCGAAAGAATTGGCTATACCTTTGGGCATAGTATTCGCTGGATTGGATATTTTTCCGCCAACAACAGGGAGAAGCTCTTTGAAAAAATCAGCACAGGAGATTGCCAAATTAAACAAAATGGATGAAATTTTCCCTATTCTTAAAAAAGTTATCAAAGGTGGCGATGATGAAATAAAATCATTGGCAAAGGGTTTAGAGCAAGTTTCCGACCCGTTAAAAGTAGAAGAAATATTGACTGGAATAAAAAAAACACCCGCCCAATTATCCATTTCAAAAGAGTTTGTGAAGGCACAAAGACCAACAAACCCAAATGAGAAAATTTTACAAGAAGTTATTAAAAAATCTAATCTTCGTTATCCTACAAAAAAATATAATGATGTAAAAAGTGGACAATATTTATATCACGGAACAAGTGAAGGAGCATTTAGACGGATTAGAGAAAATGGAATGACTACTGGACAAGCAATTGGAAGTGAGGGGAAATCTTACGGTGATTTATTATTTTTTACAGATAGTCAAGTAGAAGCTGCTTCTTATGCTACAAGAAAGGGGGCTGCTTATGAACCAAGAATATTAAGAATTAAAGTTGATAACCCAAATGATTTTTATCCAGATATGAATGTAGTAGCACCTGGAGATTTTGTTACAGCGAAGAGTATATCACCAGCAGATATTGAGGTAAAAATTGGGAATAAATGGATGCCGATACAAGAACATATAAACGAGAATTATAATTTAATGCCAGTTCGTAATAAAGCACAAACCAAATCCCAACTCATCTCCATCTGGAATGAGGCGAATAAAACAAAAAAATTATCTTTACCGCCAAAAACTACGAAAGTAATTGCAGAAAATTACCAAAAACAAATAGCTAACATATCCCGATTGGAAGAACAAAAGTTTAATTTAGAGGAAATGCTATATGAAACCCAACTAAAAGACCTTGAGAAATACGAAGTTAAAGGCGAACTTCCTGAAGTAGTGGGAAAAATTGAAGGCAAAAGACAAAACGAATTTGCTATCAGGGGTGATGATATGGCAACGGAACTTGGTTATGCCGACAGCGAAGATTTGAGAACGGCATATCAAGACTATAAAAGGACACAATCTCAATATCGCGATATTAAAAAGCGATTGGCAGAGGCAAGAAGTCAAGCAGGGGAAAAAGTGATAACAGGAAAACAACTATTGGCTGAAAGAGCAAAAACTGAATATTTGCGAGAAAAACTGACATTTGCGCGAACAAGACGGGTGCAAACTTCCGCCATCAGAGATTTCTTTGGCTTAACAGACGCAGAAATAAAGAAAATTGATGCAAGAGATATTCGTTTGATGGGTGAAAAAGAGTATAGCGAGTTTCTTGATAAATTTTATCAAAAGGCAAGCCAACTTGCGGAAACTCGGCAAAGGAAAAATGAGTTGATAACTTTAATAAATGATAGGGAATTTCAGAAGTGGGATAATTTGAGAAAATCTTTGAAACTTCCATCAGTTGATAAAATGAACGAAAGCCAACTTGCAAAAATGATTGAAACGCTTGAACCATACCAAAAAGGGGATGTATTTTTGGGACAGAGAAAACTTGAAACCATAGAAAACACCGACTTAAAAGGAATTAAAACAATGAGAGAAGCGAAAGCAAAACTGGCAAAAGAGATTGGTGTTAAGCCAGAAGATTTAGATAAAATTAAAGTAGGATGGTTTGACCGCTTTCGCTGGGATACCGCTTTAGCGGAATCTAACCCTTTTTATAAATTATTGGTTGAAGATACAGCCAAGAGTTTTATTGACGAAAATAGAATTTATTTGGAATGGGAAAAAGAATTAAATGAATTGGCGAAAAAAGCGTTGAAATCAAGAAAAAGAGGAATTATTGAAAGACTTGTGCCACAACAGAAACAATTAAGGATGTTTTTAGAAGCCACTCCCAAAGACAAAATGGCTTTATTAAATGAATTAACGGATGAAGAAGTGCAACTTGCCAATTTTATACAATCTTCTTATGAGCAAGCATTAGATTATCTTTTGAAAACAGAAACGATTAAGGGAACGCGATTTAATAATCAAGATTATTTTACTCATATCAGGCGGGGAACATTAGAAGCAGTTAAAGAAGATGGCATTATAAAGGCGTTTAAAGAATTGTTTTCACAATATAAAGAAGATGCCCAAGTTTTTAATATATTAGATTCTGAAACTGGCAATATACTTCCACTTGAAAAATTTTTCAAATTCTCATTATTTAGGACTGGACAATTAAAACCAACTGAAAATGTAATTGAAGCAACAAGGATTTATTTTAAGACTTTAGGCAGGAAAAAAGCTCTTGATAGCATATTGCCAAAGTTTGATATTTATGCTTATGCATTAACGCCAGAAAAAATGAGCAAACAAGGATTGACATTAGACCGCAGTATGCAGAAATTTGTCAAGGAATGGCTTAATAATAAAAAGGGTAGAAGAATAGATTTTCTAAAAATACCGCAGGGAAGTGCGCCAGATTTAGCCATAAGAGCCGTTAGGACATTTACATCTTTATTGGATTTAGGTCTTAATATTGGCGTTGGTGCTGCGACCTATATTGGTGAAAAAATTGCCACTTACACAATTCTTGGCAAAAGAAAATATGCTTTGGGAGTAGCGAGAAGATTTACTTCACAAGGGAAAAAAATATTAAAAGAAGCAGAATCATTTATCGGAAAGTCGCCTTGGGCAGAACTTGTTGAGCCAGCAAAAGGGGCGGGGGAAAATTTAATGAAATCGTTATTTATTCAATTTGATGACGCGGCAAGGCGTGCGAACAAAACATTTTTACTTGGTTCTTTAACAGATGAGGAATGGAAAACTGGAAAAATATCTTCTGAAAGATTGGCACAATTAAGAACACAACTTGGCAGGTATAGAGTGGTTCAAGGTGCAAAATCAATTATTGGCTCAACTTCTGCTGGAGGAGCAGCAACGCAATACAAAACTTGGGCAATTCCCATATTCAGAACAATTATGCAAGATTTTGGAGCGTTGGGTAAAACAATTATTACGAGAAAAAAGCAAATTACAGGACAACAAATTGGCGAATTATATCGTCTTTTGGAAATAGGGGCTATTGGCTTAATAACGGGAAGTTATGTTATGTCGGAAAAAAAAGACGATACTTTGATTGGACAATTAAAGACAAGAGCATATAAAGAAGCAATGACACTTTATGGTGCATTAGACCCAAAAACAATTATTTCTACTCCCCGAATAGTGAAGTTTATTGAAGATTTAGCGAATAATTTATCTTTGATTATTAAATTGGAAGAATATAAAGAAAAGCCTGGACTTAAAGGAGTAGAAGGACTTAAACGACAATTAACACCGCGCACCATTAAGCAATTTCAAAGTGATGAAACAAAAAAAAGCGAGCAAGGTCGTTCTATGGAAACAATTTTGAGGGAAGCAAACTTGCCCCCTATCCCTTCATTGGAAACGCCAAAATTACCTTCTTTACCAAAAATAAAATACTAATAAGAAAATCAAAATAACTTCTTTTCTAATTCAATACTATGGCTGTGGATAAACCAAAAATTCCATTATTCTATCCCGTTAATCTCCTAACAAAAGAAGATTTTGAGCGTGCCTTAAAAAAAATACTTGAATTTGTCGCAAAGATAGATATGA
>Ga0233422_10000195_pt1 | contig 32980 bp, 37 predicted proteins | sample Watercolumn_Mata_2_FD_182724 | JGI IMG/M metagenome (GOLD analysis project Ga0233422, IMG submission 182724) | Freshwater microbial communities from Lake Matano, South Sulawesi, Indonesia - Watercolumn_Matano_2014_110_MG | ecosystem: Environmental > Aquatic > Freshwater > Lake | place...
AGCTGCTATTATAATGAGAAATGCAGTGATGGAAAAGAGACATGCAGTGTGTTAAAAGAAACAATGAATGAGATGCTTAAATCGGCAGAGGGTGATTTGAAGGGTGACAGGCAAATCAAGTCGTATGAGATGAATATAAGCTATTCTGCAAAGCAGTCATCGGGGCTTGTCCTGAAAAAGGCAGAGGACTCTATTCTTTACATAAAGCAGGGCATCTGCACTGCAAACAGCATAGGGGCGCAGCAGTTTATACCACTTGACATAGGGAATATAATACTGACGCTTAAGTTCTGCTATTAGAGATAGAGGTGTATCATTTATGAGGGAAAGCATAGGAACCAAGAAAATCTCTATAAAGATTTTCTGGTCCAGAAAACCATAAGGTTTTCTTGGAACCGTAGTTTCTTATTGTAAATGTATAGTAAGCTGGACTTTGTCAAGGTTTATTGCGGGCTTGAGCGCGTGCCTCTTGCCCTTTGGCTCTGATATGAACCTCACAAAGCCAAAGTGCCTTAGCAATTCAATGTCCTTTCGGACTGACTTAAAGTCCCTGCCTAACATTTTGGCAAGGGCATAGATAGAAGAAGGATTTTTTTCCTTCAGGGTGTAAAGAATTCTTGCCTTCTCATTGCTTAGAAGGCGCCTTAGCGCTGTTATATCAGAGAAATCCAAGCCGCCATAACTCCTGCCCTCTCCCTGAAACCTTCTTAACAATGACGTGAATGCTCCATGCTTCAGCCTTATGTCAACAAAGCCAGTTCTTTCCTCCTTTGCCATTTTTTACCGACGGAGTTTAGCCCTTATGTGCAAAAACAAGCATATATTTAAACATTATTGTTTGCAGATATATGTTTCAATAAATCATATATTACTTATAATACCTATGGTTTTTTATACCCTATATTCCTGAGAAATGGGGTTTAGGCGGGCACTTTATTAGTATTAATACTGAAGTAGTAACATCACCTTTATAAAGGAAGGGGCAAAAAACAGGTGTTTTTAGGGCTTTTTTATGCCCCAAACGAAAGCTTTTTAAAGCGCCAAGAACTAAGAAATCTGTGCTTGGAGGCATTAAAACCTTGGGCACACACTGGCCAGACAGTGTTCTTACAATAGGGACTACAGTGAATACTATCTTGGGCGAGGCAATTCCCCTATTTTTGCCTCTTGACTAAGATACAAAGCCAATATAAAGCTGAAAGGAGGTTAGTGAAATGAGATTTAACTTCAAAAAGATAGTATCAGTACTAGCAAGCGCAGCAATGATTGGTTCTACAGTAGGTATGGCTGCCGCAGCTGCCACATATCCTGACCCTTTCGTCAAGAGTGGCGTTGCAAATGTCGCAATTGTTCTCGGCGCAAATGCCGCGACAATTGATAACATAGCTGCAGTTGATATTGGTTCTAGTTTGCAGGAAGAGCTTGCAAAACAAACAGCAACCACTTCAACAACTGGAGCAAGCGCAACAGGCGGCGATTCTGTGAACTTAGCTACATCAAGCCAGAAGCTGTACTTTAACAGCACTGTAGCTGATGCAAGAACATCTGTAACTAAAGTTGAGATGCCAACAATATTGGCAGACGGCAAGGTTACTGATGATGCTGGCACAGAATACAGCTACAAGCAGTCAATCACACCGGGTAACTCTTCAATAGGTTACTCAACAAGCGGTGGCGATTTAACAGACCCTGCTTTGCTTTTGCAAGTAGGAACAACTGCTGACAGCTACTTATACAAGTTGGATATAACCTTTAACAAGAATATCAACCTGTCAAGCACAGATGTTCAGGGAAACAATATAAAGATCCTAGGTAAGGACTTTACGATTGGTGCCAGTTCAACAACTGCTACAGCAGGTTCAGAGGTTCTTTACTTGTATGGAGCTGGAACAGAGAAAACCCTCACAGAGGGCGAGACTGCAAGTGTAGAGATTGGTGGCAAGACTTACAGCATAGAACTAAAAAGCGTTGAGCAGACAGGCGGTATAAACTACGTGTCTGTTTCTATAGACGGCGGTTCAGTAAGAAGAATACAGGAAGGTGTATCCTCTAAAATTAGTGACCTTGAAGTATATGCCAAGACAATTCATTACCTTGCAAAGGAAGCGCAAGTTTCCTATGCTGATTTAAACATCGGCAGCAAGAAATTGAAGATTGGCACTGCAGGCACAACTGTAAAGGAGGGTTCAGATGAAACTTCCCTATACGGAACAGCCGCGACTCTTACAGCTAGTGGCAAAGCACTATCGTCTATCACAATAAAGGTTGCAAAGCAAAAGGCAACATCTGACTACATTGGAATAGGACAATCCTTTGAAGACCCTGTCTTTGGCGGATTGACAGTCCAATTAGCGGGCATCGTGCCTGAATTGACTGCTGCAATTCGTGACAAGGTTGTTATCGATACAAATAACGCCAGAAACGCGAAAGTAACCTTCACATCTGCTTTGGCAGGTGATGCAGGCGAAAAGCAGGTCTATATTGCACACGACCAAGATACAAGTGATAGCACAGTCACCACGTTAATGGCGGACTCGTCCAATTACACAATCCACGTCCGAGAGGGCGATGAGGTTTTGCAAAACGAGTATGCTATTATTAATGCAGGCGACTATGGTAGAATTATAAGATTGACTGAAGTTCCATCTGGGGCTTTTGAAACAACATCCAAGATTCAGTTTGAGGATGTCATAACAGGCAAGACACTATTTGATGGTGGATTGACTGTTGGCACAGACGGACAGGCCAATACGAACATTGACGGTAATACATATTACTTCAATGTCACAAGAAATTCATCTACCAATGGCGTGCAGATAACGTGGGGCACAAGTGCAGCTGCAGGAGGTGTAGGTAGTGTTACAACTTTGTTCCCAAGAATTAAACTCGCGAAAGGCGGGTGGATTGCTTTCTTGAACGGGAATGAAACTATAGTTAACAAAACTTACTCATTGCCAGGTATCCAAACTTTGGCAGACTATGAGTCTGGGTTAGCATGGTCTAGCGCAGAGTCTCATAAGTTATATGGGAATGTTGACTATATCTTGAGCGGTAGAATCAATGGAACCCCAATAGCAAACACTACAATAACAGGCATAGACATGAACGGCGATGGAAGTTTAAGTTCCGTTGACTGTTTATTGAATGGCACTATCACAAACAGTATGGGTGGAGCAGTCCTCTTTGTTGAGGAGAAGAAGACGACTGAAACAGGAAATGCGAACAATGGTGATGTAATATGCACAAATCTTGACTTGAGCGGTTCAACCACTCCAGTTGAGATAAGCGTATCTACACCAAGAGTCACCAATGTAAGCTCTGGTTTACAGTCACTTACAAGCGACTCAGCTAAGCAGAGACTGATAACAAGATATGGTAGTTATGTTGAGTATGACTCAACAGACAATGACAAGGTAACCATATACTACCCTGACGAGCAGATGTATGCCGATGTGCTAATGACTGCTGTAGGTGCTGAAGTAACTGCTGGCTCAAGCGGTGGAAGTGTTTCTCCTTTGGGCTCTGTAGCCGTAATGGATTCAGAAGTCGCAACTGTCAGTTCAAAGAACTTGATAGTTGTTGGAGGAAGCTGTATAAACACCGTTGCTGCAAAGATACTGGGAAGTGACACACCTCTATGTGGTGCGGACTTTACAACCAAGACAAACATCAGCTCAGGTCAATTCCTCATAAAGGCAGTTGACTCGCCTTACACAACAGGCAAGGTAGCTATGTTAGTTGCAGGTTATGAAGGAGCAGACACAAGAAAGGCAGCCACTTACCTGACAAGCAACAAGCCATCAACTGTAGCTGGTACTACACTAAAGAAGCAAACTGCCACTTACGCTGACGTAGTGTAAGATAGTTTGTTTTTTGTTTTTTTCTTTCTTCTTTTTCTTTTTTTTAACTTCTTACTTGCAAGTATAATTTTTGATTTGGAAAAGGGATATTTTGCGGGCAAAAAGTTTTATAAATCCTGCATAGCATTTTTTATGAACAAAGATGCAACTGCGCAAAATCCAGACAGCAAAAGAGAAGGAAAGAAAAGACAGGAACAGGAGCATAGCAATCGGCTTGATTCTTGTTGTCGTGATGATTCTGAGCACACTCGGATATGCTATAAGGCAGGAGAAAGAGCAAGAGGTTGTTAAATACAAGAGTTTTACATTTACGAGAAATGAAAATGGATGGTTATTAGAAAAGCCATTTTCGTTGCTTACAAGATTCAATCCGAAAGAGGTGGAGGAGATAGGATGCAATTGCAAGATGGCAAGAGAGGATTTTTCAAATCAGGAGGTTTATTTTGTTGCGTTTAGTTCAGACGAGAGGACTGCGGTAGGAGAGATTTTGGGCAACCTGCCAATTTTCAGGGCGCAGCAGGCATGCCTCGAGGGCGAGGACAACAGGACAGGCTGTGCCGACTTGCCATTAAAAAACTGCTTTGACGACAGGATTATCTCAATAAAGGTGATTAAAGAGGAGAATGGAACATTTACACCAAGGGCATACCAGCAGAACAGATGCCTTTTTATAGAGGCAAATCCTATCAACATAACAATGGCTGCTGACAGGGCTTTGTTTTCAATATACGGAATAATATAAAACAGGAGTCAAGAAACAAGAATTTTCAGCATACAACAAAAATTAAAATGGCAACGAGAAAAAGAAGAGCGAGGAAGATAGAAATCAAGCAGGAAAAGGCAGGGGAAAAGAAGCCCTTGTCTTTAGACGGGGATGCAAAGAAGAAGCAGGAAAGGCAGATAAGGATAATACTTTTCTGGATTGTCCTTGTGATGGTATTTACCATCGCTTTCGTATTCTTTTACAGAAACGCCTCAAATTTTACTTATAGGGGCATTAAATTCCAAAGGGAGAACATGAACGGACTGATATTCTATAAAACAAATTTGCAGTTTACAAGGCAGGACGGAACTTTCACGTTTGCTTTATACACAAGAAATGACCCGAGGAAGTTGGAGAAGATTCCGATTAACGCGACAATAGTCCTCAAAAAAGGGGGATTTGTCTCATTTGAGCCGAGAGTGAGCAATTGCTATGCAAGCAATATAGCTGCAAATGAGATTGGCACTGTCCTTGCCGCATTGGGAATGAAAGTAAGGGGCGCAACAACTGACAACAAGACAGCAGAAGAAAAGAATGTTGAGATGAAGACGTGCAATGATACAAATCTTATAACGGGAGTTGTCCTTGAAAGCAGCAACAGGAGTTTTATCGGGCAGGAAGGCAACTGCTATACACTGCATATTGCAAATTGTGATATAATCGCAGTTGCAGAAAGGTTCATATACGAGACAATCTTCCAACTGACTGAACAAACAAAGGATAAATTAAATTCTGCTGCGATTAATGCCAAGTGAAATATGAACGAAATTTTTTGGCTTTTCATTCTTACACTTTTGCCTATTTTTGAGCTTCGCCTGACAATACCTCTTGGAATACTCTCGGGTTCAATGCATCTGCCTCTCTTTGGGAATATACTCGGATTTGGGATGCCATGGCAGGTTGTTTTTGCTGTCTGTGTAATAGCAAATGCCCTTGTCACAATCCCGATATTCTTTTTCCTTGATTTCTTCCATCACAGGTTTTTACATATAGGATTTTACAGAAGAATCTCGGATTTCTTCATTGCAAGGATGCAGAAAAAATCAAGGGAGCTGAAGCCCCAGATAGACAAGTATGGCTATATTGCGCTTGCATTATTTGTAGGAGTGCCTTTGCCAATGACAGGGGCGTGGAGCGGGGCATTAATTGCGTGGCTGCTCGGCTTGGACAGGAAAAAGAGCTTCGTTGCAATCACTGCAGGCGTGCTTATTGCAGGGATTATAGTCACATTAATAACCCTTTTTGGGCTTGGAATTTTCAGGTTCGCTTTCTCTTAAAATTAAGCCTGATTTTCCCCAATTTTTTAAGACATGAAAATTGCCCTTTTTATACCCTCCTTACTTTAGTTTGCGAGAAAGAAAAGTGCAATTTTCAGGTGCTCAAGAACTCAAGCACGCTCTGGAATTCATTCCAGAGTTCTTGACATACACCAAGTCAGAATAGAATGGGATTGCTTCTATCCTGAATATTTTTATCATGATAATCCACACAGCAAAGACATATATTGTGCTTACAAAATACCAGAAGAACATATGGAGCTGCTCAAAAAACCAAAGATTATTCATCTGAACGACTACGAGAAGAATTATCCTTGCTATGTTAAGCAACAGGAAAAGCAATGAGGAAAAAAGGAACATTATCATTCTTTTTTTAATTTTTATATCCCTTGTCATAAGATTCAGCATAAACAGCAGGTAATATGCAGAGCCAGCGACGCATGCCCTTGCTATGTCAAGCATAAGCCCATTGGCAAAAATGTAATAGTTCTCAGTCGGCAGGCGGTAAAATAATTTCAAAAGGAAAACAAGGGGGTAAAATGTCAATGGAGTGAATATGAAATAGAATATCCAGAGATTGCCTGCTGAAGCGAGAAGAACTACTGCATATCTCAAAAGAAGTTCATATACTCCTTTAAAAGAATCCCTCTTCTTTGCCCCTCTTTTCTTTCTGCTTGGCATTTTACTGGATTTATATGCAAAATCTATTTAAATAGGTTTATTGTTCCTCTTAAAAAGGGGATTTACCAAGATGGTCAAAAAAAAGAGGCTCGCAAAGAAGCAAAAGAATACAAAATTGCTTATTGTATTAATATTATTTATTCTGCTTGTTTCTGCATCATTTGCTTTTGATTATCAAATTGTGGAAAAGACATCAAGATTAAGGAGCAGTTCCCTTGACGTATTCATGCTCTGGATTACATTTTTCGGCTCAACATTTTTCATACTCTTTTTCCTGACATCGCTATTCTTATGGAGAGAGCATAAGAGAAGGTGGATTGTGCCATTATGGCTGAGCTTGTCAGCATCATTTGTGATAACATCAATACTGAAGTTTCTTGTTGCAAGAGCAAGGCCGTATCAATTGGGAATTGCAACATTGGATTTGCTTAGATACAGCAACACTATAAATTCCTCTTTTCCTTCGTTTCATGCAGCGGCTGCCTTTTCTGCCCTGCCTGTCTTGGACAAGGAATTCCCGCGCTTCAAGTTTGTGTGGCTTGGTTTTGCATTTATTGTTGCATTTTCAAGGATTTATTTTGCAGTCCATTACCTAAGCGATGTTTTAACAGGAGCATTTATTGGCTATTTAATTGGTTATATTGCAGTGAGATTTGAGGAAAAATATAAGTACAGCAATATCAAAAAAACAATGTGCCACCACACCCGCAAAAATCTTCTGATTTTTGGGGCATAGAAAACCGCAAAAGGTTTTCTCTGCTTAAAAGGTGTGGTTTGATTGGCACTTGTTTTTTGGATGCTCAAGATTCCAACCGCATCTCCGCGAAAACTTTCAGTTTTCGGGGCATAGGAAATCGAAGATTTCCTCTGTAAAAGATGCGGTTTTTGTCAAGAATCTTGACATCATTAAAAAATTTATAAGGAGAGCGTAGAATGAACAATAAAAGGAAGATAAGGAAGGTTATAAGCCCCCTTAAATTCAGGAGGATGATATTCCATATATTATTCGGATTGCTTATTTTGTTTATTTCAGTGAAATATTATTATACCAGTGCAAGATGGATGCTTTTTGCTGTCCTGATTATCGGAATGCTTGTCTCACTTCTTTCCCTGCGTTTCAGGCTGCCGTTTATTCATTTTATGCTGAAACAGTTTGAGAAGCCAAGATACATAAAAAGATTTCCCGGCAAGGGCGCATTGTTTTTTGTTGCCGGCTGCCTGCTTGTCCTGAAGATTTTTCCAAGGACAATGGCGTTTGCAGCAATTGCAATACTGGCATTTGCAGACCCTATTGCAGGCTTTTCAGGAATAATCTTTGGCAGAAGAGGGCACAGGAAGCCGTTCAACACATTAAAAAAGATAGAAGGAACTATTGTAGGGATAGCAGTTGGGTTTTTTGTGGCATCTTTTTTTGTTCCTTATCTGGAGGCAATAGCAGCATCAGTGGCAGCAATGCTTGCAGAGGCACTGACAGTCAAGTTAGGGGGGGATGATGTTGATGACAATATCATTGTGCCTATTGCAGCAGCAATGGCTATGTATCTCAAGTTAAGATTGTTTCCGTTTATCTAAAATACTAAGAAATCAAAAAATTATCTTAATTTTTATACAACTCTTTTTTGTAATCAAATTGTATTGGCGTAGCACTCCAATTAAAATCCTTGTCTCTTTCAATCTTCAAGACAGGCAAGGACACATCCCCTTTGTATCTGACTATTGTTTCATATTTGCCATCTTTGTCTGTATCCTCATTATACAATTTGAGATTTTTACTAAAAACAGCATTCGGAGCAAGATTATCGTTTACTTTTTTCTGATAATATGCATTACAAATAGTTACTATGCCCCAAACAGCATTGGCTACTACTACCGTAGCTACCAGCCCAATAGTTTTTGCCTCACTTAAACCTTTATTATTAATTTTTTTTAGAAGTGACATCTTATTTAGCAATTTAGTAGCTCCTTCTTACCCTTATTATCCACATAAGAACAAGGATTACTCCTATGACTAACACTACATTAACAGTAACCAAGTCAACGCCAGCAAGATTGCTGAGTTTTGAGACAAGCCCTTGGTATGCCTTTGGAGCAGAGATTTTTTCCTTCAAATCCAAGTTAATGTCTTTCTCAAATTTCTTGTCTCCGTAAAGCACCTTAACCTTGAAGTTCTTGCTGCCGCTTGTATTCAATGCAGTAAGGTAGATGTAAGAAGATGCTGTTTGCGAAGGGTCAAGTGTTACTGTTAACGGGTCTATCTTGTTCAATGTTGCCCATGCCTCATAGCCGCTTGCGGTTATTGAGTATGTTGATTTCTTGTCCCCAGTATTAAAGAGATTAAGCTTTATTGTAAGCTGTTCTCCTGAATATGCAGTATCAAGCAGTTCTGTTGTCAATGCAATATTCGGCTCTTCAACAATGCAGCTGCCTTCGACATCAATTGCAGTTGTTTTTGTCACAGACTGCTGGTAATCATCGCTTACCAAATGGAAAGATGCGTCCAATTTCAATGAGTGATTTCCAGTTGTTGCGTCTTTTGGTATATGCGAGGATATTGTAACGCTTTTCTTGCTCTCTGTGTCAATCTTGAATGTTTTTTCCTCATTTATCTTCAGTTCAGAATTATACATTGTGAGTTTCACATCCTCATCCTTCTTGCCTAAATTCAAAAGGGTTACCTTTGCATCAAATGTCTCGTCACAACTTACAGAACTTGGCAGTTCCACCTTGTCTATAACAATATTATGAGTGTCCTTTTTTATGTCAATGCCTATGTAATCATCTGTGCATTGTGTTTCCTCCTCGCCGTCTTCATATGCCTTTACATACAGCCTGTATGAATGGGAATTCTTGACATCAACAGGAACTGTCAGGTCAAGCGGGAAGTATTCATAGCTATTATCGCTTACACTGCCGTCTGTTTCAACCTCTGCATCAAGGAATTCATTGTCTGTTGCATCAAATAGATTTGCCACAACAACGACATCCCTTTCATCGTCATCTGTGTTCCTTACCTTTGCCTCAACAGAAATAACATCATTTGGATAAAAGTCGTCACCTGAGTCAGGCTCTGTTATGTCTATCTCAAAATAGCCCCCTATCTTTCCCTTGTCGCAGAATGTCTGCACAATGCCTATAGTATATGCCACTGTGACTGACACGCCTTCTGTTGAATTTGCAACTATATTTGCAGAATAACTGCCGACATCAATGTTTGAGTTTGGCGATGCGGCTACAGTTATTGTTGCACTCTGGCCTGGCTGAAGGATGCTCAGGGACTTATCCGCGGTTGTGCTTAATGTGATTGTATCGCCGTCATCATCCTGCAATGCAGATGACTGGGTGAATGCTATATTTGTAATATTGGTGTTCCCGTTATTAGCAAGCGTGAATGTCGCGTTCACATTCTTTCCCGCACTTGAGCTTGCTGACAATGAATTTGTTGAAACAGTTAAGCTCTTGCTCTCATTTACAGTTATGCTTACTACTTTTGTTACTGATTGCGTATTCCCAGTTTCATTTTCCTTGCCAGAAACATTTATAGTTGTCGAGTATGCTCCTGCAGCGAGGTATTGAGCTATATTATAATTAATAGTATAATCCTTTGTTTGGTTTGCCGCAATTGATAGCTTGCTTGGGTCTGTTATCGTAACAGGTAGTATTTGAGCAGCATTTGAAATGTTTGTTACAGTCATGCTCATATTTGTTATGTTTGTTGTGCTGTTTACAATTAAAGGAATCTGTAAGATAGAATTATGCAAAGCAGAAAAAGCTGTATTTGAGGAAATGCTCAATGCAGCAGACGCTAATGGCATTAAGAATAAAAGAACTGCGGCGAAAATCAACGCTAAATTGCTTTTCATTTTCTCCCTTAGATTATTTTTGTTACTATTCCATAATCACTACTATTTATAAACTTTTTGGTTTTTGCTTTCTTCAAGCATAGAAGTCAGCCCAAGAATTTTTCAACTTCTTCGGTATTCACAATCCTGTTAGAATCAAGAATCATTGCCGGGCATGCAGTGTTAACCCAGCTTTTGCACTGGAAATTCTCCAGCTCATATATATTAATAGTGTCTGCAAGGAACAGGAACGCCTTTTTGCCTTTAGTTTCAAGTTTTTCCCTTATTTTCAGCGCCTCTTTGAGTTTTTGCTGGCCCGGCTTCATCGAGACAATTATTCCGACTTTATCAGAATGAAGGAAACTGACCACTGCAGCATTCCTCTTTTTCCTTATCGCTTCAACCTCTTTTTGTCCGATTAAGCATAAACTTTCGCCTTGCAGCACAAATACCTTCTTGTTTGTTCTTAAAGCCAATTGCACTGCATGGAATCTTCCGTCACTTAATACAACGAAGGCATCAATCTTGTTACTTACAGATAATGCAGCATTTATGTCACAACCGATTATCTGGCTCTCATAAGCAGTCTTTGAACCCCCTGCAGAATAAACCTTTACTCCGTTCTTCTCAAATTCCCTCTTAAAATCGCCTGCTAAGCCAAGATACTGCACTGATGCGGCTATGCCTATCCTTTTTATCCTGTTTGAGCCAAGGAATTCCCCCACTACCTTTTTCTCATCAATATCCTTCCTTTTTCTTGCCTCAACAAACAGAACTCTCATAAAATATAGGAATTCAGGGCATTTTTAATACTATCTGCCCGCGAAAACCGCATTCAGCAGTATAATTAATGCCAATAAACCGCAAAAAAGAACAAACCCCCAAATAATTAGTATTGCTTTACGTCCTTTATCTTCTCAATCTTTTCACCGCGATAAATTTCGGCAAAGCTTGGTGCTGCTATTATTATGTTCTCGCCAAAGCCCGCAATGCCGCCTTCAAGTGCGTCGCATGTCTTCTTTAGCTTTGCAATAGCCCTTTTCAGCTCGACAATATCCTTGCTTTTGAGGTGCTTTACGTCTATGACTGCTATTGTGTAACCCTCTCTTATTGCGTTCAGTATGGGGTTAATATCCTCAAAAACCTTGAGAATGAACGGCCTGATTAGTATTTTTGCCTTCCTTTGCGCTGCGGCGCCCAAATCAATCTCGATGTAATCTTCAACTGGCTCCTTAACTCGTGAGAAAACCTTCGCAAAACCCTCTTTTATCTTTTTTACAACCATATTGGTATTATCAGCAAGGTATTTATAAATTTTTCTATTTTTTGTTTTTGTGATTTATCTTTTTTACTATTTACCTTCGGTGATTATTCACTTCAATTTTTTTATTATCTCATCCCTTCTTTTGGTTAACTGCTCCTTGATGAGCCCTTCCTGTTTCTCTATCGCCTTCACCCTCAAGTCAATAATATTCTTTTTGTTTTTCAAGTCCTTTTCAACATCATCTTTTTTGGATTTTATCATAATCTGCCCCACCAGTTTGTAAACATCATCCTTTGAATTTTTAAGCTCCTCAAGCGCGTTGTCTGTTTCATTAAGCTCGAGCATAAACGCCTGCTTTTGCAGCATCAGGTTCTGCATATTCTGCTCAAGTATCTGCAGTTCCTGAATCTGCCTTGCAGTTTCCTTGTCAATCTCCTTTCCGTTTGGCATTTTTATTACTTTTTTGTTTATAATTTACCTCCTTACCAAATCCCGAATTCATAGACCTCTTTCGGTATTTTATCAAGCGATATTATTACATTCTTTATGTCAAACTCAGATGTATCTTTGTTAACAAACCCTTTTAATTTTTCCCTTACTAATCTTGAATTTTCCCCCATTTCTCTATTACTTTTTAGAAAGCAAACTCTTCCCCCAACTATCTTATTATTTCTTGATTCATAATATGCTTGTAATGCATAGTATCTTTCTTCTGGCATTTTTTACTCATACCGCCTTTACTTTTGATATTTCCTTTCTCGGCTTGAAAAAGATTTTTCCGTTGCAGTAAGGGCAGACGAACCTTTTCTCAAGGCTTTTATGCGAGATTTGCTTTCCGCAAAAGAAGCATTTATACATAGCCATTTTATTTGTCTCCTAAGTAATATGAATTTGATGTGAATTTTTTATCGCACTTTGTGCATAACCATACGCCGCTCGAGATTCTTTTCACTTTTTCCTTTCCGCAGTAAGGGCATGCCTGCTTGTTTTTCTGCAGTTTTTCAACATCCCTTATCTTTTCCCTTAACTTTTTCCCGTATCCTACCCTTAACCTTCCAGCAGAACCGACTTTTTTTGTTTTTGTTGCCATTTTTATTTCATATTATCTTATGGGGCTGCCCAGATTTGAACTGGGGTCGCGAACTCCCAAGGCTCGAAGGCTAACCAGACTATCCCACAGCCCCTTAAGAGTAAAACAGCCCCGAGACATTTATAAATTTAAGTATTGTTTTTGGATTTATTTCTTCTCGGCTTTTTCAGGAGCTTTTTTTGCTTCTGGGGCAGGCGCTGCTGTTTTTGCAGCTCCCGGAGTTCCAGCAGCGGGAGCAGGCGCTGTTGCTGCTGCGGCCGCCTTTTCAGCTTCCTTCGCAGCTTCCTCTTCTGCCTTCTTCTTCAGGAATTCGTCCTGTTTTGCCTTTACCTTTGCGAAATATTCATTGAGCGCTTTTCTTTTTTCCTCGCTTACTTCTGTTGCCTGCCTGCTTATTATTTCTGCATATTCCTCATTTGAATCAATCTCCTGTATAATCTCTTTCGGGTCTTTGTTATCAACAAGAATGCCCAAGCTGACGCATGTGCCAAGAATTGAGTTTACAGCGCTCTTGAAATCATTAACAAGCATTCCCTGCTGCTTGACTTTTGCAATTGCAACAATCTGCTCAATTGCGAGATTGCCTATCTTTATTGTATTTGGAGTGCCTGAGCCCTTTTCTGCGGAAATCTCCTTTTTTATAAGCTCAGATGCAGGAGGCGTCTGCACTTCAACCTTGAAGTTCTTTGTTTTCGTGTCTATATCCAATACAACAGGAACCTTCATTCCCTTGAAGGAAGCGGTTGATTTATTCACATCCTGCATTATCTTGCCCAGATTTATCCCCAACGGGCCGAGCTTCTGGCTAATGGCTGGACTTGGTTTCATCTCACCCCCATCAACAAGCAATTTCACTATCATCTTGATTATATCATCAGAAAGTGGTTTTAAAAAGATTTGCTTTTTTTGCAATGCGAATTTAATGTTAGATTCTCTTAGGCATGGCTTTTGCTGAATTTTTCTGCAAGCAGCGTTGCAACGAATATTACCGCAAAATAGCCGAATAACATTAGCAGATATCTCTGTTGCAGCTGGATGCCAATGTCAAGAAGAATATTCTCCTTTACAATGTTTGTTGATATTGTGAACGGATTATACATCGCAACTTCTTTCAGGTATGCTATCGCCTCTATTGGCAGGATTATATTTGAAAAGAAAAGGAACAATGCAACAAGGGCTATTGACATGAGCATGGCCATTTCTGTTGTTTTTGAGAAATAGCCGACCATTAATCCAATGAACACAAAGACAGTCGCGATAAGGAGGACAAGCAATGAAAGCGAGGGGCTTACAGGAGTTTTTGTGAATAAATAAGCAACTCCCAAGACAATTGCCACTTCAACAAGAAGGATTATCATTGTCGTTATGTATGATGCAAATACAAATGTTATCCTTCTTACAGGCAGGATAAGATTCCTGAAATATGCACGCGAGGTTTTTTCAGATATCACTAGGCTCGAGCCTAAGAATATGCCCCCAAACATCAGCAGGAGAACTATGAGCAGGGGGAATACAAAACCAGTGTATCTTTTCTCGCTTGTTATTGTCTTTATTTCTGTATTTATCGGCTTCACAATATGTGCGGCGCTTATGCTTACGGCGACTTGCTCTTTAATCTTCTTTATGCTTTCCTGCAGCGAATTTATCTTTTCAATGCTCTGCGTTATTTCCGAAGAGGCAGAAACCAGCCCGCTTTTCGTGCTGTCCTGCAGGTTGGAAACTGCCCCAAGCTTATCTTTTGCACCTTTCACTGCATTTGACAGATTTGCTATATCAGAGTCAAGGGCAGTTATGTTGACGAGGATGTCAGAGTATGCATTCTGAATCATTGCTTGGGAATTAGAGTCAGTGTTGTTTGCATTTGCCTTGTTTATCTTTATGCTCTGCTGCCTTATGCTTGTTATTTTGTCCTTAATCTGCTCAACCCTGAAATCAGTCTCGCTGAATTTCAAGTCCAAGGCGGAAAAATCAGAGTATGTTTTGTCTATGCTGCTCTTTGCATTGCCGAGCCTGCTTTTTATGTCATCTACAATCGGCTCATCCTTTTCTATCTCTATCTTTATCGCATTTATCTTTTGCAGTATTGTCTCCACCATTACTGTGCTTATCTCCTCGCTTTCGCTTGAGACCTGGGCAGAAAGCATGTTGGTTATGATATAAACGAGATTCATCTTTGTAGGGTTGACATAGAAATCAATTGTGTTGTTTCCCGTTATCTTGAAATCTGCGGGAAATACGAGGCAGACATGCCAGTCGCTTACTTTCACCCCGTCTATGCACTGCTGCGGGGAATCAGCTTTTGTGATTGTAAACTGCCCAGATAATTTTCCCAGCAAATCGTTGTTCAGGGCGTTGTATGCAGGGGCATAAACGCCGAGCTTTAGTCCGTACAAGTCGGCGCTGTTGAATGCCAAGCCGAGAAGCAGGACTATTGCCATCGGGCCGAGAATAAAAATCAATGTTGATGTCTTGTTCCTGAAAAGCAGCTTGAAATTCTTGATGACGAGTTCAATCAAATTTTTCATTTTCACCCCTCACTTGCTTATTTTTTGTCCGCACCCCTCTTTTTTTTGTTTACTACTGAAGTAAATATTTCAGTCAGGCTTGGCTTGCTTAATCTCAGTTCAATAATCTTGTCTTTAAGGTGTTTTAATACTGGCAGGAGGTAATGCGCAACCTTTTCTGAATCTTTTGCGTATATGGTAAGGCATTTATTCCCGTGGTCAGCTATCCTTACGATGCCAAGCATCTTTTTTCTTTTATCAAGAAACTGCAGAACCTTTTTTTGGTCGCCATCAGTCCGCAATAGAACCTCTTCATTCCCGCTGTAATCTTCCCTTAATTTATCCAGCGAGCCGGATTCAAGTATCTCGCCCTTGTGCAGGATAACAATATTGTTGCATAATGTTTCTATCCCCCCAAGAAGATGAGAGGCAATGATTATTGTTATGCCCTCTTTTTTGTTTATATCTTCTATAAGGCGCATGACACTGTGTCTTAACAAGGGGTCTAATTCAACAGTCGGCTCATCAAGAAGAAGCAGTTTTGGCTTGTGTATCATCGAGCATGCAATATCCAGCCTTTTTTGCATGCCGCCAGAGAGCTGTGATGCAGGCACATTTATGCATTCCTCAAGCTCAAGAAGATTAAGAAGCTCCTTTATCCTTTCTTTCCTCAATTTGCCTCTTATTCCGTATAATTTGCCAAAATGATGCAGATTCTCAAGTGTCGTCAGTTCAGGATAGAAACAGCTCTCTTGTGTTGAAAATCCAAAAAATTTTCTGAATTCGATATTCTTTTGGTTTGTTTCATTGAAAGTTATCTTGCCGCTGTTTGGGCGATGAAAATTTATAAGTGTTTTCAGCAATATTGTTTTTCCGCTGCCTGATGTGCCGATAATCCCAAAAATCTCGCCTTTATTAACCTCAAAATTCAGAGAATTCAGGATGCTCTTCCTGCCAAAATTTTTATTGAGGTTTTCAACCTTAAGCAGAATCTCTCTTTTTTCTTCAGCACCCATAGAGTTTAAGGGCTTTTGGTGTTTATAAAACTTTTCAGTGTTTTTATACTCAAATCATTATTTTATAGAAGATTTTTGTGATTATTGTTGAATATTTTATGCTTGGCAAATCACCCTTTTATAGAAAATTTTATAATGGATGCAAGCATTTTCTATCAATGAAAAAGAGGACAAAAAAAAGGATTTTTTTATTAAGGTATTTAATTCTTATAATATTCATTGTTTGCGCAGTTGCTGTGATTCTTTTTGTTCAGTTTGCCAACCATAAGATTACTAAAAAATCTTTTGAATGCAGGAGCGACAGGGATTGTGCAAAAGTGCAGACAAGCTGCTGTTCCTGCAACATGGGGGGGAATGAGGTATGTGCGCCTCTTTCCAAATCCGAAGAATTAAAAGCAGAAGATTGCCCTGCTGATTTAATGTGCATTGCGATGTATAACTGCAAGATAAAAAGCTGTGCCTGCATAAAGGGGAAGTGCGAGGGAGTTCCATTAGAATAAAAAAAGATGAAAAAGGGGATTATATTCTTGTTTTTAGTGCTCATTCTTGCATTTGTGAATCTCGCGATGACTTCATCAATAAAATCTGATTCCGGCATTAATGTTGAAAAGGCAGTTTACGAGAAACTTGCCTCTGAAGGAAAGGTGAGGGTTCTTGTTTATTTAAAAGACGCAGCAGCAATGCCAAGAGCAGGGTTGTTTAGGAGAATAGGTGAAGTTAGTAAGGCTAGCAATACTAAAGATGATTTAATCTCTGACTTTTCTGTTTTTGACAAGGATAAGTTTAAATTGAGGCATGATTTTGGCTCTTCTCTTGCTATTGAGATTTCTGCTGATGTTCTTGAACAACTAAAAAATGATGCCAGAATTGAAAGCATCCAGGAGGATGCTATTGTTCGTGCATTTCTGCAGGACTCCGTGCCTATGGTGAATGCAACTCTTGTTTTGCCTGTTAAGGTTAATGGCGTAAATATAACAGGAAATGGACAGACAGTTTGCGTGATTGATACCGGGGTAAATTACTCACATCCTGATTTAGGCGGTTGCTATGGTAATGGCACAGATTTTTCCTGCAAGGTTATCGCTGGTTATGATTATGTTAATAATGACAAAAACCCAGATGATGATAACGGGCATGGCACGCATGTTGCAGGAATAGTAGCAGCAAATGGCACTATCAAAGGAGTTGCACTTGGCGCGAGTATAGTTGCGATAAAGGTCTTGGATTCCGCAGGCGAAGGCTTTACATCAGACCTTATTGCTGGGATATCCTGGTGTGTTAGTAATGCGAGTATTTTCAACATTTCAGTTATAAGCATGAGCTTGGGTACAGATACATTATATAGAAGCTATTGCGACAATCTTTCAACTGCATTGACAAGTGCGATAGACAATGCAACTGCAGGGAACATAACAGTTGTTGTAGCAACAGGAAACGCTGGCAATACCACCTCAATTGCAAGTCCTGCATGTGTGAGAAATGCAACAGCAGTAGGTTCAACAACAAAGGCAGATGCTGTTTCTTCTTTCTCAAACAGGAACAATATCACGGTAGTGCTTGCTCCAGGTTCAAGCATAAATTCAAGCCGTTCAGGAACCCTCACTGTTGGAGGTGACTGCAGTTGCTCTGGAAATTATTGCACATGCTCAGGCACAAGCATGTCAACTCCCCATGTTTCGGGGGCGGTTGCGTTGCTGAAGCAATATAAAAAACTTGAGCAGAATACAAACCTGACAACAGCACAAATTAAGGATATTTTGAACAGGACAGGCAAAAGGATTATTGACACCTCTTCTGGATTAAACCTCTCGCGGCTTAATGTTTATGCCGCTCTCGTTGATATTGACTTAACTGCCCCAAACATAAGCATTTTTTCGCCGCAGAACAAAACCTACCAGACAAACATAAGCCTGCCATTGAATTTTACGATAACCGACAACCTTAACCTAACAAATTGCTGGTATGCTGTTGATTCTGGTTCTAATACAACACTGCAAAACTGCGCAAATTCAACATTCAATTCGAGCTTGGGCAGTCATACATTATACTTATATGCAAATGACAGCAAGGGAAATGAGAATTCCTCTTATATTCTCTTCACTGCCAACCTAAATCCCGTTGTAAACTTAATTTCACCCCCGAATGCAACTTTAAATGGCACAAATTTAACTCAAACATTCTCATGCAATGCCTCTGATGAAGACGGACTGCAGAACATAACCCTTTATTTATGGAATTCAACGGCACAGGTTCATGCAAACACAAGCAATAAGAGCGGTGAAACCTATAACCAGACAAATTTTTCTTATGCGTTGCCTTATGAAGGCATTTTCAAATGGAACTGCAAGGCATATGACAATTCAAGCAATTTCAGCTGGGCAAGCAATGGGAATTACACTATAACATTCTGGGATTACAATATTTCAGCATGCCGCAACATAACACAAGCTGGAAAATATACACTCAACACAAGTATAACTGACTGGAATAGCCCACAATATGCAGCATGCATAAATATCTCAGTTTCAGATGTAGAAATAGATTGCGTTGATTTTGGAAACTGGATTGATGGCCGCGGAGTAGATCAAACAAAAGGGATAAAATCAGATGTGGAAAGTGGAGCTAAACTCACCAATATAAGTATTAAGAATTGCAATATAACTAATTGGGGATGGGGAGTTTATTACAACTCAACGGAAAATTCTACTTTAAATAATTTGAAAGTATCTTTTAGCAACTATTCAGGTATTAATGTAAATTCAAGTTCCAACAACAATTTTTCTGATATTATACTCTATAGTAATTTTCATGGCTTTGAGCTAAGTGCAAGCCTTAACAACACCCTTACAAACATATTCATTGCAAATTCTTATAGTGGGTTATATTTCACTTCTAGCTCCAATAACACTATTAAGAATTTAACCTCTGTGAATAATTCTCATACTGGAATTGTGTTTTCGGGCTACTCAATTAATAATAGCCTCATAAACATAAATGCATCAAATAATTGGCAAGGAATAGGTATATATGCAAAAGGTGCAAGTTCAACTAATTTTATGGAGATAGAAGCTTCAATGAACTCTTACTCTGGAGTAAGTTTGTTTTCAGATTCCAACTTCATAATGATAAATGCAACAGTTTCTCGCAACGGGGAAGGGATACTTCTCTCCCATGCACATTATGGCAAGTTACAGAATATAAGGGCATTAAACAATTCTGGATGTGGTATTGAGCTAGATGACTCTTCAAATAATGTGCTTATAGATCTTGTATTAATCTCTAATAGAGGAGGAATATGTTTCTTTCCGAATAGTGAAAATAACACAATGATTAACACAACACAAAAGAACAGCACAGAGTATGACCTCAATGTGACAAATACAGATTCCCAGCTTAAGAATGCAAATATAGAGAGATATTATCTGGAAAATGCGACTTTAGAGATTGAAAATACATCCTATGTGAAAATGATTTTCCAAAATGTCACGCAAAACGGAACAAATTTATCTGCGGACATTGTCTTAAGGAATAATTACACCTTCGTCAATTCAAGCAATGCCATTGGATTTAACAGGAGTGCAAATATTACATTCTTTAATTTGCAGTTGAATAACCCGAGAATATCAAGGAACGGAGCTGCCTGCCCCTCTGCGATATGCACAAAAATTGCATATAATTCCTCAAATGGCACATTGATATTCAATGTTACAGGATTCAGCGCTTATTATGCAGAGGATTACTGCGGAAATGGCTATTGTGATAATGGCGAGACATGCTCTTCATGCTCATCAGATTGCGGAAATTGCCCAGCGAGCACATCATCAGGGGGCGGCGGAGGCGGTGGTGGAGGCGGGATAACAATATACTCTGAAGGCAATCTGGCAGAGGGCAGAGAGATAAATAGATTAGCAAAAAAATATGACGAGATTAAATTCAGTTTGAGGGGCAATGAACATATACTAAATGTAAAGTCAGTCCAGAAAGAAAATGCCCTGTTTGAGCTTAACTCAGCATCATTCAATTTTACCCTTGCAATTGGCGAAAGCAGGAAATTTAACCTTACTGATGAAAAGTTTTATGATTTATACATAAAGCTTAACACTATAACAAATTCAAAGGCGAATTTAAGTATAATCGCAATTTTAGAGGAAATACCCTTCGCTCAACAAAGTGAAACAAATATCACAAAGGTAAATGTGACTAATGTAACAAAACCAGAACAAAACATAACATCATCAGGAATCTTGTCCGAGGAAAAGAAAAAACAACAGGAAAGAAGATTATTGGAAAGCAGGAGGGTTAGGGCTTCGTTAGTCTTATTTATTTTGATAACCATAATAATTTCTGCAATTATTATTCACAGGAATCATCAAACTTTAAAAATCAAAAAATCAATAGCTCATTCTCCGAAGAGAATCTTAAAGAGAAGATAACATGGCAAAAATGAGATTAAGGTATGCGAGCGGTATCAAGCTCAATCATTCAGACAGGGCTAAGGAAAAACTGGGTTTATTGGCATTGCAGCAGCAGTTGCAGATTCTCAAAATGAAGGAGATTCTGGTTATAATCTCTTTTATTTTTGCCGGCGCATGGGGAAGGGTTTTAATGCAGTCCCTGCCAAGTATCGAGCCATTGACATTTTTTGCAATCCTCGCTGGCTGGCTCTTTGGAAGCAGGAAGGGTTTTATTACCGGAGCTTCTGCACTTTACATTTCCAATTTTTTTATGTTTGGCGGGCAGGGGCCGTGGACATTATTTCAGGCAATTGGATTTGGCATTGCCGGTCTCTCTGGAGGATTTTTAAGAAAGAACGCCACAATCATTGAATGCCTGATGATAACATTAATCTCAACCCTGATATTTGAGATAATTATGAACACGAGTTCTCTTGTTTTTTTGCCGAGCAATATATTTACAGCGTTTTTATTTGCACTGCCCTTTACTATTGCGCATATTGTCTCAAATGCCGCTTTTTCAGCATTGCTGCCCAAAATAAAATCATACATATGCTACAAGGGCAGTTTCAATGAGCGGGAAATTTGCATGGAAATGTTTAATAAACTTAAAAATATAAGCAATAGGAAAAAATAAAGATGAAATACAGGACATCTGCTCTGGTTTTAATCTCTCTTCTGCTTTTGGCAATTATAGCGGGACTTGCATTCACAGGATATTCTGTCAATAAGGGAAAATCAGAAACAAAAGGAAAGGTTATTCTGGAAGTGAATGTGCTGGGAAGTGTAAATCAAAAAATTTACGATTTTGAAAATATAACCGCACTTGAACTTCTGCAAAAGGAAAACAATGTCAACCTGACTTATTCAAGGTATGGGGCATTTATTGAGTGCATAAACGAAATATGCTCAAATAATGACAATTACTGGATGTATTATGTCAATGGTGAGATGGCATCTGTCGGTGCAGGCGATTATAATGTAAGGAATAATGACACAATAGAATTTAAGTATGGGAGGATTTGAAATGGCAGAACAGATTAAGCGCAGATTCAAGCCGAGTATGAGGGAAAAGAAGAGATACCTGGTTTTGCTTGCCGATATCTATACACTAAGGAATGCACTTAGGGATTTTGAAAAAAGGGAATGGAAAATAATTGAGGAAGGCAGGGGAAAAATTCTGCTGAGGTTAAATCTCAGGCAGCTTAATAAGTTCAAGGAAATCCTTTTGCAGAAAGGCATTTCCTGCACAGGAATAAGCGGGACAATAAAGAGGGCAAAGCAGAAATTCTGGAATTTTAAGGGAAAGGTTTAAAAATCCCTTAAAATTAGTAGAAAGAGAGAAAATATAAAAATTTGGAGATTATTAATCTTTTCTACAAAAAATGGAAACACCTATGGAAATGCAGCATCAGGTAATGGGCTATGACAGAGCGGCAACAATGTTTTCGCCTGACGGGCATTTGCTGCAGGTTGAGTATGCCGAAAAGACAGTAAGATTGGGCTCTGCAAGTATTGGGATGATTTGCAGTGACGGTGTTGCGATTGTGTCAGACAAAAGGATTAGAGACAGCTTAATGGAAAAGGAGTCCGCTAGCAAGATTTATGAAGTGGACAGCCATATAGTTGCGACTGCCGCAGGGATTCTTTCAGACGCAAGGATTGTTGTTGAAAAGGCGCAATTGCTCGCGCAGCAGCACAGGGTGACATATGAGTCGCCAATAGACGTTGAATCAATCATAAAGGAAATAGCTGACTTGAAGCAGGCATACACCCAGTATGGCGGTGCAAGGCCATTCGGCATTTCTGTCATGGTTGCAGGCGTGAATATAGACAACGGGCCGAAGCTTTTTGTGAGCGATGTTACAGGCAATTATTTTGGGTATAAGGCAACAGCAATAGGAGAGAATGACGAGAAGATAAAGGAGATGCTTAGGGAGGATTATAAGGATAGCATAACCGTTGAGCAGGGTGTGAAACTTGCCTTTGAAATATTCAGGAAGATACTTGGAAAAAATTTTGACATAAACAGATTTGATGTCGGTTTCATAAGTGCAAAGGAAAAGAAAATCCAGAAGCTGTTTGGAGAGGCGTTAAAGAAATATATCAAGTAATAATAATACAGAAAACAATTAAAAATTTGTTTTCTGTCTCCTAAAAATCCAAAACAAATCACACACCTTCGGTGTGGCAAAATACAAGGATTTTTATGATTAAAGATTATCAACTAAAAACTTTATCAAGGATTATACATTAACATGGCAAACGTTGAAGCAAGGATTAAGATTAAAGGCAAGCAATTTGAAATTCTCGTTGATTTGGACTCTGCATTAAAATTCAGGAAGACAGGGCAGGGCTCAGTCCAGAATATACTTGCTGCCAATGCAATATTTGCAGATATAAAGAAGGGGATGCATGCGTCATCTGCTGATTTGAAAACAGCGTTTAATTCAGATAATATTGAAAATGCTGCCGCGGAGATTATAAAGCGCGGGGAGATTCAATTGCCCGCAGAGTATCGCCGAGAGGAGAGGGAGGCAAAGCACAAGCAGGTTGTTGATTTTCTGGCAAGAAACTGCATTGACCCGAGAACAGGAAATCCTCATACACCCGTGAGGATTGAAACTGCATTGCACGAGGCTCATATTAATGTTGATGACAGGCAGATTACAGAGCAGATACCATTGATTATCAAGGAACTGCAGAAAATCCTGCCATTGAGGATTGAAACAAAAAAGCTGAATGTCAGGGTTCCTGCGTCATTCACAGGAAATGCGTATGCTTTATTAAAAGAATTTAAGGAAAGGGAAGAATGGCTTGACGACGGAAGCCTTGTATGCGTTATAAACCTGCCTGCTGGGATGCAGTCAGAGTTCTATGATAAGATTAATAAAGTCACTCACGGGAGTGTATTGACACAGGAGATTAAATAAGATGGAAGAAAATAAACCCATAGAGAATGAAAAGAAAAGGGAGATAGTGATACCAGGAGAGGCAATAGTAAAAGGGCAGGAGTATCTTCCAGGGGATTACACAGTAAGAGAAGGAGAAACGATAGTTGCAAACAGGTTTGGCTTGTCGGACATATCAGGCAGATTAGTCAAGGTTATTCCCCTTGCAGGCGTTTATATGCCAAGAAAGGGCAATGCAGTGATAGGGAAGGTTACTGACATAACATTCAACGGATGGATTATTGACATCAATGCGCCATATGTTGCTTTCCTTTCTGCTATGGATGCAGGAAGGTATGTAAGCAAGAACGAACTGATGGAATTCCTTGATTTTGGGGATATGGTTATTGCAGAGGTTTTTTCAGTAAAGCACAGGGGAGTAGATTTGACATTAAAGGCAAGCGGATTAGGAAGATTAGAGGACGGGATGATTATAAGGATAAACTCAAATAAAGTGCCAAGGGTTATAGGAAAGGAAGGAAGCATGATAAACCTCATAAAAAAGGAGACAGGATGCAATATCATTGTGGGGCAGAACGGATTGATATGGATAAAAGGCAGGACAGTTGAGGCGGAATTGCTTGCGAAAGAGGCGATAATGTTCATTGTTGACAAGTCATTCATCGGAGGATTAACCGAGGCAGTGCAGGAATTTTTCAATAAAAAAGCAGGAAAGGGAGAATAAAATGGGAGCTAAAAAGATGATTGCGCGCAGCGAGCAGATATTCAAGCAATTATTCGGAAACAGGTTTGAGAGGGAGGGCGAGAAAACAGGGGAAATAAAAAGCAAAGGCATCATTAAAGGGGGTATTGAGCTTGCTGTTTTCAAGGCTATAAATGAGAACAAGTATGATATTCATGTGCATCCATTGCAGGAGAGATTTGGAGAGGGTTATATCATAGGAAATGTAACAGAGGATGAAATGAAGGATTTATATAATAATCTTAGAAAAATATACGAAAAGTAAAATGGCATACACGAAGAGATTTGACGGACGGGAATTTGATGAGACAAGAGAAATGAAAATCAAGGTGGGAGTTATCCCGAGGGCAGACGGCTCTGCGTCTTTTGCATTCGGAGACAGCATTGCGATTGCGGCAGTTTACGGGCCGAAGCCATTGCATCCCCAGCATCTGCAGAATCCCGAGAAAGGTGTTTTAAGGGTTCACTACGACATGATAAGCTTTTCTGTTACAGAAAGAAAGAAACCCGGGCCAAGCAGGAGAAGCAGCGAGATTTCAAAGGTTATGGAGTGGGCATTAACGCCTGTATTGCAGCTTGATGCATTTCCGAATACTGTTATTGACTTGTTTGTCACGATAATACAGGCAAACGCATCTACAAGATGCGCTGCAATAAATGCGGCATCAATCGCGCTCGCAAGCGCAGGAGTTCCAATGAGCGACTTGGTTACCGCAGTTTCTGTCGGCAAAATAGACAAGAGCATAGTTGTTGATTTAATCAAGGAAGAAGAGGATTATGAAGATGGTGAGGGAGCAACAGACATTCCCTTCGCATTTCTTGCGAATTCAGGCAAGGTAAGCTTGTTACAATTAGATGGCAAGATATCTGTTGATGAACTGAAGAAGGCGGTTGAGGCGGGAAGAGAGGCGTGCAAAAAGATTTATGCTGAACAGAAAAAGGCGCTTAAATCAATAAAGGAGCAGAAATGAGTAATGAGAAATATTATAAATTGGCAATTTTGCATAGCAAATTAGGAACTTCAAGTGATGTATGCGAAGTATATCTAAAAGTTACAGGAGAAACTCAACATATAGAAGGTTTATATTCCTCCCATAGCGAGGGGTGTTTTCACTATAATTACAAAGGAGGCGGCAAGGTAAAATTAGTTGAGATAACTAAAGAGGAATACGAGAAAAAGAACAAAATGTTGGAGGAAATGTGTAAGGCATAAAAATAAAATGGAACTTTCAAATATAACGAAAAAAAGAATTGTGGAATATTTGTCAGAGGGAAAGAGATTTGACGCAAGGAAACTGCTTGAGTACAGGCAGATAAGCATTGAGATGAACATATCAAAAAATGCTGATGGTTCAGCGAGAGTGAGGATGGGAAATACAGAGGTTGTTGCAGGAGTGAAGCTTGATGTAGGAACACCTTTTACTGACTCACAGGACGCAGGGGTTCTTGTCGTGACAACTGAACTTTCACCCCTGGCTTCGGAAAAATTTGAATTAGGACCCCCAGGAATAGAGTCCATAGAGCTTGCGCGCCTTGTTGACAGGGGAATTCGCGAATCAGGTTTTATTGATTTCAAGAAATTATGCATAAAGGAAGGGGAAAAGGTATGGAGCATTTTCTTGGATATATATCCTATGAATGATGACGGCAATCTTATAGATGCATCGTGCATGGCTGCAGTTGCCGCATTGTGCAACACAAGAATGCCAAAGTACGATGAGGAAAAAGAAAAAGTTAAATTTGGCGAATGGACAAATAAAAAGCTTCCATTAACTGACAAGCTTCCATTGACAATGACTTTCCATAAGATAAGCAAGAGCATAATATTAGATCCAATAACAGAAGAAGAGGAGGCGAGCGAGGCGAGATTGACTGTTGAGATGTCTCTAAAGGACAAGGAGCCAGTGATAAATGCGCTGCAAAAAGGCAACGCAAAGGAATTGTCAAAAGAGGAGGTTTTTGACATACTTGAAAAGGCAGAGAAGGAATGGCATAAATTATACCCCCTAATACTTGAAAAGATTGAGGCAGAAAAGAAGAAGCACGAAAAATAAAATTTAAAGATTTTCCAAAACAAAATGATAGACTCGGGCAAAAAACAGGTTGTTGAAAGCAAGCATACCAAATATGAAATTGCGAGAATACTTGGAGCAAGGGCTTTGCAGCTTTCGATGAATGCCCCTGTTTTGCTGAAATTGGAAAAAAAGGAACTTGAGGCAGTGAATTATGACCCTCTGAAAATTGCGGAGATGGAATTGTATGAAGGCGTATTGCCGATTACAGTGAAAAGGCCTTTGCCCCAAAGGTCTACTGAGAAAATCATCAAGGTGAAGGAGGAAGTCAAGGAGAAGGCAGAGGAAAAGAAAGAGGAGAAGGTGCAGGAACAAGCCAAGGAAAAAGAGGTGGAAGTTGGCGCACCTGAAAAGGAGGAAGAAGAGATTATCAAGGCAGTTGAAGGCACAGAGGTAATGGAGCTTGCAAAGCCAGAGGACGAGACTGAGCCAGAGGGCGAATTTGAGGCAGATGCAGGCGGCGAGGATTAATATCAGGACTTATTTTCTATTCTCGTCTAACCATTCATTAAAACATTTATAGAATTTGCCATTGATTTCTAAATCCTTATTGATGATTTCTTCGTTTTGATTGCTAACAATCTCCAAACTTCTTTTTGGGGTAAAAATTTTAACAGGTTTTACAGCGATTTCTGTGTCTGATTTCCCATCCCATTCATTAATATGGAAAATTTTCTTTAATCCAACATCCCAAGTGGCATCTAAAATCTTCCAATCACCATCAATATTTATTTCTAAATAAGTGTGCGTGCAATTATTGCTATGAGAAATTCTCTTTAGTTCTGGAGGAAGATTTAAGCTACTCCACAAAAAAATGCAAACACGATACCTGACTTTATACCCCTTTTTTGTTAGTAAATCAAACAATTTTTTGCTTTTGCCGCTGCAACAATTATCTTCTTCCTCCCACTTCAAAGGAATTCTATAAGGTATATCCCTAATTGAATTAAACACCGAAATTAACTCCATCCTCTTAACTATATGATAATCTTATAAAAATCTATTGTTGGAACGCTACCCCAATAAAAGGTTATGTGCTTAATTTTAATGCAAACTCCAACATAGGAAAAATTTTTAACTGCATTAGTTCTTTCTTATCTATGCTTGTAAAAGGGATTGATGCAAGAGTGATAAAGGATTCAAGAAATGAGAATACCATTGAGATTGATGTTATAACAAAAGACGGAAGATTTACCTCTTCTGCACCCTCAGGAAAAAGTAAGGGGATTCATGAGGCGCAGGCATTTTCTTCAAGGGGAATCCAGTTTTCAGTTGCATTTGCGAAGGCAATAGGAAGAAAGTTATCTGACAAACCGCTTGTTTCATTTGAGGATTTGGGCATTGTTGAGGGCTATGCAAAAAAGATAGACAAAACTTCCAATTGGAGCATGATAGGGGCAAACACCCTTTATTCACTGGAGGCATCATTGCTGAAAGCAATTGCTGCTTCGCACGATAAAGAACTATGGCAGTTATTCTGCTCAAAGCCCGGCTTATTGCCCCTCCCTCTTGGAAACTGCATTGGCGGGGGAGTTCATGTAAAGCAGGAGACAAAGACGGATTTTCAGGAATTTTTATTATTGCCAAAGACAAGACATTTTTTTGATGCGTATTTCATAAACCTTCAGGCATACAAGACAGCAAAAAAATTAATTTTTGAGCAGGACAAGAGATTTGAGAATAAGCTTACTGACGAGAATGCATTTGCAGTCACGCTTGAAAATGAGCAAACATTGGATTTGCTTGAGGAAGTTAAGTCAGAGACAAAGAAAAAGTTCTCGATAAACCTGCAGCTTGGGATTGATATTGCATCCTCGTCCTTTTTTGTCAGAAATTATTATTACTACAATAATCCTGCAAGGAAACTGAATCAGGCGCAGCAGATAGCTTACATTGTCGAGCTGATAAGGAAATACGGGCTTGTTTATGTTGAGGACCCTCTTCACGAGGATGATTTTCAGGGTTTTGCAAAATTAAGGAAAGAAATTGAGAAAAATGACTTGAAGTGCATGATTACGTCAGATGATTTGACTGCGACGCAGTTTGAAAGAGTGAAGAAGGTGGTTGATGAGGGATGTATAGATGCATTGATTGTCAAACCGAACCAGAACGGCTCTATACTTGAAACAAAGAGGATAGTTGATTTTGCAAAGCAGAACGGGATTAATTGCGTTGTCTCACACCGTTCAGGCGAGACATGCGACAATACAATTGCGCAGCTTGCAGTGGGATGGCAGTGCCCGATAATAAAAACAGGAATTCTTGGAAAGGAGAGATTTGCGAAGCTGCATGAGATTTTAAGGATTGAGAGGGAGACAGGAAAGAATAAGTAAGTTAAAACAAAAACCTTTAAAAACCCTCTAACTTTATCTGGATTATAATTATCAGGTGCAAAATCTCATTTGAGAAAGTAGCTTTCACCCCTGAACTTATTTATACTATATTTCAGATTTTAAAAATAGAGACAGAAATATAAAAATGCCGAGAAAAAAGAAAACAGAAGCAGAGAAGGAAGCAAAAAAGCCCAAGAGCAAAGAAAAAGCCGAACAAGCGGAGAAAGTTGAAGCAGCAGAGGTCAGCGAGGACAAGAAGAAGCTTCTTGAGAGGGCAAAGCAGCTTGAAAAGGGAATTGAAGAGAGGGTAACTGTCGAAGAAATTAAGGCGATTGAGCCAAAATTAGAGCAGAAGGAGGCAAAATTATTTATTCCCCTTGATGATTATGTCAAGGCAGGCGTGCATCTTGGCACAAAGGTAATCTCAGGGGATATGAGGGCTTATGTTTACAGAAGAAGGGCTGACGGGCTTGCAATATTAAATACAAACATAATAGACAAAAAATTGCACGAGGCATGCGAATTTATATCTGCATTCCCCAAAGAAGGGATAATACTTGTGTGCAAGAGAGAAGCTGGCTGGAATGCAGCAAATATGTTCTCAAAAACTACCGGAATAAGGGTTTTCACAAAGAAATATCCTGCCGGCATGATAACAAACTCTGCATTGCAGGACTTTTTTGAGCCGTCATTAATCATAATCAGCGACCCATGGCTCGACAAGAATGCATTGAAAGACGCGAGGAATATCAAGGTTCCTGTTGTGGGCTTGTGCGATTCAAATAATCTCATAGGGCATATCAATTTTGTGATACCCTGCAACAACAAGAGCAACAAATCAATCGGATTAGTATTCTTTGTGATAGCCAAGGAATACTGCAAGAAGCACGAAATAGAATTTAATGCAACTTTGAATGATTTTGCCGGCGAGGAGATCGAAGAGAACAGGTGATTGCATAAATTCAGCAACTCTAGGTATTGTCATAAATGCGGGACTTTAATAAAACTTACAGAAGATAAAAATCTAAAAAGTCCCGAGAATTATACAGAGCAGCAACTCTAAATATTTTTAAATCGATGATGCTCAATATTCTTGGATGTTAATTAAAAAGAAAGTGATATATTCACTTGCTGGATGGGCATTATTCATTAGTTCAACAATTTATATTGGCTATAACCTGCTTGGCAGATTGATATCATCATTACAGAACCTTTCTGCATTTAATCTTCTGGAGATTGATAAAAAGAGGTTTATAACAGCATTCATATTCTTCTTCATAGGAGTTTATTTTATGTATAAGGCAAGAGACATGAACCAAAAGATTTAAATAGTATATCCTTTCTGTGTATACAAAGTGTATATCCATAAAAACAAAAATGACTGACTTGTTTGACAATACAATTCTCTGCAGGGAATGCAATATAAGAATGAACAGGATAAACGTTGAAAAAAACGGCTTCTCATTAAGGGCTCTGCAATGCCCAAAGTGCAATAATAGGGTTTATCATCCTATTGATATTGATGAATACAAGAAATTCAGCGAGTTAAAAAATAAGGTTTTTAAAGTCAAGCTTCGGATAGTTGGAAATAGTTATGCAGTGAGCATACCAAAAGAGATTGTCGAATTCATCCATGAGCAGGAAAGGCTGATGAATGACATGGTGAGATTATGCTTTGAGGAATCAGGGAGATTATCATTGCTGTTTGACAATAAACAAAAAATATTCAGGAAAAATGGCTGAAGTGAAATTAAAGGTTGTTGAGGCACTGCCCGATGATGCGTATAAGGGCATAGCAAGGATAGATGCAGAGACGATGAAATCATTAGGGGTGAGCAGAGGCGACATAGTGATAATAAAAGGCAGCCGAGAGACAGTTGCAATAGTTGACAGGGCTTATCCCTCTGATGTCGGCGAGGGGCTGATAAGAATCGATGGAATAATAAGAAGGAATGCAAAAACAGGCATTGGCGAGACAGTTGTTTTAAGCAAGGCAGATGTAAAAGAGGCAAAGAAAGTAGTCATTGCACCTGCACAGCAGGGCATTCATATTCAGGCAGAGGGAGAATTTTTCAAAAGAGGGTTATTGGGGAGGGCTGTTTTAAAAGGGGACATTGTTGTTATGGGAGGAGTCCAGCAGAGAAGGGACTTGATGTCCGACACATTTGATTTGTTTGATATTTTTTCCGAGGCATTTGAAAATAACATTCTGCCGTCATTCACAACCGCAAGATTCATAATTGCGTCAACGCAGCCAGCACAGCCATGCATAATAACAGAGAATACAGAATTGACTTTGTCGCCAAAAGCAGTTGAAGTTTCTGAAGAAAAGGTTCCTGAAGTGACGTACGAGGATATTGGGGGCTTGGAAGAGGAGACAAAAAAGATTAGAGAAATGGTTGAACTGCCGTTAAAACATCCTGAAATTTTTACAAAATTGGGAATTGAACCGCCCAAAGGGGTTTTGTTGCATGGCCCCCCAGGCACAGGAAAAACATTATTGGCGAAGGCAGTTGCTAACGAGAGCGAGGCGAATTTTATTTTAATTAATGGTCCAGAAATAATGTGTGTTGGTGGGGAAACAATGATACTGACAAATCCGAAGGGATATGTAAGGGCAAAAGAGATTTATGACAAGCCAGCAAAAAATCTTGAAAAAGTAAAAAATTATGAGATAAAAGAGCTAGAAAGCCCAATTATAACATACTCCTTTAAGGACAGAAAAATAGAGAAATCAAAGATAACACATGTTACAAAATTAGATGCAGAGGCATTTAGTGTGAAGCTAAGCGATGGAAATGAAATTATTGTTTCTGAAAACCAACCCTTTTTGATTTGTAAAAACGGGGAATTAGCATGGGAAGCTGCAAAGAACATAAAAGGGGGGGAGTTCATTGCAAGATTAAATAAGATAGATTTGCCAGAAGAAAGCTATAAAATAGATTTTGAGAGTGTTCAGAAAAAATTTTCAGTTGCAGAGAAGGATAATAGGTATGCTATAAAAAGCAGGAATCTATCAAGAAGTAATTTTATCAAATTACCTGAAAGAAGCTCTCCCGAATTGTTAGAGTTATTAGGACTGATAGTTTCCGATGGTAACATAAGCAGCAAGGGCGATTCTGTTGGGTTTTATAACAAAGACATAACCCTTATTGAACGCTTTAGATTTTTAATCAAAAATGTTTTTGGAATCGAGCAATTTAGGCAAAAAAATAAGGGAAATATGCTTGGAGTGATAGTGTATTCAAAACTATTGGTAGAATACCTAAAACTTCTGGGATTCTCGAATGAAAATAAGGAGAACATTCCATATTATTTTTTCAGTTTGCCAAAATCAGAGATTCAAGCGTTTATTAGAGGATATTTTGACGGTGATGGCACAGTATCAAGACAAAAAATCAATAATATGCTCTATCCTACTCCTATCTTATACAGTGTTAATAGAGAATTTTTAATGCAATTACAATCCTTGATGTTATTAAAATTGGGCATTCAATGCAGAATAAAGGAGCATAATACCCCCAAAGGACTAATGCACAAGCTTGTTGTCAGGGGCAATGAGGGAAGGATTAAATTTTTAGATATTGGTGCGAAGAGCAAGCACAAATCTGAAAGATTACAGGAAATAAGAAAGGTTATTAGAGTAAAGGAACATGAGAATATCCCCCATCCGTCATTGTTAATAGAAGAGATAAAAAAATTGCCTTATAAGAAATACAGAAACAAGGACTACTATATTTATAAAACTGGAGATGCCACGACACACTCACTTAATGTTTTGTATAATTTGGCGAAAGAGAGCAATATAGTTAATGACAACATAACGAAAGAGTTTAACTTGTTGTCAAGAGAGGATATTGGTTGGGAAAGAATTGAAGAAATAAGTAATGCAGGCAAAAGAGAACTATATGATTTTACTGTTGATAAAGACAGCTTTGTGGGTGCTCCATATTTCTTTTTACATAATTCAAAATTCTATGGTGAATCAGAGAAAAAGATAAGGGACATATTTGACGAGGCGGAAAAATCAGCGCCATCAATAATTTTTATTGATGAGATTGATGCAATTGCACCGAAGAGAGAGGAAAGTTATGGGGAAGTGGAGAGAAGGGTTGTTTCTCAGATATTAACTATGATGGATGGATTGAAAGAAAGAGGAAAGGTTGTTGTTAT
>Ga0233422_10000196_pt1 | contig 32943 bp, 25 predicted proteins | sample Watercolumn_Mata_2_FD_182724 | JGI IMG/M metagenome (GOLD analysis project Ga0233422, IMG submission 182724) | Freshwater microbial communities from Lake Matano, South Sulawesi, Indonesia - Watercolumn_Matano_2014_110_MG | ecosystem: Environmental > Aquatic > Freshwater > Lake | place...
GCTTGACAAGCCGTTCAATATGTTCAGTTCTGGGTTCATTGGGGTGCTCCTTTTTTTGTGGTCTAAGGTAGCACTTGCCTTTCAGTTACTCATTCCTCCGAAACACAACTTTTGAAGATAACTCCCGACAGAGCGGGACTCGTGGCTAAAGAATATGATTTGCTTATCGCAATGACAGAGTCTGGGTTCAATGCGGAAAGATAAATACGATTTTGATCGCGATTTCGATACTGTAAAATACTTGAAAAACAAGGTAGGTTCATTGAATGCCCTGACAGATCAGTTCCTTTCCACGAGGGAACGGCAGAGCTGTCCGCCCCTGACAAGACTTTTCTCTCATACTGAATATTGAACACCTAACACTTAGCGCTTTATTTACGCGTCCTTCCTTATAAGCTTTTTTGATGTAGCCACCTCTGCGTTATCCAAGTGAGCAATGAGCCTGTAGATAACTCCATACAGAATACAACCACCTGAAAATACCAGAACGAGTATCTGCGTGTCCTGATAAAATTCGATTGCCGGTATAGCACAAGCAAGTGTAAGCATCCAGCAAAACGGGGCAACAAGGCTGTTTTTAAGGCATTGGGGCAGACGACTGAAGTAACGACGAACAATCCTGAGCTTGATGAGACTGTGAAGGTGCTCTGAATCGGCACTACCGGGACTGATACTTTTCCAATATCTCCGCACCATGCTGAAAAGAGTTTCAATAATGGGATAACCGCAAACCACAACCGGAGCCCAAACAGATATTTCAGGATTTCGGACATGAAGCATGACGGCAGTCCAGGCAAGCATGAAACCCATGAGATAGGCGCCTCCATCACCCATGAATATCTTGCCAAATGGATAATTGACCACCATAAAACCCAGCACGACTGCGATTTGCAGTATACAGAGCGTGGCAAGCTCAACATCTCCAACATGCATGGCCATTATGCAGAATATCGAAAAACAGATGATAAGAACGCCACTCGCCAAACCATTGAAACCGTCGATGATATTGATCGCGTTAGCAACACCGCTAACTGAAAATGCGGTAAAGGCTACTGATAAAGGCAGAATGGCTAACAATGGATCAAATAAAGGAATACCGATTGATTTCAGGTTGTACCCTAAAAGAACACACGCTATCACCCCGCTCAGCATCGTAGCAATCAATCTTTTTCCTACAGTGACCTCTTTGGTCAGATCTTCAAGCAGCCCGGCTCCAAAAGCAGGTATACCGGCCAGCAACATGAATCCAAGGAGGTGCCTGACTCCGTTATCAACCAGCAACCATCCACTTATAAGAGCGCTAAGCATAGCGAGTCCACCAACCCGTGGTGTAGGAACGTCGTGAAATCTTTGTACGCCCGGACGGTTGTCATGGGTAAATTTTCCATGGTATGCCTGCGTTAGAACGATCATAATCGATATCCCTGCACTGACAACAAAAGAAGAAATGACCAGCCGAAAAAGAGAATCAGAGTGATCGAACATAGAGACAGTACTGAGAAGTGTTAGGCGTTATGTGGTAGGTGGTAGGTGGTAGGTGGTAGGTGGTAGGTGTGGATCAAGATGACGAATTCCTTTCAATGAGCTTGGCCACGAGGCAATACATACCCGCCTCGTGGCTGAGAGGCTTCTCAATTATCAAAGCTTTTCCGGATAGACGCTGCTGTAGCGGCCATACCCGTATCGTCCGTAGCCATAGCGTCCATCGCCATAGCCATACCGTGCATTCCTGGGTCTTGGCTTGTCAATCAGGGCAACACCGATAATCCGCTTGTGCAGAAAGTTGTCTGAAGCATATTCCTTCAATGGCGTCCTGCTCGAATAGTGCAGACGGGCTGTAAGCAGAATACCATCGACTGTATTGACAAGCTGGGCCGCATCACTGATAAAAATCGGAGGGCTGTCGATGACTATCCTGTCGAAGCGTTGTTCCAGTTTTTTAATCAGTGCGTGCATCCTTTCAGAACCAAGCAACTCATTCGGATTAGGTACCGGGCATCCGGAACTTAAAAGAAATAGATTTTCGAGATGCGTTGCCTGTATGTAACGCTCTTCAACACTGTCTTCCTCACTGGCAAGACAATCGGTCAGCCCCGGTGCTCTTTTCTTTTTCAGTATAGTGTGCTGGGCAGGTCGGCGCAGGTCACCATCGATAATCAGCGTTTTCTTGCCGGCAATAGCCCATGCAAGCGCCATATTGGCACTGACTGTCGATTTGCCTTCCCCAATGGAACAACCGGAAATGAGAATTGTCTTAAAAGGATTATCGATCCTTGAAAAACTGAGATTGGTACGGAGCGTCCTGAAACTCTCAGCAAAACTCGAATTCAGCTTGTCAGTCATCAATGGAAAATGCTTTTCCGATTCTGCCAGCTCCATTTCACTCCCCGAGAGTTCTGATTCCTGATCTTTCCCCATGACAGATTTGAATACTCTGCTGATATCGCTCTTCAGATTTCCCTTTTTCACTTTTTCAGATTTCTCTTCAAAGTCTTCAACAAAAGGGACTGTCCCCCAGATATTGAAACCAAGACTTCTGAAAAAGAGCATCTCTTCGTTAACCTTGTCATCAAGCATTTCAACGCCCATAACGTAGACACCAGCAAGCACGACACCAGCAGCGAGACCTATCAGCAGAACCTTCTCCATTTTGGGACTTTCCGGGAGAAATGGCCGGAACGCCCTGCCAAGCCTCGATACATTGCCAACCTCCGAGCCGATTAGAATACGGGTCTCGTCAAGCTTCTGCTTGAGAAACGTATACGTTTGGCTTACCACTTCCTGGTCGCGCTTCAGCCTGATAAATTCCTGTTCCTTTTCCGGAAGCAGAGTCAGTCTGCTTTCATACTCCTGCTGGGCACGTTTGTATTCACGTGCGCTGTATTCCAGATTATTGAGCTTCTGTTCCAGTTGCAGTTTTTCAGCAATAATATCATAACGGTATTTTTTTGTCTGTCCGATATAATTTATCTGACCAGCTATTTTACTGCGACTCAACTGCTCATATCGTGATCTGGTCTGATCGATCTCCTCTTTTTTGACTTTTACGTCAGGATCGACAACTGATTTTTGCTTTAAAAGAGCAATATATTCCGACTCTTTACTCCTGATCTCTTCTAGTATGGAAGCAAGTTGTGTATTAACATTTCTTGCAATCCGGTCACCAACCTCTCGGTCAGCTTCAGAAAGTTTTTTATTCAGATAATCACGGCTGTTCATGGTTATACGATACTCAGCCATGATGTCGTTATAACGAGAATTGAATGCTGCAACCTGAGACAGCCATGCCGTGGTATTTCCCTCAGGAGTGTACATTTTATTCTGCACCATAAATCTGGATAACGTTTCATCAGCCTTGCCTAGAAAAGCAAGCTGTTCCTTGAGCATCTGGTCAACAAAACGATTTGACTGCAAATATTTCTCCGTATTGCTCTGAATATCAATTTTCTGATATTCATCGCACAAAGCATCTGTGAGAAAAACCGACTCATCCGGGAAAGGACTATCGACTGATACCCTGAAAACATTCGACTGCTTTGTTGGCTGTACTCTTATACGTTCGTTTAAAATAACAGCATAATACCGCATCAGGGCATTGTATTGCGGGCTGTTCTCAGGAATGGTGCGTTCATCGGCATTAACGGAATTAATGGGTAAAACCCAACCCAAAATCCTTCCGACCGGCGATATGTATGGCTGGTTATCAAACAACTCCAGGGACCCCTTGTTATCATTTTTCCAGAGTACCCTGACAACACTTTCTGCTACAGGCAGCGATTTAATCAGCTCCACATCATGTGCTGATTTCTCATCATTGACCGCATCGCCACCTATGACGGCAGCTGTCAGGCTGCTGGGTTGCGCTTTACTGATCATGACAGCATCGGCATAATAATGAGGCGTCAATGAATAATAGGTAAGCAGCGACACAGCAACCGAAAGCAGAACAATAACCATGATTCCGACTTTCCGCCGAAGAATCATCTGTATGATTTCTACTAAAGAAATTTCCTTTTGTTCAGCGTTCTCTGTCTGTCTTGCATTATCCACCACCCCGTCGTTTGCCGGGTAACTCCTGGAATAGTTGCTCATAAGAATAAAGCCTGAAGGTTCAGTTATTCGGCATCAGAACGTTGTAGAGATTAACAAAGGGATAAACAACACTTGCCATTCTGGCAATTTTCATAAGACTGAGGCCTTTTTCAGGAACAATAATAGTGTCGTTCGGTTTGATGGCAACAAAAGTAGAGCGGTCACCCTTTTTCATGAAGGGCTTCAGATTCACGATATAGACCTGCCTGCCGTTATCATCGGGATGAGCCCTGACGAGCAGTACCTTTTTAAGATTGGCATCTTCGGTGACACCTCCACACAGTGTGAGAATCGTACCAAAATCTGCACTTTCACGGACGACAAGAGGACCGGGTCTTCCAATCCTGCCGATAAGGTTCACATACATCAGAATATTGCCGTAATCATCAGTAAAGTATGAGTCCGGATTCATCGGATATGGCGGACCACCCAAAGGGTTATAACCGGCACCTGTACTTGCCTGATTATCGGGAGAAGCCGACCATGCCATCGATGGCATTCCAGCAAGCACGATGACTTGCACCCATATCATGCACAGAGCAATAAGTGCTGTTTTTCTTTTATTGTACATAGAGCATCCTCAGACAAAATGTAATAACAGTCACACAGGTTAAACGGAAAAATCAATGCACGGCTCAGCGATTTACCCTTGCTTCCACAATCTCATTGATTCTGCCATAAAACCTTGCGAATAAACGGATTTTCAAAAACACAACCACCCCGTAAACACTCAGAAAGAAAAAGTCCGCATTATGGACAACATCACAGGAACTGCCTGAAAGTGAAAAGCATACAAACTTAAAATACAATAAGATCACACCAAATAAAACACATAAAAAGCAGCAGCATCGTCCCCCTGTTATTGCCATCGTATATCCGGACTGATATATATTTCATACATGTACTTAAAGAAAATAAGTATACGACATACTTAAAGCTTCGCCACTTTCAGTCACAACACAAACTGAACCTCAAAATTAACAGTTTTTACTCCAGATACATCACCCATCAATCTGGCAGAATCAGACACCTGTCAACAACTTTAACCCTCAGAATACCCATCTATCGGACTAATGATAGCCATCGTTTGTCACCTTGATACAATGTACTCATTTTGTTCGTGATATAGTAACTTCTCAGGTAAAATAAGGCATCATACCTGCCTTGAGCAACCCACCATAACTTACGTGATCTCACAATTTCACCTCTTCACAGTTTTGTTTACAGTTCTGAAGCAGAATATGTCACACAATGTTCACCGGTGCGGCAAAACTGTATCCGACCCCATGGGCAGTCTTTATGGGCGAAGTACCAAGTATGGCCGTCTTGTTTCGCAACCGGTGCACAAGAGACTCTAGAGCCCGGTTGCCATATTCATCATTCCGATATTCAAGGGTCTCAAGCAACTCCTTGCGCGGCACAGCAGTACTGGTGGTACAGCACAAGGCCATCAGGAACCTGAACTCCTTTAGTGTCAGCTCTAATGCGTCGCCTCCTGGTGAGAGCAGACGCCATCCATCGCTTAAAATATTCCATGCCAGCGTATCATCGACAACTCTATTTCGTTTATTATACAGCATAATATCAGAGCGGCTTTCTGTAAATCCCGCAGAAACCTGGAGGTGATTGTCAATCCGGAAAAAAACATTGCTGACCAGAGCCGAGAGCTCTCTTAAATCGACTGGCTTTTCAAGCAGCATATCAGCACCGGCCTGATAGCATGACAAACGGTCTTCTATCGTGTTATTGGTTATCAGCATAACGATATGCATCACGGTATTCTTCCTCAGATACTCGACAAGCACCAGGCTGCTCTGATCCAGAATACCAACACCCATAATAGCGAGACTGAAGCTGTTGCGATCGATCATGCAATAAAATTCCAGAGCTGAACTTGCTGCTACGACCTCGTAGCCGTTAATACCGAGAAACCTCACAAGAGAACTGCGAAGTTCGGCATCATATTCGACTATGATTATTCGCCTGATCGACGAGCTATTTATGGATTTGGTACCCAATGGTGTCAGCTCTTGTGTATACAGTGCATAATATCTGAGTATATAATACAAAAAATACCCGCCTGTGACAACCCTTTATTCATCAATATAGCCTATAATTTCTGATAATAGCACACAAATACCCTGAAAAAGTTATAAAGTATTATGTGTTAAGCGTCAGGAGGAGTCTGTCTCACTTTATGATATTCATTGCGAGGCACCAGTAACTGTCCGGTTACCGCACACTGACAATGAACAAAGTTACTGATGGGAGGTGACAGGGGCTTCAGGTGGAATGAAAAAATCGATTTCGATGACGATGACGATTTCGATTTCGGAAACGTGCAATACCATAAATATCGTGCATGTTCATAGAAAGTCTCCTTTTTCCGGCCTGATTCCGCACACTGACCTTGAACCCTGGAGAAAAGGGGAATGGATCGCCACGCTCCAGCACCCATGCGAAGAGGGTGACAGAACGGGACAGCAAAACGAATGTCCGTTCTGATCCCGATGTGTCGGAATCGGTACCTCAGCCCACCCCCTTCACCATTCACCATTCACCATTCACCATTCACCATTCACCATTCACCATTCACATGGCCTGCCGCTGCTCCCCTATTTTTTGAATAAAAAAAAGCCGCCCTGTTTTTTCCAGGGCGGCCTGAGTGTCGGTGACTATGCGTGATTACTGTTCGTCGTACTCTTCGACGTCGGCGGGTGGAGCTACCGCGGTGGCTTCGTGGCCTCCGACTTCGTTGTTGCGGAGCCGGATGTTGCAGTATTTGCGCAGACCGGTACCGGCAGGAATGAGCTTGCCGACAATGACGTTCTCTTTCAGGCCTGCAAGATGATCGACCTTGCCGGCAACAGCGGCATCGGTCAGCACCTTGGTGGTCTCCTGGAAGGAGGCTGCGGAAATAACGCTTTCGGTTTGCAGCGCAGCACTGGTGATGCCGAGAAGCACTGGATGCGATGTTGCCTGCAAAGCCGGTTCGACGGTAATGAGGCGTTTGCTGTTTCTGCGCAGTTCACGGTTGAGCTTGGTGATGTCACGCTGCTTGTAGAGCTGGTTTTCCTGGATTCTTGGCGGTGCATCGCCACGTTCGATCACCCTTACCTTTTCTGCAATGGCTTCGTTGGCATCGATGAAGGCGCCCCTGTCGATAAGGTCGCCCGGAAGCAGGTCGGTATCGCCGGGTTCTTCCACACGAACCTTCTGCAACATCTGGCGTACGATCACTTCGAGGTGCTTGTCGTTGATTTCGACACCTGCATTGATCTGGTAAACTTTCTGAATCTCGTTGACCAGATACTGCTGCACGGCATTAGGACCCTGGATGCGCAGAATGTCCTGCGGAGAGACGGCTCCATCGGTCAGCGGATCGCCGGCTTTGACCTCATCCCCTTCTGTGGCCAGCACATGCTTGCCGACCTGGACATAGTATACCTTCTCTTCACCAAAATCGTTCTTGACCTTGATCTCCTTGCTGCTGCGGCGCTGTGAACCGAAGCTCACGTAACCGTCGATTTCGGTGACGATAGCCGGATCGGTAGGAATGCGTGCTTCGAACAGCTCGGTCACCTTGGGCAGGCCGGCCGTGATGTCCCCACCGACGCGATCGAGGTTCCTCGGCACCTTGGCGATGATGTCGCCGGGCACGATCTTCTGACCGTCCTCGACATAGAGGTTGGACTTGATCGGTACAGGATAGGTCTTTCTGATCTCGCCTGACCCGGTCACAATGGCTATGCGAGGCTCTCGGGTTTCTGATGCGCGGAGCTTCGAGCGCCAGTTGATGATGGTATGCTGTGCGAAGCCGGTCTGCGGGTCAACCTCCTCCATATAGGTGACACCTTTTTCAATATCGATGAATCTGGCGACACCGGGCATTTCAGCGATGATCTGGGTGCTGTTGGGCTCGCTGCTGAAAAGCACCTGGTCTTTACGCACCATCTGCCCATGCCCGATATTGATGTGCGCGCCGTGCGGCACCACGTAACGTTTGAGCACCTTGCCCGAATCGGGATCGATGATGTTGAGTTTGCCATTCTTCTGGATGACGATCTGTCGGGTCTCTTCGACACCATCCTCGGTGACGTAGCTGTGCTCGACACTTTTGACATCTTCGAGTTCGACCTGGCCTTCATAAAATGCCTTGGTCTCGGTTTCGGAAATACCGCCCTGTGCCGCACCACCCTGGTGGAAGGTACGAAGGGTCAGCTGCGTTCCCGGTTCACCGATGGACTGGGCAGCGATAACACCGACCGCCTCACCGATTTCGACCAGTTTGTGTACCGACAGGTTGGTGCCATAACACTTCGAGCAGATGCCCTGCTTGGACTCGCAGGTGAGCACCGAGCGGATTTCGGCCTCTTCGACGCCGGCCGTATCCTGGATGATGTCGGCAAGCTCTTCGGTGATGATCTCACCGGCTCTGACAACAACCTTATCGGTAATGACATCAACTATGTCGCGGGCGGCCACACGTCCCTTGATCTTTTCACGGAACTTGATCTGGCCGCTGGTCTCCTCCTCGATGTTACGCTCCACATGCAGACCACGGGTCGTGCCGCAGTCGTCAATGGTGACGATCACATCCTGCACCACATCGTGCAGACGTCTGGTCAGGTAACCGGCGTCAGCCGTCTTGAGCGAGGTATCGGAAAGACCTTTACGGGCACCGTGCGTCGAAATGAAGTATTCGAGCACCGTCAGGCCCTCCTTGAGGTTCGAGATGATCGGGTTCTCGATGATCTCGCCGGGCTGTCCCGACATCGACTTCTGCGGACGGGCGATAAGACCCCTCATACCGGTCAGCTGTCTTACCTGCTCGCGGGAGCCTCGGGCGCCAGAATCAAGCATCATATAGAGCGGGTTGAAGCCTTCGCGGTCCTTTTTGAGCTTCTCGTATGACTCGTCGGCAACCAGGTTCGAAGTTTTCTGCCAGACATCAACGATCTGGTTGTAGCGTTCGTTGTCGGTCAGCGTGCCGCGGTTGTATTCCTTGATGACCTTGGCGCTGTCGCGCTGGGCGTTCTTGATATGCTTCACTTTGGTTTCGGGCACGATCGCATCGGAAAGACCGATGGACAGACCACCCCTCATGGCATAGCTGAACCCGACCTCCTTGATGTTGTCAAGGAAACGGGCGGTTTCGACGTTACCGACTTCACTGGAAAGCTGACCGATCAGCTCCTTGGCAACCTTCTTGTTGATCAGCTTGTTGATGAAGCCGAGCTTCTCGGGAACATACTGGTTGAAGATAATCCTGCCGACCGTCGTGACCAGCACCTTTTTCTGTTCGATGCGGCTTCTGAGCCAGGCCTTCTTTTCAGCCTGCTCTTCTGAAAGCATGGTGTCAAGAAGACGTACCGGGTCGAACTTCTGGTCAACCTTGCCGTCGTATCTGACAAACACCTGGGCGTGAAGGCCTACCCGCTCCTCGTTGTAGGCGATAATCGCCTCTTCCATGGAGTAGAAGCGCTGACCTTCTCCGAGGTCACCCGGACGCGACTTGGTAAGGTAGTACATGCCGAGCACCATGTCCTGAGAAGGCACGGTAACCGGCTTGCCGGACTGAGGCAGAATGAGGTTATGCGACGAGAGCATCAGGAGCGACGCTTCGAGCTGGGCCTCCTGTGACAGCGGCACGTGCACAGCCATCTGGTCACCGTCGAAGTCGGCGTTGAAGGCCGTACAGACGAGCGGGTGAATCTGGATGGCCTTGCCCTCGATGAGGGTAGGCTGGAAAGCCTGGATACCGAGCCGGTGCAGGGTCGGAGCGCGGTTCAGCAGAACCGGACGTCCGTCGATCACCTTTTCGAGCACATCCCAGACCACAGGGTCTTTTTTGTCGATAAGCTTCTTGGCCGACTTGACAGACTTGGCTATGCCGCGTTCGACAAGGCGACGGATAACGAAGGGCTGGAACAGCTCGATGGCCATGCTCTTGGGCAGACCGCACTGATGCAGCTGAAGTTCCGGGCCGACCACGATAACGGATCGACCGGAGTAGTCAACGCGCTTGCCGAGCAGGTTCTGGCGGAAACGCCCCTGCTTGCCCTTGAGAGCGTCGGAGAGCGACTTGAGCGGTCTGTTGGACTCGCCCGTCTTGACGGCATTGGCTTTGCGTGAGTTGTCGAAGAGCGCGTCGACAGCCTCCTGCAGCATGCGTTTTTCGTTGCGCAGAATCACCTCGGGAGCGCGAATATCGATCAGTTTCTTCAGACGATTGTTGCGGATGATCACACGGCGGTAAAGATCGTTCAGATCGGAGGTCGCGAATCGGCCACCTTCGAGCGGCACCAGAGGACGAAGTTCCGGCGGAATGACCGGGACAACCTCCATAACCATGTATTCCGGCTTGTTGCCTTCGTAAATGTAGAGTTCCGGCATATCATCTTCCGGAAACAGACCGGTTGACTTTTTGCGGGTGCGTTTCTGGGGTTCGTAGCTCTTCCGGAAGGCCTCCACCACTTTGAGGCGCTTGAGAGCATCGGCCTTTTTCTGCTCCGATCCGCTCTCCTTGAGTACCTTGCGCAGATTGACAGCGATCTGATCGAGATCGAGCCCCTTGAGCAGCATGTGAATAGCCTCGCCGCCCATTTTGGCGACGAACTTTGCCGGATCGTTGTCGTCGAGGTCCTGGTTGTCCTCGTACTCGGTGACAATCTGGAAGTACTGCTCTTCGGTCAGGCGGTCAAACTTCTTGATGCCCTGCTTTTCGCCGGGTTCACCAGGGTTGATAACCACATAGACCTCGTAGTAGATGATGCGCTCGAGCTCTTTTGTCGAAAGGTCGAGCAGGGCACCGATCTTGCTCGGCACCGAACGGAAGAACCAGGTGTGCACCACCGGAACGGCCAGGGAGATGTGACCCATACGCTCGCGACGCACGCTCTTGGTGGTAACTTCGACACCGCAGCGGTCGCAGATGATACCTTTGTAACGCACCCTTTTGTACTTGCCGCAGTAGCACTCCCAATCCTTGGTAGGGCCGAATATTTTTTCACACATCAGGCCGTCGCGTTCCGGCTTGAAGGTACGGTAGTTGATGGTTTCCGGTTTGAGCACCTCGCCACGCGAATGGGCAAGAATGCTCTCCGGAGAGGCAATGCTGAACTTGATCTTCGAAAAATCACCTTTGAGTGGCGATGATCCCTGTGAAAATATCATGGTCGTAATATCAGTTTATACAGCCTTGAAAAAGCCTGAATAATACGGGCGTCTGCAACGGCCCGGTCATCTTTATCATCTGCCCCGTCCCGGCAGGCCGGGACGGGACAACGTGCATGAATCCGCTCTGTCCGAAAGGTCAACACCCTTCGTCAGCACTTCGTGACTCAGGGTACCCTGTCGTCGATCCTGATTTCGAGGCCAAGACCCTGAAGCTCTCTGACCAGAACGTTGAATGATTCCGGCGTTCCGGGTTCCGGGAGATTCTGTCCCTTGACAATCGCCTCATAGGTTTTGTTCCTGCCGATGACGTCATCGGATTTGACCGTGAGCATCTCGCGGAGAATATTGGCCGCGCCATAGGCTTCGAGTGCCCAGACCTCCATCTCACCGAACCTCTGGCCACCGAACTGGGCTTTACCGCCGAGCGGCTGCTGGGTGATGAGAGAGTATGGCCCGATGGACCTTGCGTGAATCTTGTCATCGACAAGGTGGCCCAGCTTCAGCATGTAGATGTAGCCAACCGTGACCTCGTCATGGAAGCGCTCGCCGGTGCGTCCGTCAAACAGCCTGACCTTTCCGTGTGCCGGAAGACCTGCTTTTTCGAGGTTCTCCTGCACTTCACTGTAGGTGGCGCCGTTGAAAATCGGAGTCTTGAATTTCACACCGAGCCTCTTGCCTGCCCAGCCGAGCGAGGTTTCGTAAAGCTGACCGATGTTCATACGGCTCGGCACGCCGAGAGGGTTGAGTACGATATCGACCGGGGTTCCATCCTCCATGAAGGGCATATCCTCGATCGGCAGTATCTTGCCGACCACGCCCTTGTTGCCGTGTCGTCCGGCCATCTTGTCACCCACCTGGATTTTTCTCTTCTGGGCGATATAGACCTTGGCCAGTTCCTCGATACCGGGCGGCAGTTCATCGCCGACATTGATCTTGTACTTCTCGTTCTCCCGCTCGTCGGCCAGATCCTTCAGCTTCAGGCGATACTCTCTGATGAGGCGGACAACGTTTTCGTTGGTTTTGGCTCCGGTGACGATGCCTTTTGTCACATCGATCGATTCGAGGAACGGCAGTCCGTTGAATTTTGCCAGCAATGCTTCATCGATGATCGTTCCCTCGGGTACAAGCACCTTGCCCTTATCATTCTGGATAGCCACGCTTTTCTTACCGTCAAGGTGCTGCTTCATCCAGCGGGCGAAACGCTTGCGCAGGTCGGCTTCCCTGTTGTCGAACTGCTTTTCGATGGCCTCCAGCTTCTCTTTGACGTCCATGCCGACCTTTTTCTTGCGGCTGAAAAGCTTGGTCTTAATGACGATACCCTTCATGCCAGCCGGCACATGCATCGAGGCGTCCTTGACGTCGCTCGACTTGTCTCCGAAGATGGCGCGCAGAAGTTTCTCTTCCGGTGTCGGATCGCTCTCGCCTTTCGGAGTGATCTTGCCGACGAGGATATCGCGCTCCTTGACCTCGGCGCCGATGCGCACGATGCCGTTTTCGTCGAGGTTGCGCAGGGCATCCTCGCTTACATTGTAAATATCTCGGGTGAACTGCTCTTCACCTCGCTTGGTGTCGCGCACGTTCGATTCGAACTCGTGCACGTGAATCGAAGTGAAGACGTCGTCGTACACCAGCCTTTCGCTGAGCACGATGGCGTCCTCGAAGTTGTATCCACGCCAGGGCATGAAGGCCACCAGCACGTTTTTACCGAGAGCCAGCTCGCCGTTATCGGTCGAGGAGCTGTCGGCAAGCACATCGCCCTTGTCAATCCGCTGACCGTTGCGCACAAGCGGACGCTGCGAAATGCAGGTATCCTGGTTTGAACGTTTGAACTTGATGAGTTTGTAGACCTTGACCCCTTCGTCCGGATCGAGCAGCGATACCGTGGCGTTCTCGGGGTCGATGTCATAGCGAATCTCGATACGGTCAGCCGTGACGCTCTGCACCACGCCCGGGCCTTCGGCCAGAATGACCGCACGCGAGTCGCGGGCAACCTTGGCCTCCATGCCAGTGCCGACTACCGGAGCCTCGGAAACGAGCAGCGGTACAGCCTGGCGCTGCATGTTCGCACCCATGAGAGCACGGTTGCCGTCGTCATGTTCGAGGAACGGAATGAGTGCAGCAGCAGCACTGACAATCTGCACCGGCGAGACGTCCATGTAGTTGACATCTTCGGCAAGCACAAGCGGATAGTCACCCTTGGTTCTGGCCTGCACCGACTCGGCAGCGATACGGTTGTTTTCGTCCGTCGGAATACTGACCGGAACGGTGATCTTGTTCTCCTCGTCCTCGGCAGAGAGCATCAGCACCCTGTCGGTAACCTGACCCTTCTCGACGACGCGGTAAGGGGTCTGTATGAAGCCCTTGTCGTTGATTTCAGCATAGACCGACAGCGACGAGATCAGACCGATATTCGGACCTTCAGGGGTCTCGATCGGGCAGAGACGTCCGTAATGGGTGTAATGAACGTCGCGAACCTCGAAGCCTGCGCGCTCGCGGGTCAGACCACCTGGGCCGAGGGCGGAAACCCTGCGCTTGTTGGTCATTTCAGCCAGAGGGTTGGTCTGGTCCATGAACTGCGAGAGCTGGCTGGTGGCGAAGAAACTCGACACGACGCTGGAGACGGTACGGGCATTGATCAGATCAGCCGGTGCAATCTTGTCGGAATCGCGGGAGTTGAGCTTTTCACGGACGTTCTTGCCCATTCTTGCAAGACCAATGACAAACTGGGCGGCAAGCTGCTCACCCACTGAACGGACACGACGGTTGGCCAGGTGATCGACATCATCGACCTCGGCCATACCGTTGACCAGTTTGATCAGATAGTTGATGACCGCAATGATATCGTAATGGGTAAGGACGAGAATGTCCTCGCCGATCGGCTCTTCGGAATAGGTGCGGATTGTCTGGAGAATGCGCTCGTATATGGCGTCTGAAAGCTCCTTTATCCCCGATTTTGCATCAAGATAGGCAGAAAGATCGGAGAACTCGGCCTGTAACTTCTTCTGTATGCGGTAGCGTCCGACATCGCCGAGATCGTACTTCTTCTGGTTGAAGAAGGTTCGTTCGAGGAAGCTCCTGGCAGCATCGATATCCGGGGCTTCGTTGGAGCGAAGCTCTTCATAAACGATTTCAAGCGCCTCTTCCTCGGTTGCCGAGCTGTCGTTGAGAATCGTGTTGATGATGATCGATTTGTCAACGCCTTTTTCCGGCGAAGTGGTCTTCATCACCTTGACCTTTTTGTATCCGGCTGCCACGATCTGCTCCATGATCTCCTCGGTGATGGCTGCCCTTGCTGGGACGACCTCGCCGGTGTTCATGTCGATGATATCGGAGGCGAGGTACTGACCGAGAAGCTGCTCGCGCTTCGAGCTCTTCGAGGAGATTTCAACCTCTTCGACCAGATCGAACAGGCCCAGAATATCCTCATCCCTTGCAAAACCGATGGCACGCAACAGGGCACTGACAAGGAAATTCTTTTTCTGGTCGATATAGACGTATATCTGGTTGTTGATGTCGGTCTGGAACTCGATCCATGAACCGCGGGTCGGCACGATCTTGGCCGAATACATCTTTTTCCCGTTGGGATGAACCGCCTCGCTGAACACCACACCGGGCGAACGGTGAAGCTGCGCCACGACGACCCTCTCGGCACCATTGACGATGAAGGTGCCCCGCTCGGTCATGTAGGGAATCCTGCCGAGATAGACCTCCTGCTGGATGGTTTCCTTCCAGTCCGGCTCATCGGCTTCATCCTTGTAGGAGAGCTTGAGCTTGATCTTGAGAGAAACATCGTAGGTCAGTCCTCGCTCGATGCACTCCTCAACGGTGTATTTGGGCTTGTCGAAGCTGTAGGAAATATATTCCAGGAGATACAGCCCCCTGGTATCGGTAATGGGAAAGGCGCTCCTGAGCACTTTTTCAAGGCCCTGATCCTTGCGTTTTTCAAGAGGAACGCTGTCCTGTATAAAATTATGGAACGAATCGAGCTGTACCTTGAGAAGATCGGGGGGGTTTATGATACTCTGGATCTTTGAAAAGTCAATACAGGGTGTTGGTGTTGCATCAGCCACTTTCACATGCACCTCGCTTTTAGTCAATTGCAGGGAGTACTTAACAGTTTATGGGCAATTCATTCTCTCGGGTTGTTCCGCTCAGCTCCGTCACCTGCGTGCACAGATGAGCGGCAACGGTGACCCTTTTGCTCCTCGCTCCGACCGGCACTGTCTCCGGTGCTGCAATCCTCATGTCCCGACAGTACGGGCACATTCAGGTTCGCACTCCGACAAAACCGCCAATCGAATCGCTCACGACATTAATCAGTGGTACCCTTGGTCATTACAGGATTCGCAAATACCCTTATCGGAGTGGATTCCCGTCCGCGGCCAACGTGCCGCCTGACGGAAAAAAAGTTTATTTGTACAAACGGACAAAGCTCCGTCCCGGATCGGTACGGAGCTTGTCTGTTATTTCAGCTTGTGAAAGATCACTTCAGCTCGACTTCAGCGCCAGCTTCCTTCAGTTCTTTGGCGACTTTTTCGGCTTCGTCCTTTGAGACGGCTTCTTTCACGGTCTTGGGAGCACCGTCCACCATGTCCTTGGCCTCTTTCAGACCCAGACCGGTGATGGCGCGGACAACCTTGATGACGTTGATCTTGTTTGCACCGGCAGCTTTGAGAACGACGTCGAATTCGGTCTTCTCTTCAGCAGCAGCTGCTTCGCCGGCAGGTGCGGCGGCAACGGCACCGGCAAAAACGGCAGGTGCGGCACTCACACCAAATTTCTCCTCCAGCGCTTTCACCAACTCGGAAGCTTCGGTAAGGGTAAGTTTACCAATCTCTTCTACAAGGGTTTCAATAGATGACATTATTTCCTCTCTCAGTTTGAATTGAAAATATTGAAGCTTTGAGTGCGTAATTCGTTTATTTTTCGAGTTTCCCCACCTGGTCAATAACGGACACCAGATTCCTCATCACAGCGTTCATGACCATCGGAACCGAGCTGATGACATTGTTGATGAGACCGGCAGCACGACCGATATTCTCGGTTTTACTGAGCATTTCGGAAAGCTGCGGCAGCGAATCAGGGCCAAACACAACACCATCGACCGAAGCCATCTTGAATTTCAGGGCTTCGTTGTCCTTGCTGAACTTCCTGATGATCCTGGCTGGTGCAACCGGATCGTCATAGCTGAATGCAACGGCGGTGGTATTCTTCAGACCGCTGGCCAGCTTGTCGGCATCGGCTACATCCCTGAGTGCTTTGCTGATCAGGGTGTTCTTGACAACCTTGTATTCAATACCGGCTTTCCTGAATTCGAGGCGCAGCTGTCCCATTTTCTTGACGTCAAGTCCCTGGAACTCGGTAAAGTAGAAGCCCTGCGATTTCCGGATTTTTTCGGCTATTTCCTGAGCGATCTGCTCTTTTGTATCACGCTTCATCATATCGGTGCACAATCGTTTATGTTAGGCAACAAATTTTTCTTTCCTGACCTTCACGCCCGGAGACATGGTGCTTGAAATGGTGATCCCCTGAAGATACTGGCCTTTTGCAGCCGAGGGTTTCAGGCGAACAACCTCTTTGATGAAGCTGGTGATATTTCCGGCCAGCTTGTCACTGTCGAATGACACTTTTCCAACCGGAGCATGGATATTACCGGCCTTGTCAACCCTGAATTCGATCTTGCCTGCTTTGACCTCTCGAACGGCTTTGGCGACGTCCATGGTAACCGTGCCCGATTTCGGGTTCGGCATCAGACCGCGGGGGCCGAGGATTCTGGCAACCTTGCCGAGCTGACCCATGACGTCAGGAGTGGCAACAACCACATCGACATCGGTCCGGCCGGCCTGGATTTTCTCGATATACTCTTCGAAACCGACGAAATCGGCGCCGGCTTCCCGGGCTTCGTCCGCTTTGTTCTCCTTGCAGACAACCAGAACGGAGACGGTTTTACCCGTACCGTGCGGAAGCATGACCGTGCCGCGAACGACCTGGTCGGCATGACGGGGATCGACGCCGAGCTTCATGGCGACATCGATTGTTGCGTCGAATCTGGTGGTGGTGATCTCCTTGACCTTCTCGATGGCTTCCGAGAGATCGTACTCAAGAGCGCGGTTCACCTTTGCGCTTGCGTTTCTGTAATTCTTTCCTGCCATTGACCTTGTGATGTTAGTGGTTGCTATAAGCGGCTTGTCAGGCCTCCCACAAAAAAACTGATGCTCAGTCCTCGACGACAATACCCATGCTGCGGGCCGTGCCCATAACCATCCGGGTCGCTCCTTCGAGATCCACAGAGTTCAGGTCGGGCTTCTTCAGCTCGGCGATCCTGCGCACCTGTTCCATGGTGACCTTGCCGACCTTGTTGCGGTTCGGTTCGCCGGAACCCTTCTGCAGCTTGGCTTCCTTGATCAGGAGCACAGCAGCGGGCGGAGTTTTGGTGACGAAGGTGAAAGACTTGTCGGAATAGACCGTGATCACCACAGGGATGATCATTCCGGCTTCAGACTGAGTCCTGGCGTTGAACTGCTTGCAGAACTCCATGATATTGACCCCTTTCTGACCGAGTGCCGGACCGACGGGGGGAGCAGGATTCGCGGCTCCTGCAGGAATTTGCAATTTGATGAACCCTGTTACCTTTTTTGCCATATGCTATCTCTCTTTTCTTTCAACAGCTTGATTGAATACTTAGACCTCTGTTATTGCGAAACCGACTTGACCTGGGAAAAATCCAGCTCGGTGGGAGTGCTCCTGCCGAAGAAGTTGATCATGACCTTGACCTTCATACGCTCGGTACAGACTTCATGAACGATGCCGGTAAGCGAACTGAAGGGGCCATCAATAACCTTGACCGAGTCTCCGACCCTGAACGGCGCCTCGACCACCGCACGGTGCTCGACCGTACCATCAGGAACGAGAATCTTTTCTACCTCATCGGGACGCAAAGGGGTGGGATTGTCATCGACACCAAGGAAACCCATGACCGATGGAATATCCATGATCAGATTCCTGGTCTGCTTGTCGAGCACGGCTTCGATCAGGACGTAACCGGGAAAAGCATTTTTGGTCAGACTGCGTTTCTTGCCGTTCTTGACCTCGACAAAGCGTTCATAGGGAATATAGACCTGCTTGATCTTGTCGGTCAGACCACACCGCTCGGCCTCCATCTCGATACCCTCTTTGACCTTTCGCTCGTGACCGGAATAGATCCTGAGAGCGTACCAATGGAGTTGCGGTGGATGCTGTTCTTCCATCACCTTTTTTCTGGCGCTCATCTCGTTACCTCGAAAATATCCTTACACTTACAATAATTTCCCCATCACCGTATTGATGACCCAATCCACCGTAAAGGTAAACAAGACAAGAATACCTGAAACCGTCAATACCACAACCGTCATGTCTTTCACCTCGTCTCTGGTCGGCCACGATACCTTGCGCATCTCACCGACGACATCACGATAGTACTTATCAGCTTTCTCGATATATTTCTTCATGATTGACCAACAAGGTAAAGATCGTGTACAGCATCCGAATCCAGCCTGCCTGCACGTCAGGAGGGACTCGAACCCCCAACCTGCGGTTTTGGAGACCGCTGCTCTACCAATTGAGCTACTGACGTATAACCGCTCCTCCGGGAACCGGAGCTGATGATCGGATTTGAACCGATGACCTCTTCCTTACCAAGGAAGTGCTCTACCGACTGAGCTACATCAGCTTTTACCAACAAAAGCAAGTGGGTAGGGAAGGATTCGAACCTCCGAAGACATATGTCGACAGATTTACAGTCTGCTGCGTTTGACCGCTTCGCTACCTACCCATGCATTGGCCTGTGAGCTGGTGATGGGACTCGAACCCGCAACCTGCTGATTACAAGTCAGCTGCTCTACCAATTGAGCTACACCAGCAGCTCATTAAAAATACAGGGCTAGTAATATAAATGACTGATCAGAAAATGCAAAAGGAAAAAAGAATATTTTCAGAAAAAACAGTGGACGAAGTGGGCGTTGTAAACAAAAGCCACTGAAAACTGCCGATCCCTCCTCTCTTTGTGCCCTTTTTGGCAGGGCATTCAGGAATTTTGGGTTTGGGGGGAACAGGTCGCATAGGTCGGATAGGTCATTCAAGAGTGAAGATGACGATGCTTTGCGATGCCGCCTCATATTCAACGCCTGACAACTCCTGCTTCCCACCTATCACTTCCCACTTCCCCGGGTTCTGGCTCCGGCGAAAAGCCCGGCCAGTATGCCTGCGATCTTCCCTGGCAAAAAACGCTGGGTAAACACCAGAAGGTGGTCGAAAAGTGTTGGCAATACCAGCATCTGACTGCCTTCAAGCCCTTTGCGTACAGCCCGCAGGACAACCCCGGTACCAGAAACCGGTACGGAGATCCGGCGTCTGTCGTGACCTGCCCTGATATAGAACTGGTCGTTGTCGATAAATCCGGGACAGACAGCGAATATGCGGATTCCTGTACCCTGCAACTCAATGTAAAGAGCTTCGGTCAGGTTGAGCACAAAGGCTTTGGTGGCTGAGTAACCGGCCATGCCCGGCACCCCCTGGAATCCTGCAAGGGAGGCAATATTGACCACAGCTCCACGACGACGAACAAGCATCCCTGAAAGAAACAGACGGATCAGCGTCGTCAGGGCAACCGTGTTGACCATGGCCATCTGTACAAACTCCTCTTCAGACATATGCCTGAAATCACCAGCAATCGAAAAACCGGCACAATTGACCAGCTTGTCGATGCAGAGGCCCCTTTTTTCACAGAATTCAAAAACACGGGATGCAGCTCCGGACTCCGAAAGATCCTGGCAGCAAACATGGACATCGACTCCGCACGAACGATGAAGCTCTTCGGCAAGCACATCGAGCTTCTCCTTCGAACGGGCAACGAGCACCAGATTGTCACCCGTACCGGCAAAATATTCGGCAAGGTGCTTGCCGATACCGGTGGAGGCCCCCGTAATCAGTGTATGGAAACTCATACCGGATCGACCCATTTTCCGTTCTGCCGGATCAGTTCGATCAGACGCTCCAGCGCGGCCTCTTCAGGCAGATTATCCTCGACGCACTCTTTGCCGACATAGAGGCTGATGCGCCCCTTGCCTGAACCGACATACCCGAAATCGGCATCAGCCATTTCACCGGGACCGTTGACGATACAGCCCATAATGCCGATCTTGAGCCCCTTGAGGTGCGAGACCCGCGCCTTGATCAGCGCCGTGGTCTTTTCAAGCTCGAAATAGGTGCGTCCGCATCCAGGACATGAGATAAATTCGGTTTTTGACATCCTTATCCGTGCCGCCTGGAGGATGTTGAAGCCGAGAGCGATCTCCTCGCTGGCCGAAAGCTTCGTCTCAAGCGCGGCCAGATCACCGATACCGTCACAGAACAGGGTCCCTGCCTGGATGGCGCTGTGAATCAGCACTCCGCCACGCTCCCCCCCCTTCTGGCGGTACCGTATAACAAGAGGATAGTCGAGCCCTGCCTTTTTCAGTTCAAGCGCGAGCTTCCTTGTCGGGTAAAGGGGCGCATCCGATACAATGGAGAGCATGACCCGCTGCAAACCTCCTGACTTCAGTCTGGAAGCAAGGCGAACCAGCACCTCGGCAGGAACGTTCTCTGAAGATTTTTCGTGAATGAAACAGAACTCGATGGCGGCATTCCGGTCATGAATCATTTCGATGAATGCCGTACCAAGCGTTTCGCCTTCGACTATGTCGATCCTTACCCGGCCGCATAGTGGCAACAGGGCAGGAACGATCGTGGTATCGGCGGTTGATACGACAATCTTTTCGCGCAAGCCACCAAGCGAATCGAGCAGCTCCTCAAGCAGCGGAATGTCTTCGGAACTGCCGACACTCACACTGACCAGCTCCGAGTGGATCGCATCCTCGGGCTTGTCCGGATCGAGTCGGGCAAGAATCTCTTCCCTGAGTGAATCCGTATCGGTAATCGGCGCATGGGCAGCCGTTTCCACCCCCGGCAGGGCATCGCCCCCGACAGGGATTCCGGCAGCATCGATCCTGATGGAGGGGCGCCTTGAATAACTGAAAGGTTCGAACGGAAGCTGCTCATGCCCTGTGTTCCTGAGCTCATGCTCCACGACATGCTTGACCGGCAGATGTGCCCGGTCGCCCCTGACCAGAAGCATATCGTTGTATTTTTTTACAATAGCGAAACCTACAGGTACTTCACTTACCGGATCCTCGGTCAGTGACACCCGGATGGTATCACCCAGACCGTCTTCGAGCAGTGCACCGATGCCCATAGCCGATTTGATGCGTCCCTCGTCACCGTCACCGGCCTCGGTCACGCCAAGATGCAGCGGATAGGCGTAACGCAGCTCTGCATCGGCTTTTGCAACCAGCAGACGATAGGCATGGATCATGACCCTGACATTCGAAGATTTCATCGAAAAAAGCTGGTCATAATACCCTTCATCCTCACAGATTCTGGCAAATTCAAGGGCAGCCTCGACCATCCCTTCGGGCGAGTTGCCGTAACGGCTGACAATCCTGTCCGAAAGGGAGCCGTGGTTGGTGCCGATTCGCATGGAAACACCAAGCTCTCTGGCTTTCCTGACCAGAGGAGTAAACTCCGAACGGATATTGTCAAGCTCCGCACGGTACTCTGCGTCGGTATACTCATCATTCGTGAACTTGGCTCCGGTAGCATAATTCCCCGGATTGATGCGAATGTTCTCGACAAACTCTACGGCTTTCATAGCCGCCTTGACCGAAAAGTGGATATCAGCCACCAGTGGAGTGTCGATGCCGTCCCTGCGGAGCTGCTCGCGGATATTACCGAGATTCCCGGAGTCTTTCTCGGTCGGCACTGTCAGCCTGATTATTTCACAACCAGCCTCGTACAGGCGCCTGCACTGCTCCACCGTAGCTGCCGTATTCATGGTGTGCGTGTTGGTCATGGATTCGACCCTGATCGGCTGATAGCCGCCAAGGGCGATAATGCCGAAAGGCACCTCCCTGGTCACTCTGCGACGGTAACTGTAAACCGGCACCGGATAATCGATGCGATCACCGGCGGCAAAGCTCTCTTCGGTCATAAGATTGCGCGTTGAAATTAAATGAAGATGATCTTAAAGGTAGGCAATGGCGGGGAGAAATTAAAATAGAGGGGGGAGGGGTTAGGGGGGCGCTATGGGCTATGCGTCAGGAGTCATGTGTACGCGTAACGGAATTTTTATCCACCACGTCCGTGACAGTCCGGGATACCAAAGCTGTCCGTGATCCTCACTTCTCCCTGATGATGAAGACGGTTTCGCCTTTTCTGTGGAAATTATAACGCTCCCTGGCAACTTTTTCGACGCTGTCAGGCAGCCAGGCGTTGCTGATTGTTTTCTGCAGTGCAACGATTTTTTTCTGCTCTTCGGTCTGGAGCTTTTCGAGCTTGCGGTTCTCCAGCTCCATCCCGATGCGGGTCACCAGTCCGAAGTCACCGAAAACGAACCAGAAAAGCGCAAACGCGAGAATTGCCCGTACCGTAACCTTTTTCGAATTTGAGCAGATGGAATCCCAGATATCAGTGAAGTATCTCGCCATGATCCGGCAGCATCAGAATTGAGTGCGAGACATGCCAGGCAGACATGCCTCGTACCCTGTGGTCATAAAAAAATATCCGGTCAGGTTCAGACACGGAAGGCCCTGATGCCCGGATAGAGAGCCGTGGCGCCAAGCATCTCCTCAATCCTGAGCAGCTCATTGTATTTGGCCATGCGATCGGAACGGGACATACTTCCGGTCTTGATCTGCCCTGCGTTGGTGGCAACGGCGATCTGGGCAATGGTTGTGTCTTCTGTTTCGCCGCTGCGGTGGCTGATGACCGAGGTATAACCGTTGCGCTTGGCCAGTTCGATTGCCTGAAGCGTTTCGGTCAGCGTACCGATCTGGTTGACCTTGATCAGAATCGAGTTGGCCACACCACGTTCTATGCCTTCAGCAAGGCGCCTGCTGTTGGTAACGAACAGGTCGTCTCCCACCAGCTGCACACGTCCCCCGATCTTGTCGGTCAGCATTTTCCAGCCTTCCCAGTCGTCCTCGGCCATTCCGTCCTCTATCGAGATAATCGGATAGCGGCTTGCCCAGTCTGCCCAGTAGTCGGACATCTCGGTGGAATCAAGTTCGCGTCCGGACGATTTCTTGAAGACATATTTTTTCTTTTCAGCATCATAAAACTCCGAACTTGCCGGATCGAGCGCAATCATGACATGGCTATCGCCAAGCCCCCCCTTGTCGGTCGGCGCTCCGGCCTTGTATCCGGCCATACCGATAGCTTCAATCACCAGCTCGATAGCCTCTTCGTTGGACTGAACGTTAGGAGCGAAACCGCCCTCATCACCAACAGCCGTGCTCAAACCGCGATCATGCAGCAGTGTCTTGAGCGAATGAAATACTTCGGCGCCGCACCGCAGAGCATCGGAGTAGCGTTCAAAGCCTATCGGCATGATCATGAATTCCTGAAAATCGACCGTGTTATCTGCATGAGCACCTCCGTTGAGCACATTCATCATGGGTACGGGAAGCGTCCTTGCCGTCGTGCCACCGATATAACGGTAAAGGGGAAGAGCGGTATATTCAGCACCTGCTTTGGCACAGGCAAGCGAAACACCAAGAATCGCATTGGCACCGAGATTCGATTTGTTCGGCGTGCCGTCAAGTTCGATGAGCTTCGCGTCGATCTCTTCCTGACCGGTCACATCCATCCCCTGCAATGCGGCATTGATGACGGTGTTCACGTTCTCGACAGCCTTGAGCACCCCTTTGCCGAGATATACGTTACGGTCCTTGTCCCTGAGTTCGACTGCTTCGTGGACACCCGTCGATGCGCCGCTTGGCACTGCTGCTCTGCCAAAAGAGCTTTCAGTGTAGACATCCACTTCGATCGTGGGGTTCCCTCTCGAATCCATTATCTGACGGGCATGGATACTGGTGATGACTGACATGGTACAGGAATTTAGAATTGAATGAAAGTACAGGAAAAGATACGCAATGGTGCTCATTGTTCGGACATTGTCTCCTCTTTTTTATCGCTTGCAAAACACCTTTCATGCCAGAGACTCACTGAATGCAACTTTTTTTCACTAAGTTTTCAGTTACTGCCAATGCTGACCCCCTGCGCAATGCACAATAAAGCAGGAAAGCAGCGGAAGCAGATGGCTCCGTTAAACAAATCCAAGAAAGGAGTACTGACATGCAAGCTGTTCCAACGGATCAATTGAGGAACATTGTCGTAACCGGGCATACCGGCACAGGAAAAACCATGCTTTGCGAATCATTGGCCCTGAGCATGGGTGTCATCAACCGGCTAGGCAGCATCGATGACGGCACAACCTTGTCCGATTACGCTTCCGACGAAACAGAGAGAAAGCACAGCCTGAATACCAGCCTTATCCATGGACTATGGAATGAGAAGAAAATCAATATCATCGATACGCCCGGACTGCTCGATTTCCACGGTGACGTCAAATCGGCGATGCGGGTCGCTGATACGGTGCTGATCGCGGTCAATGCTGCCACTGGCGTCGAGGTTGGCACCGATACCATATGGGAGTATACAAAAGAGTACTACAAGCCGACCATGTTCGTGCTCACCAGACTCGATGCTGATCGCGCTGATTTCAGTTCTACTATCGAAGCCCTCCGTGACCATTTCGGTCATATGGTCACACCGCTCCAGTTTCCCGCAGAAGAGGGACTCGGGCACCATATACTGATCGATATTCTGCTGATGAAGCAGCTTGAGTTCAATCCGGACAAGCCTGGCAGCATGCTTGTTTCAGAAATTCCCGATCTGTACCGTAAAAAGGCGGAGGAGATGCACCAGCAACTTGTTGAAGCGGTAGCTGAAACTGATGAGGAGCTGATGAACCGGTTTTTCGAAGTCGGCACCCTGACCGAAGAGGAACTCCGTGCAGGCATAAAATCTGCGCTTCTCACCAGAACCTTTTTCCCTGTTTTCTGCACATCCCCACTTCATCTCATCGGCTCGGAAAGACTCCTCAATACTATCGTCAATCTCTGCCCCTCACCGATAGAGCGAGGCCCGGAACATGCATACTGTTCACTCATGAACGACGAAAAACTGCTCCAGCCTGACCCTGAAGGCCCGACCGTCGCGTTCATTTTCAAAACCATGTCCGAGCCAAGAGTTGGTGAAATCTCCTATATTCGTGTTTACTCTGGCCATATCGAAAGCGGGCACGAACTGATCGACACACAGACCGGCCAGATTGAAAAGCTAGGACAGGTCTACACCATGCTCGGACAGAAAAAGATTCCCGTCGACAAGCTTCTTGCCGGCGACATCGGAATGGTGGTAAAACTCAAGAACTCTCATACCAATGACACACTTGCCGACAAGGGAGTGGATTGCCGTATCAGCCCCATCATCTTTCCCGAACCGGTTCTCAGTTCAGCCATCGTGCCGCTCACCCAGGGCGACGAGGAGAAAATCTCTGCCGGCCTGCACCATCTCCATGAGGAGGACCCGAGCTTTGCCATAGAACATGATGTCGAATTCAACCAGACCATCCTTAAAACCCTTGGTGAAACCCATCTCGATATCATCATCAGCCGACTGCGAAACAAGTTCAATGTCCAGGTAGAGGTCTCACCAGTACGCATACCCTATCGTGAAACCATCCGTGTAAGCGCTTCGGCACAGGGTAAATTCAAGAAACAGTCTGGCGGTCGGGGTCAGTATGGCGATGTCTGGGTTCGCATTGAACCTCTATATCGTGATTCGGGCTTCGAGTTTGCAAGTGAAGTTGTCGGTGGAGTCGTCCCGACCCGCTACCTCCCTGCTGTTGAAAAGGGATTGCGCGAATCGATCACCGAAGGAAGCCTCACCGGATATCCTGTGGTCGATCTGAAAGCTGTGGTTTACGATGGCTCTTACCATCCGGTAGACAGCTCGGAATATGCTTTCAAGATTGCAGCCGGCATGGCTTTCAGAGCGGCTTTTGAAAAAGCCAAGCCGCTGGTGCTCGAACCGATCTGTTCACTTACTGTTCATACCCCCGACCAGTACACAGGAGAAATTGTGGGAGACATCTCGGGCAAAAGAGGAAAAATCCTTGGTATGGACACCGAAAGCAGGTTCCAGATCATCAAGGCGCTCATTCCCCAGGCCTCACTCTCGACATTCCATCACGCACTGACCAGGCTTACCCAAAGCCGCGCCCGCTACAGTTATGACTTCATCCATTATGAAGAGGCTCCTGTTGAAATAGCAAACCAGCTGATAGCACAGAAGAATGAGGGGAAGTGAGATGCGTTATGGGGAAGGTGCTAAACGCTAATCGTTAAGGGGGAAGTGGACTTGGTGGACAGGATTTTTTTCTGATTTCCTGTCCACCTGCCGCTTAACCCCTAACACTTGCCTTCTATCACCTGATTCAGCACTTCCCCAAAATCGAAAGAATTTTAAGCCACCAGACCATCCAGATGGCTTCGAAAATATTTTTCCGGGTCATTTTCGATTTGCCGACGCTCCGGTCTACAAAGACTATCGGCACTTCATGAATGACAAATCCCTTTCTCCATGCACGCAGATCAATTTCAATCTGGAATGAATATCCCTGTGAGTGTACCCGTTCGAGAGCTATAGATTCAAGAACTTCTGCGCTGATGCATTTGAATCCGCTTGTCGGATCGGATATCGGCATTCCGGTGATCACTCTCGTGTATATACTGGCTGCCTTCGAGAGAATGAGCCTCGACAGGGGCCAGTTTACCACATTGACCGTGTTGTTCATATACCGCGAACCGATTACCATATCAGCATCCTTCATGGCTGAAATCAGCGCGGCAATAGCTGCCGGATCATGGGAAAAATCGGCATCCATCTCTATTACCCTTCCATACCCCCGGTCAAGTGCATAGCGGAAACCGGTGATATAGGCTGTGCCGAGCCCGAGTTTTGATGGCCTGCTCAACAGGGTAATTCGCGACTCTTTTTCCATTATACCCGCAACGATAGCGGCAGTCCCGTCAGGCGAGTTGTCGTCGATTACGAGAATATCGATCGACCGGGGATAACGTTCGAGTATACTCTTGACAAGTGGACTGATGTTTTCAGCTTCGTTGTAGGTCGGAATGATGACGAGCGTTCGTTCTGAGGGAACTGAGTCACTTCTGTTGTACCGTGTTGTCTGGTCGTGCACGCTGCTGTTATTTTTCTGAATGTGCTGAATCAACCAAAAAAAGCATTGCTTTTCTGCAAAGCAATGCTTTTTCACTCAGATATGAAGCTGAATAATGGTGCAGACTATCTGACTTCGCGATGGAAACGGTGCAGAAAGCGGAGATCAAAATCAAGCCTGTCCGGAGGAGTATAGGAAAAGTCCAGAATGTCACCATCAGGAAGCGTTTCAATCAGTGCACCAGATGGACATTCATCTCCCGAGAAGCAGGCCGAGCAGGAAATACAGGCTTTCTGATCGATGTAACATCTGAATCCGCCTTCCTGAACGTCACCATAGAACTTGTAGCCGATAGCGTTAACTTTCGGCGGACATTTGTCGAGACACAACCCACAGCCCACACAGAGATTCTCAATGATAAAGTAATGCTTTTTAGCTTTAGGTGCAGCCGGCGCAGCAGTTGCGGCCGGTGCCGCTTTCGGGGCCGGAGCACCTTTGGCGGCGGGAGCACCCTTGGCCGCCGGAGCTGCCAGCTTCGGAGGCGCCGCAGCTTTTGGCTTGACATATGGAAGCGCGGACTCCTGGCGGACACCCGAACGTCCAAGCGTGACACCCAGCGGAGAAAGCCGTGCCTTCCCGGACTGCTTCGCAGCCGGAGCACCAGCTTTGGCGGCCGGGGCCCCTTTCGGTGAAGCCGGACCTTTGGGCGCGGCAGGGGCACCGGCTTTGGGTGCCGCCGGAGCGCCTTTAGGAGCTGCTTTCGCTCCCGGTGCAGGTGCCTGGTTTTTATTTTCAACAGGTTCGGCCATACAAACCCCCCTCTCTAATAATTTTTACGTGGTAAACGATATTGCTCAAGATGGCCGAAGGGGCAGAAGCCCCTTCGTACCGTAATGTTACGCAATCAGTTTCATCAGCGTATCGACCAGCTGAGCCAGCATCTCCTGACCGGAAACTGCCGAATGGCTGACCGGAGGAGGCAGAGGCGAATTGGTCTGATAGAAGCCGTTGGCAATGAACAGGAAGACCAGCATGAAGGTACCGCCGAAGTACAGGAAGGTACCGGCAAGCTTGGAGTCTGAAATGGTCAGTACCGGGAAACGGAAACTGACGTCCCTGTTGAGGAACTTCTTGCCCAGCCAGCGGATGGTGCGGGTCTGGATATCAGCACCTTCAAGACGGGATCCGCGATCCTCGAACCAGACAGCAAAGCTGATGAACCACACCAGGTGACCGATCATGAGGATGGTCGAAAGGTGCGAGCTCGAGAAGATCGTTACCGTCTCGGTCCAGAAGTAGTAGAAGATACCCGAGGTGTAGTGATGCTTGAGGCCGGCGATTGCATCCCAGGCTTTGGCATCAGCAGCAGGAACACCATACATCATCGAAGCGATCCACGCACCGTCGATATACCAGCATACAGCGGAAAGACCCTTGACACCCCAGAGCATGGCGAACCAGAGCTGGTCCTGGATGGAAACACCGCAGGTACCGCCATAGACCGGACCGAGGCACGGGAAAGAGTAGGAGTTCTTCTTGAGGCCGAGATCATCCCACAGCGGAGAGGTGTGGGCAAAGAAAGCGATACGAACCAGAGCGATCAGCGAGAAGAGCGAACCGGCCGTGATAACGTGAGCCATCACCCAGTCATTGATGCTTGGATCGGCAAACATCCACTGGAAGATCGGCAGCGGCTTGAGCCAGTAGAACGACATCATGATGTTGGTGCCGAAAATGTTCAGCTCGCAGATGGTGTTCCAGACGATGACCGCATAGACTGAAAGCATGGTCGAGAAGCAGAGTGCCATGACAGTACCGAGAATCTTGACCTGGACTTCCTGGTCGCGCCCCTTGGTGATCCAGATGGACTTGATCTGGTTGTAGATGCCGTTAAGCTGAATCTTGAGCAGATACTGACCGCCATGATAGACACCGGCGAACACATAGAGCACACCACAGATGATGTGGTTGAAGGTGATCAGGTTGATGACGACCCTCGACATGCCAAACGATTCACCGTTTCTGGGAAGGATGGCATAAGCCGGGAAATCTGCGAACTCCTTGGCACCGGAGATGACCTTGCCGCCCTGCTCGACGAAGTTGAAGCTGACGCGGTTGAAGGGCTCACCATAGATGTAGAAAACCAGATTGTCGAGTTCCTTGTAGTAGGCGTGGAAGGACGGCTGCTGGAAAGCCACGAACGCGATGACGCCAAGCGCGATGTTGATGTAACCGATCGCAGTCAGGTGAACCGAGAAGGCGGCTTTCATGTCGTCATTGAGGTGGATAGCCGCATTCGGAGGATTGTTCCACCAGTAGATGCCAAGTCCAAAGAAGATCAAGGCAAAGATGAAAGACATGAAGGTCTCGGAGTTGATCGTCTGGAAGTCGGGAATCGGAGCAAAACCGAGAATGAGCCACATCACGAGCCCCCAGCCAAGAAAGAGGAGCGACATGTAAACGGCGTGTGGCCCGAGAGCCTCTTTGTAGGACTTCGCGCTGGTGCCGCTGAAAACCACATCACCGAACTTGCCGAGGAAGCGGAAATCACGGAAGTTACCGCAGCGCCCGGTGAAGGGATTGGTCAGATTGTGCGTCCAGTGGCGCCACCCGCCGAACAGGAGCACGGAACCTGCAAGGAAATGATAGCCAGCCCAGAGAAGCAGCTTGGTGGCTGCCCATTCGAGGTCAGGAGTCTTGGTGCTGTACGTGTCGATACCGAGGGAGACCATCCTTGGCTTGATGGTCAGATAGAACCAGTTGTCGTGGAAACCCGGTGCACCCCAGGGAAATACCTGGATTCCCGAGATGTAGTAGATCGCCATGATGAAGCCCAGCACACCGAGCAGCGCAAGATGGCCGCCGACCACCTGCTCGTCATCGACCTTTTCGGTATCGAAGATCTGGTACCACTTCGTTGAGCGGGTTTCTGTTCGCTGGAACAGAAAACGTCTCATCTTGGCGGCATCCTGTTCTTTAATGACCGATGCTCCGCCTGGCGCGCCGTTTGCCTTCGGAGCCGGTGCGTCCCCCTTTGGAGGAGGCACTGTCCCCTTCGGCTTGACCCCTGCGGGTTTCACTTGTTCAGCCATTGTATTTTCTCCTTTGTTTGGACGTATTTTCAGGTTGAAGAAACCGAAAAAACCGGCTGAGTTCTCCAGTATATGCGGCCAACTGCCCGTCACGGAAAGGAAACCGGTGACTGGCACGACATGGAGAGACTCCCGGAAAAAACATTTTTGCAGGATGGTTCACAGAAAAAAGCAACCTGCAACAGTAGCAAATAAAATAAGAAAATTTATTTAATAATAAAGTTTTTTGCCCTTCGACACTCAGGGTCGGGCCATCCGGAAGGCTTCCGGAAGCAACTTTTTTCAACCGTTTCAAACCTGTCATAGTCATAGTATTTTACTGAAAACTGACTTTAAAAAAAAGAGACATGCAGATCGATTTCACCAAAATGTCTGGCGCCGGCAATGATTTCATCGTCATTGACAACCGGTCCGGAAACTTCAGCCTTTCCCGGGCACAGATACATGCCATGTGCACACGAAAAACCGGTATCGGAGCAGACGGCCTGATCCTCATCGAAACTTCCGGAAAAGCCGACTTCAGGATGAACTACCACAATGCCGACGGCTTTCCCGGATCGATGTGCGGCAATGGTGGCCGTTGTGCAGTCTGGTTCGCGTTTCTGCTCGGCATTCGTCCTTCAGGCATCCGCTATGTTTTCGAGGCTGGCCCCGGACAATACGAAGCGGAAATAACCGGCGATGAGTCCGTCAGACTGCACATGCTCCCCCCTGCGGATTTCAGGGACGGCCTGCAGGCCGGGGCGTGGAGCTGCCATTTTGTAAATACCGGCTCACCGCATGTTATCGCCTATGTCGATAACCTCGACAATATGGATGTCTTCGCCGAAGGTAAAGCTATCCGGCACCGGAAAGATCTTTTTCCCGAGGGCACAAATGTCAACTTTCTCGAAATCACCGGTACCGATTCACTCAGCATCCGGACATTTGAACGCGGCGTCGAGGATGAGACTCTTGCCTGTGGCACCGGCACAGTGGCGGCGGCACTCATGAGCTACCGGCTCGACAAGGTGACATCTTCGCCAGTCAGGGTGAAGGTCAGAAGCGGGGATACCCTTCTGGTCGGCTTCAATGATTCAATGGATGATATTTATCTCGAAGGGCCGGCACGGGTGGTTTACCGGGGAACTATAACCCTGTGAAACGCTTTATCGCCTGTATCAGAAGTGAGGAACGTTGAACAGACCCCGATTCTGATCATGGAGGAGGAAGTATCATGCATGAAGCAAACTTCTGTCATGCAGCCCCTGACGGTGCGATCCAGTGCGACCTGTGCCGTCACTACTGTCGCATACGAACGGGCGTCAGCGGATTGTGTAGGGTGCGCAGGAATGTCGATGGACATCTGTTCACCCTCAATTTCGGACGTGCTGTTGCACAGACTGCCGATCCTGTCGAGAAAAAGCCGCTTTATCACTTCATGCCGGGTACCATGACCTGGTCTTTCGGCACTCCCGGCTGCAACTTCAGGTGTGCCAATTGCCAGAACTGGCAGATCAGCCAAATGATCCCCGACGAAAGAACCATACCGTTCACCGCTCCCGAAGAGATCGTCAGAAATGCGCTTCGCGCCGGATGTCCTTCGATCTCATTCGCCTATACCGAGCCGACCATCTTTGCTGAATATGCGCTCGAGATAATGAAGCGTTCAAAGCTCGCCGGTCTGAAAAACATCTGGGTCAGCAACGGGTATCTGTCGCTGACCTGTCTGGAAGCTATCCATCCGTGGCTCGATGCCATCAATGTCGATCTCAAGTCGATGGATGATGCCTTTTACCGGCGCATTTGCGGAGCGCGCCTCGCACCAGTGCTCGACAGCCTTCGACACATTTACCGGAGCGGTGTTCACCAGGAAGTAACGACTCTGCTCATTCCGGGTCACTCTGACGATCCGGCCATGCTCGAACGGCTTGCCACGTTCATCGTGCGCGATCTCGGCCCTGAGGTGCCCTGGCATGTCATCCCTTTCTGGCCGCATATTTCATGGAAAATGCATGACACGCCTCCAACAGCAGACGAAGCGATCGACATCGCCAGAGGAGTGGGTCGAAAAGCAGGATTGCACTCTGTCTATGCAGGAACGGCCCATAATGACACCCTTTGTGCCCAATGCGGTTCGCAGCTGCTCGCAAGAAAAGTCAACTGCCTGACCGGATACCGGATAGAACGCTTTGATACTGGTGGTTATTGCCCTGCATGCTATGCCCCAACACCGATAAAAATGTAATCTGAGAACAGATGATGCCATGGGTCAGATATCCCACTGTTGCCGGCTCCTTTTATCCGGGAGATGCCTCCGTATCGAAAAGAGAGTAACCTCGCTTGCGTTGCAGGCTGTGGAGCCCTGCTCTTCCGCGAGTCCTGAAATCCTGTAAACCTTTCAAAAAAAACCTATGAGCCCCCGAACGACAAGCCCCAGTC
>Ga0233422_10000203_pt1 | contig 31842 bp, 29 predicted proteins | sample Watercolumn_Mata_2_FD_182724 | JGI IMG/M metagenome (GOLD analysis project Ga0233422, IMG submission 182724) | Freshwater microbial communities from Lake Matano, South Sulawesi, Indonesia - Watercolumn_Matano_2014_110_MG | ecosystem: Environmental > Aquatic > Freshwater > Lake | place...
GGAAGCCCATGGGAGAACGGCTACATAGAATCATTCAATGGTAAGTTAAGAGATGAACTCCTGAACCGTGAGATATTAACAACATTGGCTGAAGCCAGAATATTGATAGAAGGTTGGAGGAGAGAATATAATCAAGAACGACCCCACAGTGCACTTAACTACCGGCCGCCTGCGCCTGAGGCTTTTATGCTTGTGGGACTAACTTAAGATGTGGTACAACTATTGGGGGCAGGTCACCGGTGCCCTTTCTTTTTCGTGCTTATTCCAAGTTGCACGAATGTCTTTATTATATAAGTGAGGCGGACAAGAAGTTGTAAGAATAACGGGACGATGCAAGTAAGCTAAGAGGAGGTAAATAAGGTTATGATAAAAAGCTCGTGGGTGTTCATAGCATTGCTTGTGGCAGCAATGGTTACTGTACCAGCCTGTAAAGCTCCGGCAGAATTTGAAGTGGTTTCGCTTGATGTTGCACCATCAGAAGTCACTACTGGAGAAACAGTCAGTGTTACCGCCGAAGTAAAGAACACTGGCGGCAGTGAAGATGTCTATACCGCCATATTGACTGTTGACGGAGCGGATGTGGAAGCAAAGGAAGTTACGATTGCGCCAGGTGCATCAGAAACAGTGACCTTCTCGCTGGTAAAAGATACTCCTGGCACTTATCAAGTCGGCATTGGCGGCCAAACCTCAAGTCTAACAGTAAAGCAAAAATTGGTAGCCAAAGAATTCGAACTAAAATATGACAATGGTGCAGCGAGAGGTTATATATCCGCTTCGATCCCTTGGGTTGGTGGCCATATTGTGGATTTCTCGCCACCAGCTACACCCTTTACCATTAAGAAAGTCCGAGTTGCTGGGGTAATTGACCCCAGAGCCGGAGTCGTAGAAGGCAAAACATTTGATGTAGAAATCTGGGATAAGGGCCAAAAGGTATTGCATGGCGCTACTTATCCATATACCAAGTTTCCTGTCGGTGCTGCTGCTTGGGTCGAATTTGACGTGCCTAATATCGAAGTTAATGATAGATTCTATGCTCATATTTATACAGACAGCCCTTGGCCCGGGCCCGGTCCTTACATTGGTGCTGACGACAGTATCACCAACGAGCATTCCAACACTACAATTCGAACAGAGGAAGGAGCCGTACGAATATTGGAACCATGGGGATACCAGCGTGATTGGGGGTGGTTCGGAGACAAGCGAAAGGTAAACTGGATGATACGTGTAGTGGGTACGGCCATGGTTCCGGCAGAGCAAGCTCCCGCGCCTACCTCAAGCCCTCAACCTGCTCCCACGGCTCCAGCTTTAAGCCAACCAACAAACGAGAGCACTGTCTCTGGACTGACGGTTAAGCTGGAATGGAATCCTTCGACTGATGCAACCTCTTACAGCCTGCAGGTGGCAACTGACTCAGCCTTTACTAAGTTAGTCTTGGAAAAGACGGGAATAGCCGGTATGTATTATGAGCTAACTTCAGAGCTTAACTGGAAAACCGACTACTACTGGAGGGTAAATGCCTCAAATGCCAGCGGTACATCGTCATGGTCAGGAAGCTGGAAGTTCAATACACCCGTCTTCAAAGTAGGAAAGATTGTCTTTACATCTTTACGTGATGGTAACGCTGAAATCTATGTCATGAATGCGGACGGCAGTAATCAGACCCGCCTTACCAACAATCCCGCCAATGATAGTTGGCCTTCCTTGTCACCTGACGGTACTAAGATTACTTTTAACTCAGACAAAGATGGTGGTAACGATGAAGTCTACACTATGGACGCTGATGGCACTAACCAGACTCGGCTTACCAATAATCCTTTGAGTGGTTGGCCTTCCTGGTCACCTGACGGTACTAAGATTGTTTTTGTAACTAATCGTGACGGTAATGCTGAAATCTATGTTATGAATGCAGACGGTAGCAATCAGACCAGGCTTACTAATAATTCCTATGTCTGTGATTCCAGCCCCGCGTGGTCACCAGATGGTACTAAAATTGCTTTTGGTTCCAAGCGGACTGGTAATTGGGAAATATATGTCATGAATGCTGATGGAAGTAATCAAACAAGGATTACGAATGATAACAAATGGGACTGGATACCAGCATGGTCGCCTGATGGAACCAAGATTGCATATACCCAAGGCAATGCATCATGGTCTTACGCCGATGTTTGCATTATGAATGTTAATGGCACCAATCAAACGAATCTAACCAATAATAACGTGGCAGATGCTTTTTCAACATGGTCACCGGACGGCACCAAGATTGCCTTTCACACTAATCGTGATGGTAACTATGAAATCTATGTCATGAATGCCGATGGCAGCAACCCAACCAGACTTACGAATAGTCCTGCCGAAGACTCGCAGCCCTCATGGCGGTGACTTCTACAGTTTTTCATAAGGAATATTATTGAGGAGGTGGATTATGTCTACATTTCGATTTCTTTTAGCTCTAGTTATCGTTTTGGGATTAATTATCATCCCGATTTTGGGCTGTGCTCCTCAGCCAAGTCAAGCTCCGCCACCAGCACCAAGCACTCTTGCAGTTCCAACAGAACCTGCATTAAGCTCCCCTCAAAATGAGAGCACCGCCCCCAGTCTAGCCGTTAAACTTGAGTGGAATGCGTCGGCTGGTGCCGCTTCCTACGGGCTGCAGGTATCAACCGACTCAGCCTTTACCAAGTTAGTCATGGATAAGATAGGGATAACCAGTACATATTATGAACTACCTTCGGGGCTTAACTGGAAAACTGAGTATTACTGGAGGGTAAATGCTTCAAATGCCAGCGGAACATCGCCCTGGTCAGGAAGCTGGAAGTTCAATACACCCGTCTTCAAAGTAGGAAAGATTGTCTTTATGTCTGGCCTAAATACGAGTCCGCCGAGACCACAGCTATATATTATGGACGAAGACGGGAGCAACTGGGTGCAACTCACGAACAATCCCGGATGGGATTGGTATCCGACCTGGTCACCGGACGGGAGTAAGATTGCCTTTCACTGCGACCTGAATGGCAACACTGAAATCTATGTCATAAATGTAGATGGGAGTAACCTGACCAGGCTTACCAATAATCCGGCATTCGACGGCGTCCCAAAATGGTCACCCGATGGCACCAGAATCTCCTTCATTTCTAATCGTGAGGGCCAGTACCAGTACAGGATTTGGGTTATGAATAGCGACGGCAGCAATCAAGTTAGGTTGACTAGCAGTCAACATTTTGAAGGTGCGCATTCGTGGTCACCTGATGGCACCAAAATCGCATTCAACTCTGACCGTGATGGCAATCCAGAAATCTATGTAATGAATGCCGATGGCAGTAATGTGAAGCGGCTTACTTTTAGTCCGTATGAAGATGTTCATCCAGCATGGTCGCCAGATGGCAAGAAGATTGCCTTTCAATCCAATTCAGATGGCAATTGGGAAATCTACGTCATGGATGCTGACGGCAGCAACCAAACGCGGCTTACCGATAACCCTGCTTCAGACCAATGTCCAGCATGGTCTCCTGACGGCACTAAGATTGCCTTCGACTCGGATCGCGATTGGGGCAACGATGTTGATGAAGTCTATGTCATGGATATTGACGGTACCAATGTGACAAGGTTAACCAATAACAAAGCTAATAATGGCATCGTTTCCTGGCGGTGATCAATGTCAGCGTTATGCCCCTTTATCTGTTGCGTCATAATATGGATTGAGGTGTAACTATAATGCATACAGCATTAAAATTCGCCATACCACCGCTGATACTGCTGTTTTTGACTTTGCTTGGCTGCGCCCCAGGAGTTTCCATTGAAGAATACAACGCATTGAAAGGGCGATTGGAAAAAGCAGAGTACTCTCTTGCCCAGGCACAGTCAGAACTCGCTCAAACAAATACAGCCTTGACTGAAGCCAATGATGAAATAGCTGGATTAAAAGCCGCTCTCGATGAGGCTAAAGCCCCCTTCATTAGTGAGCAAGCGGCCTGTTTTGAACAAGTGCTCGGCAAAAGAAGGTCAATTAGGGAGTATGCTGACATGCCATTGACCAAAGATGAGGTGATGAAGCTGCTCTGGGCAGGTCAAGGAATAACTGGTGCTATGGGAGCCAGGACAGCACCATCTGCCGGTGCATTCTATCCACTCAGGGTATACCTGGTTGTAGGTAATGTGAAAGAGCTTTCACCAGGAGTCTACAAATACAAACCTGAAGGAAACGTGCTAGTCCAAGTAAGAGATGGAGACGCGAGGAACGACCTAGCTGCGGCTGCTCTTGACCAGAGATGGGTAGAGGAAGGAGCTATAGATATTGTTATCGCTGCCGTTTACGAGGAAACAGTAACTAGGTACGGAGTAAAGGCAGAGCGATTTGTTCACCTTGAGGCTGGCCATGCCGCTCAGAACATACTGCTTGAGGCAACTGCACTGGACTTGGGTGCAGTTCCAGTTGGTGGCTTTGACGACGCCAAGGTAGCGATTACTGTCGGTTTATCTCGAAATGAGAACCCGTTATATATCATACCAGTTGGCAGGAAAAAGTAAGACCGCTTTGCTATGCTGCTGTTTGAGGCCGACTGTTTAAGCCAGCAGAGTCGCCATATAGCTACTTATCACTGCTGACATGGTTTCTCCTCAGGGCTTATTTCTTGCACATTGTGACGTTCTGTGCAATCTGGTGGAGCCGGCGTTCCGGCTACCTACCACAGCTTGACAAAGGAAGTACAGGCTGTTATATTGAATACAATTAAATACGGTAAAGGCTGAGAGCGAGACTAGTAGGCTTCCAGCGGAACTCAGAGAGCCGGGTAAGGTGTGAGCCGGTGCTAGCGCAGAGGTTGAATGGACTCGGGAGCTGCAAACCCAAAGGGATTTGCCCCAGTAGGCTTTGACGGAGTGGGCACCGTTATTAGAGCCCAGGGTATCGCTTCAAAAGTGTTGAAGCCGTACCTGAATGAGATGGTTGCCTTAAGATAACAGGCAATCAAGTAGGGTGGTACCGCGAATTTAAACCTCTCGCCCCTATGGCGAGAGGTTTTTTTATTTCTGGAATACCCGGAGAGTGATATGTATTATCCCACGTTGGAAGAAGTTAAAAAGCGTAAAGACGAAGGCACGTTGATACCTGTTTACCGTGAAATCGTCGCCGACTTAGAAACGCCTGTCTCGGCATTCTTGAAGATTAGCCGCGGCGGCTATTCTTTCCTGCTGGAGAGCGTTGAGGGCGGTGAACGGCTGGCTCGCTATAGCTTCATAGGCACGGAACCGTACCGGGTGCTGGCTACCAGAGCAGAAGATAAAGTCAATCCATTACCACTGATTGCAGAAGAGCTAAATAAAAATAGGATGATACCGATTGCCGACCTGCCCCGGTTTTGCGGCGGCGCCGTGGGTTATCTTAGCTATGAGGTGGTTACACGGTTCGAGGAATTGCCGTCACCTGCCAGTGACCCGCTGGGAGTGCCGGAGGCACTGTTTATGTTCGTGGATACCATGCTCGTCTTTGACCATGTTAGCCATAAAATTAAAGTCTTGAGCCATGTCCATCTCGATGGAGATGTAGAGAAGGAATACCAGAAAGCGATAGGTAAAATCGATAATCTCGTGGACAGGCTAAGCCAGCCGCTTAAGCCAAATCAGGATATGAAGCCTTCTGTTTCTCATAGAGGCAAGGCTCTTTCCTAGAACTTCTCCAGGGAGGAGTTTGAAGCCAGTGTGGACAAGATAAAGCAATATATAACCGCCGGAGAAGCTATTCAAGTGGTGCTATCCCAGCGCCTGGCACAACCCGTTGACGTTGCCCCATTCGAGATTTACCGGGCGTTGCGTTCTCTGAATCCCTCCCCATATATGTTCTTCTTTGATTTCAATGACTTTCACATCATCGGGGCATCACCTGAGATTCTGGTCAGGGTAGAGGATGGCATGGTGATGACTCGCCCTCTCGCCGGGACCAGACGTAGAGGGAAGGACCCGGCTGAGGATAGCATGCTGGAGCAGGAGCTTCGCAGCGACGAAAAGGAGCGTGCCGAGCATATCATGCTGGTTGACCTGGGACGAAATGATATTGGACGTGTCAGCGAGCCGGGCACGGTTGAGGTCAGCGACCTGATGGATGTGGAACGCTACTCTCACGTGATGCACCTGGTCACTCATGTGCAGGGCAGACTAAGGCATGACCTGAATATCTTCGATGCGTTGCAGGCTTGCTTTCCTGCCGGCACCGTGTCAGGCGCTCCGAAAATCCGGGCTATGGAGATAATCGCCGAGCTGGAACCGGAGAAAAGAGGACCTTATGCTGGAGCTGCTGGCTATTTCTCGTTCTCAGGCAACATGGATATGGCGATAGCCATAAGAACAATGGTGGTGAGCAAAGGGGTCGCCTATGTCCAGGCGGGATGTGGTGTCGTCTACGACAGCATACCGGAGAATGAGTACAAAGAAACCATGAATAAGGCTCAAGCGTTACTTAAGGCTATTGAGCAGGCTGAGAAGAACCATGCTGCTACTGATTGATAACTATGACAGCTTCACCTATAACCTATTTCAATATCTGAGCGAGCTGGGAGAAAAGGTAGTGGTGGTGCGCAATAATAAGACGACTCTCGATGATATTGAGAGAATGAAGCCCCAGCGGATAGTTATCTCGCCGGGACCGTCCACGCCGCAGCGGGCGGGCATTTCCAACGAGGTTATACGCCATTTCGGTGCCAGGTTGCCCATACTGGGCGTCTGCCTGGGGCATCAGTGTATCGGCTATAGCTACGGCGCTTTGGTGGGACAAGCCAGGGAAATCATGCATGGCAAATCTTCACTTATACATCACGACAGCCATGGAGTGCTGGCTGGTTTGCCTGACCCATTCTGTGCCATTCGCTATCACTCATTGATGGTATATCGTGACGGGTTACCCGATTGCCTTGAGGTAACAGCCTGGACAGGTGACGGCACCATAATGGGGTTGCGGCATCGGCAATATCCGGTAGAAGGTGTCCAGTTTCATCCTGAATCGTTTATGACTCAGGGAGGAAAGGATATATTGAGGAATTTTCTTAAGGGAGGGTGAATAAATCATGATTAAAGAAGCTATTACGGCTCTGGTATCCGGACGTTCGCTGACTGCAGATGAAGCGGCGCAGGTTATGGAGGAAATCATGCAGGGCGAGGCTACGCCAGCCCAGTTCGGCGCCTTCGTTACCGCGCTCAGGCTCAAGGGGGAAACGGTGGATGAAATCGTGGGCTTAGCCAGGACAATGAGAGCCAGGGCGATACCTGTGGTCGTAGATGGACTGGTTGTGGATACCTGCGGGACCGGAGGTGATGGTTCACATACCTTCAATATCTCCACCACTGCCGCCTTTGTCGCTGCCGGAGCCGGACTCAAGGTGGCTAAACACGGCAACCGTGCTATGAGCAGCCAGTGCGGCAGCGCCGATGTCCTGGAGGCTCTGGGTGTTAAAATCGACCTTAATGCGGAGCAGGTGCAGCGATGCCTTCAGGAAGTGGGCATGGGTTTTATGTTCGCTCCGGCGTTTCATCCGGCTATGAAATACGCGGCGGCTCCGCGACGTGAAATCGGAATTCGAACTGTCTTTAATATTCTTGGACAGCTTACCAACCCGGCTGGAGCCAAAGCCCAGGTGCTGGGAGTGGCAGAAGGGTCGCTGGTGGAGAAACTGGCGCTGGCACTCCAACACCTCGGCTGTCATCATGCCCTGGTAGTGCATGGCGAGGATGGCTTGGATGAGATTACTGTCTCAGGAAAAACCCATGTCTGCGAGCTACAAGGCAGTCATATTGAAAACTATACTATCAGTCCTGAGGACGTTGGTTTGTCTGATGCCGCTTCAGATAGCCTAAAGGGCGGCAGTGCCAAAGAGAATGCCGAGATGTTGCGCAATATCTTGGCTGGTGCTTCAGGTCCACAGCGAGACGCGGTGCTGATGAATGCAGCGGCAGTTATCCTGGCTGGAGATGAAGTGAAAACGCTTAGACAAGGGGTGGAACTGGCGCAGAAGACAATAGATAGTGGCGCAGCCTTGAACAAATTAGAACGGCTAATCGAACTCAGTCAAAAATTGGGTTAAAAAATGATTTTAGATGACATAATGTCAAGCAATATGAAAGAGCTTGAATATAAAAAGCGCAGCCTGCCTGTGGCTGAGCTGCGGAGAATGGCGTTTGCGCAGCCTCCAACCCTTGACTTGGCTGCGGCTTTACGAGGTGATGGTATTCGGCTTATTGCCGAGGTGAAGAAAGCGTCGCCATCCAGAGGCATCATTCGTCCTGATTTCGACCCGGTGGAGATAGCCAAAATATACGCCGACAATGGCGCTGCGGCTGTATCGGTATTAACCGAGGCGGGATATTTTCAAGGCAGCCTTGACTATCTCAGGGACATCAGAAATGTGCTGTCCAACAAGCTACCACTGCTGAGGAAGGATTTCATCTTTGACCCCTACCAGGTTTACGAATCTCGAGCTTATGGTGCTGATAGCCTGTTGCTAATCGTGGCTATTCTAAAGCCCAAAGACCTGAAGGGATTGCTGCGGTTGAGCCATGAACTGGACATGAGCTGCCTGGTGGAAGTGCATAACGAGGCTGAGGTTGAAATTGCGCTGCAGAGCGAGGCAAAGATTATCGGCATCAATAACCGCGACCTGACTACTCTCAGCGTGGACATTACTACCACCGAGCGGCTACGTCCGCTTATCCCGCCGGACCGAATAGTGGTCAGCGAGAGCGGCATAAAAGAGCGAGCCGACATAGAGAAACTGAGCCGGTTGGGTGTTGATGCGGTCCTTATCGGTGAGTCTCTGATGTCGGCGCCTGATATTGCAGCTAAGATGAGAGAGTTATTGTGACCAGGATTAAAATTTGCGGGCTATCTGAGGTGCAACACGTTGTGGCGGCGGCTGAAGCCGGCGCGGATTTCTTGGGACTGGTCTTCGCCCCAAGTAGCCGGCAGATATCTGCGGAAAAAGCATTGAAGGTGGTTGAAGCCGTCCATGCCCTGAAACCTTGCAGGGTGATAATAGTCGGTGTCTTTGTCAATGCAGAAGCCGGCGAAGTGAACAGAATCGCCGACTATTGCCGTCTGGACCGGGTACAGCTCAGCGGTGACGAGACCTGGCAATATTGCCAGCAGATTGAGCGACCGATTATCAAGACTATCCATGTCTCAAATATCAAGACGTCTGAGGAGATAGTCGCTGAAATGGCTGGGGGGTATCAGCTATTATCCAGACAGGATTTAATCTATCTTCTCGATTCGAGAATGGGGGATGCTTACGGTGGCACAGGTCAGACTTTTGATTGGCAATTAGCCAAAGAAGCGTCGACAAATTTCCCTGTACTGATAGCGGGGGGGCTAACCTCGACCAATGTTGTCCAGATGGTCAGGGAAATCCAGCCCTGGGGAGTCGATGTATCCAGCGGAGTAGAGAGCAACGGTCGAAAAGACACGGCAAAAATCAGGGAATTCATTCAAGTAGTAAGGACAGCGTCAGTATGAATTGCCCTGGGGAGAAGTAATCACATGCTTGTTATCATGAAAAACGATGCCACAGAAGCACAGGTGCAGGCGGTTATTCATGAAATTGAAGCCTTAGGCTACCGTGGCATCCCCATACCCGGTGCCCAGCGTACCGCCGTCTGCATAATAGGGAACCAGGGAATGGTTGAGGACTCGAGTATACTTGCTCTGGAGGGGGTGAAAGAGACTATCCGTGTAACGAAACCTTACAAACTTGTGAGTAGAGAAACGCACCCGCAGCCTACTGTTATAACCATCGGTGACGTTATGATTGGTGGTGAGAAACCGGTAATTATGGCTGGACCATGCGCCATAGAGAGCGAAAAACAGGCACTTACCATAGCTAAACTGGTGAAACAACATGGAGCGCAGGTCTTTCGCGGCGGCGCCTTTAAACCCAGAACGTCGCCGTATAGTTTTCAGGGACTGGGTGAAGAGGGTTTAAAGATACTCAAGAAGGTGCGTGAGGAGACAGGTTTATTGATTATAACGGAGGCTATAGACCATGCTAACATTGAGCTCATCGAACAATACGCCGACATTATTCAACTTGGAGCCAGGAACATGCAGAATTATTCACTGCTCCGGCAGGCGGGACATGCCACAAAGCCAATCCTGCTAAAGCGGGGATTCGCGGCTACGATTGAAGAATTGCTGATGTCGGCTGAATACATTATGGCTGAGGGAAATACTCAGATTATTCTGTGCGAACGTGGAATTAGGACTTTCTCGGATAATACCAGAAACACACTTGATTTAAGCGCTATACTTTCAATTAAAGAGGTTAGTCACTTGCCAGTTATTGTTGACCCCAGTCATGCCGCCGGCAGGAGAGAGTACGTTATTCCACTGTCAAAAGGAGCTATAGCAATAGGTGCCGATGGTATCTTGGTTGAAGTGCACAATGACCCTTTGCACGCCTTGTCGGATGGTATGCAGTCCCTGTATCCAGAACAGTTTGCAGCCTTGATGGAGGAGATAAATATTCTAACCAGGCAAGCCAAGCGAGGGCAAACATAAAAGGCAGTTCGAAATACTAAAAAGGAGATAGATGTGTTACCCGATAATAAGGGATACTTCGGAGCTTACGGGGGACGTTTTGTCCCCGAGACGCTAGTGCCAGCGCTGGATGAACTGACAGTAGCCTATGAGAGAGCTAAATCTGACGCTTCCTTCTGGGTTGAGTTTGATTCATTGTCTCGGGACTATTCGGGAAGACCGACCCCGCTATATCTGGCGGAGAGGTTAAGCAGTCATTGTGGTGGTGCGCAGATTTTTCTCAAGAGGGAAGACCTGGCACATACCGGTGCCCATAAAATTAACAATGCACTGGGACAGGGTATCCTTGCCCGGAGGATGGGGAAACGAAGAATCATAGCTGAGACTGGAGCCGGGCAGCATGGCGTAGCTGCTGCGGCTGTGTGCGCTCTGCTAGGACTGGATTGCATCGTCTACATGGGCGAGGAAGACGTACACCGTCAGTCACTCAATGTCTTCCGGATGAAGTTAATGGGCGCCGAGGTGAGACCTGTTTCCAGCGGTAGTCGGACACTAAAAGACGCCATCAATGAGGCAATGCGAGACTGGGTAACTAACGTCAGAGATAGCTATTATCTTCTGGGCTCAGCTGTGGGTCCTCATCCCTATCCTTCGATGGTGCGTGATTTTCAATCAGTAATCGGCAAGGAAACCAGGGAGCAGATTCTGGCAAGGTGTAACCGTCTGCCCGACTACATAGTTGCCTGTGTTGGTGGGGGAAGCAATGCCATCGGTATATTCCATCCCTTTTTGATAGATAAAGAGGTTAAGTTAATCGGTGTAGAAGCCGGGGGTAGGGGGTTGAAGACAGGGAAACATGCCGCTTCACTGGTGGCAGGAAGGATAGGCGTTTTACATGGAACGAAGTCCTATGTTCTCCAGGACAGTAGCGGGCAGATTAGGGAAACCCATAGCATCTCTGCTGGACTGGATTATCCCGGTGTGGGTCCTGAGCACAGCTACCTCAAAGACGTAGGGCGTGTTACCTATGTGGCAATAAACGATAAAGAGGCTCTTGAAGCCTTTCAACTTCTGTGCCGTACCGAGGGTATTCCACCAGCTCTTGAGCCAGCCCACGCCATAGCCCATGCCGTCAAGCTGGCAGCTTCGCTGAGTAAGGAGCAGATTATCGTGGTCAACCTATCCGGTCGCGGTGATAAAGATATGGATATCGTCGTTAAGGCGCTGGGGATGAAGCAATGACTGGTATCGCTTCTGTATTCAATCGAACGGGTCACAAGGCTCTTATAGCCTATGTTACTGTCGGTTATCCCAGTATCGAAGACACCTTGAAGGTGGTTCCGCTTCTTGCCAGTAGTGGCTGCGATATAGTGGAGCTGGGAATACCTTTCTCTGACCCTTTGGCTGACGGCGTCACCATACAAAAGGCGAGCTTTCACGCCTTGAAGAATGGAATTACACCGAAGTTGTGCCTTGAGGTGGCTGAACAGATAAGCCAAAAGGTTAATATACCATTGGTTTTTATGACCTATTTCAATCCCATATTTAGTTACGGTCTTGAGGGATTCTGCAGTGCTTGTGCCAGGTCTGGTATTGGCGGTCTAATCATACCTGACTTGCCACCTGACGAAGGCTCGGAACTAGAGACCATCACCCAGAGATATAGCCTTGACCTCATTTATCTTCTGGCTCCAACCAGTGCTGAGGAACGTATAAAACTTGTGGCGGATAGAGCCCGAGGGTTCATATACCTAGTTTCGGTAACCGGTGTTACCGGTGCCAGGGACAGCTTTCCCCCGGAGCTGGACGCCTTTGTTGCCAGAGTAAGGAAGGTAGCTAAACAGCCATTGTGCGTTGGATTCGGGATATCTACCCCGGAGCAGGCGAGGCAGGTAGCGCGAATAGCTGACGGGGTGATTGTAGGCAGTCGGATAATTCAGCTTATGGAGACTGGTGACCCGGTGTCAGTTGGAGACTTTGTAAAGGAGTTAAGACATGCCCTTGATGAATCAGATTGATAAAGAGACTGCCATTATGTCGCTTGGTTCAGGCATTATCTCGAACTATGTTCATAGTGTAGCTTTCGACAATTTTGCGGAAGTGAAAGCCATATATTGCCAGCGTTATTGACATTGAAAAGGATTGGGGACGTCTTGCCAATGTCCAGGCGAGAAGCTTCCAGTAATATTTCCTTCCTTTCTCTTTTATACCCAAAAACCACACAGACTTAACGAACGCTTTCACATGTTCAAATCTAGGTCGGAACACGTTTGTTCGTAATGGTTTATATTCTTTCAGGAATGTCTTTATGCGTTCATAATAGTGCTTGGGTGAATAGATAGTATCAATGACTTTCTTATAGCCATTGATAAGATTCTTATAGTCCATTTTGGGAACGAAGTTCAGTGTGCAATCGGTGTTATCACCGGAAAAGTGTGACGACAGACGTTTTTCTCTCTTTAGTCTCTGATACAACTTCGTCCCCGTGGGGGCGTTAAGTAAGCCGACCATTGCCGTGACGATTCCGCTTCTTTGGATGAAGCTGATGAGATTTTCGAAAATCGCAGGAGGGTCGTTGTCGAAACCTAAGATAAATCCTCCCTGCACCTGCAGCCCGTAGTTCTGAAGTTTCTTAACTGAGGCTACTAAATCACGGTTCTTGTTTTGCAGTTTCCTGCACTCGGTTAGACTCTCTTCGTGCGGGGTCTCGATGCCGACAAAGACCATATTAAAGTTAGCCTCGACCATTAATCGCACCAGCCCTTCATCGTCGGAGAGATTGATAGATGCCTCGGTGAAAAGGGGGAATGGTTTTCTCCTCTTTTTCATCCAATCGATTATAGCTGGCAGAATTTCTGTCTTCAATTTCCTTTTGTTCCCTATGAAGTTATCGTCCACTATGAAGACGCTGCTTCGCCATCCCCGATTGTATAACTCGTCCAGTTCCTTTAATAGCTTGTCTTTATCCTTAGTTCGTTGTGTGTGACCGTTTAAGACGACGATATCGCAAAATTCGCAGTCAAAAGGACAACCCCTGGAATACTGCACGCTCATTGACGAATACTTTCTCATATCGATAAGCTGCCACGATGGGATGGGAGTTGTGGTCAAGTCGGGCCATTTATCAGAGATATAGATGTGCTTGGCTCGACCATTTCGCAGGTCGTCTAGAAATAGTGGCAACGTAATCTCAGCCTCATTGAGCACAAAATGGTCTACCTCGGCGAACTCTTCGTATCCGGTAGTGAAGAGAGGGCCGCCAGCCACGGTCTTAACTCCCAAATTTTTACACCTTTTAATAACATTATGGGCTGATTTTTTTTGCACAGCCATGGCACTGATGAAGACATAATCTGCCCATTCGATTTCCTTATCATTCAGGTTTGTTACGTTTATATCTATAAGTTTCTTATCCCATTCCTTGGGGAGCATTGCTGCTACGGTCAATAGTCCCAGTGGTGGAAAAGCCGCCTTTTTAGAGACGAACTTTAGCGCATGCTTGAAACTCCAGAATGTATCCGGGTATTGTGGATAGACGAGTAGTACCCTCATATATAAAATACTCCTTAATGTAAGCCTAATACGGTCTCTTTAATTATCGCCTGGCTTTGCCTGTATGGTGCAGCATGGTACTGCCAACTGCCAGCTCATGTCAAGTCATGACTGTGAGTTAGATATCATTTGATTTCTCAAAGGCTCAGCAGTAGAATAGCAAACATTGTTCAAGCATCTTGCTTCTGAATATGCACTATCAGCCAAGTAAAGAACACTAACTGAAGATATTAACGGGAGAGAAAATTGGAAAATGTCTTAGTCATAGGCACGGGGTTCATGGGGCGTGGTATTGCCCAAGTATGCGCTCAGTCGGGTTATCGGGTCTATCTGAAGTATAACACGACTAAAACACTGGAAAAAGCCATGGACGAGATTAAATGGTCGTTGGAAAAATTGGGTAGTAAAGGGCTGCTCAAAGATTCGCCTCAAACCATTTTCCAGCGAATCACGCCTGAAAAGGACTTGAGCAGCGCGGCAAAAGCTGATTGGGTGATTGAGTCTGTGTTGGAGATAGAAGACCTCAAGACCCAGATTTTCAAAGAAGTTGACCGCTTGGCACCCCCAACGACCCCATTGGCTACCAATACCTCCACTATGCCCATGAGCCGCCTTGCCCAAGCGATAAGCCATCCTGAGAGAATGCTGGGGCTACACTTTTTCGGTCCTGTGCCACTCATGGGCATGGTAGAAGTCATCAAGGGGGAAAAGACTTCAAACGACATCTTTGAACGTGGTGTGGCTTTCGTCCAATCGCTGGGCAAGACGCCTATCAGGGTAATGCGTGATATTCCAGGTTTCGTTCTGAACCGTATCTTCGCTGCTTCCTGGCGGGAGGCTTTGGTTTTGGTGGATAAAGGGATAACAACCCCTGAAGACGTGGATAAAGGTATGCGATTGGGTTACGGCTGGACCGCCGGACCATTTGAAATCGCTGACAATGCCGGGCTGGATACCTATGCACTTATAGACCGGTCATGGAAAGCCCTGGGTGCAGAAGACTTGACACCCCGCTCCGACCTAATCGAGCGGATGGTAAAAGAAGGTCGCCTAGGTCGAAAGGTGGGGAAGGGCTTCTATCGATATACCCCGGAGGGCAAACGTCTGCCCTGGAATAGTAAAGAGCAGACGTAAAGCCCGAGGTGTATATAAATTATTATCGAGCAGATTAAGCGTTTTTCTCAGCCAGGTTACCTGCCCAGGGCAGCTTGTACTTCTCACCCTGATAAGCCTTAATCATCAACAGTATCCAGAGTACAATCGCCAGTATCCAGATAAGCCAGTTAATCACCCACCCGATAAAAGGTATCCAGCCAAAGATGATACTAGCGACAGTGAGGGTACCAAAGACGATTATTGACTGCAGGGCATGAAAACGGACAAACTTGTTCTTTTTCTCTATCAAAAAGAAAACGAGACCGCTTACCCAACCCAGAACGTAGCACAATAGTCCGGCAACATTCTCATCCATTTGAACTGACGTTTTTGCCATTGCAATATACCCCCTTTCTGTTTCTTGTTTGGGCTTGGTTATTAAGAATACGCCTGCAACCGCCCTGTGTCAATAGTTTGGTGGTTGCAATTTTCGTTTTGGTTGCATTCGGGTTGGGAAATGAGCTTCGGCAGAGATTTTATTGTCATCATTCTCGTCATTTCGATAGTTTTCATATCACAGTCAGGTGTAAGGTTTTGGTATTTTCAGGGGGCTAATTTGAATTTTTCTCAGAGGCAATATAAACTGTGCTTTCAAAAATGGTAACTTCGAGAAAGGCGAACTTAATGTATGTTAAAGGTTTACTGGCATTCTCGATTTTAATTTTGACACTTTCCACTGTGTTTCTAGCACATCCCGTTTCTGTTCATGCTGCCGGCATAACTATATCTCCTGCCTCTGGTACCACTGGCACATCTATACAGGTCAGCGGTAATGGTTTCTCTGGGCGGTTAGCTACTATTCATTGGGATGACCAGATTCTATTTAGCAGGGTGCCGATATCCGAAAAAGGCGAGCTGATGTTCAAATTAGAAGTTCCGTCTGCTTGCAAAGGCAAGCATGTCATTGAAGTTACAGATGACAGCAATTGGGCTAGCAGCGTGGCATCAGCTACATTTACCGTGTTGCCAGGGATAACAATCTTTCCACACATTGCTCGAGCATATACAACGGTTTCGGTAATAGGTAATGGCTTTGCTGCTGGCGAAAAGGATATTCGAATAACCTGGGATGGCACTGTTGTACCAACTTCTGCCACTGCCAATCACCTCGGCATATGGGGCATCAATTTCGATGTCCCGGATGTGAAAAATGGCGAATATTTTATCGGTGCCTTCAGCAGTTCGACCGATGCAGAAGAAATCGGTGAACAGAAATTCATCGTAGCTCCGTTTGCAAAGGTAGAGCCAACCTCGGGACCAGTGGGCACAGAAATCAGAATAGATGGCTTCGGCTTTCGCACTGGTGAAGATGGTATTACCATAACCTGGGACGATGAAATAATTCTGTGCAATATAGTAGGGGGTACAGATGGCAGCTGGAGCGAGACATTAAATATTCCACCTTGCACTAGAGGCTATCATGTAATTGGTGTCTACGGCAGTAGTTTTACGCCAAAAGGGATTGTTCCTGACACCGATTTCGATGTATTTCCAGGTGTTGGGCTGCAGCCAACTTCTGGAAACAAAGGAACAAGGGTAACTGTTAATGGGACGGGATTCAATGAGGGTGAAACGATAACCTTGAGTTTTGAAGGAATGCCACTTGATGCAAAAGCCGTTGTTGATGATGCGGGTAGCTTCAGTGTTGCTTTCGAAGCGCCTCAAAGCAGAGTCAAAGACAGCAGAGTGAAAGCTACAGGAAGCGCTGGCAACTCGGCTGAGGCTATATTTACCGTAGAGAAAATCGCTCCACTGGCACCGACTCTGTTGTCCCCTGAGCAGGGGGCTAAATTGGAAATCCTTGATTCAGTCGGCGATGTTTTCCTTGGGACCGCTAAAAGCATAATAGACCTTTTTGCCTTTAGGGATTCTGAACAGCAGAGTTTTGGGGCACCTAATGTAACTTTTGATTGGTCGGATGTTAATGCCGCAGTGAAGATAACCTATATCTTAGAGATTGCCCGAGGTGATGACTTTGCATCACAGACCTTATTATTAAAGGAAGGACTAGTTGATTCAGAATATACCATATCCAGGTATGACAGGCTGGGCAAAGATAGCTACAGTTGGAGAGTAAAAGCTGTGGATGATATTGGCAATGAAAGTCCTTGGTCAGAAGTTCAAGAATTTGAAATGATTCCAATGTCTAATCAGATTCTTATGCTATCCCTAGTTATTCCGATATTTTTTATTGCCGCAATGGTGGCGGCAGTGATACTAAATTGGCGGATAAGGAAGGCGAAAAGGGGCTAATCAACGATAAACGTGTTCGACCAAACACCTGCTTGTTTATTGATATTGGTATATGGTATAGTAAATAGAAGTTTTAGTTAACCGCTAGGGGTGCCCAGGAAAAGCAATCCAGGCTGAGACTCCGTTATTACGGAGAACCGTCAGGACCTGACCTTGGTAATGCAAGCGTAGGGAAGCGGTAAATTGAACCAAGGGTTTAGTAGTGGTTGCTAAAGCTCTTGGTTTTTTGTTTTGGAGTATAAAAATGACCCAGATGGATTTGGCAAAACAGGGTGTCATATCACCGCAGATAGAACAGATAGCCAAACAGGAAGGCGTGAGCCAAGAGGTTGTACAGCAACTCACAGCTGAAGGCAAAATCGTAATACCTGCTAATATTAATCACGCAAATCTGGTTCCCTGTGGCATTGGCAAAGAACTCACCGTTAAGGTTAATGCTAATATTGGCACTTCATCAGATTACGGCGACATTGATAGTGAGTTGGAGAAATTGCGTGTTGCCATCCGCTTTGGTGCTGATGCGATTATGGACCTGAGCACCGGGGGTGATATATCAGCCATCCGTCGAGCTATTATAGCTGCCAGTACTTTGCCTGTGGGCACAGTGCCTATATATCAGGCAGGAATTGAATCTATCGAACGGCATGGAGCCATAGTAAATATGCCCGTAGACGAAATCTTCACCGTGATTGAGCAGCAGGCTAAAGAAGGCGTGGATTTTATGACTGTCCATTGTGGTGTTACTCAATCAGCTATTGCCAGACTAAAACATCAGACTAGATTGACAGATGTTGTTTCCAGAGGTGGTGCCTTCCTTATCGGTTGGATGTTACACAATGACCGTGAGAATCCGCTTTATGAGTATTTTGATCGCTTATTAGATATAGCCCGTAAATTTGACGTGACTCTGAGTTTGGGAGACGGTATGCGTCCAGGTAGCATAGCTGATGCTACTGACCGGGCTCAGATTGAAGAGTTGGTCACTCTTGGAGAGTTGGTGGAACGAGCTAGAGAAGCCGGTGTACAAACTATGGTAGAAGGACCGGGGCATCTGCCGCTAGATCAAATTACAACCAACGTCCAATTGGAAAAAAGCCTTTGCCTTGGAGCCCCATTTTATGTCCTCGGTCCTCTGGTAACTGATATTGCCGCTGGATATGACCATATTACTGCTGCTATTGGTGGTGCCATTGCCGCCACTTCAGGGGCTGATTTTCTGTGCTATGTTACACCTGCAGAACATCTCTCTCTACCAGACGTTGAAGATGTGAAAATAGGTGTGATAGCTTCACGTATTGCTGCTCATGCCGCTGATGTCGCCAGAGGGAAGAGTAGAGCGCGCGAGTGGGACAGAAAAATGTCTGCGGCTAGAAAAAACTTTGATTGGGAAGTACAAGCTGAATTGTCGCTAGACCCCGAAAAGGTCCGGCTGGTTCACAGTAAGCATAGCACTACAGGACCAGCTTGTAGTATGTGTGGAAAATACTGTGCCATGGCACTGGTAGAAAAGTACCTGGGAATCTCGACAGTCAGATGTTGACTTCGTGAACATGACTCAAAATGAAGACCGAAATAATCTCTGTCGGCACCGAGCTTCTTTTGGGGGAGATAATTGATACAAACTCAGCTTATCTTGCCAGCCAACTGCCTTTGCTCGGACTCGACCTTAATTTCATGTCCACAGTCGGCGACAACCAGCAAAGACTGATTGAGACATTGGAGCAAGCATGGCAAAGGTCTGACATCATCATCACCACTGGTGGTTTAGGACCTACACAAGACGATATCACCCGCGAGTCTATTGCAGAATTTCTTGGTGAAGGGCTTACTGTTGATAAAACCCTAGTTCAGAAATTCGAAGAACTATTCAGATATTACAAGATAGAAATGCCGCCAAGCAATATCAAGCAAGCTATGGTGATTCCATCGGCAGAAATTATCCAGAATCCTCGAGGTACTGCGCCTGGTTGGTGGGTGCAACGTGATAATCGAACAATTATTACAATGCCCGGTCCGCCGCGAGAGATGGAATTGATGTGGACGAAAGAAATAATGCCCAGACTACAACGGAAAATAGCCAGCGCTGTAATTGTTTCAAAGACGATTAAGACTTTTGGTCTGACTGAGGCGGAAGTGGACGAACGAGCCAGTCCTTTCCTTCCTGCCACAAACCCGAGTTTGGGCACGTATGCTAAAGTTGATGGCATTTATCTACGCATCACAGCTAAGGCAAATACTGCAAGCAAAGCACAGGAACTTATTGAACAACGGGAGAATGACCTTAGGGCAATTTTAAATGATTATATCTGGGGGGTTGATTCTGATACCCTCGAGAGTATCGTTGGAGCCTTGATTACAGCAAAGGGATTAAGCCTGGCTACCATGGAGTCTTACACTGGTGGTTTTCTGGCTAATATCATCACAAATGTCCCAGGGAGTTCGAAATATTTCAGGGGAGGTCTGATTGCCTATACCCACGAGTCACTGATAGCTTTTGGCATTAAACAACAGCTTATATCCCGATATGGAGTTGTCAGCAGCCAAGCAGCTGAGGCTATGGCAACAAGAGCCAGAGAAATGCTGGGAGCATCGATTGGTATTGGGCTCACTGGGGTTATGGGACCTGCGGAAATCGAAGGGCAACGAATTGGCACCATCTTTGTTGGTCTCGATGATGGACAGTGCAAGCGGAGTTTTGCCAGGAACTATCCTGGCAGCCGTTTGCAAATAAAGCAAAGAGCGGTTACATCGGCACTTTTCGAGCTAAGGAAAAATTTGCTTTAGGGGGAACTATGCATCTGGTTATTGATGGTTACGGAGACAATCCAAAGCTAATGGATGATGAGCAATTTATCTATCAATTACTAGATTCTTATCCTGCCCGTATTGGGATGACAAAGATTTCGTCTCCGCTTGTTTTTCGATACATCGGCTCCAAACCGGACGACTGGGGAATCTCTGGATTTGTCTTCATCGCCGAGAGCCATATCAGTATTCATACTTTTGTTGAACGTCGTTATATTAATATTGATGTTTTCTCTTGCAAGGATTTCAATGCTGAGCAGGTCATCAGGGACTTCAAAGATGGATTTCAGCTAACCAGGCTATCAAGTCGTCTCATCAACCGGGATTGGAAAGCCGATGAGCTTGCCGAAGCTACTGATACAGCCCAACTGCACTCAATTTGAAATATGAAAAACATAGAGAACCTGTTTTCCTCTCCACAAAATTTTGCCGGACTGGTATCCCCTCATGCCGACTTAAAAATTGCTAAGGTGGTGATTTTGCCGGTGCCTTATGACAGCACTACTGAATGGCACAGCGGCACTCGCGAGGGTCCACAAGCCATCATTGACGCTTCGCAATATTTGGAATTGTATGACATCGAACTGGATAAAGACGTATACAAGGTTGGGATTCATACTTTGCCTAAAGTCCAACCTTTGTTGAGTAGTCCAGAGAAGATGATTAACCGGGTTTATCAAATAGCCGTGGACTTGGTTAAGCAGGCAAAGTTTTTAGTAATGCTTGGAGGGGAACATTCTCTTAGTCTGGGGATGGTTCAAGCACTGAAAGAGAATTTTCTTGACCTTTGCGTATTACAACTGGATGCGCATGCTGACCTTCGCGATGAGTATTTAGGGACTAAATATAGCCACGCTTGTGTAATGCGTCGTATTTTTGAGCTTTGCCCCATTGTGCAAGTTGGAATACGGAGTCTAAGCCGTGAAGAGCAGCAGTTCTTGGCTCAAAATAACATGCATCCTTTTTATGTCTCCACGTCAAATCCAGTCCCGGCTTCAACGGAGCAAATAATAGCTTCACTGAGCGACAATGTTTATGTTTCTATTGACATGGATGCCTTAGACCCATCGATTATGCCGGCTGTAGGTACTCCCGAACCGGGTGGCATGCAATGGCATGAAGTTCTAAATTTACTGAGAGCGGTGACTTTACATAAGAACGTTGTCGGTTTTGACCTGGTGGAACTGTGTCCCAAAGAAGGTACCAGTGCTTGTGCCTTCCTTGCAGCCAAACTAGCTTATAAACTTATCGGTTACGCTGTGTCACAAAAAGTAGACTTTTAGCAATCTCGACTCTAGCTTGACATGGCAAGTAGCATATTGATAGACTTCTTCGGTGCGTGGCCCCGTGGTGTAGCGGTCTAACATGCCACCCTGTCACGGTGGAGATCGTGGGTTCGAATCCCATCGGGGTCGTGTTTTTGATTTCCTGGGTTGGCTCGACTGAATGCGCAGTGATTAGTTTATACTGGGCGAGTCATGGGGGTCTTCAATCTGCAGTTGCCTTTGGCAGGCATTAGTCCGTAATTAACCCAGGTTTCGCAATTCTGCTCTTAGTACTTTGCCCAAAAGGTTCTTGGGTAGCAAGTCTATAAATTGCACCTTCTTCGGTGTTTTGAAGCTGGGCAGGCGCTCCTTGCAGAAGGCGATTATCTCCTCTTCATTAGCTTGTTCACCAGGCTTAAGCACAATGAAAGCCTTTATCTCTTCGCCGTAGACCTTATCGGGTATTCCGATAACGCCTGCCTCGGCAACTTTGGGATGCTGATAAAGAGTCTCCTCTACCTCGTGGGGTGATACATTTTCGCCTCCCCGGATGATAATGTCCTTCTTACGGTCAGTGATGTATATATAGCTGTCTTCATCAATATAACCTATATCGCCAGTATAAAGCCATCCATCTCTGATAGTTTGCGCCGTCTCCTCAGGAAGGTTCCAGTAGCCTTTCATCAGCGTAGGACCTTTGACCACGATTTCACCATGCTGTCCGGGTGGAAGCTCGTGACTATTACTATCGAAGACTTTTATGGTGTTACATTTTAATAAACACTTGCCAACAGAGCCGTATTTAGGTGGCAGGTAAGCCGGTTGTCCTGCAGTGGTGGCTCCTGATTCGGTTAGTCCCCAACCCTCTCTTATATCGACCCCTGTCTTTTGCTTCCATCTTAGGGCGACTTCAACGGGCAATGCTGCTCCTCCAGAATTGCATTCTTGAAGTGAACTTAAATCGTATTTATCTAAATCGGGACAGTCCAGCATCTGGATATACATTGTGGGCACTGCTGCCATCTGGTTAATATGGAATATCTGGATATTCTTCAGTGCCTCCTCAACATTCCACCATCTGAGTACGACGGCTTTTCCTCCTACAAGAGAACCCGTGTTGCTGAATGCAATTCCATAGGAGTGTGATAGAGGCAGTACTCCCAGACTGACCATGTTTCGATTAATACCGGTAACACGTTGAGATGTTTCAACCGGGCTAAGTGTTTTTGAGTCTATGGAGCGGCTTGTTTGCTGTAAAGTCGTGGCACGGTGGATAAGGACATATTCAAAAAAAGATAGTGCGTTGATGTAGAGGGAATAGTGGGTGTGCATCACTCCCTTGGGTTGTCCTGTGGTGCCGGCAGTATATAATAGAGCGGCAACGTCATCATTGTCAGTATCCTCTATTGTAAGTCTATCTGAGCTGTTTGATAGTAATTCACGATAGGAAATTGTGTCTGGAACATCATCTCTATCGGTCAGTATGATGTGTTGCAAGTTTGGGGCACGGCTTTGTGCATCCTTGATCCAGCCCAGGTAATCAGAGCTGGTGAGGATTGCTTTTGCTCCGCAATCACGATATATGTAGGCAGCCTGGTCTGGGCGCAGTAACGGATTAAGAGGCACCACTATGCTACCTGTTTTATATATAGCGGGGAAAGCAGAAAATACTGGTGGGCTATTTGGCATCTGTATTGCCACTCGGTCACCTTTGCCAATGCCGAGTGATTTGAGCGCATTGCCTAGCCGATTGGCGTTATGGTTTGTTTCGGCATTGGTGTACCATCTTCCATCGAAGTAGACACTTTCGTATTCTCCAAATCGCTTAATATTATCCTCGATGAGATTTCCAATATTCATAGTTCTTCCTTTGTCAGCTCTGCTTTCTTACCTTGAGATGAGGTTGTTTGCGGTTTTAGCGCTTTAAGGTTTGATAGTACACTTGTGGCTTTCAGGTGTCAAGCTGCATATAATTTTGTTGCAACTTCTGTCGCCATTAAGCAGAGAGGTTTAAGCGATACGAGACGATTAGGGACGGAACGAATCTGAGGATGTACCAGATAAACTGTTATTTTATTTTACTTTGCTGCGGTCTCGGTGTTTGTCTCGCCTATTGTCCGGAGCACCCGTTCGAAGATAGCCATATCTTTTTTGGAAAAAGGTTGCTTCAAAGTCGCATCGAGTTCATCAGCAAACTCCAGTATTTGAGGTCCTAGCTGGCGAGCCTTTTTGGTGAGGACTACTAATGCAGACCTCCTGTCGTCGGGATTTGTTTTACGTTCTACGTAACCGCTTTTCTCCATCCTGTCAATAATCCCGGTTAGCGTTGAGCTATCAAGCGAGACTCTATCACCGAGTTCGCCGATAGTTATGCCGTCTCCCATCCACAGCGCCCCGAATACAAAGTATTGTGGTGGGGTCAGGGAGAAGGGGGATAGACGTTTTTCATAGTAATCGTACACACGGCGCATAACTCGCCCAAGATTGAAGCAGATGTGCTTTCTGGCATCGTACATAGTTGGTGCTCCTGTAATTCGTGTATAATTATTTTGCGCACATTCTAAAAACCATTTTCGCATTTGTCAATAATCTAGAAGAACACTGATGATTTTTCTTGTTGCCAGGTTCATTATAAGACAGTTCACACTTTGACAGTATTTAGTGGCTATGCTAGAGTTCTGTGGTCACAATAAACGCTGATTTCAGGAGGTTTCTTAATGGCAGGCATTCAATCGTACGGAGCTTACATTCCGAGGTATCGAATAAATCACACTACAATATTTTTTGCGGTAGGTTTTTTAGGCACTTTTCCGCCACCGGGTGAGAATGCAGTTGCCAACCATGATGAGGATACGCTGAGTATGGCGGTAGCTGCAGGTGTTGATTGCTTGAATGGTATGAGGCGTGAGAAGGTCGATGGTTTGTATCTTGCTACCACAAGTCAGCCGTATATGCTGAGACAAAACTCGGCGATTATAGCCACTGCTCTTGACCTTCAGCCTAATATAAGGACTGCTGATTTCATAGGTTCTACTAAATCAGGGACAACTGCTCTCCTTTCTGCTTTCGATGCTGTTAATGGGGGTACCTCAAGCAATGTCCTGGTTTGTGCTTCTGATTGTCGGTTAAATAAACTTGGTAGTTCTCAAGAGCATCTCTACGGAGATGGTGCAGCGGCTATTCTGGTGGGAAATGACGACTTAATTGCTACATATGAGGGTTATTATTCTGTTTCCTATGATTTTCCTGACCGCTGGAAGGCAGCAGGTGAGGAGTTTGAGCATGCCTGGGAGGACAGGTTCATTCGAGACGCGGGGTATACTAAAATGATACCCGAGGCGATTTCCGGACTGCTTAAAAAATACAATTTGAATATTAAGGATTTTGCCAAAATCGTGTTTCCGGGTATTTATTCCAGAGAACACGTTGCTATAGCCAAGCGTTTGGGTGCTGAACCTACCCAGGTTCAAGATACGATGCTTACCACTGTTGGTGATACCGGTTCAGCTTCACCTCTAATGATGTTAGTCGCTGCGCTTGAGGATGCCAAGCCCGGGGATAAAATTATGGTTGTAAGCTTTGGCAATGGTAGCGATGCTCTGTTCTTTCAAGTGACTGAGAAAATAAAGAAGCAGGGGGACAGGCGTGGTGTCAAGAAGCATTTGGCTTCCAAGAAAGAACTCGCCAGCTATGAGAAATATCTGGCTTTTCGCAACCTAGCTCCTATGGATTTTGGGATGCGTGGTGAAATAAGTATCCGCACCCCTATGTCCACATTGTTCAGGGAACGGAAAGCAATCCTGTCGCTCTACGGGTCGAAATGCAAAAAATGTGGTACACCACAATATCCACCACAGAGAGTGTGTGTAAATCCTGATTGTGGGGCGGTTGACCAGATGGAAGACTATCGCTTTTCCGATAAACGTGGTGTTGTATTCACTTATACTGGGGACAACCTAGCTGCTAGCATTGACCCTCCGTCAATCTATGGCTTGGTGGATTTTGAAAATGGTGGAAGGTTCTGGTTTGATTTCACGGATTGTGACCTTGACTCGGTCAAGGTTGGCATGCCTGTAGAGATGTCTTTCCGCAGAAGGTATCTTGATGAACCAACCGGCGTTCATGGCTATTCGTGGAAAGCAACGCCGGTACGAGCCTGATGGTACCTGATACGACAGTAAACAAGGAGGAAATCCAACATGGAAGAAGGCATAAAAGATAAAGTCGCAATTATAGGAATGGGTTGTACAAAATTTGGCGAGCTGTGGGATAAAGGCGCCGAAGATTTAATGGTAGACGCTTTTCAGGAATGCATCGAAGACGCAGGCATAGAGAAAAAGGATATCAAAGCAGCCTGGTTTGGCGTGCATTTCGAGGAGCAGAGTGTGGGGAAAGGTGCTACGTCTTTAGCATTGGCGTTGAAGCTGCCTTTTATTCCGGTAACCAGGGTGGAAAATTTCTGCACCACAGGTACCGAAGCTTTAAGAGGTGCTTGTTACGCTGTGGCTTCAGGAGCTTATGACATTGCCTTAGCGCTGGGCGTAGAGAAACTGAAGGATACTGGATATGGTGGTCTTCCTGGTGGTCCCGGTCTTATGGGAACAAGAAATGCACTTATAATGCCAAAATTGACCGCTCCAGGTGGTTTTGCCATGATGGCTACCAGATATTTTGCAGTGTATGGGCTGAGTCCAGAAGATGGTAAGAAGATGTTGGCTAAAGTATCAGCCAAAAGCCATTATAACGGGGCACGGAATCCGAAGGCACACCTGCGCCGCGAGGTGACCGAAGAACAGATACTGAATGCTCCGATTATTGCCTGGCCACTGGGGCTTTTTGACTGCTGTGGAGTTAGCGATGGTTCGGCGGCAGCAATTGTAACCAGAGCTGATATGGCTAAGAAGTTCAGACCGGACCCCGTGTATATCAAAGCACTTCAGGTTGCTTTAAGTTCAGGTGAGGAGTTGATGTATAACAAGTGGGATGGTGCGCATGTTGAGACTGGATACCGTGCTGGAATCCTGGCTTATAAAGAGGCAGGTATTAAAAATCCTCGTAAAGAGGTTAGTATGGCTGAAGTGCATGACTGTTTCTCAATTACTGAAGCCGTAACCATGGAGGATTTGCAGTTCAGTCCCAGAGGTAAAGTTAAGGAAGATATTGAAGCTGGTCGCTTCAATATTGATGGCGAGCAGCCTATACAGCCGGACGGAGGCTTAAAATGTTTCGGACATCCTATCGGTGCCTCTGGTCTGAGGATGGTATATGAGATGTATAAACAGCTGCAGGGCAAGGCGCAATTACCAGAGCGACAGCTAAAGAATCCAAAGATGGGGCTTACGCATAATATGGGTGGCTTCCCGGCGATGAATGTCGTCAGCGTCGCCATTGTGGGGTTATGACACGATAAATGGTTGAATGTTAAGGAGGTGAGCTATGGCTGAAGGCTCTCTGATTACCGAAGAATTGAGAAAAATGATAGGCATATCCTCTGAGCCTATTATCTTCGAGATTGAAGAGGGGGCAATACAGAGATATGCTCAGGCTATAGGGGATTCCCACCCCTTATTCAACGATATAGAGAACGCTGGCAAAAATAAATATGGCAGACTGATGTGTCCCCCGGGGTTCACTGGTTGGCCAATTAAAGGTGGGATTTCTTTCATCAAGCTGGTTGAATCTCTGATTAAAGCTGGAGCACCACCGCGATTGCTTGACGGCGGTGTTGAGTTCGAGTTTTTGGTGCCGATTGGTGCCGGTGATGTATTAACTGCCACCACAAAGATTGCCAACATGACCGAGCGAGAGACCAAGATGGGCAAGATGATGTTTACCAAGGTTGAGACAACATTCTTAAATAAGGATGGCGCTGTGGCGTTGAAGAGCTGGTCGACGTTGATACAGTTCTAAGTTGTCTTGAGACTATTTCCAATTGAGGAGGAGACATGGCTAAACGGCTTTATTATGAGGATGTTGAGGCAGGTACTGAAATAACTCCGCTGGCTAAGGTTGCCACGACACGTATGCTGGTTCAATGGGCCGGAGCCTCCGGGGATTTCAACCCCTTACATTACGAAGATGACTTTGCTAAAGCTATGGGTGTGGGTGCGCCTATTGTACATGGAGCTCTGAAACGCGCTTGGTTGGGTCAGTTGATGACGGACTGGATTGGTGAGCAAGGATTGCTCAAGAAACTCTCCTGCCAGTACCGTGGTATGGATTATCCCCGCAAGATGAAAACAATAGAAGAGGCGCATGAGGGTGAAACGTGGTGGTGTAAAGGCACGGTAACTAAAAAGTATGATGAAGGTGGAGAACACCTTGTGGAATGTGTGATTTGGGTGGAGAACGGAAAGGGAGAGAAAACAACGCCAGGTGCAGCCCTTGTTGCCTTGCCATCGAAAAGCAGTAAATAGTTTTGTTGGGCAAATCGGTGTTCATGAGATGAGTTCAGGGAACTGTCTGGGTGGTAATACATCGCTAAGGAGGTAATAAATGGGGAAATTGGATGGAAAAGTGGCTGTTATTACTGGAGCAGCCCGGGGTATAGGCAGAGCTGACGCTCTCCTATTTGCCAAAGAGGGGGCTGCTCTTTTGGTCAGTGATGTAGATGAGGCGCCACTCAAAGAAGTGGTCGGCGAAATAAAAGCGGCTGGTGGTAAGGCAGAGGCTTGTGCTGGTGATGTAACAAAACCAGAAGATTGCCAGAAGATGATGGACATAGCGGCTGAGAAATTTGGTAAAATAGATATCCTGGTCAATAACGCCGGGCTCACCAGGGATGCCTTGATTCATAAAATGACCGATGCCCAGTGGAACCTGGCTGTTGATATTAGCCTAAAGGGTACTTTCAACTGTATCAGAGCTGCGGCGAAGTATATGATGAAAGGTGGGCATGGCGGGAGGATAATCAATGTAGCCTCAGTAGCCGGATTGATGGGAAATGTGGGACAAATCAACTATTCTGCGGCTAAGTCAGGTCTCATCGGGCTAACCAAGACCGTTGCCAGAGAGTGGGGGAGGTTTGGCGTTACCTGCAATGTCGTGGCTTATGGCTTTGTTGATACCCGGTTGACCCGGGAAAAAGAATCCCAGCAGGAAGAAGTGGGTGGTGAAATGGTGGGAATTCCTAAGAAGGTGAGGGACATGATTCTGCTGCAGATTAAACCCATGACGCCTGAAGATGCTGCTAAGCCGGTTCTATTCTTAGCTTCTGATGATGCCGCTTTCATTACCGGTCAGGTGCTGAATGTCTCATCCGGAATGTATATGTAGATTTTGATGTATTATTCACCTTTGATGGAAGGCTGACAAAGATTGATTCTAAATGGTATTGACATACTATGATATAATGCTCTTTAGACCTCACTTTTATACTGCCAGAGGAGTATTTATAAATTAACCAGATGCTCAAGCAGACAAAAACTGGTGTAAGGGGGTGGTTGTATCGATAAATAAGGCTTAGTATGCTGGGGGTAAATACTGGTCGACGAGTGCCTTCTAGCAGAGATTATCATTAGGAAATTGTGAAGGAGGTTAAAGGCTAAGTGAAAAAAGTTTTATTCTTATTGTTTACATGTCTTCTCTTAGTAGCTTTGGTTCTTCCTGCTTGTGGTGATGGAGGGGCGAAGGAAAAGACGATAAAGATCGGCGTTATCGGTCCTATGGAATATGTGCAGGGACAACACCACTGGTGGGGTGCTGAAATGGCGCGTGATGAAATCAATGCGGCAGGTGGTGTGAAGATGGGCGACGAGACATACATGATTGAGCTCATCAAAGCAGACTCCAATGAGATACTCAGCACCACCGATGCTGCTGCGGCAATGGAAAAATTGATAACGGTGGACGGGGCACAATTTGTGGTTGGAGGCTTCAGGACAGAGGCTGTGTTCCCCATGCAGGAAGTCGCCATGGACTACAAGATGATTTTCATTGATTGCGGCGCCGCAACCTTGCAGCTCTGTACACCGGTGTTCGATGATTACGAGCGCTACAAGTACTTCTTCAGGGCGACACCGTTCGCTAGCAACTATCTGGTCCAGAACGTGCTGTTTACAGTAGGACAGGCTGGAGCCATAATAAAAGAGGAGACGGGACTGAAGAGACCGTTGAAGGTAGCTATATGCGCTGAAGCCGCGCAGTGGGCTGATGGCATGGTTAATGCCCTGACTGGGTTAATTCCCTCGCGGCTGGGTATGGAAGTGGTAGGCACATGGAGACCATCACCTACGGCGACCGAGCTTACTGCGGAAATGACGGCTATGGAAGCGGCTGGCACTGACATTATCTGCCCTGTTATATCCGGTCCGCTGGGCATCCCCTATGCCAAGTCATTGGGTGAGCTGGAGGTCCCGGCGGCTTCGGTGGGCATCAACGTTGAAGCTCAGGACCTCGATTTCTGGGAGGCGACCGGCGGCTTCGGCAACTATGATACCGGCTTGAGTTCATACGCTTGGGACGTGGAGCAGTCGGCGCTGACTAAACCGTTCTTTGACGCCTTTGTGGCAAAGACAGGCGAGGTGCCTACGTATACCGCCGGCACTTACGATACCATCAAAACTATAGCGCAGTGCATAGAAAGCACGGGGACCATGGATGCCGACGCCATTGTTGCCGCACTGGAAAAGATTAACCAACCCACGACTGCAGCCCCTATGTTCAAATATACGGGCATGGATGCAGCGTTGAAGAATCCTCACGATGTTACCTACGGTCCGGGCTATACGACCGGTCTATCCAGCCAGTGGCAGGATGGGAAACTGGTAGGCATCTGGCCTAATCCGGACTATGCCACCGATGACGTCTGGAAGACAGTAAAGTATCCGGGCATCGTTAAATGGAAGGCACCGCCGCGGTTAATCGAGAAATTGAAAGCCGAGGCGGCTACGGAGCCCGAAGTTGTAGAGCCAACACCGACAGAACAACCTGCGGGAGCCACCTCGTTCCCGGCTAAGGCATATACCAATGAAGAATACGGCTTCACAATCCAATACCCGAAAGATTGGGTGGAGCGCCCGGATATGAAGACATTACCTGAGCACCTGGTTTACTACTCCGTACCCGCCTTTATTCCGGGAGTAGCCATTGAGCGCCTTGACGCAGATGCACCTGTAACTACAGAGTGGATGGCGGCAACGCTCAAGAAGCTGGGTAATCAGGGTCCTAAAGCCATGGGTGACCTGGAAGAAATGACTCTACCAGATGGTACCAAAGCCTTCGGAGCCAAAATGGGCTATATATCCGCATCAGGGTATGATGTTGAGTCTTACGTTCTTGATGCAGATAAGGACGGGAATAGAATCCAAATTGTAGTATTCACTGTCCCGGCGTTCGCTGAATACGATGAAGCCCTGTTCAAGGAGATAGCAGGTACTCTGACGTTCAAATAATAGTCGGGTTGACCAGCCTATGGAGACCCCAGTGTGCACTGGGGTCTCCATAAAGGCTTGCAAAACAGTTTGCCGGGTGGTAATAGCTTAAAATGAAGATATTATCTGGTTAATAGCCTGATAGAAGGAGACGTGCAATGCTAAACAAAACATATAAATTCGTGACAGTGTTTATGGTGGTACTGCTTGTTCTGGGTCTGGCTGTGGTAGCTTGCGCGAAACAAGGACCGCCTGAGACAGAGGAGCCGTCAGCTCCGCCAGCACAAACGGAGGAGCCAGCAGCTCCACCAGCACAGACTGAGGAACCATCGGCTCCGCCAGCACAAGCAGAGGAACCAGCGGCTCCGCCGGCACCACAGGTGGAGCAACCTGAACTATCATATCAAGCCAAGACATATACTAATGACGAGTATGGCTTCTCCATGCAATACCCGAAGGATTGGGTAGAGCGTCCGGAGATTGTGAAGTCAACCATAATTGCTTCATTCGGCGTGCCCGGATTCATTCCGGTAGTAGCCCTTAGCGTCCGTGATGCCGATGCGCCCCTGACTGCTGATTGGATTGTGGCGGCAAACACTGCTGAGGGTAACAGTGCTGTTAAGGTTTCAAACCTCAAAGAGACGACCCTGGCAGACAGTACGCCGGCTTTTCAATACGAATCGAGCTATAGTAATGGGGAGTACGACCTTGTTTCTTTCGCTACCAGCACAGACAAGGACGGCAAGCGAATTCGTGTCACTGTATCGACTATAGAAGCGTTCTCTCCTTATGATGAAGCCTTGTTCAAGGAGATAGCAGGTACTCTGACGTTCAAATAATAGTCGGGTTGACCAGCCTATGGAGACCCCAGTGTGCACTGGGGTCTCCATAAAGGCTTGCAAAACAGTTTGCCGGGTGGTAATAGCTT
>Ga0233422_10000210_pt1 | contig 30956 bp, 27 predicted proteins | sample Watercolumn_Mata_2_FD_182724 | JGI IMG/M metagenome (GOLD analysis project Ga0233422, IMG submission 182724) | Freshwater microbial communities from Lake Matano, South Sulawesi, Indonesia - Watercolumn_Matano_2014_110_MG | ecosystem: Environmental > Aquatic > Freshwater > Lake | place...
AGTACAATAAGAACACGTCTTTTTGAAGTTTGCTTTGATAACCAGCGAAAAGCAGCTTCCATAGGCAACACGCTCGTAGGTTCTATCCGGACTTTTAAAAGATGCGTTAACCATTGTGTCCAATACACAATAGATGGTTCATCAATTTCGTAAATACCATCGAGCTTTTTTAAATATTCGAATGTTATACTTCCGACAGCTAGAGTCATTGCACCGTCTGCGAGAGTATCGGGAGCGGATGGTAATCGTTGAATGGAATTCATTCGCAATGATTGTGCAGCATCGTTTGCATTTAGTGGCTCAGCACCGAATATAACGGCATTCGGTGATAATGCCCGTGTTGCTACTAGAGAACCTGATAAAAGTCCGCCACCACCGCAGGGTGCAAATACTGCATCCACTTCACCTAATTCCAAAATAGAATCATACACTGCTGTTCCCTGGCCAGCGATAACCTGTTGATGATTGAAAGGAGGTATCCAGTACGTTCCAATTTCTTCCGAGGCGGATTGTACTTGTTCGTCTGCTATAGCACGCGTTTCACATAAAATAACATTTGCCCCATAAGAAGAGGTTGCCTGTATTTTTATTTTTGACGAGTTAGTCGGCATATAGATAGTCGTTGGAATGCCATATTTAGCTGCAGCCCAGGCAACAGCCTGCGCATGGTTACCGGAGCTGTTGGTAACTATGTGTTTCGGCTTGGAGTTATTTTCTAAAAGCCATGCAATAGTATTACACGCACCACGAGCTTTAAATGCACCAATCTTTTGAAAACATTCTGCTTTGAAAAAGATTTCGTGGCCCAACCATTTATTCAATAAAGATGAAGTAATAAGTGGTGTATGGTTGATGAAGCCACTGATGCGATGTTTTGCTTTAACGATCTCTTCAATGCTAATAAAATCCATAACTTCACTCATACACAAAATCTTTTAATGATATCGTTGAATATGCTTATTCTCAAGCTAAGGTTTTACGCAAACAAACATCGGATATTTTTGATATCCTTCGAGTCCAGAAGATTCCACTGCGGACTTTGGTGGTTTATATGTTAACAATTGTACCTGGAAACCTATCTTTTTCAACAAATCAGTGAATACACCTTTATCGAATAATCCACAACGATGACGATCAGTAAATATCTTGAGTTTTCCACGTTGACGAACGAGATAGATAAATGTTGACTCATAGCTTGTATCGGTTGGATCAGGATCAAAACGATTATCAATGAAAGTGATTTCTATTTTACCTTTTTTATTTGTGGAAGTGGTTGTATTGTTCTGGATGAATGTATCTCGAGTATCTTCCATCAGAAACATGAAGACACCTCCGATATTTAAATGTCTGTAGACTGCAGAAAACATCCTTATCAAATCTTGAATATTATTGAGATAAGCGATAGAATCAATAGCTACGATCGCATCATAAGTGCGATTAAGATGAAAGGATCGCATGTCTTTGCAGATATAATCAACTTCAGGATTTAGCTTTTTTGCTATTCTTAATATAGCTTGGCTTCTATCTAAACCTGTTACCTGAAAGTGTTTCTTGAACACATAATCATTGTGGCCGCCTCCGCAACCAACATGCAAGAGGGTTCTTATTTCGATTTTCGCATGTTTCCGAATGATATTGCAAAATAATTCTGTTTCTTCGATGTAATGTTCTAATGGAGTGATAATTGGAAAAGTCCAGGCCAGATCATCATACAAACGGTTCTTTTTGTTTGAGAGAGTTTGAATTGATTTCATAACTCTTTCCCTGTTGGGTGGATTTTGATTGTTCTATTCGAACAATTGAAGCTGTGGAAGTCGATCTTTTACACACGCAAGGATATAATCTAGATCAATGGTATTGCTGACGAAATCGAGATTATCGCTTTCTATAATTAAAAGCGGTCCAAGTTTGTAGCGCTTAATCCAATCCTCATAAAGAATATTGAGTGTCTCAAGATATGATCGCTGGATCCCCTGCTCAAAATCTCGACCACGTTTGGCAATCTGTTTTGTTAATGTATCGACACTAGCGCGTAAATAGATTAATAGATCAGGCGCTTTTAGATATTCCATCATAACATGGAAAAGCGAAACATAATTTGTGTAATCCCTGTCTGACATTTTTCCGATATCATGGAGGTTGCGTGCAAAAATCTCTGCATCTTCGTAGATGGAGCGATCCTGAATTACCGATTCATTCGACTCGACGATTTCTTTGTGACATTTAAAACGATTGGCAAGAAAATATATTTGCAGATGAAATGACCAACGGGACATATCGTTGTAGAAATCAACAAGGTATGGATTGTCATCCACTGATTCGAAATATGGCTTCCAGTTGAATCGTGCTCCAAGTAAACGTGCAAGCGACGATTTACCTGCCCCAATATTACCTGCAATAGCGATAAAGAGTGGTCGAGATGCCATACCGATTAAGTGGAAAGATTTGTATGCTGGTACAATCTATGTGCGTTCGTTCAATCCGAACACAATTAGCAATTTATTTGAATGATGCGATGGCCTCGTTGATATTTTTATGTAGGCTGAAGACATTCAACAACTTGGTCATCTCTAATAGGTTTTCTACCTTTTTGGAAGCACGAGCAAGTTTCAACTCACCGCCGGAGTGGCGCATCGTTGTCAATCCACCAATCAACATACCAAGACCGGAACTGTTGATGAAGCTAACAGCTTTCAGATCGACAACCACGTGTTTTTTGTTTTCTGCAATGAGTTTATGAAGATATTCGTTTAGAGCCGATGCATCCGGTCCACCGATGATATTTCCATCTAACTCGATTACCGTAATGTTCTTAACTTCCTTTGTTTTCAGCTTCATAAGTTGCTCTTATCAAGAGTGGAAGATTAGGCTGTTTTATTTCGATTGCGAAAGTGTGACCAATCGAGCACAAATGCGCTCGCTATATAAATAGATGAATACGTACCAGTGACTATACCAAATGTCATTGTAAATGCAAATCCGCGGTTGACTTCTCCGCCGAATATCAATAAGACAACCAATACTACAAATATTGTTGCAGACGTGATGATTGTTCGGCTTAATGTATCGTTAAGACTTTTATTCATAATAGCATCTAAGGTCATACTCCGGTATATTTTTTCGTTCTCACGGATACGGTCGAAAATAACAACTGTATCGTTTACCGAAACACCGATCAGAGTAAGAAAACCTGCTATCATTTCTTGAGATATTTCAAGATTTGTCGCTGGGAATACTGCCCTTAGGATCGAGAGAAATCCAAATGTAGCAAAAACGTCGTGTACCAAAGCTAAAACTGCCCCTAAACCATAAGCAAACTTGAACCTTAGAGCGATATAGACAAGAATAGCTAGAAACGACCAGATAATTGCATACAGTGCGTCGCGTCGTAACTCGGTTCCAATTTTTGGGCCGATCTTATCTTCTTTCAACACGATAAATCTTTTATCTGAATAAGTGGTCTGTATTGCTGTTTTGATTTTATCCGAAACAGTTGTGCCTTCAGCTTGCTCAGACGTACGTATTAGAATATCGCTTTCCTTTCCGTAGATTTTGATCTCGCTTTTTTCTAATCCTACTTTTGCTAAGGCAAAGCGGATTTCACCAATTTCAATTTTCTGTGAAAATCCAAGAACGATTTCTGTGCCGCCTTGAAAATCGATACCGAAGGGAAGACCACCGATAATCATCGAAATGAGACCGGTTAAAACAAAACAGCACGATACTAAATACCAGGTCTTTCTTACTCCAATAAAATCTATATTTGTTTTCTTAAAAAGTCGCATTGAAACTCATTCTCCTTGTCAAATTCAATCTCTATTCCGAAATCTTTAATAGTCCAGGGGACGATCGTCTATCCAAAATTCGGATTCAAACCCTTCTCTGTCATAATATTAAATATTACGTGTGTAATAATGATTGCACTGAACATACTTGCACCAATACCAATCATTAGTGTTAATGCAAAGCCTTGCACTGGTCCAGTTCCAAACTGATACAATACGACACCCGTTAAGAAAGTTGTAATATTCGAGTCAAAGATTGCAGCGAATGCCTTCGAGTAACCTGCATCGATTGCAGCACGCAAGGTTTTTCCGCCTGCCATTTCTTCGCGAATCCTTTCGTTGATGAGAACATTCGCATCGACCGCCATACCAATAGTGAGTACTATTCCAGCAATACCGGGCAATGTGAGTGTTGCCTGAAATCCTGCCATCACACCGAGAATGAAAAGAATGTTAAACAGCAACGCAAAATCGGCTATAGCGCCCGCACTGTTATAATAAATTATCATGAAGAGTACGGTGAAGATAATTGCGATAATTGTTGAGTTCATACCGGCTTTGATAGAATCTTCGCCGAGTGATGGTCCGACCGAGCGTTGTTCGATGATCGAAACTGGGGCAGGTAATGCGCCTGCCTTCAAAACGATTTCGAGAAGACGGGCTTCATTGGGTGAATCCATTCCTGTGATTCGTGATCGACCGCCAGTGATTTTATTTTGAACAACTGGTGCAGAAAATACACCCTCATCGAGTATAATGGCAATCCGTTTTCCGATATTAGCGCCTGTAATTCGGGCCCAGTCTCGAGATCCCTCGCTATTCATTTCCATATTGACTATTGGACGGTTATCATCCGGATCGACGCTTGCCATAGCATTTGTTACAACACCGCCAGTGAGTTCGGCAACTTTCCTAACAGGAAAAAGCATGAAGTACTTCTGTCCATCCTGGGATGTTTGAGGTTTTGCAGACCATAGATACTCAAAATCAGGTGGAAGTAAAGCTTTGACTTCTGGGCGGTCTAATAACCTAATAACACGGTCTTTATCTTTTTCAAGAACATATCCTTCACCCGAGCCTTGTTGATCCGGTCTGACATACATAAAGAATGGATGTTCTCGAGCAAATTCCGCTTCCTTGGATGTGTCTTTCTCGGCAACCGCTGCACTACCTGTCAGTTCTGTAAGAGCATCTTTTGGTTTTGAAGCTTCTTTTTTGCCTTTTAGAGATTCACCAGCTTTAAGCATTGTATCAACTTCTGACTTTCCGGTTAGAAACTTATCGATGGACTCCATTACTTTGTATGATATTTGCCCATCCTTTAGCAACTTGAATTCTAGTTTTGCTGTTCCGCGTAATAAATTTCGAACTTCATTTTCATCTTTTACACCCGGTAATTCAACGATAATGCGTCTACCGCCTTGTTTTTGAATTGTTGGTTCGGAAACGCCATATTGGTTCACGCGGTTATTCACGATCTCTATTCCACGGTCAACCGCTTTTTCGGATTCATTCTCGAGCATTTTGACTAACTTGGCATCATCATCACGAATACTTCCATAATACCGGCTGAGGCGGATCTCGCGATCCTGAAATTTCTTTGCAAATATTGGAATAACAGAAATTTCATTCACAGAAGTCTCTGACCTAACTTCCTTAATTATATTCTGGAAATTTTCATCTTTATTCTTAGCTAAATCTTCCAACAATTGGATAAGATCCACTTCCAGCACAACGCGCATTCCACCCTGAAGATCTAATCCGAGCTTCATTCGCTTCATTTTTGCATCAAGTATTGCGTCGTGGTGTTCTTCGAGGTATGTTAGGCTGTCTGTACCAGTAAGTTGATTGATTGTCTTGCGGTAATTATAATCTTGAATAGTTGGCCATAGAAAATAAACTGCAAGGATCACAAAACATAGAGTGATAATGATTCTAGATAATTGATTTCTCACAAATCGTCTCCAAACATAAAACAGTGGTGATAATGAAAGAAAACAAAGCGCGACCTAACAACATTCGCGCTCTGAGAAAACTACATTCAAGAATTTTCGATGAAAAATATAACCTGATATGCTAAGAAAGTCAACAAGAAAGTCGTTGCATATCAAGCGATTGTCGGCTATATTTATTAATACAAAAAATTGAAATTCTAGCGATTATTTGGAATAGGAGTTAGATACTTTATGGCGTTGATGTCAAGTATTCGTACTAATCTGGCCAAACTGTTTGGTGTTCTTGCAGTATTCTTTATACTTACCATCATTTTTGACTGGGGATTTGATCTCACAGATAGAAGGAGCAGACAAGGCGCTAATGCCGAGGTTCTTGGCGAAGTAAATGGCAAGGAAATTAACTATAGACAATTTACCGAATTAGTCCGCCGAACAATCGAAAATCAGAAAAAGCAACAAAATGTTGAAATCGATGATGAAACTGAGCGTCAAATTCGTTCACAGGTTTGGACTCAAATGGTTGATGAAATGCTTATTGATGAAGAGATAGAGCGGCTTGGTATTACAGTTTCTGATCAAGAGATTCGTGATATTGTTATGGGGCCAAATCCGCCAGAATTTCTGGTTCAGCAGTTCAGAGATTCCACAGGCACATTCAGACGCGATGCATACCAACAGGCTATGATGGATCCTCAGAATAAAAACGCCTGGATTCAAGTTGAAGAAATGATTCGTGCTGAGCAAAAACGCAAAAAACTACAAAGTTTACTTATATCGACAGTAGTGATTAGTGAGAGTGAATTGAAGCAAAGATTCATCAATCAAAATATATCTATGACTGCCGATTATGTCCTTTTCGATGTCAATCGACTTGTTCCTGATTCTGCGGTTACTATTACAGACGATGACCTCCGGAGGCAATACGAATTACATCCAGAAGAATTTCAAGCAAAGGCATCTCGGAAAATTAAATATGTACAATTTAGCCAAAGCCCTTCAGCAGATGACACTGCAACGGTATTAACAGAAGCACAACGATTACTTGAACAGGTTAAAACTGGAGTTGCCGACTATACTGAATTGGCAAAAACGTATTCTGAAATTCCTTCTGCCGAGACTTTCTTCAAACATGGTGAATTGAGCCAGAAAAAAGAGGATATGGTTTTTTCTGCAAAAAAAGGTGAGGTTGTTGGTCCAATTATCGACTACGATGGAATTCATCTTATGAAGGTGCTTGAGCACAAGCAAGGGACCACAGAATATGTAAAAGCAAGTCATATTTTACTAAACCTTGTAACCGGTCCTGATAGCACTCAGGTTATAAAAAAAGCCCGTGAATTATTAGCGAAAGCTCGCTCAGGTGCAGACTTTGCACGGTTAGCGCGGGAAAATAGTCAGGACTACGGTTCTGCAACACAAGGTGGTGAACTACGATGGACAACGAAAGATGGATGGGTTAAGCCATTTGCTGATGCTGCATTCAAAGCGCGAATTGGAGAAATCGTAGGTCCAGTACGAACACAATTTGGATGGCATATTATTAAAGTCACCGGCAAAGACAAGCGAGAAATTAAGGTTAGTGATTTGGCGCTTAAAATTAGAGCTAGTAGTCAGACATTCGAAACAGCATTCCAGAATGCACAGGACTTTGGAATTCTGGCACAAGATGAAGGATTCGAAAAAGCGGCTGAAAACAGCAGGATAGAAGTACGTGAAACACCTGAGTTTACAAAAACTGGGACAATTCCTGGGATTGGTCAAAATGATGCATTAACGAATTTTGCATTCAATAATAAGTTGGGATCCATCAGTGAACCGCTTTACATACGCAATGCAGTTGTTGTGGCAAAGGTTTCAAACATTCGCGAAGACGGTATTCGTCCATTCGATGAAGTAAAGAACAGTGTTCGCCCGATGGCATTGAAGCAAATGAAGTTGGAAAAAATCCATCCTCAAGTCGATGTTTTTTATAATTCATTGAATCCTTCCAGTGATTTACTTTCTGCAGGTCAGTCTGTACCAAATATCATAGCACAAAGTACAAGTGCATTTAAACCAACAGATGTTCCACAAGGAGTTGGTAGGGATCCTGTATTTATTGGTACTGCGCTTGCATTAAAACCAGGAGAAATATCAAAACCGGTAGAAGGTTCTCGCGGTTACTTTATTATTAAAATGGTTTCTAAGACAGAATTCGATTCGACAAAGTATAGAATGGAAGAGGATGGTTTACGTCGTCAACTGTTGTCAGAAAAAAACCAACGTAATATCAATGAATGGCAATTAGCTTTACGTGAAAAAGCAGATATCATCGATCACCGAGATAAATTTTTTAGATAACATTCGCTGTCGTTTCTACAAGGCGTCTCGATATTCGGGACGCCTTTTTTTTAATCTGTTATGAAAGAAATATTTCCAAAAAATAAAAAAGGACTCGTTTTTCTTGCTGGATTTATGGGAAGCGGGAAAAGCACTATCGGCCCAATTCTGGCAAATTCATTAGGATATAAATATGTCGATATGGATCGCTATATCGAAGAAAAAGCGCAGAAGAAGATTGTTGATATTTTCAGTTCAGAGGGAGAACAAGCTTTCCGGACGTTGGAACGAAACACACTTATTGAAGTGACAGAGCTTAACCATTGTGTTGTTGCTCTTGGAGGCGGGACAATTGCCAATGAAGAAAACTTACATGTGGTTTCTCAAAAGGGAATACTTATCTATCTAAAACTATCACCTGAAGAAATTATTCATCGAGTACAATTTCGAACTGATCGTCCTATGCTTAAGGATGCTCAAGGAAACCAGTTAGGACCTGTAGAATTAGAGAAACGCATACATGAGCTTCTCAGTAAACGTGAACCGTTTTATATGCGAGCTGATGTTGTTATCTTTGCAGATAAAATGCGCGTTGGTGCAACTGTGGATGAGATTATGAAAGAAATTCGTCCACTTATGGGAAAGGAATGAGACAATGATTCAGAAGCAAATTGAAGTCCAATTAGGAGAACGCACATATCCTATATACACAGGCACTGAGACGCTTGCATCGTTCGCTCCGGTATGTCGTAAACATGGTATTTCCGATTAAGTAGTTATCATCACTGACCGAAATGTCGCTAGACTTCACCTTCACCCGTTGTTGAATTCCTTACTGCATCATCAATTTAAACCTCAGACTATTATCATTCCGGCTGGTGAACTCCAAAAGAGTTTGAAACAGGCAAATGCGATTTATACAGAAATGCTTAAGAATCGAATACCTCGGAATGCTACAATCATTGCCTTGGGTGGGGGTGTTATTGGAGATCTGGCGGGTTTCATATCAGCAACATATCAGCGGGGTATTAAGCTTATTCAAGTTCCCACAACATTACTAGCACAGGTGGATAGCTCAATAGGTGGAAAAGTTGGTATCAATCATCCGTTAGGTAAGAATATGATCGGCGCTTTCCATCAGCCTATATTCGTCTGGATGGATGCTGAATATCTTAAAACATTACCACATCGAGAGGTTATTTGTGGTATGGGTGAAGTAGTAAAATATGGTCTGATGAAAGATAGTGAGTTTTTCGATTTTCTCGAGTTAAATCTGGAACAACTTCTTCAGCTCGAACCGGAAGCAATTATGCAAGCTCAATTGCGTTGCGCTACGATAAAAGCTGAAGTGGTATCTCAGGACGAAAGGGAATCTGGTCTCCGGATGATTCTTAATACTGGACATACTATTGGCCATGGATTAGAATCTGCCGGAAGATACAAGCTACTGAAACATGGTGAAGCAATTCTCCTCGGTATGATTGCAGAGGCTGATATTGCACGAGAAATGAAACTGCTTGATATGAAATCCTTTGAGCGTCTTAATTCACTTATCCGACGTATTCCGTTAAATATAAAACTCTCTTCATTGAAAATTTCGGATATCTTAAATGCTATGGGAAGGGATAAAAAGCGCGTTGCATCGAAGTCGCGGTTTGTTTTGCCGATAAAAATCGGAGAAGTAAAAGTAGTAGAGGATGTCCCGGACAGACTAATTCAATCCGCAATCAAGCAAATCATAAAGAGCAAAAGATAATTTCTTATACTCTCCGAGTATTATTGCATTGGTTATTAAAGAATTATTGCACTTAGATTAAAATCTAAAGTAGAGATACAGGTCTAAGATCTCTGCAATATTCGACTACCAGGTTACCTTGCTCTTCTTCCGAGCGTCTGTTGCCTCCTGGTTTTTATTCCAATCCACGCTGGTGTGTTTATCGCAAACACTGATTGGATATTTGGCATTGAAGATTTCGGTAACAGTTTTTGGACAGAATTCACGCGCCTTTTTTCTTGTGTCAACACAAACAGTGTCGGTAATAATTCCTTCTGGTTGAACGAAAAATTCCAAGGGCATACCGATTGAAGGATCTTCATAGGTCTTTTGTAAAAACCTGCCAAAGATTGGTGCAGCAGCACGGCCTCCTTGCCCATCAGAACTGTTGAAGCGAATGCGGGGTTGATCAAATCCAACCCATACTCCAGCAGCTAAGTGGGGTGTAAAACCAACAAACCATGCATCGGCATAATCATTAGTCGTCCCTGTTTTTCCCGCGCATACACCATTGAAAAATGCACGCACTCCACGTGTGCCTGTTCCTCCGTTGACGACACCCTTTAGTAAATCTGTCATTAGGTAAGCTGTTTCTTTGCTAAGAGCTTCTCTTCTGGTCGGCGCATTCTCTTCGATTTCGTTTCCATCTTTATCTTCAATTCGGAGTATTGCAATTGGTGATACAAGCACGCCTTCGTTAGCAAACACACCATAAGCAGAAGTTAATTCTAGGGGTGATACTTCCGCGGTGCCAAGGGCAATGGATTCGTATGCAGGTACTCGCGAAGTGATGCCCATGCGATGAGCATATTCCGATACTTGTTTTGCCGGCGCAATTTCAAGAATCACTCGTACAGTAACAAGATTGACAGAGTATTTCAGTGCATCGCGTAATGTGTATTTTCCTCCAATATCTTTATCATAGTTTTCCGGTGCCCATCGTGTTCCATCGGGCATGGGAATAGTTACAGGTTGATTTAGTACTTCATAGCATGGAGGATAACCATTATCCAACGCGACAGTATAAACAAAAGGTTTAAAAGCTGAACCGGGTTGTCGTCGTATTTGTGTAACGTGATTCAATCCATATTTGAAAGTACGGTAATTACGTCCACCAACCATAGCTTTTATTTGGCCGGTATGTGGATCAATTGCAATAAAACCAACTTCGAGTGTTTGCGCAGTGCGTTTTACTGAATCTATAAACTCACCGCTGGACCGCAGTGCTTGTTCAATACTATCTCGCATAGAGGCATTTCGTGACTTTCGGTACGATTCATCGTCTTGAACCGATTTGTTAATAGCATCTGCAAGAATATCTGGATGTTCATCCCAATTCCATGTCGAATCAAAGATTTGTTGGTAATCTTTAATATGATCTTCAATAGCAGCAATGGCATGGCGTTGCATTCTACTATCGAGTGAAGTATAAATTTTTAGTCCATCTCGGTAGATGTTAAATCCACGTGCTTCGGCCTTTTTTAAAAGCAATCGACGAACCCATTCAACAAAGTGAGGAGCTATTCCAGAACGGAATTCAGACTCGATAGATTTTAAGTTCAGTGAATCTATACGGACTTGTTGTGCAGTCTCCTCTGTGAATATACCTTCTTTAATCATCTGGTTAATTACAACTTCGCGACGTGTTAACGCGCGTTCAGGATGCTGTATGGGATCATAATAACTTGGACCTTTTAACATTCCTATAAGAAGTGTATACTCAGGTGGCCTTAAATCTGCTGCTGGTTTACCAAAATATCTCTGAGCAGCAGCTTCAATTCCATACGCGTTTTTACCAAAGAATGCAACATTAAGATAGAGGTCAAGTATTTCATTCTTTGTGAAATTTCGTTCAATCTGAATAGATGTAAAGAACTCGCGTATTTTTCGTGTAACCTTATCGAATAAAGATTCATTCCTGCTTTGAAGTTTATAAAGATTGCGAGCTAACTGTTGAGTGATTGTACTTGCGCCTGCCTGGCGGAATGTTACAATATTGATCACCATTTGCCGGATGAAACGAGGAAGATTCACGCCCCAGTGATTATAAAAATCTTTATCTTCAGTTGCGAGCAGGCCTTTCACTAAACCTGGTGGTAATTTCTCTAAAGGGATATGAGTTCTATTCTTATAAGCAAACTGATCTAGAACTTCGCCATCGATTGAATAAATCTTGGTTGCTAGTTCCGGTTTTGGATTTTCTAATTGTTCAAGTGTCGGTAGTCCGTTAATAACATAAACAGTATACCAAGTCGCCAGTACTACAAAAACAAAAATACTCCCGAAGATTATGAGGTGTCGCCGGTCTAAGAAATTTTTGTTATGTTTCATATGTGAATGCCGGTATTCGGGATCATTAAAATATCGTTTCATTTCTTCGGAACTATACTTGCTAGTTGCCATGCGAATTTACCAGGTATTCATATGTAGATTAGTCTATCCACTTCTTGAGTTGCATTTTATTTCCATCAAAAACGGCATATGTGTTTTCGAATATCCAATCGCCTAAATTCACATAAGTTCCTTTTCCGAATTTTTGGTACGATGCGACATGGTTATGTCCCATTACGACATAATCAAATCCATCAAGGAGCTTCTGTTTAGCGAACTCTACCATACCATTCCCCTCGTAGGTTCTATTCGAAGTATATTGCCTGCTTGTACGGGATGACCAACGTGCAATCCAACCAGTTATGTCGGGATGAATGAGTGAAAAAAGAAATATATTGAATTTATTCCGCAGTACCTTCTTTAAGATTTTATATCCAAGATCGTCTTTTAGCAAACCGTCGCCATGGTGGATGAGAAAGCGTTTTCCATGTAGGTTTATTTCAATCGGATCAGGATGAACTTCTATACCTAATTCGGTATGGAAATAATCTTTCATCCAGAAGTCATGATTTCCTGCTGTAAAGTAGAGACGAATATTTCGCTCTGAAAGTTCTGCGAGTTTTGTAAAGAGACGAAAGTAATTTTTTGGTACAACAGTTTTATATTCAAACCAGTAGTCAAATAAATCACCCACTATATACACTTGCTCTGCATCTTGCTGGATTGTGTCGAGGAAACGAATCAATCGTAATTCCCGCTGCCGATCTTCCTCTTTTGTGCCGAGCCCGAGGTGTGCATCAGAAAAGAAATATATTTTCTTTTTCTGCTGCTTCTTTCGGATTGGATTAATTGACATTTTTTTCATAGAAGGTAATTCACTAAGTAAAATTAGATACCGAAAATTTGAGGGAAAATCAAGAAAGCATCACGAAGTTCGTTACCTTGCTTCTCGATACGTATTTCATTATTATTCCTACGAGTTTATGGAGTATGAAAACAACACGGACATCTTCGCGCAAACGTCAGCATGTCAATATAACATTGGCAGAGGATGTTTCGTTTAGGTTCAAATCTTCCGGTTTAGACCGCTGGGAATTTATCCATAATGCTCTTCCCGAGATGGGATTGTCGGAGATTGATACATCCACCTTTTTCTTGGGGAAACCGATAGCATTCCCATTTATCATCTCAAGTATGACAGGTGGGTATGCCGGTGCTGAACGAATTAATCGTCAGTTAGCAGAAATATGTGTTGAAAAGAAAATCGCTTTAGGCGTTGGCAGTCAGCGGCAAGTACTGGAAGATGATCGCTATCTTCGATCATTTTCAATTGTGCGTTCCGTTGCTCCGAGCATTCCGATATTTGGTAATATTGGTGCTACGGAAATTGCAAAACTCAAAGATGCATCACCAGTTCTCAGAATGATTGAACTCATCCATGCAGATGGATTCGCTATTCATTTGAATCCTTTGCAAGAAGTTCTACAGACGGAAGGGGATAAGAATTTTCGTGGAGTATTGAAGGGTATAGAATTATTGAAAAAGGCTGTTTCTATACCTTTGATTGTTAAAGAAGTTGGTGCCGGAATCTCGGAACATGTTGCACGACAACTCATTAATATTGGTATAACGATTATTGATGTGGCAGGCGCTGGTGGAACCAGCTGGGCGGGTGTTGAGATTCTAAGGAAGATGAAAGAGAACAAACAAAGAAGGAGCAGACATAACGAAATCTTCTGGGATTGGGGAATTCCAACTGGTGATGCTATACGAGCGGTATCTAAATTGAAAACTACGTTTCAGGGACTTCAAATTATTGCATCAGGAGGAATTACCAATGGACTTGAGATTGCAAAATCTATTGCCCTGAAGTCAGATTATGCTGCAGCAGCACGTCCAATATTAAAAGCTTTAGTGCAAGGAGGAGTAAAAGCAGTGATCAACCTTGTTGATGAATGGGATCAGGAGCTACGGTATGTAATGTTTCTGACCGGATCACGTTCTCTGAGTGAACTTCAGAAGCAAGAATTAGTTGAGCGAGTATAAAAGAATATGAGTCCAGAACATCGGTATGAACGACATAAAATAGCTGTAGAGCAGTATCTTCGGAAATTTATATCTGAGCAAAAACCTCGTTCGCTTTACATTCCGGCAAGATATGTTCTTGCAGCAGGAGGGAAACGTATTCGACCAGTTTTGACATTACTTGCCTGTGAAGCTGTTGGGGGCAATTCTGCCGATGCGTTATTTGCTGCAGCAGGAATTGAAATTCTTCATAATTTTACGTTAGTCCATGATGATATCATGGATCACGCTAACACGCGACGTGGACGTCTAACTGTGCATGAAAAATGGGATGAAAATGTTGCACTGCTCGCTGGAGATGTGTTGCTTGCATTTGCCTATAGGTCTTTGTTAAAAACTAAATCTTCACGGGCGCAGGAAATCAACAGAGTTTTTACTGAGGCAATCATTACGATTTGTGAAGGACAATCACTGGATAAAGAATTCGAATCACGTCACCGAGTTCATGTTAACGAGTATTTGTTCATGATAGAGAAAAAAACAGGTAAATTAGTTTCAGCAGCAGCTCAGGTCGGTGCACTAGTCGGTAATGCATCAAGTGCGCACTTGGAGGTATTGCGACGATATGGAGAATATGTAGGGCGTGCATTTCAAATTCAAGATGATCTCTTAGATATCGTTGCCGACGATAAGAAATTCGGGAAAACATTGGGTGGGGATCTGGTAGAAGGTAAGAAAACATTTCTTCTCCTTGAAGCGATGCGGCGAGCGAAAGGTGAACAGAAAAAAATACTTCAACGAGTGTTTACCAATAATGGCGTATCGCGAAAAGAAGTACCTATATTCCGTCAAATTTATGAGGATACAGGAGCTATAGAATCCGCGAAACATAGAATCGAAGTTGATATTACTGATGCAAAAAATCAACTTTCAATGCTTTCGCCTTCCCCGGCACGCGAAACACTTGCTTGGCTGGCGGATAAACTACTTCATAGAACATATTAACAGTACGGTGAATGATAGAACGAGAAGTAACGATTCGTAACAAAGCTGGTTTACATACACGTCCAGCAGCAGCAATTGTAAAATTAGCGGCGAAGTTTAAGGCAGAATTTTTTATAGAAAAGGATCATCTACAGATCAACGGAAAGAGTATCATAGGTGTTATGACCTTAGCAGCAGAGCAAGGATCGAAACTAATAGTCCGTTTTGATGGGCCTGATGAGCAAGAAGCATATCGCGCAATGGCTGAATTATTTGAGAGTGGATTTGGCGAACCTATCTAAGGCGGCATCAAAGTAGTACGAATCACCACAGGTGTTTATGGATCTGGATAGAAAGCAAGAAATAAAACAGAAAGGAATTCCGGCGTCACCAGGAATTGCTATTGGGCCTGTTTATCTTTTTCGAAAACATGAGCCTACAATCCAAATTCGTACTGTCACAGAGGAAGAAATTGACGGAGAAATTGATCGTTTACAAAACTCGTTAATACGCTCGAAAAAAGAACTCACAAAAGTATTCGAATTTGCAGAAAGAAAATTAGGAACTGAACAATCATCGATATTCGAGGCGCAACTCCTGCTATTAGAAGATCCTGTATTGTTTGATACCGTCTATGAGAGGTTACGAACAGAGAAAAAAAATGTTGAATTTCTTCTTCAGAATGAAATAGAAAAGTACCAACAAATTCTCCTGGCTTCAAAAGATGAAACTGCACGCGAACGTGCTGATGATCTTGTCGATGTCAAAAATCGTATTCTTCGAAACCTTGAAGAGCAGAAACTTATTTCTAAAATAGACGGATCACATGTTATAGTTTCCCAAAGTCTTGCCGCAGCAGATGTCCTTATCTTCAGTCGTAATGAAGTAATGGCATATGTTACAGAAGTGGGTGGTGCAACTTCGCATATGGCGTTATTAGCACGTGCGTTGAAAATCCCTGCCGTAGTTGGCGTACACCAAATAACTACTTTCGTTCGGTCTACCGATCAGATGATAGTAGATGGCTATAAGGGAGAAGTTATCGTTCGTCCTTCGCAAAAAACAATTAAAGAGTATGAACGAAAGAAAGAACGTTACCTAGACTTTGAAGAAGGGCTTGCACCACTTCGAGATCTTCCAGCAGAAACGTTGGATGGGCGGCGAATCAACCTCGCTGCAAACATTGAATTAGAAGAAGAATTAGATTTCATTAAACTCCAGGGCGCCGATGGAATTGGATTATATCGATCTGAAAGCTTGTTGATTGGAAAAGAAATTTTTCCAAGCGAAGAAGAACAATATGCAGTATATCAACATATTGCTGAAGCGATCTATCCTCACCATGCGATAATACGCACCTTTGATATTGGTGGAGATAAATTCATGGCGCAGACAGTAAAAGAAAATAATCCTTTTTTAGGGTGGCGCGGTGTTCGGATGATGTTGGATAAACCACAAATCTTTCTTGACCAGTTACGTGCGATTTTACGTGCAAGTACTAAAAAGAATCTCGCAATTATGGTTCCCATGGTCACTAATATCAAAGAAGTTCAATTAGCCAAACAACTTATTTCTCAGGCGAAAGATGATCTTCGTGCACAAAAAATTCCATTCGATGATAAACTCCAATTCGGTGTTATGATCGAGGTTCCAGCCGCTGCAATTATTGCGGATCATCTTGCACGCGAAGTAAATTTTCTAAGTATTGGCACTAACGATCTTATTCAGTACTTGCTTGCTGTCGATCGGGGAAATGATATTGTTTCGGATTTGTTTCAGGAGTTTCATCCAGCAGTTATTCGATTCTTACGTCGTATCATTGAGCGCGGTAAACAGAAGCGGACTTGGGTAGGGATGTGCGGACAAATGGCTGGAGATCCACTTGCTACAATTCTGCTTGTTGGTTTAGGATTGGATGAATTTAGTGTTGTGCCCACAGTATTACCGGAAATAAAGAAAATCATACGCTCTATCCGTTATACTGAAGCAGTGCAAATTGCAGATCACGTGCTTACTATGAAATCAGAAGATGAAGTAGAAAAGTATTTAAAATCTATGATGAGGCAGAAATTTCCAGAAATTCCTATTGGTTAATTTCTCCAAACCTTGGTTATTCAAAAACGTTAAAACTAAAAATCAAAAAAGTTCTAAGAAATTGAACGGAATGTACTTATGACACGTGAAGATATTTTGCGATCAGATCCAAAAGGCATGGCTAAATGGATAGCGGATTTCCCTAGGCAAATAGAGGAAGCGGTCTACATAGGCAAACAAGCGAGGATAAAATTAAATGTCAATGGAGTTCAGAATATTGTTTTAACTGGATTAGGTGGATCAGCTATCGGTGGTGATTTGCTCCGGTCGTATCTTACAGAGGAGCTGGATGTGCCGTTTGTCGTTAATAGGTACTATGCGCTCCCCAAGTTCGTTGGAAAAAAGACGCTAGTTATAATCTCCAGTTATTCCGGGAATACAGAAGAAACCATTGCAGCTTACAAAGACGCAGTCAAACGTAAGGCTCGCGTTTTATGTATTAGTACGGGTGGTGAGGTCGCTAAAATGTCGAAAAAATTTAAACACCCATGGATTCAAATTCCTCCCGGACTTTCACCACGTGCAGCTGTTGGGTATTCATTCTTCCCGTTACTTGTGGTTCTTGCAAAGCTTGGATTTATTAAAGGAAAAGATAAGGATATCAAAGAGACTATACAGCTCTTAAAAGAAAAATCATCCAAGTTCAGCAATGTAGAAGCCCCTGATAACGCACCATTAAAACTTGCCGAGCAACTGAAAGGAAAATTTCCTGTTATCTATTCACCGTCAGAGCATCTCGATGCGATTAATCTACGATGGCGAGGACAAATTGCTGAAAACAGCAAACAGTTATCTTCAGGTCATGTTTTACCAGAAATGAACCATAACGAATTAGTCGGCTGGAAAGTACTTGTTGATCTTATGAAGCAAATGCATGTCATTTTCTTAAAAGACTCTGGCACGCATCGACGTGTTACCGTTCGTGAGAATATCACAAAGCAAATTGTGGCTCAGTATGCTGGGATGGTCACCGAAGTAATCGGTGAAGGCAAATCGTTGTTGGCGCGAATGTTTACATTAATCCATTTTGGCGACTGGGTTTCACTTTATCTTGCTATTTTGAACGGAGAAGATCCAGAACCAGTCAAAGTTATAGATTTTTTAAAGAGTGAACTAGCGAAAGTAGAGTAATTATAGAGGGTACAATCGATTAATCTTATTCATACTTTGAGAAGGTCAACCTATTCCCGAGATTTTACCTAACTATCAGATAAGGAATAAATTTCGGGATTTCTTTTGTACAGACAAAAACCTTGCATTTCACATCAAGGCAGGATATATTACCACAAATCGTCGTGTGTATAGTGATGACATAACCATAATAATTTAGATGGATCCGTATGTCACAAGATGAAATCAATTTTCTTCGAAACGTCCCTATTTTCTCCGATCTTGAGGAGAAAGATTTAGTAAAAATTGTCAAGCTTGGTACACGACAAAAGTACAAGAAGGGAAATCTTGTCGTCCTCGAGCAGGAGAGCGGTGCAGCTTTATTTGTTATCATCTCTGGTAAGGTGAAAGTTGTGCGGATGGATGAGGAAGGCCGCGAAGTTATTCTCTCGTTATTTGGACCCGGTGAGTTCTTTGGTGAAATGTCGCTACTCGATGGATTGGCACGATCAGCTAGTGTTGTAGCGACAGTGAAATCTGAATTATTTATGATTCATCGAAGGGATTTTCTCGAACTTTTACATGATTTTCCAACGGTGGCGATTGCCCTGCTGGCAGAATTAGCAATGCGGCTACGTAAAGCTGATATGCAAATAAAAAGTCTATCGTTAAAAGATGCAGCAGGTCGAGTAGCCAATGTTCTTTTAATTTTAGCCGACGATGTCGGAATATTTCGCAAAGGAAAAGTGGAACTCGACGATCTTCCACTTCAACAAGATATTGCGAATATGGCGGGAACATCCCGCGAGACAGTTTCCCGAATGATTCATCTGTTTATCGAAAGCGGAGAAGTACAGATGAAGGGAAACAAACTCGTTATCAATGACTATGAAGCATTCCGTAAAAAATACTTATAGAACTCGCTCTTCTTGGAGTTATTCTTCAGACCGGAGAGCAGAAGTGAGTAAATGTTCCAGGGTACATAGAAGTTTGTATGATTGAGAAGGGGAATGGGCTGACTGAACATATAGAACGTTCAAACCATACCCGGGCCGATCTCCATCTTCATACAACATATTCTGACGGAGCACTTTCTCCCATTGAGCTCGTTCAGCGAGCCCTTACATATAACCTCTCGGTCATTTCTATAACCGATCACGACAACGTTGGCGCACTCGATGAGGCCATTGATGCTGGTAAGAGCTTAGGCATCGAGGTGATTCCAGGACTGGAATTGTCTGTAACGCTCAACGACAAAGATATTCATCTACTCGCTTATTTTTTTGACCACTCGAATCCACAACTATTAGAATATCTTTCCTTTTTTCGATATGAGCGGTTGAAGCGTGCAGAGCGAATTGTTCAGAAGTTGAATGATATCAATATTCCATTGAAATTAGATGCTGTACTCGATCAAGCCGGGATTGGATCTGTAGGTCGCCCACATATAGCTAGTGCATTGTTAGAAGAAGGATTGACTGGAACATACCATGAAGCGTTTATGAAATATATCGGTTTTGGTGCGCCAGCATATGAGAAAAAATTTCAACTTACACCAGTTGAGGCTACAAAATTAATTTCACAGGCTGGTGGTCTCTCGTTTTTGGCACACCCAGGGAAGTATACAACAGAAATTGAACTTTCGACACTTATTCAATCGGGATTAGATGGAATTGAAGTTGTTCATCCATCGCACAATGAAGCCCGCCAGGAATTTTATCGTGGAGTGGTCCATCAATATTTCTTGCTTGAATGCGGAGGATCGGATTTCCATGGTGGTAAGAAAAACGATGATGAAACACTCGGTGCTTATACAGTGTCATTAGATATTGTAGATGAAATGCGAAATCGTCTTTTTTAAAAAATACAAATGAATCCGAAAAATAAACACCCGCAGACTTTAGAGGTTTTAGCTAAAAAATTTAATTTTGCCATTGTTGTAAGCCGATTCAATATACATATAACGGAAAAACTACTGGAAGGGGCGGAGCGATGTCTTCGTGAACATCACGTTCCTGAAAAGAATTGGAAAGTGTTTTACTGTCCAGGTGCCTTTGAATTACCTCAGGTTACTAATATTCTCGCCAGGCAAAAGAAATGGGACGCAATTATCTGTCTTGGAGCGGTTATTCGAGGGGAAACGCCACACTTTGAATATGTTTGTTCGGAGACAGCACGCGGGATTCAAGATGTTGCTCTTCGCCATTCTCTGCCCGTGGTCTTTGGAGTTCTCACAACAGATAATGAGCAACAGGCGCTCGATCGTGTTGGAGGAATTCAGGGACATAAAGGATGGGATGCTGCAGTTACTGCAATAGAAATGGCTAACCTTTTCCTAACAAATAAGCGTATTTCGAGGTAGTTTCAAGTGCAACGTACTACTTTTATACTTTTTTTCTTTCTTTTCTGTTCGTTAGCTTATAGTCAGGTTCAAAGAATCGGACAATGGAAAACATTTTCCGATATGAAATCCATTCGGGATATCGCATTATCAGGTAGCACTATATGGGCAGCGACAAGTGGTGGAGTATTTGCATATGATACGACCTCTCATCAAACACAGAAGTTTACGAACACAGAAGGTCTAACTACGAATGATTTTCGATGCATCACTGTAGAATCAGGAAAGCGAATTTGGGTGGGTGGTGCAGATGGATTTATAAATGTCTATGACCTTCGAACACATTTGTGGTCTGCAATAGATGCTAATAGATCATCCGATCGGTCTCAAATGGGTGTTCAGGATTTTTATTTTAAAGGCGACTCCCTCTTTGTTGCGGCAATTTTTGGTGTGATGCCTTTTAAAATTACTCGATGGGAATTCGGCGATACATACATGAGTTTTGGCTTTTCTTCCGCTCCAACTATTCAGAGTGTTTGTACTTCTGGTGATATGATATTTGTTGGTACAAATTTGGGCTTGGCCGTCGCATCTTTCACTACAGGAAATCTATCGGCTCCCACATCATGGACGCGATTTTCGTCTTTCCCAGGAATCACATTTAGCAATATTTCGGCATTAGCTGTTTTCCGTGATACTTTGGTTGTTGCGACTGATCAAGGGCTTGCTTTCTATATTAATGGTTCTGTCGGTGTTATTAATTCAACAGTACACTATTCTTTTGTGGCATTGTCGGTAGTGGATGGAAAATTATTGACTTTAAGAAATGAGAGTACGGGATTTGTTGTCGAGTCATACAACTCGCTGGCAAGTGCTGGTCAAAGTGTTTTTTCTAATATCACTGTTCAAGGTTCTGGTTTACTCGCCGCATCGCAGATGTGGATTGCGACTGCCTCGAAAGGTATCGCCCATTTTACTACTTCTGGTTGGGAAAACATCTATCCAAATGGTCCTAGCTCTAATCTTTTCAGCAGCCTTGCTGTAGATCCAAATGGTGTGTTATGGGCTGCGTCTGGATCTAATTCTCAAGCCGGATTTTATCGATATGATCCATCACTAGATGAGAATTTTCGATGGAAAAATTTTTCAAGTAGCGAATATCCGATTTTAAGAAAAAATGGGGGCCTATTCGATTCATATTATAGAGTATCAAATGGCAATAACGGATCTATGTGGATAAGCTCCTGGGGGAACGGTATTGTTGAGGTTAAAGGGGATTCCATCGTAAGAATATTGAATAATAGCAAATCACCGCGATTGCCAGGTGCAGTTATTGATGATACTGCTTTTGTAGTCAGCAGTGGTGCAGTGGTTGATGGAGATGGACAAACCTGGATTGCGAACCGAAATGAACGAGGTGGACATAGTCTCCTACGTCTGGATAGTGATTCGACCTGTACTTTTTTTGATAATACTTTTACATCATTATTTCAGAACATAGCAATTGATCAAAACGGGACAAAATGGCTATCTGCAGATCTTCCATGGGGTGTTGTTTCATATGGAGTGTATTATTTCAATGAACGAAATGTCAATCCGTGGGGGCATCTGACAGAAAGCGATGGACTAAAAAGTAATGTTGTAATGTGCTTTGTTTCTGACCTTGATGGAAGTCTATGGATCGGGACAGGTCAGGGGGTTACTATTCTTACTGATCCACAAAATCCCCAACAACAAATGTCGAGTTTTCAATTGTTAGGGCGATTTGTTCAAACCATGGCAGTAGATGCAATAAATAATAAATGGATTGGAACAAACGAAGGTGTCTTTGTTATGAATTCGGATGGAACACAACTACTCCGTAACTATGATCGTATTTCCACACAAGGGCATTTATTAGATAACGATATTCGTACAATCGCAATCGATCAAAAAAGGGGAATCGCTTATTTCGGAACTGAAAAAGGATTATCAAGCCTTGCCATCGAGACGATAGAGACAAGTAGGGAATTTTCAAATCTTGAGATAGGTCCAAATCCATTTACCATTCCTTCTAATCAGCAGTTAGTAATACGAAACCTTGTTGCTGCGAGTGCTATAAAAATTCTTTCTTCAAGCGGATCACTTATTACGCAGTTCGAAGCACAGGGTGGAGGCAGGGCATTTTGGAATGGACGTGACAGTAAAGGCGAGTTCGTTCCTTCTGGAATTTACTTTATCGTTGCTTATGCAGAGAATGGATCGCAGGTTACCACAGGAAAAGTCGCGGTAGTACGTCAATAACCATCGCCAATCCCAATAAATGATTTTCTTTCATCTAACATTATAAAGAGGTACCATTTTCTTCTTTACCCAAGGGAGTAGGGGAAATTGAAGGCAAACTCTCAAAAATACTTTCTTCTTGATTCCCTGCACAGAATATGGTATATTTTTACACGTTTTTTGCATAGACTGTTCATTTTTTATCAGTTTTGCCAGCTTCCGGTTGAGCCGGAGTTCGCTTGGGTGATTTAGTGGCTGAATTTCGGATAAATATCTCAAATCTCTCGGAAGGTATCCACGAGTATAGTTTTGAGGTTCCAACCTCTAAAATTGGCCTAGATGATCGGTTTCGAGGATTAATCAAGGTGCAGGTAAAACTTGATAAGAGTTTACGTCAAATTCTGCTCCAATCGAGCATAGAAGTTGGAAGTGAACTGGAATGTGATAGATGTCTTGAGAACTTCCAGCGACAAGTAAACACATCATATTCGTTGGTGTATATTCAGGGTGATAGGTCTACTGTCGAAGTAAAAAAGGAAGAAGAAATTCAAGTCCTCTCGACAGATACAAATTATATAGACTTAGATGAGGATGTTAGGCAGTATATTCTCTTGGATATACCTCAGAAGTTATTATGTAAAGATGATTGTCAGGGTTTATGCCCGATTTGTGGTGTTAATAAGAACGTTACAAAATGCGATTGTAGCGTTGAAGTAGTTGATTCGAGGTGGGACGCTTTAAAGAAGCTCTCTCCGAACTGATTTGAACGAGAAAGAATATTATTAGAGGAAATAATTTATGCCAAATCCCAAACGTCGACATTCCAAAACTCGGGGACGCAAGCGCCGAACACATTACAAAGCGTCCGTACCATCGACACAGGAATGCCCAAATTGCCACGAACAAAAACTACAGCATCGGGCATGTCCACACTGCGGTTTCTACAATGGCCGCTCTATCGTCACTCCAAAGGAAGCCTAGCAGGCTGGTTGCGTTTCGGTAACCATCACTGGTGCCTGAAGCGAAGTAGATGGAATCTCCTAAGAAATTACGTATTGCGTTAGATGCTATGGGTGGAGACTATGCACCTGAGCGTGAAATCGCTGGTGCAATAGAAGCACTTCGGAAATCGCAAAATGCATTCGAAATTGTACTTGTAGGTGACGAACAATCTATTCAAAAGCAGCTTGCTTCTCAAAGCGCAGGAAAACTTCCGATTTCAATTGTTCATGCCTCACAAGTAATTTCGATGGATGATTCGCCAACAGCAGCTTTAAAACAGAAAAAAGATTCATCGCTTGCCGTTGGAATGCGTTTACATAGTGAAGGATCGGTAGATGGCTTAGTAAGTGCCGGTAACACGGGGGCTGTGTTATCAGCTGCAACGTTGATCTTAGGACGAATTAAAGGTGTTAGTCGCCCTACCATTGGCACGTTTATTCCTGCAGAAACAGGATTCACTCTACTATTGGATGCTGGTGCGAACGTTGATTGTCGTGCCCAACAGCTTTATGAGTTTGCAGTGATGGGGAGTATTTATGTTCAATTGCTAAGAAAAAAAGATCGTCCAACGATTGGCTTATTAAATGTTGGAGAAGAAAAGACAAAAGGTACAGAAGTAGTTCTGGAAGCATTCAAATTACTCTCGAATAGCACACTCAATTTTGTGGGCAATGTCGAAGGTCGCGATATTTTAAAGTCATCGGTTGATGTGGTCGTATGTGATGGCTTTGTAGGGAATGTCATACTCAAATTCGGCGAGAGTGTGCCTCATTATCTTAAGAGCAAATTAAAACAATTTGCCGATCGTGGAATCCTGAATAAACTTGCCGTGGGTCTTGCTCTTAGACCGTTGAGAGCATCTCTAAGCGATTTGGATCCCAATAAAGAAGGAGGCGTTCCAGTATTGGGGGTAAATGGTGTAGCCATTATCGGTCATGGAAGTTCAACAGCAGAAGGAATTAAAAATATGATCCTTCGGGCCGTAGAAGTAGTACAGAGCAAAGTAAATCGACATATTGAAGCGGAATTACAAAAGCCGCTTGTTCACTAAAAGGTAACGATGAAAATAAACAGAGCAACTATTACAGCAATAAGTCATCACGTTCCCAAAAAAGTTCTTTCGAATGCTGATCTTGAAAAGCTGGTAGATACAAATGATGAATGGATTCGAACTCGCACTGGTATTGTAGAACGACGTATTCTTGATCATGGAGGAACTTCAGATTTAATAGTACCGGCAATTCGTCACATGCTCAAAAGTCGTGGGATTTCAGCATCAGAAATAGAGCTGATTATCGTTGCCACGATTACACCGGATATGATTCTCCCTTCGACTGCTTGTATTGTTCAGGAAAAAATTGGAGCAAATAATGCATGGGCACTTGATATTAATGCTGCCTGTTCCGGATTTCTATATGCCCTTAGTGTTGGCGCTCGTTTTATTGAATCGGGCCATCATTCTAAAGTCCTCGTAATTGGGGCAGATAAGATGAGCTCTATTGTGAATTATTCAGATCGCAATACCTGTGTTCTATTTGGAGATGCTGCCGGAGTTGCGCTACTTGAACCGACTCCAGAACATGAATATGGAATTCTCGATCAGAAATTCTATTGTGATGGATCTGGTGGGGATTTTCTCTATGTGAAAGCGGGTGGAAGTTTGCATCCGGCTTCTCATGAAACCGTTGATAAAAAAATGCACTTCGTATATCAGGATGGCAAAGCAGTATTCAAGAACGCTGTCAAGGGAATGGCAGATGTATCAGCCGAAATTTTAAAGCGAAATAATCTTAAAGGTGACAATATTGATTGGCTTGTACCACATCAGGCAAATTTAAGGATAATCGATGCAACGGCAGAGCGAATGGGACTCAATCGAAACAAAGTAATGATTAACATTGATAAGTATGGGAACACGACAGCTGCAACAATTCCACTTTGCCTTTCGGAGTGGTGGCACGATGGTCTCTTAAAGCGAGGTCAGAATATAGTTCTAGCTGCTTTTGGTGCCGGTTATACGTGGGGGGCAATGCTAATCAAGTGGTCATTACCGAGTCCAAAGAAGTAGACTATTCGATGAAAACAGCGCTAATATTTCCCGGACAGGGTTCGCAATATGTTGGAATGGGGAAAGATCTATACGATGGAAGTACGGTAGCTCGGTCAATGTTCCAAAAAGCAGATTCTATTCTAGGATATTCGTTAAGCGAAATAGCTTTTTCGGGTCCCGAGGAAGAATTGAAGCAAACAAAAAATACTCAACCGGCAATCTTTGTACATAGTGTTATCTTGTTCAGTTTAATGAAGGATATCCGGTTTGATATGACAGCTGGTCATTCGCTGGGTGAATATTCAGCTCTTGTTGCTGCGGGCGCATTATCGTTTGAAGATGGATTGAAACTTGTCAGAACACGTGGAAAGCTGATGCAACAGGCGGGAACCGATCAGCCAGGGATGATGGCAGCTGTTGTCGGTTTTAATCAAAAAGGAATCGAGGAAATTTGTACCGAGGCAGCAACGATTGGAATCGTTCAAGCAGCAAATTATAATTCACCCGGTCAAATAGTAATATCCGGATCGGTGGCAGGTGTTAAAAAAGCCATAGAGCTTTCGAAAGCGCGGGGAGCAAAGCTCGTAAAAGAACTTCCAGTAAGTGGAGCATTTCATTCTCCGTTAATGGAGAAGGCGAGTACTGAATTAAAAGCTGCCATTGATTCAGCCGATATTCGTAATGCATCTGTTCCAGTATACGCAAATGTAACTGCAAAACCTGTTACCCAGGCACAAGAAATACGGAACCTGCTTTTTCGACAGCTGACAAGCCCGGTGCAATGGGAAGAAAGTGTCAATAATATGGCTGAAGATGGAGCAGCAAATTTTTTTGAAATCGGACCTGGAAAAGTGCTTCAGGGATTAGTAAAGCGAATTCGTAGCAATGTTGAATCACGCGGGTTCGAGAAATTAACCGATGTAGTAGTATAGATCGATTTTATAAAGTAAATAGGATTTTAATTAAAGGAATTTTATGGGTTTTCTTGAAAACAAAATTGCATTAGTTACCGGTGGTGCACGTGGTATTGGTAGAGAGATTGCTCTTAAACTTGCTTCTGAGGGAGCGCATGTGGCATTTACCGATATAAGATTAGAAGGTGCCGCTGATGAAGTCGTGAGTCTAATTCGAGCAAAAGGATTGAAAGCAACTGCAATTCAATCCGATGTTCGGAATCTTGCCGAAGCTCAAACCACTGTTGATGCCGTAGTGAAAGAATACCAACGAATTGATATACTTGTTAACAATGCCGGTATTACGCGAGATAATCTAATAATGCGCATGTCAGAAGATGAATGGGATTCGGTAATTGCGATTAATCTCAAGGGAACCTTCAATTTCTGCAAGGCTGCTTGTCGTCAGATGCTCGGGCAGCGCGAGGGGAAGATTGTAAATATCGCTTCAGTTGTTGGTGTTATGGGTAATGCCGGACAAGTTAATTATTCCGCTTCGAAGGCCGGTGTCATCGGACTTACAAAAACACTTGCAAAAGAGTTTGCATCTCGCAATATTCAAGTAAACGCAATAGCTCCGGGATTCATAGATACTGATATGACTCAGAAGCTTAATGCACAGCAACGAGAGGCATTAACTAACGCAATTCCTATGAAACGGATTGCAAAACCCGAAGAGATTGCAAGTGTAGTGGCATTCCTTGCTTCGCCGGCAGCAAATTATATCACCGGTCAAGTATTGAATGTTGATGGCGGTCTTGTTATGTAAATGAATTGATAAATCACATATAAAAATACTACAAACAAAACAAGGAGTAATACAATGGCAGATACTGCTGAGAAAGTGAAAGAGATCATCGTTGCCAAATTGGGTGTTGATGCTGCGCAGGTAACACCTGAAGCATCGTTCACAAATGACCTCGGTGCTGATTCACTTGATACAGTCGAGTTGGTTATGGAATTCGAAAAGGCATTTAATATCCAGATTCCAGACGAAGATGCTGAGAAGATTGCCAACGTTGGCGATGTTATTAATTACTTGAAATCGAAAGGTATCTGATAATAGTTTAGATAATGTTGCAGCAAGCGAGGATAATTTATTCGATTTGTCCTCTCATCTAAAATCTAAAAATCATACGAGACGTAAAGAATATAAAAGCGTCTTGTAATCTGTGATTCTTAATAGGAAGTAACTATGACAATTGATGGCAAAAGACGGCGTGTCGTTGTTACAGGAATGGGTGTCATTACTCCTTTGGGTAATACAGTGCAGCAGTACTGGCAAGCATTGCTCGAAGGAAGAAGTGGCGCTGATACTATTACTGCGTTTGATGCAAGTGGATTCGAAACTCGGTTTGCATGTGAAGTGAAGGGATTTGATCCGCTTAACTATGTAGATCGTAAACTCTCTCAACGAGCCGACCTTTTTACATTATATGGTCTTGCTGCATGTCAGGAGGCAATGCGAGATTCCGGATTAAATCTCGAGAAAGAAAATCGAGAACGGATCGGAGTCATTTTTGGATCCGGGATCGGTGGATTGTGGACGTATCACAAACAATTTTTAAATTATATCGAAGGAAAAGGTCCGAGACTAATCAATCCATTCTTCATACCAATGCTAATACCTGATATCGCGGCTGGTCGTATATCAATGATATATGGATTGAAAGGTCCGAATTATGCGACTGTTTCAGCATGTGCAACTTCCTCGCATGCTATTGGCGATGCATGGATGCACATTGTGATGGGAAATGCAGATGTTATGGTTACAGGAGGTGGCGAGGGAAGTGTTTGTCCGATGGGAGTTGGTGGTTTCAATGCACTAAAAGCTCTTTCCACACGAAATGATGCCCCTCAAAAAGCCAGCCGCCCGTTCGATAAGGATCGAGATGGTTTTGTAATGGGTGATGGCGGAGGTATCCTCATTTTAGAGGAATTGACACATGCTATTCAACGTAATGCCACCATCCATGCTGAATTAGGGGGTATCGGATTCACAGGTGATGCGCACCATATTACAGAACCAGCTCCTGGTGGCGAAGGTGCGGTTCGTGCAATGCGTCTTGCAATTCAAAGTGCCGGCCTGACACCTACTGATGTTGATCATGTTAATACGCATGGTACATCTACACCAGTCGGTGATCCGAGTGAAACAGCGGCTATAAAAACAGTATTTGGAACTCACGCTAAGGAATTGGCGGTAAATTCCACAAAGTCTATGATAGGACATTTATTAGGTGCTGCGGGAGTCGTGGAATCTGTCGCCACGATAATGGAGATCAAGCAAAATAAAGTACACCCAACGATAAATCTTGATAATCCAGATCCCGCATGTGATTTAAATTACATACCGCATAAAGCACAGGATTGGAATATCAATGTTGCTATCACCAATACTTTCGGCTTTGGCGGTCATAATGCAACCCTTCTTTTTCGAAGGTATCAGGGCAGTTAAATTTTTTTCCCACGTATAAAGTGGGATTGAAAGAGTTGTTTTGAGCAACTTCATATATCGGTTGCGTTGCCGATTTCAATTATTTCGCCTTAGTTATTTCACGCGAGATGTAAAATTACGATCTCTGATTCGTAAACTACATATCGAGGGATTTGATTTTGTCCAATTCGGACAGTCCATTCGGTACCACCCAGTCCGCTGGAGTTTGTTTTTAGAGGCTCTTCTTCATCGGTCATATCTTCCAACGGTCGAAGATAAATGGAAATCCAATGAACGCTTGGAGTTTCTTGGTGATGCTATCCTCAATTTTGTTGTAGCTGATCACCTTTACAGACTCTATCCACATATCGAAGAGGGTGCATTAACTAAAATGCGCGCACGATTGGTTAATAGGAGAATACTTGCAAATCGTGCCCGGGAGATTCATCTGCCAGAATTTTTATTACTAAGTCCTAGTGCTGCTCAGTCGCTTGATGGTGGTTCTGAGTCGATAATCTCAGATGCATATGAAGCCGTTGTGGGAGCAATCTATTTGGACGGGGGATTGGAAGAAGTGAAAAGATTTATTGATACTTCACTTTTACAGAATCCTGAAACATGCAGTTTTGCGTTATTAGATGAAAACTTTAAAAGTGCTTTATTAGAATATGCCCAAGGGCGGTCGATTGGAATACCAAGGTATGGAGTAGTGCGTGAAGAAGGTCCTGAACATGATCGCCGGTTTACAGTCGTAGTTACCATTGGTGGTCGTCCCATGGGGTATGGAACTGGGCGTACCAAAAAAATAGCAGAACAATCTGCCGCCGAAGACGCACTTGAACGTCTTCGTAAAGAACCATTAATTAATCAACCTGAGAATACTCATGCCTCTGACGAAAAATGAATTTCTTCTCCGCCATTTAGGTCCACGGCCTTCTGAACTTCCAGAAATGCTTCGAAGCATAGGTGTGAATTCACTAGACGAGCTAATGGGTCAGACAATACCTAGTAGTATTCGTTCTACGCAGCGGATACCTCTTGGTTCTGCAATATCGGAAAATGAAATGCTGACAGAACTCCGAAATCTGGCAAAAGAAAATTCGGTTTTAAAATCATATTTAGGACAAGGATATTATAATTCGATCACACCCAGCGTGATCCAACGTAATGTTTTCGAGAATCCAGGTTGGTATACACAATATACGCCGTATCAACCTGAAATTTCACAAGGTCGATTGGAAGCGCTAATTAATTTTCAGACAATGGTTGCAGATCTCACCGGATTGCCTGTCGCAAACGCATCCCTACTAGATGAAGGAACGGCGGCTGCAGAGGCAATGTCTATGGCTTTTGGTTTGGTTAATAAATCTCCGAATATTACCGCAAACAAATTTTTTATTTCCTCCCGATGCTTTCGTCAAACTATTGATGTGGTTATTACACGCGCAACACCACATCATATTGAAGTTATAGTGGGTAATCCAGATACTATTCAATTTGATAAAACATTTTTTGGTGCATTAATTCAGTATCC
>Ga0233422_10000211_pt1 | contig 30804 bp, 31 predicted proteins | sample Watercolumn_Mata_2_FD_182724 | JGI IMG/M metagenome (GOLD analysis project Ga0233422, IMG submission 182724) | Freshwater microbial communities from Lake Matano, South Sulawesi, Indonesia - Watercolumn_Matano_2014_110_MG | ecosystem: Environmental > Aquatic > Freshwater > Lake | place...
GGCCGAATTGCCTCTTTTTTGCTTTCACCATTAGTGAGCATCTTGGAGGCCCCCAAATTGCTAAATTATTCTCCTTATATCATATAGTTACGTTAGTTTCCATCAATTCCTGGGGCATAATCCAGGAAAATCATCCTGAACCTTGATCCTTCAATCCAATGACCTCGAAAACTTCTATGTCCTTTTTCCGGCCTTTAACCTGTAATTTTTCCCTCCTGCTGCTGACTACACTATCACCTGCGGCGTTCATAGTATCACTGCTGGCAACAATATTCCATTTCAATTTTTTTGATAAAGTTTCCAGCCGGGAAGCCATGTTGACCGAGTCGCCGATGGCAGTAAATTCCAATTTTTTGGGGGAGCCAATATTGCCAACGATGGCCTCACCTGTGTGGATGCCGATGCCGATCCTAAAATCGGGAAGCTCTTTACCTGCAAACTGGAGACTCATCCAGGAACGAAATTCCTCGGCCGTTTTAACAATGGCCAGAGCAGCAGAGACGGCACGGCGAGCGTGATCGGGATAATTCACCGGCGCCCCAAAAACGGCCATGATTGCATCCCCCATGAACTTATCTATCGTTCCCCCTTGTTCGAGAATGGGCTCGCACGCCCGGCTGAGAAAGGTATTGAGAATCTCCACCACTTCCTGGGGATTCAAGGTTTCTGAAATCGTGGTGAAATCCCGAATATCTGCGAAGAGCACCGTCACCTGAAGGGCTTCGCCTCCCAGGTTGGGCCACTTTCCGGAGTTAAGAAGCTTTTGTACAACCTCCTCAGACACGTAACGTCCAAAAAAATGGCGGAGGCGGGCTCGTTCTCTTTCTTCGCCGGTCAGTCTTACACCCAGGCTTCCCAGGTAGCTTATAATGAGCCCTAATTGCACGCCAGCAATGGGGAGAATCCAGAAAATACGAAACAATAAAAAAGATAGGGCGGCGAAAACCACATTAATTAGAGCGCCCATCGCCAGTCCCTGCCAGGGGGACAGCCTGAAAAACAAAGAAGTTCCCAAAACGACAACCATGACTAAGCAAAAAAAACGGATGAAAACTGAAACCGGTCTCTGAAAACGCCTTGTAAGCAACGTTTCTACAATATTTGCGTGTAACTCGGCGCCGCTCATCATCTGAGGCTTAAGGGTAAAAAAGCTCCTGGTATAAGGAGTCAGCGTCATATCCTGGGATACTGAGGATTCGGAGGCAATGATGATCACTTTGCCTTTTAGGCTTTGAATTTCTGGATCTATTTCAGCTCCTGGTCTGAGTAAGCGACGGAATGGAAGCCGGGGGAAAGTTCCTGGAGGGCCAACAAAAGTAATATTGTGAAGGAACTCTTTATCACCGGTAGATTCCTCGGGAGCAGCCTTCTCCGCCAGCAGCTTGCCCAATGTTACCCATACCCTGCCATCATCATCTGGAACTAATGGAGTAAACTTGCGGATTGTGCCGTCGATGTCATTGTAAAAATTGGTCAGCCCCACATCATTAAGCCTCCCTGGGAGAGAATGCCAGTAATCCCAAATGGGCAGGCGAACTCTCTTTTTACCCTGTTCATCGAAAACCATGGTTGCGGCCAACACTACCTTTCCCGAGGTGAGTTGTTCTCTTAAGGGAATGTCATAAGTGCGGCTTTTGTGGCTTCCAGGCAATTGTAGTTTTTTTAGCCAGGACTCTGCACTTACAGAAAAAAGATAATCCAATCCGATGATCCGTACTCCGGCTTTTCGCAGGACTTCAATTGCACGAGCAAAGTTGGGGCCCCAGAACACCAGCGGTTCGTCATGGTGTTCCATTTGGGTTTGATCATCTATGGCTACGATAACGACATGTTCAGGCTTATGCCGGGGTCCCGCCAATTGGTGCCAGAAATCGTAGTAGAAGTAGTCGGGTATTTCAAGCCAACCGGTTTGCATTGCAACCTCAGCGATCGCACACGCAAAGACTATCACCAGCAATTTATAAAAAAACTTTTTCGACATATGATCTTCTTACTCCAGGAATGTCATATTTTCCATTTTAATTTTCATGGAGGAAAAACTTAGAATTTCTGCTCAATTACGTTTTAGTGATGGGTCAACAAGTCATTGCCAGGCTTTTGAGGAACTCCTTAATATAGATGAAATTTGGGGAGGTGATAGGCAGAAGATCAAATATTTTAGTTATTTGATGGCATTTGATTGCCCGAAGATAAAGAAGCAAACCTGGGCTTTGGACGTAAATCATGCGGCTTAGGAGATGGTATTCAGAAGCTATTTGTCTCGGTCAGTCGATTCATCTTAGGTGGGTAAAAGTTCCTCATTAGCATTCACTGCTCTCCCGCGCAGCTAGTTTCATACTACTTTAGAAGTTCGTTAGCCTTGCCCACAGCCACCTGCCCTTTTTTGATCTCGCCAATCAGGTCCTCCCGGTATTTGGCTTCCTTGGCGGCGTCTTCCAGGGAGAACCACACGCCGGGTTTGCCGGTTTGAGGATGATTCAGAGGCTCGGTCTTTAAGATCGGGGCTGGGGGAATCTCCGGCCGGGGGAGGCTAATCTTTATCCCCCAGCTGCACCCTGCGGTTAAAATAAGCAGACATACCAGCAGCGTCGCCGTTTTGAACCATTTCATCGATCTTCTCCTCTTTGGCTTTGCTTTCAGCCCGGATTGATTCCTGGGCTTGGGAGATTTCCGCCTGGGCCAGGAGGCCGTCTCGCTCCCGTCGAGCGGTGTCGGCCTGGCGTTTGTACCACCAGCCCCTGGCCCAAAGGCCGCCCAGGAGGGCAAGCACTCCCCCCAGGGCGCCAAGTTTTGAGAAAACTAGGGATAGAATCGTTCCCATCGTTGCCTCCTCCTCTGCATGAGGGTGTTCACCATATCCCGAAAAGCTGGCGGGAGGAATTTTGGCTCAGCCATGTTGACGGCGGCGGGTCCAAACCGGCTCAAGGCCCCCGCCTGATCTTGGTGATCTCCGTGGCGGCGAAACCTCCGAAGCCGGCAGCCAGGATGGTCTGGGCCAGGGCGGTGAGGTTGTCCCCAAGGTCCTTTTTCAGGTAAAGGGCGTAATAGCCATAGACCACCATGACCAGAATGGTGGCCACCACCGCCAGAACGGCGCCGGTGCTCACCCGTTCCTGGTTCCCCGACAGGAACTCGCCCCACCAGACGCCGGCTCCCGCAGTCAAGTCGCTGACACTGCGCATGGTCCGCCGCATCCATCCGTGGCGCTCAGGCATGTCTGAATCCGGCGCCTGCGGCTTCATCGGGCAGGGGTCAGGGTTTATTTCCGGGGAGGGTGTAGAAGTTGCGGTCACGGGGGAAGCTTCGGGAGCATCCCCCTCCCTGTTTTCCACAACCATGGGCCTGAAACTAATAGGTAGTTTTTCTTTGTCCATGGCCTACTCCGGAAACTGGTCCAGGAGCCACAGGTAGCGCCGGAAGACGTCTTTGGCATAGCCACGGCCCGTGGTGCAAGAGTCGCAGATTTCCCAAAAGCGGGGGTTCCAGATATCCAGGGTGGCAAGCTCTTCCCGGTGCGCCCGCCACACCTTGGTCATGGTCCCTTCCCCGCAGTTGTAAGCGGAAACTGCGAACCAGAACAGCGTGGGACCGGCCAGGTCGGTGTTGGTGCCCAGGTAGTCGAATTTGTCCTGCCAACATTGCGCCCCGCAGGGGATATTGATGCTCGGCTCTTTCCAGAGCCAGACGGGCATCCCGGGCTGGAACAGGCCGCCGAAACTGCCGGTGTCCAACTGCATGATGCCGTGCCCCCGGCCACCATCCCCCAGGATGTTCTGGATCCTGGTCTCCCGGTAACCGATGGCAGCGAACAGGTGCGGCTGGGCCTCTACCGCGGCACCTGCCACCTTGAAGACGGGCCAATACAGCCTGGCCCGTTCCAGGGCCCCGGCGTCCTCAAAGGGCTGAGGCTCAAGCCCCGGGGGAAAATCCATCCTTTCTGCAGGTAAACCCATGTTACGAATCCTCCTGTGAACGTTGTTTTTGCACCATTACCATCATCCGGGCGGTGGCGCACTTGCCGTCCCGGCAGGCCTCCATGAAGCACTCCACCCGGTCCACGAAGGCCATGCCCACCTCTTTCAGGGCGGTGACCACGGCTTCCATGTCGGCCTTGGTGAGCAACTGCGGCAGCGTCTTGTCCCGCAGATCCTCCTGTCGCTGCTCGATCTTGTTCAGCCGGCGCCAGGCGATGGTGGCCAGGGCGCCGATGCAGATGCCGATGATGGTCCCCATCACCCCGACCAGAGTCGTCAACCCCGCGGTATGCGCCTTCATCTCGGCGATCAAAGTCGGATCAGGTCCCACGAATCACCTCCTACTATCGGTTTCTAAAGCTCTCCTATGAGCCAGGGAAACAGTCACTTGATGACCGGAAACACCCTCCGGCCGGTCTGACTCTGAACGAGCCTCCGGCTCGGGGGAACCGGAAATTCACGATTCGGGACAGTCTCCGGATAGCCGTACTCCATGAACACCCCAAGGTGCACGATTTTCTGTTCATCAGTAACTACGAACAATCTCTTCCGAATCATGTCGATTTCGTCTGAAGATAACAGACGGTTAAAGATCAAGACCTCATCTAATCCACCATCGTAAAAAGCATCTCTACCAAGCTGCCGGCCCAACGAAAAGGCGCCGTTCCCAACCCACAACTCGTTGCTCAGGTTAAACGTCTGATCCCAAATGACCTGATTCTGGAACAGCGAGTACAGCCGGACGTAACAGGTCCTGGCTATCCCGTCAATGACAACCCCAACATGATACCAATACCAAGTTGTAAGTAAATTATCCGGGCTCCAGAACTCTTCATATGAAGCACCGTTATTATACCCACATTGGATAGCCATCCGATTAGCCGGGCCAGCATAATAGCAGACTCGAAGTGCAAGGCTATGTTTCCCATTTTCTCCTTTGGCAATTAAGATATTGTTGTAAGCCAGATCAAAACTCCAAGGCCGCAGCCAACAACAGATGGAAATCTTCTTGGCGCTGTCCTCATTCTTCAAGGGGAAGCCGCTGGACAGCTGAGAGTCATACCGGAAGCCGAACTGGGAAGGGTAACAGTGCATCCAAACTGCTCCAGCCCCCCGCTTATATTCCGGAGCGGCAATCATGGTCCCGCCCATGGCAGTCAAAGTATTCGTCCCAACGGAATCAGCGGTGAACGCTCCGGGGTCAAAATTCCACAAAGACACGGGGCCGTGTAGATTCGTATTCGCCCGAATCTCATCAATCTCAGCGGTCGTCAAAACGCGGTTGTACACCCCATGTTGGTCGCAGTACCCCAGGTTCGGCCAGGTGGCGCCGCTGGTCGCCCCGATTTGAAAGGGCGCGGTGCCCACGTACAATTCGTTGGAAAAACTGCCGGAGGTATTTCTGACAATGGCTTGAGAAGTATCATCCCAAACGCGGATCGTATAAGTTTTTAAAACCCCATCAACAGTAATGGCGATATGATACCAACGCCCCACCTGGGCATTAAAAGAATCGTAGATAGTTTGACTGCTCGCGCCGTTGTTGTAACCGAACCGGAGAGTCAAGCCCGGCCAGACATAGGCGTCAAAGGTGAATTGGTTCGTCGCCGCCTTGGACCACAAGGTACTGAACCAAATGGTGTCGGTAAATTTAAACCAGCCGCATAATGAGATCCTCTTTGTCGCATCTCCACTCTTCAGGGGAAAACCGGCGCTGAGATTCGCGTCATCGATCTTGAAATAGGGAGTTCCGTTGGCAAAGTTCCTGTCAAAGCCTGCGCCAATGGCTCCCTTTTTTCTGTCGCGCCCGTCGGCCCCGAAGAAACCCGGGAACCCCGCCATCAGGCCGACTGAAGTAAGATCATTCCCGTTCCTGGAGTCAGCCAAGGTAGAGCTTTCAAAATCATAAGCGGCCTGGAGATTGGGCTCGGACCCAAAATCGTTGTAACCCAGGAACTTATTCTGCCGGATATTTTGAAACTCTTCATCGAAGAGCCATTCTTCAAAGACCTGAAAATCATCGATCTTGCAGACCATGGAATAACTGCCGTCACCCGCGGCCCCGACGGAGAAATCCGCCGTGGAGAGATACCAGCCGGTGCCGTGATTGAAATCATAGGTAGAAACCGCGTCGACAGTTGCATCCCAGACGTAGATGCGATTCTTATACAGACCGCTGACGGCGTTGCCGTTCCCGGTGAAGGCGATGAAATACCACCTGCCCAACGTCAGAACTATGCCGGTATCTTGGGACAGAACGCCATTGGCAGAGTAATTGCTGTCGATGTAAAGATGAAAATCACCTTTTAACCAAATCTTGAAGCGGCCATTGCTGGGCGTCCATTTACCGAACAGGGTTCCGGTGGATAAAGGCTTGAACCAGCCGCACCAGGAGCCGAATTTCCAGGCGTCGCCGTTTTTCCAGGGAAAGCTGGGATTCAGGTTGGCGTCGGTAATCCGCAGGTGTTGAGTGCCACCCAGCAGAGTGAGGCTGGAAGAGCCGACCCGGTAGTCGGAAGTATCCGCGGCCGGAAGGGTCCCGCCGTTAATCAGGGTATTGCCACCCTTGGAATCAGCCGTCAGGGCCCCGGCCTCGAAACGATACCTGGCCTTCAACCGGGCGTCCCCGAAATCGAAAGTCCCCGCCTGGACGTTAGCGGACTCGGCGTCGGAGAGGACGTCGTTGAAAAACAGCAGCTCGTCCAGCTTCCCGTCCAGACAATTTACTCCATCCCCATAGGCTCCAACGTAAAGTGGACGGGAGGAAATATGCATCTCGCCGCCTGGGGTGCCCGTGTAGTTATTCGTCGTTCCGGCCGCGGCGTCATAGACCCGGCACTTCCAAACCTTGGACGGGCCGCCGTCAATCCGGACAGTGACGTGATACCAGCGGCCGGTGACCGGGGTAAACGGCCGCCACACCGTCTGGGCCGTGGCGGAATAAGCCCAGATCAAGGTGAACCTGGGGCCGCCCGAGTAATCGGCTTGAATTTCAAGGCCGCCGTCCAGGTTGTACCAGGACTTGCAGATGATCTGGTGATACTGCCCGGAACTTGGGAGGCTGTTAAACTTGATCCAAAAACTGATGGTCGCCTTCTTGATAGTGTCGCCGTACATTAGGGGAAACCCGGCATCCAGCAGGTGATCAGGAATGAAAAGGAACTGGCTGCCTGCCCGAGTAAAAAGGGCACAGCCAGCTCCTTCCCGTTGATCGTCCGTGACGAAAGTCGGGGCGTCACCCACGGCAAAAGCGGTTAAGTGGTTCGTCCCTTTAGAATCGGTGCCCAAGGCTCCGCTCTCGAACTGCCAATGGGCCTTACACATCTGCACGCTGAAATCGTTTGCCATGGTTAAGCCACCGCCTCCATGCCGATCTGGAGACCGGTCAGTTCCTGTTCCGTGATCGGCGCGCCGGTCACCGGATTGTTATGCCACACCTGCACCGTGGGGTTTAAGGCCATTGGCAGCTGCTTCAAAGCCCCCCGCACGTTCTGATTATTAGTCCTGATCAGGGGATAGATATGCCTGGCCGCCGGGTTCCCGGTCAAAGTCCCGATCATCCCCAACTGAAAGGCCTTACAGATTTTCTCTCCATACGCTGGGGGCGAAGTAATGGGAAAGAGACAGGCCGCCGGGTCCTTGGTGGTTAAGAAAGCATTTTGGTCCACCGGCGTCCGGTTAATACAACTCCAGTGGGGCACTTCAGGTGGAAACGGGGTCCACTCCGAACTGTACCCCACCCCGCCTGGAACCCTGTAATAAATGGACGCATCCCCAACCCAATTATCCAGGTCAACCACCAGGTCATCGAAATAAGGATAATCGTATGCGCCAAGCGTATTAAATTGCATTTTGTTGGCGGTAGTCTTGCCGGCGTTGGTGGTATTACCGGCGTAATAAATTACAGTGTTACCATCGACTCTAATTTCAAGAACACCGCTGCCGGAACCTACCCGATGATTGACCTCCACCCGGTAAGTAACGTTTTGCAAGAAAGGGGTTCCACCCCATCCTATGTCAGTACCATCTCCATGCTTGGCCCTAAGAGCCCAGTTATTAATGGCGTTGTTCCAATCCCGGATTATTTCAATCAACAACGTATTATCACTATAAATCCGCAAAATGCCGCACCAAGCTTGAACAGTAAAAGCGGGGCGCACTTTAAAATGCCAAAACCGCTCGGCCCTCCCACCTGCCGGCAGGACCCGCCAAATGGCGTTGCCAAAGCCTAATTGGATACAATAGCCGGATGTCATTCCGGGGATTCCGGAATGCCAGGAAATATTGCTCAACTGGCCTTGATAACCGTCCCAATAAATCAGGTCCCGGGTCTCGAACCCTTCCAACAACTCCCTGTTCATCAGGCAAACCTCTCGGCCTTGAGCGTGACGTTGAACGTCCCGGCATGATTGGGATCGTTGTTGATGATCTTCAGGTGCAATTCCCTGGTCGCATCGGCATCCTTCAGCCAGAAAGGCAGCCAATCCTCGTAGGGTGTAGCCGGATTGATATAGGTCGCCTTGTATAGAAGGGTCGTAAACGTATCCTCTTCGTAAATCTCCACGTTGTATGTGGTGGTAATTGCCCCACCGGTCTCCTCCACCTTCAGATAATGGGCCAAGCCGCGGTTCAGGAAGTTCGTCAAATTAAAAGTTTGAGAGGCCCCGCCAGCAACGGCCAGGCTGGTCCGCGAGAAGCTCACCTCCTGGGTGCCGACTCCCTGGACCACCTCGAAGTAACCGAGGAGGTAAACGTTCAGGTTGGCGGTATCCGCGCCGGAGGCGAAGACGAAAAACTCCACAGTGTAATCTTCGCCCACCGGCAGGATGATGTCCGCGGGCTTCCGTTCGGCATCGTTTTCATCGGACCAGACGGTGAAGGCCGTTGCCGGGCTAGCCGGGGAGCCGCCTTTTTTAAATAAAACCTTGACTCCCATCCCCTGGGCGGAATCGTTGAAAAAGACGCGGAGCATCGCCGCGGTCACACCGAATTGCGGAGCGGGCGTAAAATAACCGGTCAGATCAATAGGCTCGTAACCGGATGAGGACCCCCGGGCGGACTCGGAGTGCACCAGGGGCGGATCGTCCATGGCCACGTACTTGGCCATGGACTGCCCCCCCAGGTCCACCTTGATGTCTCCCAGGGCCCGCCAGGTCAAGCCGCCGTCCGTGGAATACTCCCACTCTCCGGAATCGCGGTTAAACTTGAGCATGGCGTTGGGATCGTCGCCGTTTTCCACCTCGATCCCGGAGCGGCCCGCAGGATGGCCGGACGCATCTGAATCAATAAGAAAATCCGTGGCAGTAGTGCCGGTGTCGGTCCCCTGGGTATGGCCTCCACCGCCGCCGCCTCCGGTCCCGGCCAGGGCCCAGGTCCGCCAGTCGGTAACCGTGCTGATGGCGCCACCGGCGGTCGCCACCTGGTACAGGGGAATCCTGCCGGAAGTAAAACCGGAGGTGTTCCTGGACACGGCGCCGTCCGCGGGATTAAGCTCCACGTAGTTGGTGGCGTTATCCGTCAGGGTCACGTAGCCGGTGGGGGTTAAATGCACGTCGGCGTCGTTCCGCACTTTCCCGCCCTGATAGTGGAAATTCAGGCCGCTATGCGTTCCTTCAGAATAAAAACCGGAAATGGTCCCCAGCAGCTGCTCGATCTCTTCCAACCGGTCCGCCACCTTCGTGAAACTCTTGGACCGGGCCGCGGAATCCAGCATGTCGTGATAGTCATCGCCGTCGAACAAGACGGACACGTTACCAAACAGGGCCTTGCCGGAGACCGTATGGGTCACGCTGTCCCAATGGAACTCTCTGATGGTGTCCGTCTTGACCGTATCGCTGAGGGCCGGGGTGCCGGAGGCGTCCAGGTAGAGGTACCACGTGCCGGTCGCGCGGCCGGCCAGGGACAAATTCAAGGAGGAAGTCCGGGACAGAAACGTGGTGCCGGACCAGTAAGCCCCAGGGGAGACCGTCAGGTTGTAATTCGGACCGGCCAAGACGCTTTCGTTGAAGTCGTACGAGCCAGCGCCGATGAGCCCCTGCCGGTCGAAGATTTCCTTCAGTCCCGGGGGCACGGAGATATCGCCGCCGCTGGCCCCGGTGAGCATCCCCAGGATGTAATTCAGGTTCGTCTCGATGGTGGCATAATTCGCGTTGTGCTTGGCGATATAATCCGTCATCCCGGTTACAAAAGCTTTGAACAAGGTCACGGTAGCCATCAATACCACTCCACGATCTCGACGAACTTGCCGCCGGCCTCGAATTTTCCCTGCGCCCCGTAAGGGAGCGTCCCGTAACCAAGGGGCTGCACTAGCGTCCCCAGCTCCTCGTAGGTCAACGGCCGGATAACGAAACCTTTCAGCTTGGAGCCGATAATGGCGAAGACGTCGTCGGCGAAAGTCAGGTAGATGTAATGCACGGTGGACTTGAGACTCTTGGCCAGGCCGGTGATCACCCACTTGCCGTTGTTGAGCCGCGACAGGGTCACCGCCCGGCCCTGCTCGGCGTAGATCAGTTCCCGGTTGTTCGAGGCCACCGGCACGCAGCGGAGCACATTCTCATCTCCTAAATCCACGTCGCAGGCCCAGACCCAGTGCCCGGCGTAATCGTAATAGTAGTAGAAGGGACTGGCGATGTTGCCGACCATGGTGTTCCTGGCGTCATCAATGGCCCAGTCGATGATCTTCCTGATGCTCATTTTTAAAGCCTGTTTTCCGTTTTCCGTTTTCTGTTTTCCGCCTGCCTCACTGCCTCACTGCCTCACTGGCCCCTGACCCCTGGCCCCTGCTTTTAGGCGGTCAACACCTTCCCGCCGTCGATCACGAGGGTGGAGACCTCCCCCCGTTTGATGGTCTTGGATAGCCCTGTGACCACCACCTTGCGGCCGTCCGGCAAGGCCACAATGTCGCCTACTTCCAGGCGCGGGTCGTCCACGATGGAAATCCTCCGGGGGTTGGACAGAACCTTCTCCCAGATCAACTCGGTCACCGCGATGGTGTCGGCTTGGGTATGGGTGCCGATGAAATCGTTCTTGATCTCCTTCTCATTCTCCAGCCAGTATTCCAGGCCGTCTTCAACGGCGATGGACTGTTTTTCGAGGTACGCGTAATCAAACGGCGTCCCCCAAATCTCATACTGGGCGCTGCCCATGGACATCATGATCAGCATGATGGCGATGGACGCCTGTGCTTGCAAAATCTTGCCCCAAGGAATGGTCCAACCCGTACCGGGGACCTGTTCCACCGTTCACGCCCCCACACCGCCACCCATGGAGGTGGCCCCGAAGGTGTAGTCGAAGATGAAGGCCGCGGCCAGGTACTCAGCCACCATCACCGTGGCCAAGATCGGCACCCACACCGCGATGTCCACGTCGATTTGCCCGTGAAACTCGTCCACCTCGGTGTAGCGTTCAGTGCCCACTGGCAAGAGGCCTGAGTTGACCGACTTGACCACCTTCATCGAAGTGCCGGCAGCCCGCTGCTTGTGGTCTTCGGACCACCAGCAAGTGAGTGTTTCGTGCATGGAGAAAAACCCGGTGGTCACCTGGGCCTGGCCCAGCTTTTGGTAAGGGCCGTCCACCCGTTCGAGCTGGGAATCGAGGAAGGTCACCTTCACCTTGTTGACCGCGTCCTGGCTGCGCTCCGGCACCTCGTACTCGGTAAAACGCGTGTACTCCTGAAGCACCTTATCCGGCGGCCGGTTCAGGTTCTTGTTGACGTAGCAGAGCTTCCCCTCGCCATCGAAGAACGGCTGGTAACAGACCACCTCCAAAAGCGAGCAAATGCCGTCCCACGGCGTTACCATCGAGAGCTGGTTGACCTTGTGCTTGAACTGGCGCCCGAGTGTGAACGGAATCCTGGTCTCTTTCCTGGTCAGGCCCATGAACGTCTCGCAGACGTCAGAGAGGGCAATGCCTATATCCGTCCCCACCGTGTATTCCTTGGTCGTCACCTTCCGCCTTTTAAAGGCCTGAGTCTCCGCCCGGCCGAACACGGTGACCCGGGCGGAGGACTGGGTGCTCCGCCGGGACAACTTCCAGCCGATCTGCCCATGAATTTGACCGGTGAAGGTGGTCACCCACTCCGTCTCCGGCAGATTGGCGTCTCCTTCCACCAGGCGGATGATGGCCGCGTCCTTAAGGTAGCCGCGGCTTAAGCCGGTATCGGGATGAAAGAGGCCACCGGGATCGATGATCGTAAAGGAGAGCTGGCGGTCGGTCCAGCTGATGTCCGAAACAAAGGGTGAGAGGTCCAGGGGGTCAGGGATGCCGGACGCGTGGTTATGGTGAGCCTGCACGATCCCGGAGATGGTCACCAATGCCGGGTCCCAGGCATAGATTCTGTAGTCCGGCTGGCGGTTGTCTCCATCCAGCACTGTAAGGAGAGCGTTCGAAACGGACCTCATAACTCCACCTCCCCGATGATCCGGAACTGGAAAACAACCTCCAGCGGAATTACTCCTTCCTTAAGCGCCAACAGATCGAAGGTCAGGACGTCCTGGCCGCCGACGCTGACCCCCTCGATCTTGATTTGGTAACCCTTCGAAGTCCGGTCCTTGGGCCACCAGGTGATGTAACCGTCCCCGGGCGGGCTGGCGTAATACTCATAGAGCCGCCGCAGCATGTAGGCCGTCATCCTGGAGGTGGTATCGTTCCCCTTCCAGTACTCCTTCACCGGCTTGTCGGGGAGATAGCCCTTCCAGTGGACGATCTGGGTCCAGGCGATGGTGGCCTCCGCTTTTACCTGGGGCCGGTCGGTCATGGGCGCGGAGTCGAAGTTCTCCCAGCGGTCCGGGTTTTCCTCGTAGACGAAGGGCGGCAGGAGATCCCCGGGGTAGCGCAGCTCCCGCAGGGCGCTTTCGCCCTCGTTTTCGGGGAACAGGTAGAGGTCCACCGATTCTTCGAAATTCTCGGGCGCGGCCAGGATATTGAAGGTCGTCTCCGAGGTCAAAGTCGTCATCAGGATTCCTCCACCGTTACGTCAAGTTGCAGGGTCTCTTCGCAGGCCTGGTCCGGGGCCTGGTACTGGAAACAAACCCGGCCGTTAAGCTCCGTGCCAGAAAAAGGGGTGATCAGCCTCCCTTCCACCGGGAGCGCCATTTTGCCGTTGACCGTGTAAGGAGTCACTCCCTCCCCTGCTTCGCCGATGAGATGGGCCACCAGGATGATCCTCTGGTTCGCTCTTAAACTCGTCACCGGCACCGGCTTGGTCAGCTGGGCCGGGCTGACCATGGGGTAGTAAAACTCCAGCTGGTGCCGGCAGGCGCCGTCTTCCGCGTCGGGCCGCACCCGGAACACCACCACCCTTTTCCGCCTGGTGTCGAAGGTGATGAGAAAATCGGTCGCGGTCACTTCCGGTTTATTGACCCTGGAGATCATCTCCCAGCGGGGCACCTGGTAATCCGCCTTCAAAATCACCCCGTCCTTGGTGATGATCCAGCAGTAGTTCCGGGACTCGTAAGCCATGTACCCGAGGGTGTTCGGGAGCCGCATCTGTGCGAACCGCTCAGGCGTTGTGCCGATGTTCCGCCAGCAGTCCAGCGTCCAGGAACTGACCGCGGCCAGGAGATTATCCTGGCGGTTCACCACAGCCATGAAGTAAATCGACTTCGGGTTCCAGTTATAAGGATTGACCGACCACCCTCCGGAAATCGGCTCCACGGTGGCCGAACTCACCTGGTTGATCACGGTGCTGCTGTTCATGCAGGCATAGATGGCGTTATAACTTCCGAGGGTGGCCTTGCCGGTCCAGGCCTGGCCCCAGATGCCCACCCAATCTTGGCCCACCTGCTGGCCCGACTCGGCATCGAAGTCTATCCGTTGCACATCCCACCCGGGCCAATAGGTGGTTTTAAAACTGACGATTGCCCGGAGATAATCCTCCCCTTTGGGTCCGGCCCCAGGGGCAAAAAAGAAATGGCTCACGGACTGGGTCGTCTGCTTATAGTGCCGGGGGCAGGTGACCAGGGAGCCGTTATAGATCAGCCCATCCGGGCCCCACAAGGGCGGCGTATGCTGGTAACACGCCCCGTTATCCGCATACGACATGCAGGGGGCAACGGTTTTAAGCAACCAGAGGCTCATCAGTTCAGCACCACAGAAACCCTGATCTTGCAGTTCCCGACGGCCCCGTCGTCCGGGCCGTAGTAGAGATTCCAGGCGTAGCCGTCCCTGTCCGTCTTGCTCACGTATTTATCCAGGCTGCCCAGGACCCCGCCGCCTGTGTCGGTCAACTCCCAGTGCACCCACCAGCCCGGGCAGGGCTCCCCCTCCTGGCCGGTGAGCCGGACCTTGACCGCGTTCGCCTTCAAGCCGTAAACCTGGGGAGGGTCGAAGACCGGGTTCGACAGCGCGTAAGGCCAGGCCTCCCGGCAGTAGACCCGGGTCTTGTTGTCCATGCCGATGGAAACCAACACGTTGAAGGCGCTGTCGTAAGCGGCGACTCGATGGGGGTCGATCCTGCCGGATTCCAACACGTTCAGGCCGAAGAGATAATCCATGATCTTGACCTTGCCGCTCACACTACAGATTCCGGCCACCTGCCCGTGCTGCACCCAATTGAGGCTCTTGAAGTATTCCCCGGCGTTGTGGGTGATAGTCCCCAGCACCGCGCCGGTTGCCAGGTCATAGACCCTCACCGAGTTGGCGTTGGGCTGGTGCAGGTACCTATGGTTCAAGTCGTCGATAAAGGCCCCCACCAGGCTGGAAGGGGCCTTGCCGTAATCGATGGCCCAGTCCGGATTCAAGCTCTCGTTGGGATTCGGCAGTTGGTCGATCTCGTAGGCCCCGTAGACCCGGCCGTTGCTGTAAAAAGCGGTGTATCCGCCCACCCTGGGGAATGGGGCGTAGCCTCCGGATGGATAACCATAGGCGACCTTGGTCCCGTCCCGAAAGATTCGGGCCCATTCCCACAGGTTCACGCAAAAGAAGGCGTCCCACGGAGTCACGAAGATCATCTGCGTCCAGTTCTGGGGGCTCGCGCCCCCAGGCGCGGCCAGCTTCGTGCTCTCGAAGGTCTTCTCGTACACAGTTATCCTTCGGGCCAGCGGAAATTGGTGATGTGGTCCCAGGCATAGCGCCGGATGCAGACCTTGTCGTCCTGGTTCCCACCCAGGCAGTAGACGCCGTTGTCATCCTCATCGAGATAAAGGCAGACGTGATTGCCGCCGGGACGGGACATGACGACCACGCACCCCAGGCACTGCTCGCCTTCTCCCAGCTCTTTGCCCCACCGCCGCCAGTCCGCGGCCGCGGCGCTCCGGGGGCTTTTGACTCCCGCCCGCTCCATCCAGGCGCACATGGTGGAGGAACACCAGGGAGTGGCGTCATCCTTGGCGTCAAGAGCGGTATAGTGGTGATAGGCCACGATGTCCGGGTTGTTTCCGGGACCGGGGACCTCTTCCACCCCGCGCCCCAGGTCTTGTAGGGCTTCGAGTAACCACGGCGGATAGCTCTGCATCATATTTCTCCGGTTAATGGGAAGCCGGGAGTTCCCGGCTTCCCGGGTTAGGGTAAATTGCTAAGCAGTGGGAGCCGCCTCGGCGGCCGGTTCCGGCGCCGGCTGGGGCCCCGCCGGAGTGTTGGCAGCCACGGCCGCCGCCAGGGCCGCCTTGTCGGCATTCAGCTCGACCACCAGGGCCTGAACCGCCTCGGTGGTGGGAGCATCCTTCAGAGCGGTAAGCTTCGCCGCCAAGCCGTCGATCAGGGTCACGGCCGCCCGGGTGACTTCGGTTTCGGCGGCCACCGCCGCCTTCAGGTCTTCAAATTCCTGCATGATTTCTTCCTCCTGTTTCCGGTTTTCCTGGAGAAACCCCAGGATTTTATCGAGCCTATCCTTAATACCCGCCGACATTGCGGTAGGGAGCAGGATATGGTGATAAACATGGATTTTCATTGCTCTCCTCCTCATTATGGGTCTACGCCTTTGACCGTCACCCGGTCCCACAGGCCGGATGGTTGCCCGACTTTGCACTCGCCCACCTTGTAGTGCATCCCCACCCGGATCACCGGGGCGTGGGGCGGGCCCATGTAGATATTGGTGGCCCGCTTCGAGGCATCGGTCTTCTTGCGCAGCCACCGGAGCGTTCCCACCGCGGGCCAGGGCCCCAGACCCGGGCGGGGATCAATGGCTTGCAAGAACCAATAAACCGCCTGCCCCACCGCGGTGCCGATGAAAGTCAGGACGCCGCCGCCTTTGACCCTGGCGATGAACGGGGCCTTCAGCCTATCCCCCATGGCTCATCTCCCGCAGTTCGGCCTCAGCCTCGGCTTTCAATTCTTCCAGGTAGATGATCTGGAACTTGGTGCGCCAGACCCGCTCTTGCAGGAAATCCCGGCGCAGTTGGGCCACCAACCCCTGGAGCCGCTGGTTCGACAGACGCAGGCCGCCGTTTTCTTCCAGGAGATTTTCTATAAGCTGCTCAAGCTGCTCTTCCACTGCATCCTCTTATGACAATAGCCCCAGACCTTGCTGCCTGGTTTCCAACTGGCCCAGGCGGGTCTGGAGATTGGCGATCACCGACATCACCGTCTTGAACTCGTCGGCGGTGGTAAAACCCCAGCCGGTGCTCTGTAAGGGAGCGGCGATGTCGTAATCAGCCACACCGGGCGCGACAAAGGTCAAAGTCGTAAGTTGGGCGGTGAGGGCCGGGGGTTTAACCACAGGGTTAGCCCCGAAAAAGCCCAGCCGGTTCCCGAGAACCTTCAGCATCACGGCCAGGGCGTTATCGTTCGTGCCCGACACCCCTGCAGGGCAGCCGTAAACCTCCACCCCGCTCTCACTCGTGCCGGTGGACACGCCGGGTTGCAGCTTCAGGATGCCCCCGGCCTTGTTGCTGGCCCCGGCGGTGGCACCCCCGGCTGAGAGCGAGAGGCTCCGGCCAGGCGAATCCCCGATGGTGCGCCGCCCCTGTTGGATCGACCGGTCCGCCGTTTCCCCATCGAACCCCAGGTCCCCGGTCATGGTGTCGCCGGTTCTCGCCACCTTCCCGGTTATGGCCGTGTCCTGGGCTTGATCGGCGGCGGCCCGGATATTGGCCTCGTTGGTGATAGCGGCGATCCTGGCATTGGCTTCGGCAGTAATGGCTGCATCCCGGGCAGTAGCCTCTGCTGCTATCGCCGCGTCAAGGTAGGATTTCCGGGTCAGCTGGTTGGCGTTGGCAGGGTCTGCGCTAACCTCCGGAATAGTGGCGAAGGTCTTTTTCCCGGCAATGGTCTGGTCCCCGGTCTTGGCCACCAGGCCGGCAGCGTCGGGCGTTACATGCTTCCACGTATGGTCGGACGGATCCCGCCAAAGCACGTCGGCGTCATCTCCGTCGTTAAGCTCGGCCACGGCATGCTTATGGCCCGGGCTGACGGACGCCTGATTGGTCAGCTTATACGTGAGTGAGGCGGGGTCATTTGAGCCGGGACAACCGATGTAATCCTCGGTGGCGTTAAACCACGCGGCTTCGAGCTCCGTAACCCCGTCCACCCAGCCGGTCTTAGTGTTCGGCCAAGCCATCTTGCACCTCTGCATTCGGTCCATATTTTGCTGCCAGCGATTGCACCACTTCCGGTCCACCGATGACGGTCTCCACCACGTGGCCGGTCGTCTCATCGACGACCTCGTAGCCGCCGTCCGGAGCCCCCCGAATGAGGTATTTCCAGGTCCAGAGGCTGTGCATCTGCTCCAACAGGTGATCGATGACCTCGAAGGGCCGGGACATCCAACCCCGGAAATGCTCGGGAACCAGGTCCAGGGGAACCGGCGCTGGCCCAGAACTCACCAACGCGTCAGCCATCCCGGTCAGCCAGCAATCAAGGTTCTGAGGGCCGCCGAACATGGAGAAGAAGACCATTCGCATGCCGGCGACCATCTCGGAGGAGAGCAGGCCTTTCCGGAGGCCCAGGCCGATCTGCTCGTCCAACGGCATCTGCCGGCGTTTCGTCACTTCCTCCAGCAGATTCCCGGGGTCCAGCAGGGAAGTGGGCGTCATCATCCGGTTGCCCCCATCACCAAATACTCTCTGAAGTACCGCTCGATGGCGGCATTGATCTGCTCTTCGATCCCCTTCACGGTCACGCTGATATCGAGGGACCCGCCCCCGGCCTTGCCGCCCCGGGTATTGATTTCGATCTGCCTCAGGATGGAATTGGTGGGCACCAGGGCATCCTGGAGACTCTCCCCAATCTGGGCGATAGGGATGGAAGTCTCCCCGGCGATGATCCCCCGCACCGCCTCGTGGCTGGTGACCGAGCTCTGCACCCCGGAAGGCGACCAGGAAGAGCCTTGACTGCTTGAGGTCAAGAGCATCCCCAAGAGTCCGATTACGCCCAGAATCGCTGAAGCGAGACCTGCACCCAGTTCTCCGAACAGGTTCTTAAAGCCGCTCATGAGAAACTGGGTCAACTGCTTGATCCCCGGCTCCAAAGACTGCTTGAACAAAGACTTGAAGAAGCCGTTCAGGGCTTGCTTCAGGTTTTGTCCACCCTCCATCAGGGCGTCGACCACGGAAGAAAAGCCGTTGACGATGGCCTGGGCCATGCCCTGGGCCTCTTCGCCGAAACGGGTGATGTCCAGCTTCTTTTGCGCGGCAATGTCGAACCGGGCCAGATCCTCCGGGGTGGCGCCCTTCTTGACCAGTTCATCCCGGAGCTTGGCCTGCTCACGCAAGAGGGCATTGATCTTGGCCTCTTTCTCCTCCAGGGGTCCGAAGGCCGCGCCCTCCTCCTGGGACCTGATGGTGTCGGAGATTTCCTTGCGGGCCTTGAGTTGCTTGGTGAGCTCCTCGGTGACCTTCTTTTCATGCTCCTGGACGGTCTTGGCCGCCTCCCCGGTCAGCTGGATCATTTGCACCTGGTGGGCCGCCTCGATGGCCTGCTTCCGGTAGTCCATGACCTCCGGGCTCAGGTCCTGCCGGGCCAGGTCCGCCAGAGCGTCTTGCCTGACCTTGAGTTGGGCCTGCTTTTTCTTCTCGATGAGATTCAGGGCTGCCTGGAACTCCTGTTGCTCCATGGCCATGATCTGCTCATGGTAGGCCCGGCCGTCGATTAAGCCCTCTTCCAGGGCCTTCTCCATCTCCGCCTTTTTCTTCTCGTTGGTGGCTTTGAGAAGCTCGACCGAAGAAGTGGCCTCCTGGAGTTCCGCCTGGCGTTTGGCCTCCAGCATCTTCTGGTACTCGCCGAAGACGTCCTCTTCTGGGCCGGCTTTGCCTTCCTTCCCGCCTTTACCTTCGCCGGGGACCTTGCCGAACTGGTCCTGCCATTTATCCATGGCAGCCTGCACCTGGCGGTCGATCTCCGCCTGGCGCTCCTCCGGAGTCATCTTGGCCAAACGGTCAAAATCATAGGGGCCGGCAGGCTTCTTTTCTCCCTGGAGTTTCTTGGCCGCGTCCTCGTCGGCTTTCTTTAAGCCCGCCTCATCTTTCTCCCAGTTATAAAAACCTCCGGCCTCGCCCATGAGCATCATGGCCCCGACGCTGGGTTTTTCCTTGACCATCTGGCCGATCTTGTAAGCGGCCAGTGCCGCCAGGGCCACTCCCACCTGGATGATGATCCCCAGCCAGCCGCCGAACGCGGCCCTGGCCACTGTCGCCCCGGTCGCCAAAGCATAGATGGCCGGGACCGCGGCTCGCATGGCGGTGGCGAGCGCAATAATGTAGCCCGCCAGCTTGTAGGCCACTCCCAGTTCGATGAGGGTCTTCACCAGGTCGCCGTTGGCCGCGACCCAGCCGATCACCGCGGAGACCACCTGCCAGACCATGCGGATGAAGGTACCGATGGTGCCGCCCCACCTTTGCAACTCTTCCCGGTTGGCGGTGAGCCACCGCAATAAATCGCCCCAGGCCTTGATCTTTTCACCGGTAACCGCCTTGGTGAGCGGTTCCATGAAGTCCCAGAGGACCTCTTTTACCTCGGTGATGGTGCGCTTCAACTCGCTCAGTTGCTTGGTGTGCGTCCCGGCAACCGACTCCGACACCCCTTTAACGGTCCGGGCATAATCGAGCACCAGGTCCAGCATGGCCTGGGAGCGTTCCTGGCTGGTGAGCTTCAGGTTGTCTTCCAGGCTCTTCTGGGTGTCCATGATCAGTTCCATGAACTCCTTGGCCTGGATGCCCACTTCCCTGAGCGCCCGGGGCTGGGCGGTGGCGATGGACTCCACCATGCCGGTGAACACGTCCTGGAAGGACTTCCTGGCCGAAACCGCCAGGTCCTTGGAGGCCACGGCCAGGGATACCAGTTGCCGGGGGTCGAGACCGGCCCGGATAAAGGAGCCGATGGTGGCGTAGGCCTCCTCGGTCCCCAGCTTGGTCTCCTTGAGCTTGCCGGCCAGAAGGTCAATGACCCCGGCGGTGTAGCCGAAGTTCTGGCCGGTGGCGTAGGTCGCCAGCTTCAGTTGCTCGATCTTGGAGCCGGCTTCCACGGCGCCCTGAGCCAGGTCTTTGATCTCCTTCAGGAGCACCCCGATCCCCAGGGTCAGCCCGGCGAAGGTCAGGGCCTTCTTCACCAGCTGCCCCACGGATTCGGCTTGGGCTTTGAAGTCGCTCAACTCCTTGCGGCCGTCTTGCAGACCCTTTTTCAGGTCCGCCACGTCCGCCTGGAGCTTGGCGACCAGGACTCCCAGTTCTTCAGCCATTAACCTTGGTCTCTTTTATTCACCGGCAAACTTTGGAACCACAACAGGGCCCGGGAACTCATGAGGCGTTTCCCGGGCCGGGAATCGGCTTTTTCTGATTCCGCTTCTTCCATGCCCTTGAGCCAGGTCTCAAGAACTTTTCCCTTGCCCCCGGCCAGCGCCAGGTCCAGGGCGTTGCACACGGCCACGGAAAACCCCAGGGTGGCCTCAACTAGACTCCGCCGCTTGTTCTCCCGGGCCGCCCGATAGAGGTTCTTGACCAGTTCCACCGGGTAGCCATCCAGCAGGTCATTCAAGGAATGGCCCCGGCTGATCAACTCTTCCAGGGCCAGGGTTAAGCTTAAGGGATGGCGGTCCCGGTGCCGGGAATCTTCCCCGCCACCAGGCTCGATAAGTTTTTTAAGGGACCGGTATTTTGCAGCAGAATCTTCAGGCCCACCACCGCGGCCAGGCCCCAGTCCATCTCTTCCGCTTCGTTGAGGTCAATCCTCAAGGTGGCGGCGATCAATTGGGGCATCTCCGGTAGCACCGCTTCCATGGCCTCCAGACCCCGCTCCAGGAAGAAGGTGTCCAGGTTCGCCACAGTGAGACCCTGCTCCATGAGCTTGGCCACGATGACTTTGAGAGCGGGGTAGACTGCTTGGAACTGTTTCAGGGTCCAGGGTTTGATGGTATAGTCGCCGATCTTGTCTTCAGCGAAGAGCGCTGCCACTTCGCTTTGCTCCACAATGGGCATTTTGGATTCCTGCTCGTTTCCGCCCATATACCCTCCTTAAGAATTAAACTTCGTTCAGCATCACCACCCGGCCGTAAGGGTAATCCGGGGTGGCGGTGTAGTTGTCCAGGACCTCCAGGGTCATGGGGACTTCCAGGGTCTTCTTGTCGTCCAGGGTCAGGGCCCCGTTGGGTTTGAGCTGGCACTTAGGGATTTCGATATCGAAGCGCAGCCCCCGGCCTTCTGCGGGATGGCACTCCAGCCGGGCCGCGCCTTCCACGAAACTTCCGGCAGCGATGGGGAAGCGCAGGGCGCTCCAGGTGGTATAGGTGAAGCTCACCTTCACTTCTTCCCCGTCGGCGATCTTGCCGGTAGCCGACCGGCCGATCCTCCCCACCAGCCGGCCGTCCTCCCCGGCTCGCCCCGGGTCCAGGATGTAGTCGGCGTTCAGGGCCAGGTTCTGGCGGAAGCTATTCACCGTGGCTGCGGTGGTGACCGCGGCGGCCCTGGCCCGGATAAAAAAGCTGGTGAAGTTGTTCACCGTGGTCCTGGCCCAATCAGCCGGGGGTGTGAAGGTAATGGGGCCGTCCGCAGCTAAACCAGCCCCGGCGCCGGCGACCGCCAGGGCCTGCCAAGTGCTGCCGTTCCAGTATTCCCAGGCGAGGCCGGTGTAGGCGCCGTTCACTGCCAGGTCCGCATAAACTTCCTGGAAAAGGCTGTTCTTACCCAGGTAAAGCACGTCATTGGCGTCCTGGAGGGCGTCGAAAGGCGTGCCGGCTTCGGTGTCCGCCTCTATCGAGTGGTCCACAAACGCGGCGCCGTTGAAGCGGAAACACCGGTCCAGGAACTGGCGCACGGTGACATTGGTGAGACCGTATTTACCCAGGGAAGCGAGGATCAGGCCATTCAGCGTCACCTTCTGCTCAATCACCTGGCCGGTCCCGGCTCCCACCAGCTCCGCGGGGCCGCCCTTGAAATAGGCCGCCAGGTTTTCCGCCACCGGCTCGTCCAGCTTGAACTTCATGGTCAGCTCTTCTTCGATGGCAAAGACCTTGTCCACCCGGCGTTTGCCGGAGCGGTTGGTGTAGTGCTTAAACTCCTCGGTCTTGGGATCGAGATCCAGGTCCACGATGTTTCCCAGGTCCCGTTCGCCCTGGCCGGCATCGAAAAAGAGCTTGATGCCCCCGGGGATGGTGAGATTCTCGGTGCTGGGAGGCAGCATGTTTTAACCCTCCTTAATAACTGGTGCTGAAGGCATTCCCGAAGGAATGCACGTAAGTTACCTGGTAGACCAGGATCAGTTCGCCGAACAGCTCGTTGGCCAGGGCCTTCCGAGTGGTCAGTTCTTGGATATTCACCGCCTTACCAGCCAAAGCCGCAGGCCTGGTCATGACCTCGTGAACCCTCCCGGCGATGGTGTCCGCCAGGTCCGAAAACGCGGTGAAGCCGTGGTCATTTCCCGGCGTAAGCCGGATGAAAACGGCCATGGTGAGGCGCAGCACCCCCAGCATCAGGCGGTTCCGGGGTTTCCGCTCCTCTTCTTCCCAGAAGAACAGGGCCGGGGTCTTCACCTTCTCCAGGTCCACGTTCAAGGGCGGGCGCCGGTGCACCGAGCCCAACTCTTCGATCTCCCGGAGCATGGTTTCCAGGGTGCGCAAAACCTGGGTTTTGACGGTCTCCGCCATTAACCAACCTTCAAAGCCTCTTTCTTCAGGTCCGCCAGGAACTTCGGCCTGGCCCAGAGAACCAGGTCGATATGCGGATCAATGCGGCGTTTGACCACCACCGATTTCTTCAGGATGAAAAGAGGGATGATCTCACCCTTCTTCACGGTCTTCCCCGCCGCGTTTCTCTGTCTGACGCCTTCCGTTACTCCCTGTTGACCGCCCAGGTAGCCGAAGATCACGCCTTTATTGATAAAGGTCGGCCCCCAAATAGGATCCAGCGGCCCGCCCTTGGCTACTCCAGCCGGCGTCTTGGCAAAGTCCGTGGGAATGGCCAGGAACTGCTTGTTTTTGGGGGTGATGGTCACCGCCGTGCCCCGGGGTCCGAAGTGCACCCCGGCATATTTCACCCCGGCGTGTACGGCCGCGGTGATCAACGTTGGCGTGGCTGCCTCCGCATGGGCCGGGGTGGGGATGATCTCCCGGCTCAAGGTTCCCGAGCGTTTCCCCAGGGCGTTATCCGAGGTGCCCCCGGTCAGGTGTTGAGTCTGGAGTTTCCGCACCACCTGCGCCAGGGTCTTGTTCAGCACACCCGCCACCTGTTTCACCAAGTTCTTTTCCAGGGCTTCCAAAGAGGCAATGGGGTCCTTGGCCATCAGCCGGGCCTCCGGCGATATCGCAGCAAGGTGTTTCTCACTGAGCTCAAAAACTCCCCCACGTCCATCTTTTGTACGGAGCCGTCCGGGAAGGCCACGGCCTGGAGGCCCGGGTCGTTCCTTCGACGATACTCGTAGGCCACCTGGGTGCAGACCACCTGCTGCAAGTCCTCCGGAATGGGGGTGTATCCTTCAGGAGGTCCGGCACCTTCTACCGGTAACGGGTCGAAGCCACCCGTATAGGTCACCCGGACGGCCCCTTCTCCATACGGCCAGTCTCCGCCCCGGTAAAGCACCATGCCCGTGGCCGCCTCAAAAGCATAACTGCTGACGCTCAAAGGCGAGGCCCCCGCCCAGTCCCAGGTGTCGGAGCAGATGATGGAGGCGATTTCCGCTACCGGCAGGGCCCGGAGATAGATGTACCGGCCCCCGCCGTCGTGAAACTCCACCCGCTCCTTCTTCTCGAACTCCCGGTTGCACAAAGCCTCGGCCCGCTTGGAAACCGCAGTGATCAACCAGGAAAGCAGATCATCCGCTTCGGGTCCCAAGGGGGTATCGCCCTCCAGCAGAGCCTTGACTTTCTCCAGGGTGGTCAGGTCCATGACACGCTCACTTGGTCTGGGCTTCGTCCTTCTTCATGGCCCGGTCCTTCGGGGGCTCCGGGACCTCCTTGGTTTCGGGGGCCGGGGCCGGATCAGGCCCTTTGGCCTTGTCCGGCTTCGGCTCCCCATTGACCGGCTCGATCTTCCAGCCCTGCTCCTGAAGGACCTTGGGGGTGGGTTCGAACACTTCTCCGCCCTTCACGGCATTCCCCTTCCCCAGGTGCACTACGTATGCGTCTCTAACCCGGTATTGCATAGTCGACTCCTATAAGTTGAAGGGAGCCGGGCCAACCGGCTCCCCGGCAGTTAGGCGATCTTGGCGTCGCTGCACAGACAGAAACTCTCGGTGTGCCTGAGGCCGATATCCACGTCGGCGATGATCCGGATCCAGGTCTGGTTGGCGGCGAACGCAGTGCCCGCCTGGTCCGAGGCCAGGATCTGGAAGCCCGCCCACTGGCCAATCAAAAGCTCCGCCCAGTTAGCGAAGAAGAGCTCGGTGCAGTTGTTGGCGGTCCCCTTCACCAGGTTCACGGGAATTTGGGTGGTCATGCCGAACCGGTACCCCAGGTAGGCTTCCAGCTGGGCGTCGCTGAAGGGCGCCAGGATGTACTCGCCGGAGAGGTCGCCGCTGAACTGGGCGATCTTGAGCTTTTTGAGCCGCCTGCGGATGGCCGGGTGGAACACGAATCCCAGCTTGCCCCGGAGCGCATTGTCCACGCTCAGTTCGTATTCCATGTCGGTGAAGGTGTCGAAATCGGCGAGACCCCCGTTCGGCCCCAGGATCACATTGTTGATGCCCTGGGTGTTGGCGATGCCTAAGGGCTGGTCGTCCGTGCCGGTGCCCCGGAGCGCCGCCATGTCGATGGCCAGGCCCAGGGCGATGGCCACGTCCTGGCGCACCATCTGTTCCGCCGAGGGATTGGACATGCGGATCAGGCGGTTCGAGAGCTGCACCAGCGCGGTCACCGATTTGGGAGTCATCTGCAACTGGCCGAGAGTGGCCTGGCTGGGAGGGATGGCGGCGTTTTCCCCCACCCAGTAGGCCACGGCCCCACCCGTTTGCTTCGGAAATTCCACCGGCGAGCCCATCAGGTTGTCGATGACCCGGGCCCCCATACGGATGCACACCGCCTCGGCCCGGAGTAACTCGATGAGCTCGGGCACGGCCTGGGCCGGCACCAGATAGCCCCCCGCAGCGTCGTCGCCTGCGGACATGGCCCGGGTCTGCCGGAAGACCTCCTCCTCCAACTCCGCGCCCTTCCAGTTTTTGTTCATGATGGCGTTCACCGCCTTGAAGAGCGAAAACTTCTTCTGCTCGTCCTCCAAACCCGGGAGGTTGGCCCACTTCCGGGAGCGGTATTTTTCGTCCAGCTCCGCAAACCGCTTCTCCAGGTCGGCGTATTTTTCGGAGAGCCCCTGGATGGTCTTGAAGGCCTCAGCGATGGTGATCACCCGGCCCTCACCATCCGTGGTCTTGAGGTTCTTGTTGATGTCCTCCAGCAACTCTTTGATCTGCACGTTGATGGCAGGCTCGCCCATGTCCCTCCTCCTTTAGCCCGCATTTGCGGGCAGCTTGAAATTTTTGGCCACTTCTTGGGTCAGCTCGAAGATTTTGGCCAAGTCAGGATCGTCCCCAATAGAGCTTCCAGGAACCTCGCTCTCCGGGTCCATGGCCAGGGAGTAGTAATCGGTGATCTTGGTTTTGCCTTCCTCAGAGCCCGAACCTTCAGCGGCGTCCAGCACCGCCTGGATGCGGTCCCGGGCTTCCGCCAGGGCCGCCTTGTTCTTGGCGCTCAAGACCGCCCCGGCCTTGACCTGGAGAATGGGAACGTCGGCTTTAAAGCCCTGGAATAAGGCTTCCCACTGCCCCCTGATCTCCGCCAGTTGTTCCTCCGAGAGCACCACGTCCAACTTGAGGCTGGCCTTGGACTTGAATTCCTCGATTTCCCGGCGCTGGCTCTCGGCCAGGTCGCATAGCGCCATGAGGGTGCCGGAGCTGTTTGTGTCCCCCTCGGTGGGCGGTAGGCCCAAAGCGATAAGACGCTGGGTCAACTCGTTATCCTGCTCGGTCTCGGGTTCATCGGCGCCCTGTTTCTCCTGACCTTCCTCAGTCGTCTCCTGCATTTTGGCCTGGAAGGCTGCGGCCTCTTCCCGGGTCAGAAGGCCCTTTTGTACCGCCACGATAACTGCCCCAGGGTTGGCGGGCACGGACACCAGGGACACCTCCAGCAACTCCGCCCGCTTGAAGCGCCAGCCGGTGCGGTTCCCCTCGTTGTCCAGGATGGGTTCCCGCTCCAGGTCCATGAACCCCACCGAAACCGCCCGGATAAAACCGCCCAGCGCCAGGCGATAGGCGATGTCTGCCATAGGATTGTCCTGGGCGGTGGCGAATTTGGCCCGGATTACCAGGCCCCTAAGCGGGTCCTTGATGGCGCTGATCCCCTGGCCGATGGGGAATCCGCCGTAATCGTGGCCGTAAAGGATCACCGGCACCTTCAGCCAGTTGTCCAATTCCCAGCCTTCTACTTCGATGATGTCGCCGTAGCGGTCCACCTGGGCGGTGGAGGCGATGAACTCCAGGACCCGCTCGGTAGGGTCCCCTGCCTGGCGGACCTGGATGTCGAGAGCTTTGTGGAAAGTCGGACTCTTTTCTCGATTGATGGCGGCTTCAGCCATATTCTTCCTCCTAATCGATTACGGGCACAGCCACGCAGCGGCAGTTGATGATCTGCTCCGCCGGCCCGCCGGGGTCGCAAGGGTAAAGGCAGCCGTTAGGAAAGGGCATGCCCCGGGGCACCACCATGCCCTCCAGGAACTGGTGGGTTTCCCTCACTTCGGCGTCCCCGGCCGTCCACCACTGGATTTTCTCGACGCCCAACTCCACCATGGCCGCGTCCCGGGCCGGGGCCGCGGCCTGGCCGGTCTCCGTGCGGGCGATCTTGAGGCTCCGGGCTTCCGAAAATCCAAAAAGGTCCTTCACCCGCTGTTGCAGCTCATTGACCGTTTCCGTCTTAGCCAGGCCTTCCAGCAACGTCTCCCGAAGTTTCTCCCGGGTGTAGTCGTTGATCCGGGTGACCTTGATGAGCTTGTCTTTGAGCACCTGCATGGCCGCGGTGTCCGCCAGAACGAAGTTGGCAGGGTCGGCCCCCAGCTCCACAAACAAGGCTTTCCCGGCCTCGGTACCGATGGCGAGATACAGGGGCCAGGCCAGCTTTTTCAAAATTTCGTTGGCGTCTTCCAGATCGAACAGCAGGTCCTCCGCCATGTATTCCCGCAGCCGGGCCTTGGCCAGCTTCTCCGCCAGCAGCTTGATCTGGAGCGCCTCCTGCCAGGAGAAAAACCGCATCATCTTCCCCATGAACTTCTTCATCAGGGCTGCCCATAGATGGTGGTACTGTTGCCAGGAGGCCCTGGGGTCCATCTTCCTACGCGTGATGACCGCAGGTCCGGGAAGGTGGAGAGAGGCGGCCGGCCAGGGAGGAGGACCGGCCGCCTTCTCCGGCTGAGAGGGAGGAACGGTTGCGGAAGGAGAGGAATCAGGAAGACCCTGGCTGCCCACCGGCATCAGGTTGAACGGCAGGTACCCCACATCGCCGCCTTCAACCTTAGGGAAGCCCAGGTTCAGGGTCTCGTTCACCACGTTGAAGGGGACACCCATCTGCCAGACCTTCTGGCCGGCTTCCAGCATTTCCTTCAGGTCTTCCTTGAGGGCGTCCACCGCGGTGCGGTCGAACTCGGCCCAGGTCTCCGGGCCGGACAATCCAGAGAGAAGCTGGTGCCAGACGACAAACTCAAAAAGCGCCATCTTGGGAAGGAGCGTCTTGGTCCAAAAGACCCGGTCCTGGGTCTTGGCGGTGGCGAAGTTGAGGTCTTCGTAGATACCCAGTTCGCTCTTGGGCACCTTGAACGCGGCCATGATCTCTTCCCGGTTGAACTTGCGCTGTTCCAGGAAGTCCATGTCCTTCTGGGAGAGTCCCGTCTGCTTGTAGGTGACCCCGCCCTCCAAGAGGGCAATCGCGTGGGCCTTACTCGCTCCCTGGTGGCGGTCGTTCCACTGGGCGAGCAAACGCTTGAACTCTCCGTCCCCCAGGTTGGCGGAGGTCTCCAGGATTCCGCCTGGCTGAGCGTTGTTTTTGAAGAACGCGGCGTTGTAGCGGCTGGCCCAGAAATCCTGATCGATCCCCGCTTGGGCTGCCTGCAAGGGCGCCAGGCCTCGGTAATCGTGATAGGGGTTGAAGTAGCGGAAGAAGATGATCTCGTGGGCCTCGAAAGGAATCTTTTTACCGCCCTTCTCATAGGTCCAGCCGGCAATGAGGCCGCTATCCTTGTCCACCACTTCCTTGAAGCGGTTGGGATGGAAGGTCCAGAGTTCTTTGGGAACCTCCCGGGGGTTCTTCCTTTCGGCGATATAAAAAGCCTCGCCGCACAGCCCCAGGTAGACAAAGGTGGCTTCAATAAGCTGGGCCCCGGACATCATGGGATTGGGGGTCTCGAAGAGTTGCACCAGGGGGCCGGCCTCCACCAGCTTCTTGTCCTTGCGGCTGCCGGTGAAAAAGAGCAGGGGGATGCCCATGAGATTCTGGGCGATGGCGTTCACACAAGAATAGACCCAGACGTGATCCTTGTAAGGATGAGTCAACCCACCCCCACGCAGTTGCGTCATGAGCAAATGGGGGGAAAGGAAAAAGAGGCGGTCCGTTTCGGGAAAGGTGGGCAGGGCCGGAGCTTCCTTGTTGATCAGGTTGCTGCCGGTCCTGATAAGACGGGTGATTCCCCGGCTGATAAGCGCTTGCACTCCCCTTCCCCTTGTATGATATGAGCCTAACTCACATCATATAGTGGAAGGGGATTTCGGCAATTCTACATTTGGTATGCTTTTGCTATATTTTGGCTAAGATGTCATCTTTGTGAGATTAAATCATTCCTTCCTCCACGGATAAAGGTAGCGAAGCCCCAGCCTTGGCGGTGATATTTTTACGATTTTCCTCCGGAATTGTGGCAGTCCATCCGCATCACCAACATCCTAGAACGGGCCTTTCGGGAAGTGGGCCGCCGTACTCGCCAAATAGGCCACTTCTTCATCAAAGCGGCCAGCTCCGATTCCATCATGTCCGGCGTCAACCAAATGCTCAACAAAAACTGGAGCGATAAAATCATTAACCCAATTTCCACAATTTAATGGACATGACCTGACCTCTCCGCCATATGTATAGAATTATTGCAATGTTAATCTGACTATGCTAATAAAAAAAGGATGTTACCATTCATGGCCATGTCAGATACTCCCAAAAGTGTCCCTTTTTTAGGGACATCCCAGTCCAACCTTACTCTAAGCAGGGGCAATTGCAGATTATGGCATGCTCTAGAAACTTGGTAAGAGAAAAGGTTTGCCCATGGAACAGACAAAGCTAAGATTCGTGCGTCTGCGGCGTTACGTCTGGTGGCTGGCGGCCATCTGGACTGTGGTACTCTCCGGCTCCCTGGTGTGGAATCTGGTTTCTCATAATATGGAGATCAAAGACTTAGCGCTGAACACGGCCAGATTAACCATCGAAAAAGATCTCCTCCTGCGCCAGTGGGGAGCCTCTCATGGGGGCGTTTATGTTCCGGTTACCGCGGCCACCCAGCCCAATCCCTATCTTTCCCAGATTCCGGAACGGGATATCCCTACCCCTTCAGGACGCTTGCTGACCCTGCTTAATCCAGCTTACATGACCAGACAGCTCTACGAGTTAGCCCAGCAAAAGCAAAGCGACATTCAAGGCCACAGCACCAGTCTTCGTCCTGCTAATCCCCAAAATGCGCCGGATGCCTGGGAGACTCAAGCCTTGCAGGCTTTGGAGCGCGGACAGACGGAAGTCTCCTTTCTAGAAAACCGGGAGGGCAAATCCTTCGTGCGCCTGATGAGACCTTATCACACGGAGAAAAGTTGCCTGAAATGTCATGCCGTTCACGGATATAAAGAGGGAGACCTCCGGGGTGGGATAAGTGTCTCCCTATCCTTTGATAGAGGGACTGGTTATGGCCCCCACATATTTTTAATCTGGCTTAGTCATGGATTTATCCTGTTAGTTGGGCTGGGTTTAATTGGCTTGGGGTTCTGCAAAATAAACCAAGACCAACGGGAACAGATGCAGATGGAAGAGGCCCTTAGGAAAAGCGAGGAGTTCACGAGAAGCATCATTGAGAACAGCCCGGATTGCATCAAGGTTTTGGACCTGGAGGGACTGCTGCAATTTATGAGTCCAGCCGGACTGAAAACGATGAAAATTACCAACTTTGCGGAATACTTAAACTTCCCTTACCTGGATTTTTTCCAGGGTGAGAATCGGGAAGCGGCAAGGGAGGCCCTGGACCAGGCCCGGCACGGGGAGACCGGCGTCTTCCTGGGATATTGTCCTACCCTGGATGGCGTTCCTAAATGGTGGGATGTGCAGGTCTCGCCGATTTTCGGCAGCAACGGCCAGGTGGAAAGGTTGGTGGCGGCGTCCCGGGATATCACGGCCCAAAAGCAGATTGAAAGAGACTTGGCCCGATATCAAGAGCACTTGGCAACCATGGTGACGGAACGCACCGCCGAATTA
>Ga0233422_10000213_pt1 | contig 30645 bp, 42 predicted proteins | sample Watercolumn_Mata_2_FD_182724 | JGI IMG/M metagenome (GOLD analysis project Ga0233422, IMG submission 182724) | Freshwater microbial communities from Lake Matano, South Sulawesi, Indonesia - Watercolumn_Matano_2014_110_MG | ecosystem: Environmental > Aquatic > Freshwater > Lake | place...
TTACCCCGCCAACAACCTAATCCACCGCAGTCCAATCCTTAAGCTCGAGTTTTAGAGATAAGTCATTCCAGGGCATATCTCCTATCAGACATTAGCCTCAGTTTCCCGAGGGTATTTCTGACTTAATGGCATGTTAACTACGTGTTACTGAGCAGTTCGCCTTTAATTTCGAAAAACCAAAAGACTTGCATGTCTAAGTGCAAATCAGAGAGCCGCAGCCGCCAGCAGGATCAACTGGATTTATGTGTTAATCCTCCTGTTGGTTAAAACTACAAAGTGATCAAAAATAATTAATATTATATGAGCACCTAAGTTACTTCTACATACCTCATACCTTAAATGAATTTGATATGTTTTTTAAGGCACTCATCTTAATTAACGAATAATCAAAAAAAACATCATTTATAAATCTTTCGTTGAAAAATCTTTTATTTGGCGTCGGTAAAAACATTTTTTAAAATTAAATAAATTTTGTCGTCGAGAATTATTCCCTCTTTTCATATGGGTCAAAATGAAAATTATAATAAATTATTTTTTCTCCATCTTTTACTGATATTCTTAAAGCATGTTTTAAGTGAAAAACAGGATAATTTTTTATATCCCCCGTTACAATGTAAACTTCTACCTTTTGCAATGGGTAGATATTTACTTGATCTTCCTGAAAATAAGCATCCATTGAATAATTTTTTGGAACATAATCTATTGGAAGATTTTCTATCAATTCAACTTTATTCTTTAAATTCTTTTTTTTATCAAAAGATTTTGGATAAGATATATTTCTTATTTTTACCATGGTTTTTTCAAGAATTTGTTATATTTAAAGATTATTGTGATGAATTATATATTTAACATTTTTTAAAATTCAAAAATTAATTCATTTCTGATTTTAATTTTTCAGGCAAAAATTCTTTAACTCCTTCTACTGATTTTGCTTTTGCTATTTTTTCTAATGTTGAGATAATCTCTTCTGTTTTTGTTTTATTTTTTTCTATTCCATTAATTTTTATTCTTGCAATATAATTCATTGAAGTTGTTATTGCTCGCGAATATTCAATAACCCCTCCGTCGTGAATCTGTAAAAAATAACCTTCTTCTCCAAGAAATCCTCCTCCGAATTTAAAAAATTCAAATTCTGAAGCAGATTTATTTAAGGGGCTTACAATTTCACAATTACTAAATAAATAATTTTCAACAGCAATTTCAAACAAGTCATCTGTTATCTTTTTTTTCTCAAAATTTATTTCTATTTCTCTTTCCATTTTAATTTCTTCTTAATTTATTATAAGGTGCATACTTCAATACTTCGTTTGCAAATTCACAATATTGCATGGTTTCTGTCATTTTAATCTCATTACTTTTTAGTTTTTAAATATTTATGTCCTCGAATATATACTTCCTAAAATATATTTTTAAAATAAATCATGAAACCAGTTTGGAAATGTTCCTGTATCAGAACAGTGATAAACTTTGTGAGTTAATTGATTGAATTTTCCTTTGACTTTAAAATTATTTTTTTCTAATAATTCTTTATTTTCCTTTGAGATTAACAACTGCGGAGGTTTGAAAATTGATGGTTTGTAGCCAAAACATTCTTTAAAGATTTCAATTGAAGAGTTTAATTTTTCAGAATTTATCTCATCTTTTTCAAATTCTTTGTGATAATGATTTATTCCATGCATACCTAAAATTTTATTCATCTGCGAAATTTTATAACACCATAAATTATTTTTTGAAATTGGTTCTCCTTTGTAATTTGGAATTATCCATAAAACATCTGTTTTTTCCAGATATTTCTCTTCGCATTTTATATTCGGAGAAACATCATCTATTCCTCTTTGAGAAATTAATCTTGAAAATTCAACTGCAATTAAAAAAATTAAAATTATTATTAAAATTATTGCAACCCATCTTTTCATAGTTTAAAGAAATTTCATTAGATTAAAAATTTAACTTAACACCAGTTTTTTAAATTCACTATTCGTCTTTATTTTATGACTTTAACTCGCGATACAATAGATGAAATAGATTCTTTAAAAGAGAAAGACGCACTAAAAAAAATAGAAGCAATATTTTTTGTATCTGGGAGATTTTTATCAATGCAAGAACTTGTTTCTCTTTCTGATTTAAATCCTTTGATAATAAAAGAATGCATAAACAAATTAAAAGAAAAATACGACGGAGAAAACTCTTCTGTAAAAATTATTGAAAAAAACGAGATGTGGAAAATGGATGTTCATCAAGATTATTATTATCTTATTAATAAATTGGCGACAGGAGAATCTGAATTTTCAAAAGCAGAGCAGGAAACTTTGGCGATTATTGCATACAAACAGCCAATAAAACAATCTGTTATTATTAAAATAAGAGGAAATAAGGCCTATGACCACATTTCAAAATTTTTTGGTTTAGGTTTAGTGAAAAAGAAAAAGCAGGGGCACACGCATATTTTAAATCTCAGCGACGAATTTTTCAATTATTTTAATGTTTCTGAAGATGAAAATTTGCTTGAAAAAAAATTATTTAACAAACAGGAAAATCAAGAAATTAAGGAGGAGAATTAATGGATTTCTTAACAATAGTTTATTTAATCTATGCTTTTATTGCTTTTTATTTTTTATTTTTGTTTGTATTAATTTATATTCAAAATTTCAGAAAAATCCAAGAAGTTCCTTCAATCACAAAAAAATATTCTGTCAGCGTCGTAATTCCATGTTATAATGAAGAGAAGAGCATTGGAAGGACAATACAAAATTTAATTGATAATAATTATTCAAATCTAAAAAAAATAATTGTTGTTGATGATTGCAGTAAGGATAATTCTTTTAAGATTATGAAAGAATATGAGAAAAAATATCCGAATCTTGTTTTATCTGTTCAAACCCCAAAAAACACTGGTTGTGCGGCCGGCGCAAAAAATTATGGTTCAAAATTCGCAAAAACAGAAATTGTTGGTTTTACAGACGCTGATTCTTTTCCAGAAGAGGGTTCAATTGAAAAAATGATGGGTTTTTTTGATGATCTGTCTGTCGGTGCAGTCACTTCAACTGTTTTAGTTCATAACAGAAAAAATATTTTGGAGCAACTTCAAGCAATCGAATATATTGTTATTAAGTTTACAAGAAAATTATTGGAATTTGTTGATTCAATTTATGTAACGCCTGGCCCTTTGGCAATGTATCGGCGAGAATATTTTGAAAAAATCGGAAGATTCGACGAGAAAAATTTAACAGAAGATATTGAAATAACTTGGAGATTTTTGGAAAACGGCTACAAAATTAAAATGAGTGTGCCTTCAAAAGTTTATTCTATTGCTCCAAATAAGTTCAAAGATTGGTTTAAACAAAGAATTAGATGGAATCTCGGCGGTGTTCAAACCATGATTAAATACAGCAAATATTTTATGCGAAAGGGCATGCTCGGAGCGTTCATACTTCCGTTTTTTGTTTTCTCATGGTTTATAGGTGTTTTTGGTTTGAGTGTTGTTCTTTATCGTCTTATTCGAATAATTATTCTGAAATTTTTATCAACATCTTATTCTATACAAGCGCATGCAGCAATTCTGTCTATGCAGGATATGCGTCTTGTTCCAAATGTTTTGATTTTTACAGGAATTATTATCTTTTTATTTAGCTTTATTTATACTTTTATTGCATTTTACAGCATACAAGAAAAAGGATATAAACGCCCGAATTTTATTCTTATGATGGCATATATGATATTTTATGTTGCTTTGTATCCGATAATTTTAATAACCTCTGCATATAAATTATTAACAGGAAAGGTTCATTGGTAAAATGGGATTTTGGAAAAAATATGTTTTTTTGCAGGCGCTTTTTTTAACAATTGTTATGTTTTTAATAGGAATGTATGTTGGAATTGCATTCGAGCAAAATCAGTTTGATGAAATGGAAGGATATTATCTTAAATCTGAAATTTCTTTGATGGATATTGTTGCTTTGAATAATCTTGTTATGAATAAAAACATTTCTTGTGAAGTTTTAAAAGAAGCAAGTTTTAATTATGCTGATAAAATTTATGAAGAAGCAACTTTACTTGAAGATTATGAAAAGTCTGGGAAAATTTCTGAAAAAATGACAGAAGTTCATAAAAAATACGATTTATTGAGGACAATTTTATGGATGAATGTTATAAAAACAAGAGAAAGATGCAAAACAGATTTTAATTCTGTTGTTTATTTATATAATTACAGCGTTAAAGATTTGACTTTAAAAGCAGAGCAATCTGTTTGGTCCAAAGTTCTTTATAAACTAAAAAAAGATAATCCTGATAAAGTTATTTTAATACCAATCGCAGTTGATGGCAATTTTGTTTCTTTAGAATCTTTAAAAAGCGAGTGGAACATCACAGAATATCCTGTTGTGATTATCAACGATAAACAATTAGTTTATGATATTAATTCTTCTTCAAATTTAGAAAAATACTTTAAATAATATATCTATTTTAGAACAACAATCTTAAAAAACTAAGAATTTTATTATATTTTATGAAAGCCTGTCATTTTTGTAAAATTAGTGAAGAGAAATCTCCTCTTAGTGAAGGGGTTTCAGAGCAAGGAATTATTTTTGTTTGCAGAAAATGCTCTTTTAAAACAGACATCCCTTTGATTGAAAAAAAAGATTTTTTTAATATTAATATAAATAATCCAGACAGAGTAAGGGATAGGCTTTTAGCTATGTCAAAAATTAAAAAAGAAGAATATAATCCAGAAACAAGACATAAATTGCATATGCAAAATTTAAGCGACCATGAACTTAAAAAAATTGTTGAAACAAATTTTCAAAAAAATCTTCCAAAAGAAAAAATAAATTACGAGGATCTCGTGGCTAATTTTCACTGGATTATTATGAGAACAAGAAGAATAAAAAAAATTACTAAAGAACAATTTGCCGAGGACATTCGTGAACCGATTATTGCTATTGAATCTCTTGAAAGGGGGGTTTTGCCAAAAGATTATTCAAGTTTAATAAGGAAAATTGAAAATTACCTAAATATTCCTATTTTTAAAGATAGTTTAAGCAAGTTTGACAAATCAAGTGTTCTTCAAGAAAATCATGTTCCGAGTGGCATGACAATTGCAGATTTAAAAAAGATTACAGATAAAGAAAAATTTGAAATTGAAATGAATTCCAAATCTATAAATCCAGAAGAAATTAGCATTAATAAGATTGAAGAAGTTATCGGAAAACCTGTTGAAGACCAGAATGCTCAGAAAAGAAAAAACTTTTTTTCAAGATTATTTGGCGGTGGGAAAATTTCCGCATCAAAACCTTTATAAATCTGTTTTTGAATTTATTATAGAATGGAAATTAAAATATTAAATAATACTAAAGAAGAACTTGAAATTGAAATTGATAATCTTACTTTAGTTGAACTTTTACGAGTTTATTTAAATCAAGATTCTGGTGTTGTTTTTGCTGCATGGAAAAAAGAGCATTTCACAAAAAATCCTGTTTTATCAATTAAAACAAAAGGAAAAACAGCTAAAAAATCACTTAACGACGCTATTAATCAAATTACAAAAGAACTTGAACACTTAGAAGAAGATTTTAAGAAATTGAAATAATTTTTTGAGGTGTTGGTAACGAGCGTCTTGAATTCGTGGATTTTAACACCAGTTAATGCATCAATGTAATCAAAACCAAAAATATTTATATTTCAAGAGATTTAATTTATTATGCCCTGTTTTGTAATTCATGAACATCATGCAACCCATCTTCATTGGGATTTACGATTAGAAATAGAGGGTGTTTTAAAATCCTGGGCCTTGCCAAAAGAGCCAATTCTTCCAAAAAATATAAAACGTCTTGCAATTCAAGTAGAAGACCATAATTTAAATTATCTTAATTTTCAAGGAGAAATTCCAGAAGGACATTATGGCGCAGGAATTGTAAAAATTTGGGATTCAGGAGAATTTAAAATTGCAGATAAAACAACAAAAAAAATAATTTTCGACGCTGACGGCAAAAAACTTCAAGGAAGATTTTGTCTATTAAAAGCAGATTATGGAATTAATCCAGAAAAAAACTGGCTGTTTTTTAGAATGATTTGATTATATTCTCTTATCACAATAATCTTTAAATACTTTAATTAATTAATTAATGCTTGAAGAAAGAGATTATCATTTAAAGGAAAAAGATTATATTCCTTTTGTTGGTTGGCGGAAATATCATAAGTGGAGTGGAGATATTTTAATTGATGAAAGTCCATTTAACAAAAATTTTTGGCACATTTTTTCAAGGGAATGCGGATTAGTTGTTTATAACGCCCTTTTATTCTGTTCAGCAACATTTGCTACAAATGTTGTTGTGCATTCAATAGATAAATTAGTAGAAAAATTTTAATCTTCCCCAAAATTATCTTCTTCACTTATCCACCAATCTAACTCAGGAATTTCTGCTTTAATCTCTTTTGCTTTGCAATAACCTCTTGCTAAGAGATAAAAAATTAATCCTAAACTTTTTCCACTTTTATTATTTCCAATTATTATTTTGTCAGCACCTTGTGCAAAATTATTTGTTCCGCAAATCATTAAAACTTTCTTTTTCACATCGAGAGTATCTTTCAGAGCATTTTTATCAAGCCAAGAATCTGCTATAATGCTTAATTCATTTTCAAAAAAATCTTTTAATTTAATATTTGTGAGAATTCCAGCAGGATACTTTTTTGTAAATACTCTTATTCCAGTGAGCTCTCCAAATTTTAATGCAGTTCTCCATCCAACCTGCCTTTTGCAGACTAAAATAATATCTTTAGCGTCGAATTTTGATAAATATTCAATGCCCTCTTTAATTTTTTGGTCAATTAGGTCAGTGTTAAAAATAGCCAAGCCATCTGCTCTTCTTCTGTAAACATATTGTTTCATCGACGGTGTGACAACGCGCGTTCCAAGATAAATTCCAGTTTTTACATAATCATCGAGAGGAATCAGCATATCTTTCTTCTTTTCAGATTTGACTTCTTCTTTTAAATCTTCACTGCTTGTAACATCAATTTTTTCTTTTAATTTTTTTGCCTTTTGCAAAACTTCTTTCTTTTTTTCTTCAAGTTCATTTTTTCTTTCAAGAGAATCTTTCTTCTCTGTTTTAAGTGATTCTTCTTCAGCAACTTTCTCCAATTCTTTACCTTCAACTTCTTTTTCAGGAGTTGTCTTTATCTTTACTTTTTTCTCAATTTTTTCAGATTTTTCTTCTGATTTTTTTCTTGGCATAATGAATTAGAGAAAAATTAGTTTAAAAACACTTCGGTTGATTTTAAATATTTTTATTGCGAGAATTATCTGACTCAAAACATTAAATTATAAAAACTCTAATTTCTATTTAATTTTATGATAAAAATCATTTTACTCTTGCTTTTAATCTTATTTTCAATGTCATTTTTATTAGTTCTCTCGAGTTCAAAAATAGAAATTCCATTAAAATCAGAAATAATAAGAAAGCCGGTTTTTGCAGGTTCATTTTACCCTCAAGAAAAATTAGAATTAAGGACGCAAATAAAATATTTTTTCAAGAATTCAGAAAACTTAAAATTAGGAAATGTTAAAGCAGTAATTGTGCCTCACGCAGGTTATGAATATTCAGGACAGGTTGCGGCAGATTCATTTGCGCAATTAAATAAAAATTATGACAATGTTTTTGTTTTAGGTCCAAGCCACCAATATCCTCTAAAAGATATTTCAGTAATTCAGAACCAATATTCAACTCCATTAGGAAAAATTAAAAAAAGTGAAAAAATAAAATCTCTGTTAAAAGAAGATATTGTTAAGGAAATTTTAGAGGCGCACGAAAAAGAGCATGCAATTGAAGTTGAACTTCCTTTTTTGCAGGAAAAACTAAAAAATTTTAAATTAATTCCAATTATCGTCGGTGAAACAGACTCAGAGGAATTAAAAAATCTTTTGTCAAAAAATTTTGGTGAAAAAGATTTAATTGTTGTAAGTGTTGATTTTTCGCATTATCATAATTATTCAAAAGCATTGCAGTTGGATTCAGAGTCAATTGATTACATTATGAATTTAGATTCTGAAGGAATTTTTCAAGCAGAAATTGATGCACCTTGGGCTGTTTCAAGTTTGTTAAAATTAGCGAAAGAAAAAAATTGGATCCCTTATTTTATATCTTATGCAAATTCAGGAGATATTACAGGAGACAAAACTTCTGTTGTAGGTTATAATGCAATTGTTTTTGTTGAAAAACAAGAACTTACAAAAGAGCAAAAATTTCTCTTGAATTTATCAAGAAAAACCTTGGAAAATTATTATGAAACCGGGGATAAATTGAAAATTAATGAAAAGGAAATCCCGATTTCTTTTAAAAAGAAAAAAGCTTGCTTTGTGACTTTAACAAAAAACAATCAATTAAGAGGTTGTATTGGAGATATGCTTCCAGAAAAAAAACTTTACGAATGTGTCATAGATAATTCAATAAATGCTGCTGTTAATGATCCAAGATTTTCACCTGTTTCAAGAAACGAGTTAGATAATTTAAAAATAGAAATTAGTGTTTTAACTAAACCAAAAAAATTAAAATATAAAAATACCGACGAACTTTTGCAAAAAATCAAGAGATATAAACACGGATTAATTATCAAACAAGGTTTTTATCAAGCAACTTATTTGCCTACTGTCTGGAAATTAATTCCAAATAAAATTTTGTTTTTGGAGAGTTTGTGCAATAAAGGAAATATGCAAAAAGATTGTTGGAAAAGTTCAACAACAGAAATTTATAATTATGAATCAAAAAGTTTTGAAGAAGAATGAAATATATTCTCGAGCATATAAATACTTATAAACCCTAATTTCATGTAATAACTACAATGACAGAATATAATTTACCTCATGAGAAAGGAAGAGACAAATTCAAATGGTATGAAGGCAGAAATATAGAGCAAATGCCGAGATTAATAAATGATAATAAAATTCCTATGAATGTGGCTCAGTTAATGCAAAGAAAACTTGAAGTTAGAAATTCTGATAAGGAGATTAAATCTGCTTGGATAGATAATCCTTTTGATTTAGGAGATGCAGTTGTTTATCACCCTAATGGAAACATGAAAATTGTTCTTGATTCTCGAGATTTAAGAAATATTTCTCCAAATGTTACTTTAAATAATGGTGCTTTAAGAATTACTCCTGAACATTATAATTCTTTGAAAGGTGAAGAATTTAAAGAAGGAGAGTTTGGAAAAATTAATGAATGGCTTCAAAAAAAGATACTAAATCTCATGGCATTTGGAGAGTTTTAGCAAGAGATCAATGTCTTTTAAATGATTATGTTGATTATATTTTTGCAGAATATCAAGTAAGATTTGCTAAAAATACTTCTCTTGAAGATATTAGAGCCATGGGAATTTTCCTTGGTTCTTGCAGTGGAAATAATCCTGAAATGAGGGCATGGTTTGTCAGCGGGCTCGAGGGCGGGTCTGGTGCCTTTGGCAGGTACGATCTTGACGGCTACGGTGGTCGGTTTGTCGGTATAGCGCCAGAGGCGCTGAGTGTGTCGAATCATGGTGCTTCAAATATAAAGTCATATACTCTTACTGATTTGCAAAATTTTGATAATGCTATGAAAGGATTAGAGAAAACAGTTATACCTGAATTGTTAAAACCATTTGCACAATTAAGAAATAAACTTTAATTTTAAAAGCTCTGTTAAAATCTAAAATATTTGCAAAAAGAAAATCAACAAACCAATGCTTGCAGTTGTTATATTTGCAATTAAAGATACTAATAATGCTTTTTTCCAATTTGTTTTAAATAACAAAATTATTAATAAAATTTCTATTAATATAATTCCTAATTCAATAATATAAAAAAACCCAAATAAACTATAAAAAAAATTAGCCAAAGGCCAGGTAAATGAATTAATCAAAAAGCAGTAAAAAACAATTTTCATATTCTTTTCATTTTTGAACGCAATAAAATAAATTATTAATTCAATCAAAAAAGTTATTAAAAATCCTATGAAAAAATTCATTTTTTCTTTTTCTTAATAAAAATAATTGATAAAATTATGATTAATGCAATTAAAGGAACTATTATATAAAAATAAATTAAACTATTTTGTTTAACCTCTACTTTATCTGGTTCTTGCAAAGTTTTTGCTAAATCAATTGTATAACTGCGTGTTACTGATTCTTTTGTACTTATTTTTGAAACCTCACTAGAAAGTTTAATATTTTTTATTACTTCTTTTGCCCCAATTGATTGTAAATAATTTTCTGTTTCTTGAATTGAAAAAGTACCATTATTATATTCATTTATTTCGCTCTGATTAAAGTTATCCTTGGGTATTGCATAAACAGATAGGGTGCAGAGTTTATAATAATTTGAAGAGATCTTGCCATTTTCTTCTACAATTTCAATATGACAAAAAGGCCCAGTATGCCCGTAACTTACAAAAATATAATTTGGGAAATCTCCTGAATTTGTTATAATATTATTTATCCAAATGTTTTTGTATCCTGGTTGAATCGAGTCTGCGTTTATTAATGGAAAAATTAATATAAATCCTGCTATAAAAATTAATAATAGTGTTAATATTTTTTTCATATTAGTTTAATATTTGTAAACTATTTAAATATAGCGAAGAGTTCAAATTTTTTAAGGCTATTAAAATTTTTTTTCAATTTCAATTAACCTCTTAATTTTAACTTCCCTTTCTTTGCCAGTTATTCCGCATTTTATGAAGTCTGCTTCAAAACCAAAAGCCAAATCAGCGAGTATGTTTTCGTTTGTTTCTCCGCTTCTATGCGAAATAATTATTTTTATGTTTTTTTCTTTAGCAAACTCACAAATTTTTTTTAATTTAATTAAAGAGCCATTTTGATTAGGCTTGACAATAATTGCATTAATGCTTTTTTCTTCAATTGCTTTTTCTAATCTCTTTAAATTTGTAGTTGTTAAGTCATCTCCAACAATTAATTTATTTGAAAATCTTTTTAATAGTTTAGAAAAACTTTCAAAATCTTCTTGTTCAAATGCATCTTCAATATATAAAATATTAAAATTTTTTATTAAACTTGAAACATATTCTAATTGCTCTTCTTTTGTTCTGAAAATTTTTGGTTGATTGTATTTGTATTTTCCCCTCTTATAAAAACTTGAAGATGCGACATCAATTCCCAAGTCAATTTTGAATTTAGACAAAATTTCTAAAAGAGTTTTATCGTCTAAAGAACTAACCAACGCATCTTCGTCGTTTTTCTTTGATTTGAATTTCCCGTCGTATTTATTTAAATAAACTTCAACATCTTCTTTTATTTTTTTCATTAAATTAAAATTTTTTTCAACAGAATTTTCATTTGGAATTAATAAAAACTCTTGAAAATCAGGAATTTTTTCGTTAATCCCTTGAGAATGCAATCCTCCTCCAATGCAATTTCCAACTAATCTTGGAAATTTGTTTGCATTTAGATTAATTAATTGCCAAATTTCTTTTTTTTGCTCTTTTGATAGTGCTTTTAAAACAGCTGACTCAAACGCAAATAAAGTATTTGCTCCAACATCTTTCCCAATAATATCTTCAATTCTTCTTAAATCTTCAAATTTTTCAATATATTCTTTTGAAAAATAATCTTTAAAACTTTCTAACTTTTTAATATCATTTTCAATTGTTTTTTTATAAGGCATTGCTTCATTTTTACCTTTTGATTTTCCGTTTGGAGCACTTGCAAAAAATTCTCCGACATTTGTTTTTATTCTAACGAGAATTGTTTTTTCGTTTCGAGAATCTTTTATGATTTCACCACACACTTCTTTTATTTGCATAAAACAAAAACGTTTTGAGAATTAATAAAATTATTGTTCTTCGCTTTCTTCACTTAATTCTTCCATTTCTTCTTCAGGATGAGCAAGTTCCATAATTTCACCTTCTTCTGAAATTTCTTTTTCTTCTTCTTTTTCTCCTTCAGAGCCGCCCTTTGCTTCAGATTCTTCAGATTGTTTAACAACAACTCTTTTTAATGCACCTTCTTTTTTTTCAGGCATAGGTTTTTTTATTGAAATAGGGAGAACATTTGAGTTAAGTTCAATTTCAGCAATTCTAAGAGCATCGTATTTTATTTTTTCTAAATCTTCTTGATTTATTTTAATCAATAAAGGTGCATTCATAGCAATTTGTAAAGCTCTTGCTCCTAAAATTCTCGCTTTTTCATATCTTGTGAATTTTTCTTCTTGCATATTAAATTAAAATTTTTTTATTTTAAATCTTTTTCTATTTTTTGTGCAACCTTTTTTGCAACATTTTCAGACATATCAATTAATTCTTTCAATTCATCAATCTCCAAACTTTCACTTTCTCCTTTTTGAATTGAAGAAATTATTTCATCTGTTCTGCCAATTGTAACTCTTGTTGAACTTAAATCTTCTTCTTCTCTTGTAGGATCAACAATTAATGTGCCTCCAACTTTGTAGTAAGTTATTGATAAAGGAGCGTCTTTTTCTAAAGGAAGTTTTTTTGCTGGAGCAACTTCATAATCAATTTTTCCTGTTTTTTCGTCGTAATGTGGAATCTTCGCAAGCTTCAATGCTGTAACTGCACCAATTCCAGCAGCGTCAAGTAAATTGCCGTCGTCGTTTATAGAATAAATATCAACAAAAACATTCCAAACTTTTTCTCCTTCTTTTATGCAAAGTTTTTCAAATTGAATAAATTTGCTTTCTCTTATGCATCTATCAATAATTCTCCCCAATTCTATTGCAGGGAATTTTGGTGGTCCGTTTTCAAATCTTTCAGAACTCAAAGGCAATAATTCTGCTGTAACCATTAAATTTCCTTTATCCAAAGAATCAGGATATGGTTCTCCAACATCCATCTTAACACCGACTATAACTTCTGTTTTTCCAATTTTAACTTTTACAGAACCTTCAGCTTTTTTTGAAACATTTTTTTCAATAATAATTTCTCTGAATTCGTCAGGTTTTCTCCCGTCAAATCTTTTTCCTTCTGATAAATATTCTTTTATTCTATATGCTGTTGGTCCGAATGTTGTTTGTCCGTTCATTTTAATGTTTTATTTCATCTAATTTAAATTTATCTAATTTAAATTTATTAACAATTATATCTTTTTCAGCATCGTCTATTAAATTTTCTAACCCAATTATAAGGAAATTTCCAAAGTAATTGAGATCATCTTTATTTTCTGTTCTATCTAAAAGCACTGCAGTATTTTTTATATCATAGATGTGTAAATTATAATTTCTATTTTTTATTGAATAAATCCCGATAAAATCGCAATTCCCCTCTCTTCCTGTAATATTTCCATTATATAAATCATCAAATCTTTTATAAGTTTCTTCCAAACTTTTCCCTTCTAAACTTAAAATATAACGTCTATGTGCCATTATTTTTTCTCCTCAATTGAATCTTTTAATGCTTTTTTCTGAATTTCATAAACTTTCGCGCAAGCTTTTTTAGCTATATCTAAAATTTCTTTTAATTGTTCTCCTTTAATTTTTCCGTCAAGTTGAAGATGAGTAATTTTTCCTTGTGAAGTCATTGAAACAGGAATATCTGTTGCACCTTCGCCTTCTTCAAAATCTTCTTCTTCTTTTGTTAAATCAACAACTAATTCTTTATCTAATTTTCCTAAAGAAATGCTTGAAACAATATCTTTCATAGGCACACCTGCGTGAGCCAAAGCCATAGATGCTGCATTAATTCCTGCGCATCTTGTTCCAGCGTCAGCTTGAGTAATATTTATGAAAACATCAACAACCATATTTGGAAATTTGTCGAGCATTAAAACAGGTTCTAAAGCCCATTCTGTAATCTTGCTAATTTCAGTGCTTCTTCGACTTGTTCCAGGTTTTATTCTTTCATTAACTGAAAAACTAAGCATATTGTAAGTGCATCTAAGCGACGCTTTTTGTGGATCTTGTGCGTGTTGCGGGTGCATTTTTCTTGGTCCATAAACAGCAGCAATAGCAATTGTGTCTCCTGATTGATACATCGCGCTTCCGTCAGCATTTGGAATAACTCCAACTTTTGCTTTTATTGGACGCAATTCATCATTTTTTCTTCCGTCTGCTCTTTTAAATGTTTTTGTTGTCATTTTATTTTTTCCTCTCCTTAAACCATTTCTCAACTTCTTCTGTTAAGCCATTTATAAAAGATTTTTCTGCAATAAACATAACAGCTTCTTTTGCGAGCAATTCTTTCTCGACACTGTCACCCTTGATTAAAATAACTCCGTTTTGCCCAACAGTAATATTGCAACCTGTTTGCTCTTTTATTAAACTTATCATGCTTCCTTCTTTTCCAATTATTCTCGGAACTTTGTGGGAATTTACTTCAAATAATATTCCTTCATCAATTCTTCCAAGCCCTTTCATTTTTATTGTAACATCAATACCCCTTTTATTTATAGAAACAATTTTTGCTACAACAATATCCCCAATAGTCATTACTTCTTCAAGAGCATCTTTGTTAACAAATCTTGGAACTTCCATCAAGCTTAAAAAAGCATTCTGTGAAGTGCCTATATCAATAACCCACCCATTAAAAGTAATCATTTCAACTTTTCCAATAACAACATTTCCTCTTCGCGGTTCATAAACTCCTGACAAAGGAATTACTTTAATTAAATTATTTGTTTCTTCTGCCAACCCATATCTTTGAGAATAAATTTTACCGTCGAGCTTTTCTGTTCCTTCTCCAGGAAGATATTCTTCTCCTTCAACAATTACTTCTCCAGGTATTATTGCTTTTCTTTGCATTTCTGTCATTTTATTCTTTGATTTCTGTAGCTACAATGCTTCCATGTGTAACTGAATTTAATTTATCATAAAAGTCAATGATTATTCCAGCAGGAATATTAACCACAACTTCTAAACTTCCGTCGTTGAGCCAATCTTCTTTTTCCTTGTAAGGGCTGATGATTCCGTAAGCTCTTCCAGTATGTATTGCAGGAATTAGTATTTTTATTCTTTTCGTTTCTATTTTTATTGGCAAAATCAAACTAATGTGGGACAAAATTTCTTCAATTTGTTCTTCTATTGGAACATTTTTTATATTAATATGCGCTTGTTCAAGAGCACTTCTTATTCTATCTGGTGAATGTGGGTTTCCTGTCTGTGGATTTGTAGAATTTCTTGCCAAAAAATCAACAACTTGTCTAATCTTTTTTTCTTTTTCTTCGTCTCTGTGTTCTTGATTAACTTCAACATCGCCTTGCTTCACAATTACTTTTGCAATTTCATTAATATCACTTGTTCCAAAAGATTTTTCCAATTCTGATTTTGATGCAACATTTCCTTTTTTTAAATCTGTAAATACTTTGTCTGTTTCAGGAGCAATAAAATTAGATGTTCCTTTTTTGAATTTTAGTGCTTCGTCCATATCAACGATAATTTCAAAAGTGAGTGAGCCTTTTCTTATTCTTGCTGTTGTATTAGCCATTTTACTTTAATTCTTCTATTTTAAAACCCTCTAATCTCTCTATTTTCTTTTCATCTTTTTCAATATAAACAAGTTCAAATCTGTTAATGTCAAACTTTTGTCCTTGGATTTCTTTAAAAATTTCAAGAGCAGTTTTAATTCCTTTTTTTAAATTTAAATCTTTTTTGTATTTTTCTTTTAATTTTTCCCTTATTTTATCGTCGTTTTCACCTATTGCGTGCGCATAATATTCCAAGTAATTTCCTGTAATGTCGCTTGAATATAATTGAATTTTGCTGTTTACTCCTGCAATCATAATTGAAACTCCAAACGGCCTTGCTCCGCCATATTGCGTGAATTGTTGTTTTATGTTTGAAATTTCTTTAATTATTAATTCTGTTTCAATAGGTGAATCGTAAGTTATTCTATTTTGTTGTGCAATTAATTGTGCTCTGTCAATTAAAACTCGTGCATCAGAAACAATTCCTGCAACACTTCCGATTATGTGTGAGTCAATTTCATAAATTTTATTTGCAGAACGAGGAACAATTAATTTGTCTTCGTTTCGTTTGTCAGCGAGGATGAAAACACCGTCTGCGCAAACCATACCGATGCTGGCACTTCCAAGTCTAACTGCTTTTTCTGCATATTCTACTTGCAACAAATGACCTTCTGGTGTGAACATAGTTGCTGTTCTGTCATAACCCATTTGCTGATGTTGTATATCAACTGGTATTTCCATTTTGTTTGTTATTTTAATGTGAGGATTCAATAATCTTTAACTTTTTCTTGTCTCACTCAGAAATTATAAAAATGCGTGGTTTATAAATTTTTTGGATAGAAAATTAAGCAACTTTAGCCATGTAAGGTATTTGTCTTTCTCGTTCGTGTTTTTCCCACTCTTTGTCTGGAATGTATCTTTGGTAAATACCACAAATTGGGCAATGATAATCAGCATTTCTGTTGTTGTTAATAATCCACATTAATTTTGAGCCAGGATGTCCTTTTTCAGCACATTGCCTTTGTTTTTCATGATATTCTTCCAGAAATTTTTTTATACCATTAGGGTCTCTTTTTAATGTTTTTTCGAGACTATTCTTAAATTTAACATACCAACCTGGGGCAGATGTTTTTGGTTCATTCATATTTTATTTAATTAAATTATCTTTTTAAGCATTATTGTGATTTAGAATATACTTATTTATTCAACCAATTCTTTGAGTAAATCTATCTTTTTCTTCAAAGATTAAGTTGACAACAATGTTTCTTTTTTTAGATAATAATTTTATTTTTTTAATACTCTTTGTACACTCTTTATCTATAGACTTTAATATTTGTTTATAAATTTCTAATTTAGGTAATTTTAAATCTTTATCTTCTTTAATTTTCCTTAATTTCTCTTCATATTTCTTAAGGTTGTAGTTGACCTTTCCATTCTTTTCTCCCATTTTAATCTATTACTTTTCTTCCAGAATATTAATATTGTTTTTAAAAGAATCAATTAATTCTTGAGTAAACCATCCCGGATTATGTTTAACTGGTTTTGATTGAAATAGTCTTATATTTGAATCATTATGTTTTTGTCCTTTTTTTCCTAAACATTTAAGCCAACTTTCATGAGTTTCATTAACTAATTTAGCAACTATTTTTGCAGGAACAATATAATACTCCCATTGCTTTTTATTTTCTTTTAAAGTTACAAAAGCATAAAAATAGTCTAAATGTCTATCTTGTTTTCCATCTTTTTCTGATAATCTAAAAACATTGTTGTCATGCCAGGCCGTTTTAACTTGGATTTTTATTGTTTTTCCATCTGGTTTTATAGCAATAATATCGTAAGTTTCAGCACGACCTAAAGTTATTGTAGTAGTATATCCCCTTGAAGAAAGAATTGAGGCAATAAAATATTCTCCTGCGTTTCCTATGTTATTGTTATCTGGTTTTTCAATCATCTCCCTTCCCCCAATCCTTTCAAAGTCCCACTAACTCTTAAAACTTCAATTTTTTCAGGCCAAATCGCAAAGGCCCCCCGAACATTATTCAATGCCTCGCGATTCACAGAAATTATTGCAGAATCTTTTTCAGATTTAATAAATTCCAAACTTGCTTTTGACATGCCTAAAACTCCAACAAAATCTTTTATTGCTTTTGGAACATTCTCTCTGAGATTTTTACCAGATATTAAAAGGTATCTTTTGTTCTCCCGCATACTCGGTTTTAATGGCTTCATATTCTTCTAAAGAAACAACACTTTTTATATTTTTTAGTTCTTGTATTTTTCTATAATTTTTCGCTAAGAAATTTTTAACACTTCCTTTTGGAATATATAAAATTGCACTTTGATAATCTGATTTTGGGGTGTCGTTGTTTATCATTGAAATTAAATTTTGCATATAAAATACAGATTTTTTCAAAGGATCAGAACAAATATGCGCCCCTAAAAAATTTCCTTTATTTAAAAAACCGCTATGGATACCTTCTTGAAAAAAAATAAGGCCTTTAATAGAATCTAAAAATTCTTCAAAAGCATCACTTTCAAACAAACTGTCTGTTACAAGATAATCTATGTGAAAAGGATATTTGTTTTCTTTTATTTTTTTTAAATATACTGATGTGAGATTTTTTTCTCCTGACCCATTTGTGTAATAATACTGAGAATCTGTTTTTATTGTGTTTTGCGCAATATAAATTCCTTCGAAACCTTTTAGTTTAGCGCTTAACCAGCTTGCTCTGGAGCAGGATTTTAACATATGGTTTTTTCCTGAATTTTTTGATAATGCCCTTAGAATGTATTCTATGCAATCTATTGGATTAAGCCCGTTTTTTCTCAATTCTCTTGCTCTTTTTGGGTCGTAAAAAATTTCATATTCTGGATTAGCAATACCTGAACCAAACCACCTTAATTTTTTCTGAAATTCAATAAACTCTTCTTTATATTTTGGATTTTCAGGAGAGTATTTTTCTTTTCCTGGAACAAGGTAAGAATCTTCCTTAGAATGTCCGTTTAATCTTGCTAAAGAGTCTTTTTCTTTTGCCCACCAACTATTTCGTGCAGCCCATTCTAAAATTAGATTGCTTAAATCTTTGTGTTCTTCTCGGACTTTTTTTTCATGTTTCAATTCAATTATAGCAAAATCAATTGTTTTATCTATCAAATTTTTTGCATTTTTATTTATTTTATTTTGATAAAAATTATTTATAATATTATAACTTAAACTATCTATTTTATTATTTAATTCAAAAATTTCTATTTCTTTTCCATAAATATCTGTAAAAGGATTAATAAAATTTTTTGTTTTCTTCTCTAAATTACATCTTGCTTCAATTTTTTCTGATTTGTTAAAGAAAGTTTTAGAATATTCTAAATCGCTTTTTGAAATAGATGTTTTCAAAGGAGCCAATACTAAAAAAATCCCTGCCCCTGCCCCAATAAGATAATTCCAAAATTTCATACTAAAATATTTTCTAACTATTATTTAAACATTTATATTCTTTTTTTCAACATTTAAAAACCTATTTAAACTAAATTTATTTTATTACATTATAAAAAGATGGAAATATGCACAGTTGGGGGATATGAAGAAGTTGGAAAAAATATGACTGCTGTCAAAATTGACGACGAAGTTTTTATTTTTGATGTTGGTTTTTTTCTTCCAGGAGTTATAGAACTCCAGGAAAATCCAGAAGAAAAATATGATTTACGAAATTTGAGGAGAGTGGGAGCAATTCCCGACGATAGAATTTTAGATGAATTGGGTTGGACAAAATTAGTTAAAGCGATTTTTGTAGGACACGCCCACTTGGACCATATTGGTGGTTTGCAATATATCATTCACAGATATCCTGAAGTTCCAATTTATGCAACACCCTTCACCATGGAATTTTTGAAATCATTAATGGAAGATTCTGGAATAAAAATAACCAACCCTTTAAAAGTTATTCATGCAAATTCTTCATTTGTCTTGAAAAATTCAAAGAAAAATATTCGCGCTGAATTTGTTCACGCTACACATTCTACAATCGATTGCGTTTTTGTTGTTTTGCATACACCACAGGGTTCATTTTTTTATTCATTAGATTTGAAGTTTGATAATTATCCTACTCTGGGAAATCCCCCAAATTACCGACGATTAAAGGAGATGGGGGAGCAGGGAATCTTTGCTTTAGTTGTAGATTCTCTTTATTCTGGTGTTGAAAAAAAACACGGTGGAGAGAAAATTGCAGAACATTTGCTTGAAGATGCTTTTTCAAAAGTTGTTAATAAAAAATCAGCTTTCTTTATTACTACTTTTTCATCTCATATTGAAAGATTAAATAATATTGTAAAATTAGGGAATAAGACAGGAAGGCAGATTATTTTTTTAGGGAGAAGCTTGAATAGATATGTTGATTGCGCAACAAAAATAGGCAAATGCCCATTTAGAAATAAAATTAAAATTTTGAAATATCGGAAACAAATTAATTCTTTCTTGAAGAATTTGGAATCTAACCGAGGGAAATATCTTGTTGTTTGCACAGGGCACCAAGCAGAAAAAAATTCTATAATGGATAGAATTGTAAAAGGAGAAACGCCTTTTGTTTTTCAACCTGGAGACAATGTTGTTTTTTCGTCGAGTGTGATTCCCACGGAAGTAAATATTTTGGCGAGAGAAAAAATGGATAAAAAATTAAGGGCAATTGGAGTAAAATTGCAAACAGATGTTCATGTTCACGGGCATGGTGCACGAGAAGATTTGAGAACTTTGCTTGAACTGTTAAAACCAAAACACATCATTCCTGCTCACGGAGATTTAGGTTTGACTAATTTTATGATTGATCTTTCAAAAGAATTTGGATATAGATTTGGAGAAACTTCTCATCTTTCTTCCAATGGTCGGGTCCTTAACCTAAAATGAAGTTTTTTAAATAAATTATTCCTTTAAATATTATGGAAAAAGAAGATGTAGTTTATTCTTCAAACGAAGATATAATTGGGGGATTAAAATCTGCTGTTTCTCGAGGAGAAGATTTGAAACAAGCAATGATGAGTTTTTATAACGCAGGTTACACTAAACAAGAAATTGAAGATGCTGCAAGAAAATATTTAATGGAAAAAACAGAATTAAAAAAAGACACAGGTTCTCTTAAAAAAATAGAAAAAAAAGAAGACACTAAAAATAATGAAGAGAAAGAAAAAGCAAAAAAAGAAATAAAACCGACGATAAGTGAACTCAATTCAACAAAAACAGGTGAATCTATTTCTTCTGGAGCAGAATTAAAAAAAGAACAGAAAAAAAGTTTATTTCAAATGTTTAAACCAAAACAAAATAAAAAAATTTCAGAATATGATTTTACTAAAAAAAGAAAAACAGAGACAATCACTTTAGTCTTGACCTTTTTGTTAATTTTTTTAATTGCGATTTTGGGGGTTGTATTTTTATTTAAGAATGAATTAATTGGATTTTTTAATAAACTTTTAGGTTAAAATGTCTTTAATTTATGAGCCAAAAGAAGATTCTTATTTTTTATCTGAAATTTTAAAAAAAGAGATTCCCAGATTAATTAAAGAGAATAAAAATTTGAAGATTTTAGAAATAGGTGTTGGCTCTGGAATTCAATTAGAGAATTTAAAGGAATTGGGGATAAAAAACAAAAATTTATTTGGTGTGGATATAAATAAAGAAGCAATTAAACATTGCAGAGAACTCGGATTTAATGTTTGGTGTTCAAATTTATTTTTAAATATAGACGATAAATTTGATTTAATATTATTTAACCCCCCTTATTTGCCTGAAGATAAACGAGAAGATAATCAATCTAAGTTAGCAACCACAGGAGGAAGAAACGGCTTTGAATTAATTAACAAATTTTTAAGACAGGCAAAAAAACATTTAAACAAAAATGGGAAAATATTTTTGCTGGCTTCTTCATTAACAAAAGAAATTAATTGGGGAAATTATAAAAAGAAATTAATTGCAAAAAAGAAATTATTTTTTGAAGAACTTTATGTTTGGAAGATTGAATTTTTGAATACAAATCTTTAAATATCCTATTAATTTTGGTTGATTATGGATTTAATTGATAAAATTCTTGCAAATCTTGATAAAACTTTAGACGAACTTCTTGCATTTTTGCGAACAGATGGTGAGTTTAATAATTATGAGTTTGAATTAGATAAAGGATATAGGACAAATAATCCAGAAACTCCTTGGGTATTTAATTATAACACTGGAAAGATAGAGCCTCTATCACAAAAATATAATCTAATTGGTGATTTTTCTAATATAAAACTCCCTTAATTACCTCTTCAAATCTTTCCAACTATTTTTATTTTTTACTAAATCTTTCAACTGCCAATATTTTTCTTCAAAAGTTTCTCTTTGTTTTTGGTAAAAAATTCCTAATGGAATTTTTGTGTCTTCTTTAATTTCATTATAATCCCATTCAAGAGATTTTTTAAATGCTTCTTGAAAATTTGTTTTATCATGTCCTGAATTTTGTAAATTATAAAAATGATCTTTGTAATTTTTGTCTGGATGAAATATTAAACACGGCTGAAGAATTTCAATGAACTTAAATCCTTTGTGTTTTTTCGTTTGCTCTAAAATTTCTTCAATTTGTTTTGATTCTGCAAAAACTCTGGCAACAAAACTCGCATCTGCAGAGAGCATAATTTTTATTGGATTAATTGGATTCAATTTGTTTCCTTCAGGATTTATTTTATCTTTATAATTTGTTTCTGTTGTTGAAGTTGACTGTCCGATAGTTAAAGCAAAAATTTGGTTGTTATGAACTAATAAAGTTATATTTGAGTTATACCTTGCTGCGTGAATTAAATGTTCCATTCCTTCACAATATGAATCTCCATCACCAGAAAAACCAAAAATATCTAAATTAGGATTTCCAATTTTTATTCCAAATGCTGTCGGCAAAACTCTTCCGTGTAAAGCATTTATCCCATTCAAATTAACATAATCAAAAATTTTTCCATGACACCCAATTCCGCTAACTATTGCAAAATCTTCTTTTCTTTTTCCATTTTTTATTTCTTCATTTATAAAATTTTTAAATCCATTTAATATTTGAAAATTAAAACATCCAGGACACCATGTTATTTTTGATTTTGTATTTAAATTTGTCATTAGAACTTTAACCTCTTTCTAAATTCTTTAAATCTCGGAATGATTATTGCTAAACCAATTACAAAAAATCCAAGCATAATCCCCAATTCATTATGTTGATGTTCAAGTATTCTTTGTATAGACATAAATATTAAAATTACTCCAGATAAAATAAAGAAAGGAATTCTCCAGCTTTTATTTTGATCTACAAAAAACCAAATAAAATATAATCCAAATCCTGTCCATGCAACATGCGACGATGCATCGAATAAAATATCTTTTCCGTAAATATGCATTGGAATGTATTTAAAAATTATAAGCCCAATTACATTTAAAATAAAAGTCCAACAAAGCCATTTTATTTGTTTTTTAATGTGTTGATTCATTTTAATTTTACAATTGTTGAGTTTTTCTTTCCATACCTCTGTTGAGTCCATTTTTTAATATCTTCTAATGCTTCTTCTCCAAATTTATTTTCTGGAACAATTTCAATATCAAGTGCCCATTTTTTGTTCTTTTTTTCTTTTGTTTTTAATAATAAAATTAAATCTACATCAGAAGGTCTTTTTTTATTAGAACTAAAACTTCCAATTAAATATGCTGAAGAGATAGAGAGATGCTTTTCAATTTTTTTCATAATTTCATTTGAGTGTTTCCACATTTCTTTTCTGTATTTTGATTTGATTAATCCTTTTGGAATTTTTTTACTAATTGGAATTTCTATTTTCATCTGCACTTCCTCCTAATCTCTTCTTTTAATTCATCAGCTAAAAAAGGTCGTGCATCATATTTTAAAATCTTATTTTTTATTTCAATTCCAGTTTTTTCTTTAATTAAATTTCCTAATTGTCCTGTTGCATTATTTTCAACTAAAATTAAGTTTTTATTTTTTAAAAATTTCTCAACTTCTTTTGGAAATGGCTCAATATATTTTATCTGTAATGCAAATAATTTTGTATCTTTTATAGCATCGAGAATTGCACCTTTTGTAGACCCCCAAAAAACAATTCCATTTTTTGAATTTTTATCTCCATAAACTTCATATTGTTTAAACTTTTTCGCTTCTTTTTCAAGTTCCTTTTTTATTTTTAACCTTCTATTTGTATTTTTAATTATAATCTCAACATTTTCAGTAGAATTTCCAGATTCATCTTTTTCATAACTATTGTATCTTCCAAATTTTGTGGATTTTTCAATTTTTTTTAATAATGGTTTTTTGATTGAAGAATAATAACTTTCAGCCAAATGTTTATCTGTAATTATTATTGCAGGAATTTTATACTTCTGCGAAAAATAAAATCCTTGATTTGTCAATTCTTGTGATTCAACAGCGTCGCCAGGAGCTAAAATAATTTTGTTAAAATCTCCGTGCCCCCCATGCTTTGCAACATTTAAATCTCCTTGCAAATTATAAGTGGGAACTCCTGTTCCTGGCCCTGGTCTTTGCCCCAAAATAATAACCAAAGGAATTTCAGCCATTCCAGCCATACTCAATCCCTCTGTCATTAAATCAAATCCCCCTCCTGAAGTGCCGACCATAACCTTTGCTCCAGTCATTACAGAACCTAATCCTGCGTTAATAACTGCGATTTCATTTTCTAATTCCATAACAAAAATATTTTTTTCTTTTTGTTTTTCTGCAAGTTCATTCAGCAAGGGTGTTGTAGGAGTCATAGGATAAGCGTAATAAATATCTAAACCAGAATCAATTGCCCCGTCACTGATTCCTTGAATTCCATTTTGAAATAAATTTATTTTATTTTTCAAATTTTTTAATTTAATTCTTTCTTTTTCACCTTCATATCCTTTTTTTGCATTTTTTAAATTTTCTTTAAAATTATCTAATTCTTTTAATTCATCTTCAAGAAGTTTAAATTCGATTCCAAAAATTTTAAACAATTGCCCGAGATAATAAATATTTTGTTCATTTCCACTAAAAATTTTTCCATTTTTATTTAAATTTTTTTTATGAATTTTTGTAGTTTCATCATCAAGAGAAACCAAAAAATCAATTTTAGAATCATTGCTGAAAATTGGTTTGTCTGAAAAACTTAAAACATTAAAATTATGCCCCCCACGAATTAAAGATTGATAATCCCTAGAATAAAAAACACAATATCCTTTTTTTATTAAAATTTTTCCTAATAAATTAGTTAATATATTTGCACCCTGTCCTGCCTTGCCTCCAAAGAGAATGTTGTATTTCATCTTATTTAAGTTTTTAGGTAAATTTAAATGATTGAAAAGTTCTTATTTTCATTTCACCTCTAAGAAATTAGTAAAATTAATATTATAAATATTTGGGATTATTTAAATCCTTTAGCAAAATACTCTAATCGTAAGTCATTATTTATCCTTGCTAAATTTGGAAGAGTATATTCTTCTAAACTTTGTTCTCTTGCTTCTTCAAATATTCTTTTTGCTGAAGGAACTATAATTTGATTTAATTTTGAATTTGCAACATTTTCGCAGAAATTATTATACTTTGTCTCTATTTCTTCAAGAGAAATTAATCTTTTTTTATTCTTTTTAATCTGATTTCTTCTGGAAATTTCTTCTACTGCTTCTACACATATAAAGACCTCAATTCCTATTTTATAATCGATTGTTGTTAAAACCCCCCCTATACAGCTGCCCAAAACATCAGATAAACTCCCCCCTGTTAGGTGCCCCCAAGCACTTTTTTTCCAAAATTTGTGATAATTCCAAAACTTTAAATTTTCTAAATTTTCTTTTGTGGTTTCTAAGGAACTTATAACTTCACTAATTTGGGTATATTTATCATTATTTATTCCAATATTTGAAAGTTTATTTGCTGTTATTGCCAAATTTGTTTTAATATCATTCTCAGAAAATTCCTGAAATCCATAAAGATTTATAATTGGGTTTTCTTGTTTTTCTAAAAATTCTTGTTGATTTTTAAATAAGTAAATAAAATTAAAGTTATTATCTTTGATTAATTGGGCAACATTTAGCATGCTTTTTTGTGTTATTGCTTATTTATAAAGATTATTGTGCTTCAGTATATACTTCAGTTCCCGCAATTTTTATATATCTTGGTTTGATTAGTTTTTTATGGTAAAACCTGCTCATCTGAGATTTGTGAAAAATGAACTGACAAAATTTCCTCATCTGAGATTTGTAAAAAATGAACTGACAAAATTTCCTCATCTGATATTTGTAAAAAATGAACTGACAAAATTTGCTCATCTGAGTTTCGTTAGAAACGAAGATGCGAAAATTTTGGAGAATGCAAAATGACAAAATTTGCGCACTTGGCTGATGTGCATCTTGGAGGATGGAAACAACCACAATTGCAAGAATTGAATTTTCAATCTTTTAAGAGAGCATTAGAAATTTGTATCGAGAAAAAAGTCAGATTTATTTTAATATCAGGAGATTTATTTGATTCAGCGTATCCTCCTATCGAAATTTTGAAAGAAGCATTTGCAGAATTTAAAAAATTAAAAGAAGCAAAAATTCCGTGTTTTATCATCGCTGGCTCGCATGATTATTCTGTTTCAGGAAAAACTTTTTTAGATGTTCTAGAGAAAGCAGGTTTTTGCAAGAACATTCATAATTTTGAAGAAAGAGAAAATAAGATTTATCTAAATCCAACAATTTACGAGGGAATTGCAATTTATGGTTATCCTGGAAAAAAGTCTGGTTTAGAAATTCCTGAATTAAAAAATGTAAAATTCAACGACGCACCTGGGTTATTTAAAATATTTATGCTTCATACAACAATTGATAAAGCAAAAGGAAGTTTGCCTATAGAATCGCTTGAAATAAAATCCCTTCCTCAAGCAGATTATTATGCTCTCGGACATTTGCACATTGATTTTCAATATGAAAATTTTGTTTACCCCGGGCCGATTTTTCCGAATAATTTTCAAGAGTTAGAATCTTTGGAATGTGGAAGTTTTTATATTGTGGATACTGAAAAAGAAATTCTCCCTGAAAGAATAGAACTTAAACTGAAAGAAGTTTTTTCCTTGAATTTTATTATAAAAAACGCGCTTGTTGCAACAAACCAAATTATCCAAGAATTAGATAAAAGAGATTTAAGAGATAAAATTATTTTATTGAGAGTTGAAGGAGAGTTAGATAATCAAAAAACTTCAGATATAAAATTTAATGAGATTGAAGATTTTGTAAAATCAAAAGGGGCATATTTTCTTCTTAAAAACACGCACGATCTTAAAGTAAAAGAAGTAAAATTAGATGTTGAGATAAAAAATAAAGAGAATATTGAGCAAGAAACAATTGAATTTTACTCTAAAGAAAATCCTTCAAAATTAAATGATTTGGTTTTAGGTTTAATAAATTCACTTTCAGTTGAAAAACAAGAAGGAGAAACAACAGAAACATTTAATTCAAGATTAATTGAGGAGGCAAAAAAAATTTTGGGATTTTAAAATGATAATAAAAAAAATAATCTTAGACAACATAAGAAGTTATAAACACGAAGAAATAAATTTCTCTGAAGGCTCGACATTGTTATCCGGAGATATTGGTTCAGGAAAAACTTCAATACTTCTTGCAATAGAATTTGCGTTGTTTGGTTTACAGCCAGGGCAAAGGGGCTCTGCTTTATTGAGAAATGGTGAAGAAGAAGGGTGGGTTTTAATGGAATTTGAGGTTGAAGGAAAGAAGATTGTTGTTGAAAGAACACTCAAAAGAGGAAAAACAGTTTCTCAAGGTTCTGCTTTTATAACTATTGACAGAGAAAAGAAAGAACTTTCTGTTACAGAATTAAAGAGCAAAATCTTAGATTTGTTGAACTATCCAAGAGAGTTTTCAAAAAAGCAAAATATTTTATACAAATTTACAGTTTATACCCCGCAAGAAGAGATGAAAGAAATTATTTTGCAGGATCCAGAAACAAGAATAAATACTCTAAGGCATGTCTTTGGGATTGATAAATACAAGAGGATTCTTGAAAACGCATCGATAGTTTTATTAAAAATAAGAGAAGAAAAAAGATTCAAAGAAGCGTTAATCTTAAATTTGGAAGATAATAGGCAGAAATTACAATTAAAAGAAAATGAGTTAGATTCAATGAAATCAGCGTTAGTGAATTTGGCAGGGGATTTATTATTAAAATCAGATATCAGAAAAAAAGCAGAAAAAGAAAAAGATGAAATTTATAAAAATATTGAGCAGAAAAATAAATTTCAGCAAGAAATTGAGAAAACAAAAATAATGTTCTTAAATAAAAAAGAAGCAATTGCAAATAACTTAAGAATGTTAAAGGAATTAGACTCTCAGATAAAAGAATTTCAAAATTTGAGTATAGATGAATCAAAAATAAAATTAATAGAAGATGAAATAAAAAAATTAAAAAAAGAAAGGGAAAGTTCTTATAAAGAAAATATTGAAATTGTTAGCAAGATAAATAGTTTAAACTTTAAAATTGATGATGCACTTTCTTTAAAATCAAAAATGTCAAAAATTGAAATATGCCCAACCTGTCTTCAAAATGTTGATCCTGTTTATAAAGCAAATGTTGTAAATAAGTCTGATTCAGATATTTCTAATTTTAAGAAAGAGATTTTTGAATTTGAACAGAAAAAAAAGACAATCCTTGAAAATAACGCAAGAATCGACGGAGAATTATCTCAAAAAGAAAAAGAATTAATGGATTTTAAAATATTAAAAACAAAACTTCAATCTGTAAATGAAAAGAAATTAAAGATAAGTGAAGTAAAAAAAACAAATGTTTCTTTAGAAAAAGATATTTCTCTTTTAGAAAAACACACCCAAATACTTAATCAATCTTTTATAGAATTATCTAAATTTGACAATCTTTATTCAATAAAACAAGAAGAATTGAAATCTGCAATTAAACAAGAAAGAGCAGCAGAAATAAAAGTTGCTGAATTAAAAAGAGAAATTGAAGTTTTTTCCAAACAAATAAAAGAATTAAAGGATATCCTCGGGGAAACAGAAAAAATAAAATTAAAATTAGATTATGTTTCTGAATTAGAAAATTGGCTTTCTAAAAAATTTATTCCTTTAATATCTTCTGTTGAAAAAAATGTCATGGCTAATCTAAAATCAGAATTTTCAAATTTATTTGCAGAATGGTTTTCTATGCTTGTTTCAGATTCCTTTAATATTCGCCTCGACGAGAACTTCACTCCGATTGTTGAACAGCAAGATTATGAATTAGATTATTCTTATCTTTCTGGAGGAGAAAGAACGGCAATTGCGCTTGCATATCGTCTTGCATTAAACCAAGTGATAAATTCAATCATTGCAAAAATTAAAACCCGTGACTTAGTTATTCTCGACGAACCAACAGATGGCTTTTCAGAACAGCAATTAGATAAAATGGGAGTTGTATTTGATCAATTGAAAGTCCGGCAATTAATCATTGTGAGTCACGAGCAGAAAATTGAAAGTTTTGTAGAAAATGTTATTAAGTTTAAAAAAGAAAAAGGAATAAGTGAAAAAATTTGAAACCAAAACATTTATAAAATCTCTTACATCAAAAAATATATAGATTCTATTGGAATTAAAATGGATGAAGATATTAAAAAAAACATTCTAAAAACAGGGACAACTACACTTGGGATAGTTTGTAAAGATGGAATAGTAGTAGCTGCAGATAAAAGAGGAACTTTTGGTGGTGAAGGTGGGGTTTCTTATATTGCTGGATGGGACCTGGATAAAATAGAAGAAGTAACACCAGAAATAATTGTAACAACTGCAGGAACCGCATCAGATACCAGAAAGAACATAAAAATTGTTAGAGCAGAATTAAAATTAAAAGAATTAAAATCAAAATCAAAACCTACGATAAAACAAGCAGCAAATCTTTTTGCTTCTTTGGCTTATCAAAGTCTTAGGACTCCGTCAATGATCCCAAGTATAGCACATTTTGTTTTAGCAGGTTATGATGATGAAGGCTTTTATTTATACAATATCTTTCCAGACGGTTATTTAGAGGAAGTAAAAGATTATACTTCTTCAGGAAGCGGAATGATACAAGTGAACCCTATTTTAGATTCAGATTATAAAAAAGATTTGTCAATAGACGAAGGTATTAAATTAGTAAAAAAATGTATAAACGCCTCTATGAATAGAGACCCTGCATCAGGTGATGGTATGGATATTTATATTGTTAAATTAGGGGAAATCAAACAAATTTTAAGTCAAAAAGTTGAAAGGGTCTTTAAAGATCAATAATCATATTCATAATTTTAAAATGGACATTTTAAAAAATATAACTGAAAGGTTAAGGTCAGAGCAAATTACAGACGCAACTTTTGAAGGAGCAAATATTGTTCTATACACAAACGATGCGAATTTTTTTAAAACAGGTGAAGGAAAAATAAAAGAAATTGTAAATGAAATTAAAAAAAGAATTGAATTAAGAGCAGACCAAAAAATTTTAATGCATCAAGAGCAAGTTGATAAAAAAATTCGCGAGATTGTTCCAACCGACGCTGATATAACAAATATTTTGTTTGATTTTCACAGAAGTATTGTAATAATTGAATCAAAGAGACCTGGTTTGGTTATAGGAAAACAAGGTTCAATTTTAGAAGATATTAAAAAAGAAACTCTATGGACTCCGCAAGTTCAGCGTTCGCCTGCAATAAAATCACAAATCACAGAAAATGTTAGAAGTGTATTATACGCAAATAATAATTACAGGAGAAAATTTTTGAATGAAGTTGGAAAAAAGATTTATCAAGAATGGAATCCTGAAAAAACAAATGGTTGGGTTAGATTAACCTTTTTAGGAGGGGCAAGGCAGGTTGGAAGAAGTAGCATGATTTTGCAGACTCCGACTTCAAGAGTTTTAATTGATTGCGGTGTTGATGTTGCTTCTCAAGGAATTGATAAATTTCCAGTTTTCACAATTCCAGAATTTGATATAAGTCAATTAGACGCTGTAATAATTAGTCACGCACACTTAGACCATGTCGGGCTTTTGCCTTATCTTTACAAAATGGGTTACAAAGGCCCAGTTTATATGACAACTCCTACAAGAGATATTGCTGCTTTGCTGGCTTTAGATTTTATTGGTGTTGCTTACAAACAAGCAGAGGCACCTATTTTCTCGTCGCAAGATATTAAAGAAATGGTAAATCATTCTATTTGTTTAGATTATAATGAAGTTACAGATATTACACATG
>Ga0233422_10000214_pt1 | contig 30520 bp, 34 predicted proteins | sample Watercolumn_Mata_2_FD_182724 | JGI IMG/M metagenome (GOLD analysis project Ga0233422, IMG submission 182724) | Freshwater microbial communities from Lake Matano, South Sulawesi, Indonesia - Watercolumn_Matano_2014_110_MG | ecosystem: Environmental > Aquatic > Freshwater > Lake | place...
CGATTGGGTATTAATCCATGATTCTGCGCGGCCGTTTATTGATCATAGGTCTATTAGCAAGGTTATCTCGGCGGCAAAAAATAGCGGGGCAGCTATTTTGGCGGTAAGGCCAAAGGCAACAATAAAATCTTCCCATAAGGGGAATATAGTTAGCGAAACTTTAAACAGGGATAGGCTTTGGGAGGCGCAGACTCCCCAGGTTTTCAAGAAAGAGCTGCTTCTTGAGGCGTATAAGCAATACTCTCAAGGCAATGTTACTGACGACGCTTCTTTGGTTGAGAAATTAGGAAAGAAAGTGAGAATTGTTAAGGGCGACTATAGAAATATAAAGATTACTACGGCTGAAGATCTCTTGACCGCAGGATTAATTATTAAAAGGAAGCTTTATGCAATATAAGACCGGGATAGGTTACGATATTCACTGTTTAGTTACGGGCAGAAAGTTGTTTTTGGGAGGCATGGAAATAACTTATAGTAAAGGCCTTCTGGGGCATTCTGACGGAGATGTATTAATCCATGCGCTATGCGATGCCTTATTAGGGGCCCTGGCACTAGGAGATATTGGAGAGCACTTTCCCGATACTGATCCTAAATATAAAGGAATTGCCAGCAGCCAGCTGCTTAAGACAGTTATGGCCCTTGTTGATAAAACCGGCTATAAGATTAATAATCTCGATGTAGTGCTTATTGCTCAGGCCCCGGCGCTTACGCCTTTTAAGAAAGAAATAAAGCAGAGGCTCTGCGCGTTGATGAATATTCAGGAAGATGCCTTGAGTATAAAGGCAAAAACAAATGAAGGTTTAGGGGCCATAGGAAATAATGAGGCAATTGCATGTTTTGCGGCGGCCTCTTTAGTTAAAGGGGGATAATTATGGTTTGCGCTATAAATGTAATCATAGTATTGGCAATGCTTATTGCGATAAAGCTTACGCTTATCTCCATATTCTTCTATTCAGATATAAAAGCTGTGCAGAAGAGAGACCCCGCAGCAAAGAGCTTCTTAGAAATAATCCTGCTTTATCAAGGGCTGCATGCCTTAATTGTTTATCACATTGCGCATGTATTATATAAATTACACCTATTTCTTTTGGCGCGAGCTTTATCGCAACTGGCGCGTTTTTTAACCGGGATCGAGATTCATCCGGGAGCCAGGATCGGCAGGCGCTTCTTTGTTGACCATGGCATGGGCGTAGTCGTAGGAGAAACAGCGATTGTCGGTAATGATGTCTTGCTTTACCAGGGCGCCACATTAGGGGGCACCGGAATTGTCAAAGGAAAACGCCATCCAACCATCGGTAATAATGTGGTTATTGGCGCAGGGGCAAAGGTCTTGGGCAATATTACTATCGGAGACAATTCATATATCGGAGCAAACGCAGTGGTAATTAAAGATGTGCCGCCTAATTCAACGGTAGTGGGCGTGCCGGGCAGGATTACCAAGCAGGATGGCAAGAAGATGGATATAAGCTTAGACCATGTGCATATACTGGACCCGATTATGCAGAGTATTGAAGAAATACAGTCAAGGATTGATAGGTTAGAGAAAAAGTAATCTTAGTAGATTCTGTTTTGTCTTGTTTTGCGCAGGGATGACTTGGGGTCCTCACCGATAGAAGTATCCCCATTCCTGCGGGGTAAATCTTCCTCGGAACGGGGATACCCCTCTTCATCATCACCCCTCGTCCGCATTCTTCAAGACAGATTATCTACTAAGATTATTATTGGTGTTTGATATGGAAAATAAAATCTTTTTATATAATTCCCTTTCCAGAAGAAAAGAAGAGCTTATTCCCTTAAAGCCGAAAGAGATCAAGATGTATGTCTGCGGGCCTACGGTTTATGACCAGGCGCATATCGGCCATGCCCGCAGCGCCTATATATTTGACGTAATCAGAAGATATTTAATTTATAGGGGGTATGAGGTTAAGTTTGTGAGAAATGTAACTGATGTCGATGATAAGATTATCGACAGGGCGCAAAAAGAATTTAAAGGCGAGGATTTAAATACGGCGGTTAGAAATGTCTCTGCTAAATATCTTGATTCCTACCATGAAGATATGAAGAGTTTAGGGATTCTTGAGCCGGATATTGAGCCCAAGGCAACTGAATATGTAGGTCAAAAAAATCCCCTAATGCAGAAATTTATAGAAAAGTTGATTAAGAATGGGTGCGCTTATGTTTCTGATGGCGATGTGTATTTTGATATAAAGAAAGCAAAAGGGTATGGCAAGCTTTCTAATCAGGCGATAGAAAGGATGGAGATAGGGGCAAGGATTGCTCCTGGCGAAAAAAAGAAAGACCCGCTTGATTTTGCTTTATGGAAAGCGGCCAAAGAGGGTGAGCCTTGCTGGGATAGCCCCTGGGGAAGGGGGAGGCCGGGTTGGCATATTGAATGTTCTGTAATGAGCTCGGATATCTTAGGAGATGAATTCGATATCCACGGTGGTGGGATCGATCTTATTTTTCCGCATCATGAAAACGAAATTGCTCAATCTGAAGGAGCAGGCAAGAAATTCGCCCGCTACTGGATCCACCACGGCCTGCTTACCATCAACGGCCAAAAAATGGCTAAATCCCTGGGGAATTTTGTCACGGTAAAAGATTTCCTAGATAGATATAAGAACGCCGATTTATTAAAACTGCTGTTTTTATCTACTCATTATTCCCATCCGGTTGATTATACTGATGAGAAGGTTGAGGAGTCAAAAAAGGTTTATGAACGTTTTTTGATTTTATTCCAGAAATTAGATAAAGAGTTTGGTATTAGAGATGTTGCAAAGTTACCGGATGGTAGCTGGGGGAATATTAATAGATTCAAAGAAGATTTTAAAAAGGCAATGGATGATGATTTTAATACTCCCGTTGCTTTAGCTGTTTTATTTAATATGATAAATGAATGCAATAAAATATTAAATAACAAGAATGATGATCGTAGGTTTATGTTGCAATACGCGATGAAGACGATCACTGAATTAGGAAACATTATTGGAATTACTTTTAATAATATTCCTGAAGAAAAATCAGATTCATGGGTTAATGTTGCTATAAGTATGCGTGAAGGATATAAAAAGCAAAAGAAATATGCCGAAGCAGATGAGATTCGAAAAACCTTAGAAGAAAAAGGCATAATCTTAGAAGATACTAAAGACGGGACTACTTGGCGTAGAAAGTTATAATTAGCGGGTGACTGTCAAGCCGAAGCCCTTGCCCGCGCGCAGTGAAGACGAGCACGGGCGAGGTGGATTGACAGGCAGGACCCGCGTAAAATATTAATATGAAAAGTAAATTCATTACATTTGAAGGCTCTGAAGGCTGCGGCAAGAGCACTCAATCCGAGATGCTTTACCGCTACCTAAAATCCAAAGGTTTAAAGGTAGTTTATCTGCGTGAACCCGGTGGGGTTAAATTAAGCGAAAGGATCCGCCAGCTCCTGCTGGACCCTAAAAGCGAAATATCCCCTGAGGCAGAAACCCTGCTTTATATGGCTGCTCGTGCCCAGGTGATCGAAGAGATTATTAAGCCTGCGCTTTCTTGCGGGAAGATAGTTGTCTGCGACAGATTTTTAGATTCCACCATTGCTTATCAGGGTTTTGGATTAGGCATAGATGTAAAGTTGATCAAGTCTATCGGTAATTTTGCCACGCAAGGCATAAGCCCGGATTTAACTATCTTTCTGGACCTTGCGGTTAAAAGCGGGCTTAAGCATCGGCATAATTGCAAAGATCGTATCGAACAGCGCTCGATTAATTACCATGAAAGAGTTAGGGTCGGTTACCTTACGCTTGCTAAACAAGAGCCGCGCAGGATTAAGATTGTAAAGGTACAGAGAGATAAATTTATAACCCAAGAGAAGGTGAGGGGGATTGTAGATGCGCTTTAGCGAGATCCTGGGGCATGATAAACCGTTAAATATAATCAACTCCTACATAGAAAAATCCTGCTTTTCCGGCGGGTATATCTTTAGCGGGCCGGAAGGAATCGGCAAAAAGAGCGTTGCCAAGATTATCGCCCAGAGGCTAAATTGTACTGCCCAGGACAAAAGGCCCTGCGGCAGCTGCAGTTCGTGTTTAAAGATTGAGAAGTTGCAGCATCCGGACCTGCATATCATCGAAAGCGACGCTGCACAGATTAAGATTGAGGATATCCGTTCTTTACAGAGAGAGTCAAGCTTTAAGCCTTACGAAGGTTTGATGAAGGTTTTTATTATTGATGACGCGCACAGATTTAACCCTGAAGCGGCCAACTCCCTGCTGAAGGTCTTGGAGGAGCCGCCCAAAGACAGCCTGATTATTTTAATCACGCATAAACCGCAGAATATTTTTAAGACTATTCTTTCCCGCTGCAAGGTTATAAGGTTTTCTCCTTTGCCGATATCCGTATTGGAGAATATTTTGATTAAAGATTATTTTGTTGAGCGTTCCTTAGCGCATTTTCTTGCCTTCTATGCCGAGGGTAGATTAGGTTTGGCGCTCAGGTTAAAGGATTCCAGGGTATTTGAGGAAAAGAACAGGATATTTGATTCTTTCCTGCTTTCCGGGAAACCGCTTGACCGTATTTTTACAGTCCAGAGCAGGGAGGAGCTGCGCAGTTGTTTAAATATCCTGGCTTCATGGTTTAGGGATATCTACTTGCTTAAGGCAGGCATTTTGGATAAAGGGGTAATACATTCAGACCGACAGAATGATTTGCTAAAATTAATGCACGAATTCTCTTTTAAACAGTTAGATGGTATTTTAGCCACGCTTTCTGAAAGCGTGCTTTATTTAGAGAGTAATATTAATAACAAATTACTTCTGCATAACTTAGGAGCGCAACTATGGAAGGTATGATTTTAGTGCAGCTTAAGAATTCCGGGCAGATACAGTTTTACCAGGCGGGAAATTTAACTTTAAAAGTCGGGGATTGCGTAATTGTTGAACATGACCGGGGTTTAGATTACGGCTGCGTTATTTTGCCGGGCCAGGCGCATTGCTGCGCTGCCGAAACTAACCCCAAAGAACCTCCCAAGAAGATAGTGCGCCTGGCTAAGGAGAGTGACTTAAGGCAGGTAGAAGATAATTGTTTAAAGGCCAGAGATGCTTATGTCTCCTGCGAAAAAAAGATCGCTGAGCATAAATTAGACATGAAGCTGGTAAAGGCAGAATATTCCTTTGACCGTTCCAAAATCCTGTTTTATTTTACTTCCGACGGACGCGTGGATTTTCGTAATCTGGTTAAAGACTTAGCTAAGATATTTAAGGCGCGCATCGAGCTAAGGCAGATTGGGGTAAGGGATGAGGCCAGGCTTTTTGGCGGTTACGGCTCATGCGGACGCGAACTTTGCTGTAAAAGATTCCTCAAAGATTTTGAACCGGTGACCATAAAGATGGCCAAGGAGGAGGGTCTTTCGCTTAACCCGCCAAAAATATCCGGTTTATGCGGCAGGCTGATGTGTTGTCTTTCTTACGAATATGAAACTTACAAACTGCTTTCAAAGGGGTTGCCCCGGGAAGGGGAACATTTAAATACTGCCCAGGGCAAGGGAAAGGTTATTAATGTCAATGTCTTTAAGCGCGTTGTTACCGTACAGCTTGAAGAAGGCGGGTTTTTAGAGGTAAGCTATAAGGAAAAAGAGCATGGCAAATAAGTTTTACATTACCACTCCTATTTATTATGTGAATGCCTCTCCGCATATCGGGCATTCTTATACTAACATTGCGGCTGATACCCTGGCGCGTTATCACCGTAAGATTTTAGGCAAGAATAATGTCTGGTTCTTAACCGGCACTGACGAACATGGCCAGAAGATACAAAAAGCAGCGGATGAGCTCAAGCTTTTGCCAGGAGAGTTTGTGGACCGGGTAGTACCGCAGTTTAAAGAATTATGGAAGAAGCTGGAGATATCGAACGATGATTTTATCCGCACTACCGAAAACAGGCATATTACCTGCGTGCAAAAGGCGCTGCAGATAGTATATAATAATGGCGATATTTACGAAGATAAATATGAAGGCGCATACTGCACCCCCTGCGAAACATTCTGGCCCAAGTCTCAGGTTACCGGTAATCTTTGCCCGGATTGCAAGCGGGAACTTGAGCAAATCAGCGAGACTAATTTTTTCTTTAAATTATCAAAATACCAGGACTGGTTGATCAAATATATTAAAGACAACCCGTCTTTTATCAAACCGGAAAGCCGTAGAAATGAAGTTTTAAGTTTCCTGGTATTAAATAAACTTGAGCCTTTATGCATCTCCCGGCCTAAAGAAAGATTAAGCTGGGGCATACCTCTGCCGTTTAGCCAGAAACATGTTACTTATGTTTGGTTCGACGCCTTGATTAATTATATCAGCGCGGTGGGTAATTTTGACGCGCAGAATAGTTACCAATCGATATGGTGGGATAAGGATGTCAGAGTAATGCATTTAGTAGGCAAGGATATTTTAAGGCATCATGCAATTTACTGGCCGATTATGCTTAAGGCCTTGGGTATCAGGCAGCCGGATACCATATTTGCGCATGGGTGGTGGTTGATTAACGAAGATAAGATGTCTAAGTCGCGCGGCAATGTAGTTAACCCGCTTGACGTGGTAGATAAATTTGGCATAGATGTGTACCGTTATTTTCTTTTGCGCGATGTTCCTTTTGGTTCAGACGGCAGTTTTTCAGAGGAGGCCATAATTAAGAGGTTTAATGGTGATTTGGCCAATGATTTGGGGAATCTTATATATCGTACGCTGACCATGATTGAAAAATATTATGCGGGCCAGATTCCCGAGATGGATATCTACAAAATCAAATATGATGCCAGCGGAGAAAATATAAAGGGAAAGATAAAAGACCTGCCTCAGGAAGTTTCTGCCTGGTTAAGTTTGAATAACGATTTTAGCTTGGCGCTTGAGAAGATCTGGGAATGTATCGCTGTAACGAATAAATATGTTGAAGAAAGCAAGCCCTGGAACCTGGTAAAGGAAAATAAACAGCAAGAGCTTAAGGCATTCATCCGCCTGTTGGTTGATGCCATCAGGAAGATTAACGAAGAAATTTTTGCGTTTATGCCTAAGACAGCAGCGTCTATCCTCGGGCAGTTAGGCGGCAAAACAATTGAGAAGGGCAATCCATTATTCCCTCGTATTGAAGCCAAGAAGAAATAATTCCATATCAAATGTTAGTTGATACCCATTGTCACCTTGATTTCTCAGAATTTAATTCAGACCGCGATGCGGTTATCCAGCGCGCCAATGATGCGGGGGTTAACTATTTTGTGAATGTAGGCTCAACCCTTGATTCCTCAAATGCCGCTTGTGAATTAGCGCTAAAGTATGCGCAGGTTTATGTTGCGGTGGGAGTGCATCCGCATGATGCAAGCGCCTTTGATCTTGAGGCAGAAAAAAGTTTAAAAGCTCTGGCGGCAAAAAAAAAGGTTGTGGCTATCGGAGAAACCGGCCTGGATTATTACCGTAATTTATCCCCTGAGGCAGATCAACTAAATGCGTTTAATAAGCAAATCAGGTTAGCTAAAGAACTAAACCTGCCGTTAGTAGTGCACAGCCGCCAGGCAGAGGAGCAGGTATTGCATGCCCTAAAGGCTGCTATGCCCATTAAGGCGCTAATACACTGTTTTTCCGGCGGTGATGAATTCTTAAAGAAATGTTTAGATTCAGGTTTTTTTGTTTCTTTTACCTGTAATGTCACTTATAAAAAAGCCCAAGGCTTAAGGGATATGCTTAAACTTACCCCGCTTGAGAGATTAATGCTTGAGACGGATGCGCCATATTTATCTCCCGAAGGGTTTCGCGGCAAGCGCAACGAGCCGATGCAGATAAGATTGCTGGCTGAGGCAGTCAGTTTAATCAAAGGGGTTAGCGTTGATGAGATAGCGCATAAAACAACTAAAAACGCCAGGGAGTTTTTTAAGCTAGGATGAGCTCAAGGATTTCCGTAGTTAAATGCAATGGTTACGAGCCGCTTGCCGTAGAGCAGGCAGTCAGAAGCACGATTAATCTTTTGGGGGGGATAACCTGTTTTATCAAGCCAGGCTCACGCGTATTGGTTAAGCCAAACCTTTTAATGTCTAAAGGGCCGGAATACGCAATTACTACGCATCCGCAGGTAGTGAGCGCAGTAATCCATATTCTAAAGGAGATTAATTGTAAGATAGTTGTTGGCGACGGGCCGAGTGCTTGGGGGCAGCAGGCTGAGAAAGTAGATGAGGTTTATGAGGTTACCGGCATAAAGAAGGTTGCCTGCGATGAAGGGGTTAAGCTGGTGAATTTTGATAAGCGCCGCATGCGCGATAAATTTCCGCTTACTTATTGGCTTGATGAGTGCGATTATCTGGTTAGCCTTCCTAAATTCAAAACTCACGAGCTTACCTTAATTACTGGCGCAATTAAGAATCTTTTTGGTCTGGTTTCAGGAACATATAAAACCGAACTGCATAAGAACTATTTTAAGCCATCTGAATTTGCAAAAGTCCTTGTAGATATATACCAAGAAGCCAGGCCAGCCTTAACCATTATTGACGGAATACTGGCTATGGAAGGCGACGGACCGGGGAGTAGCGGCAAACCGCGGCAGCTTAATCTCTTACTAGGCGGCTCTGATTGCGTAGCTTTAGATACGGTTATGGCTAAGATAATGGGCATAAAAAATCAGGAGGTTTTAACTACTAAGGAGGCTGCGCTGCGTGGTTTAGGGGAAAAAGAGTTGAACCGGATTGAAGTAGCGGGGGAGGATGTCGATAAACTTAATATCCCTCCGTTTATTTTGCCGCAGGCATTAGGAATAGTTAATTTTCCTACCGCGCTTAGTTTTATACTCCAGCGGTTTGTTAAATATTTTCCTTTTTCCTTGCGTTTAAAATGCACGCGTTGCGGGCATTGTGTAAATATCTGCCCGAAAAAATGCATTACCCTTAAAAAGAAAGGTATAATATTTAATTATAAACAATGTATTGCCTGTTTCTGCTGTCAGGAGTCATGCCCGGCAGCGGCAATAGGCGTGAAAAAGAGTATGTTGGCTAAATTAATAGGATTATAATTAATGGGTCCTGCCTGCCAATCCATCTCGCCGTGCTCACTTACGTTGCGCGCGGCAAGGACTTCGGCTTGGCAGTCACCCATTAATTTGTCTAAAATATGAATATTCGCACAATAGACTGGAAAAATAATGAGGTTAGGATTATCGATCAGACTAAATTACCGCAGCGGTTAGTTTATGTTTATATAGATAAACCAAGTGATTTGTGGCAGGCAATTAAAACAATGCAGGTGCGGGGAGCTCCGGCTTTAGGCGCTGCTGCCGCTTTAGGTCTGTATTTAGGCGTAAGGGGCTATCCAGCTAATGATTGGTCAGGATTCAGCCGTAGATTAAACAAGGCCGCAAGGTATATTGCCAACTCGCGTCCGACAGCAAGGAATCTTTTTTGGGGTATAGAAAGAGCCTGCGCAGTTGCCTTAAATAATAAAAGACAGCCTGTCTCTAAAATTAAACTGGCGATTCTGGAGGAGGCAAAAAGGATTATGCAGGAGGATGCCTCCTCTTGCCGCAAGATCGGTTCTTATGGCGCCAAATTACTTAAGCATAACAGCAGGGTTATGACGATATGTAATGCCGGGATACTGGCGACCATTGATTATGGCACTGCCCTGGGGGTGATTTATTCCGCTTGCGCTCAAGGTAAAAAAATAAAGGTGTTTTCTTGCGAAACGCGGCCTCTGCTTCAAGGAAGCCGGCTATCTGCCTGGGAGCTTTACAAAAAAGGCGTAGATGTTACGATGATTGCGGATAATACCGCAGCCTCGCTTATGGCTCAAAAAAAGGTTGATTTGGTAATTGCCGGAGCAGACCGTATTGCCGCAAATGGCGACTCCGCTAATAAGATCGGGACATTTAATCTGGCAGTACTGTGTAAATACCATAAAATACCTTTTTATATCGCAGCGCCCAAGAGTACCTTTGATCTTAAAATAAGCAGCGGAACCGGCATTGAGATTGAAATGCGTAATGCAGCGGAGGTTACCAGGCTCTTGCTTAAAAAGAGCATTGCGCCCGCAGGAGCTACTGCGCTTAATCCTGCTTTTGATGTTACTCCTCATAAGTTAATCAGCGGCATTATTACGGATAAGGGGATTATCCGCGCGCCTTACGCTCATAATATTATAAATATTCTTAAAAGGTGAATAAATGCGCTTAAAGGAAATCGGTGAATTTGGCTTAATTAAGAGATTCCAGGAGCAGATTAAAACTGACCGTTCAGTATTTAAGGGCAGTGGTGATGATTGCGCAGTCTTAAAGCTGGATAATGCGGATTATGAGTTATTTACCTGCGATATGATTATCGAGGGGGTAGATTTTAGAAAAACCGATAATCTAAAAGACGTAGGCAGAAAGGCCTTGGCTGTATCAATCAGCGATATCGCTGCCTGTGGGGGGATACCAAGGCATGCGCTTGTCTCATTAGGTTTGCCAAAGAATATGCTTGTGCGTCAGGTTGATTTGCTGGCCAAAGGGCTCTTTGATCTAGCCAGAGAATATAAAATCAATATCGTCGGCGGGGATATCAGCAGGTCAGACAAATTAATTATTGATGTGAGCATGCTGGGGGAGGTTGAAAAGGATAAGCTTTGCCTGCGCCGGGGCGCAAGGTATGGAGATATTATCATGATAACCGGCAGCCTCGGCGGGTCAATCAAGGGAAAGCATTTAAAATTTAACCCCCGATTGGATGAGGCGCGTTTCCTGGTGAATAATTTTAAGATTCATTCTATGATTGATATTTCCGACGGGCTGATTCAGGATCTGGGGCATATATTAAAGCAAAGCTCATGCGGAGCTGTTTTATATGAGAGCCTTATTCCGCTAAGCAAGGAAGCCAAGGGGGTTGAAGAGGCTCTTTGTTCTGGAGAGGAGTTTGAACTGCTTTTTACTGCCCCCAGGGATCAGGCCAGTAAGATCATCAAGTCTTCAAAATACCATTTCAGGGTTATAGGGGAAGTAATGCCTGAATCTTTTGGTTTAAGGTTAATTGATCATAAAAGCAGGTATTCTAAACTCGCTTCATTATACAGCGCAGAGGCGCGTACCGGTCGCTCCTTTAATGCCGGGTACAGCGCAGAGGCGCGTACCGGTCGCTCCTTTAAGGCCGGGTACAGGCATTTCTAATGAAAATACTATCTTTATCAGCTAATCAGACATTAAGAATAGGAAGAATACTTGCGCGTAAGCTTTGCGGGGGGGATATTATTCTTTTGTCTGGCTTGCTCGGCGCAGGCAAGACGGTATTGGCTAAGGGGATTGCGCAGGGATTAGGCATTAACAGGGATAATGTGGTTAGTCCAACCTTTGTTTTATTGCGCGTATATAAAGGAAAATATCTCTTAAACCACTTTGATTTTTACCGCATAAAGAGCCCTAAAGAAATACTGGGATTAGGATATGAAGAGTATTTTTATTCCGAAGCAGCTACTCTTATTGAATGGCCGGAGCGTTTAAAATTCCTCTTGCCAAGAGAATTTTTAAAGATTAAGCTAATGGTTAAAGATAAACATTGCAGGTCACTTAAGTTTACTGCCAGGGGATTAAGATATAAAAGATTGCTAAAAGATATTTATGAAGATATTAGGCATTGATACCTCTACCAAGTTTTTATGTCTGGGCTTGTATGTAGACGGCAAGTTCTACGAATACAACCTTGAAACAGGCAGGAATCTTTCTTCGCTTTTGGTCCCGACAATAGAGCGGGTTATTGCTGCGGCAGGATTAAAAATAGCAGATATTGATTATTTTGCCTGCGGGCTAGGACCGGGGTCTTTTACCGGGATGCGCATAGGTTTAGCTGTAATAAAGGGGTTAAGCATTGTTAAAAATAAACCTGTAGTCGGGATATCTACGCTGGACATTCTGGCAGGGAATGTTTTGAATAATGACACCCTGATTATACCGGCGATAGATGCCAGAAGAGATCTTATTTACTGCAGCTCTTATAAAAAAGAGCAGGGGGTCCTGAAACGTAAAAGCGAATATTTGCTTTTAGACTTGGATGAATTTGTAAATAAATTTACCAGGAAAAGTGTAATATTAGGTGATGCCGTAGCTTTATATAAGGATAAACTGCTTTCCCGGATAAGAGGCGCAACTGTCCTGGATAAGGACTACTGGTTTCCTAAAGCGCATAAACTCATCGAGCTTGCATTGCTCAAAATAAAGGCCAGGCAATTTAGCTTGGCAGAAGCGGTTAAGCCAATTTATTTATACCCCCAAGAATGCCAGATAAAAACAAAATAGGTTTCCGGCCCACCTGGGCGGAGATCAATCTTAGTAACTTGGAATATAACTTTAAGCAGGTAAGATTGCGCCTTTCTCCGCGGACAAAAGTCTTGGTTACTGTAAAGGCCGATGCTTACGGGCATGGTTTAATTCCTGTATCTAAAAGATTGGTTGCCAGCGGCGTAGATTATCTAGGGGTAGCTTCTATCGACGAAGGAATAAAATTGAGGAAGGCGCAGATAAAAATACCCATACTTGTGCTTGGATTAATTTTAAAACAGGATATCCAATCGCTTTTTACCTTTAAGCTCATTCCTACTATTTGCGATTATGATTCAGCTGTTGCCTTAAGCAAAAAAGCAAGCGCATTAAATAAACCAATACGCTTGCATATTAAAGTAGATACAGGAATGGGCAGGATCGGAGTGGCATGCCAGGAGGCCTTTGAGTTGGTAAGGCAGATTCATAAGCTTAAGCCTATTGTGATTGAAGGTATTTTTACGCATTTCCCATTTGCTGATTCCGGATGCAAATTTACTGCTTCTCAAATCAAGCTGTTTCATGATCTGGTCAATGCATTAAAACAACATGGCATAGCCATTCCTTTGGTGCATGCTGCTAACAGCGCTGGTTTGATTAATCATCAGGATAGCCACTTTACCATGGTCAGGCCAGGATTGGTGATCTATGGTTTAGCCCCTAAACCCGGATTAGGCATAAAGTTAAAACCCGTTCTTAGCCTTAAGAGCAGAGTAATATTTGTTAAACAGGTACCCGCTGGTTATGGCATAAGTTACGGGCATACCTATATCACTAAACGTCCGGCAAATATTGTTACTCTACCTATCGGTTATGGAGATGGTTATCCGCGCAATCTTTCTAATCTTGGCCCGCTTTTAATTAATGGCAGGAGGTTTCGCGTCAGCGGCAGGATTTGCATGGATCAGATAATGGCTGATGTGGGGCAATTGAGGCCAAAGCTCGGAGATGAAGTAGTATTAATAGGAAACCAGGGCAAGGAGAGGATCGCTACTGAAGAGTTGGCAGATTTATCCGGAACTATTCCCTATGAAGTTGTCTGCGGTTTAGGCAGCCGCATCCCGCGTATTTATATCTCTTAAATTATTAAGGTAATCTTGCGATAAGGTAAAGGCTGGTGGTCAAGGCAATCAAATGGCTCATTGATGCTGCCAGGGGAGGCATAAGTAAGCCGGATTTTCCTATCGCCAGACATACGGCATCAAGTATATAATAAAGAAATCCAACGATAATCGAGATTCCTATAGAAGCCATGCCTGTTGCGCGTTTACGCGTCATAAGAGAAAAAGGGATCCCTAAAAGTATAATTATCAGGCTGGTGAAGGGGGCTGTAAAACGTTGATAGAGGTCTACCTTTAGGTTCCGGATTACGCTAGTTGCCCCGCTTTTAGAGACCCTCCAGATATAATCCTGCATCTGGCGGATATCCATTAGCTCGGGTTTCTGTCTAAGGTTGGCAAAGTCCCTTGGCGTTTCCGGTATTGCCATAATCTCCTCTTCGAAATAAGAGGGCTCATCGATTACCTGGCCATTACGGTCAAAATCATAAGTTATGCATTGAGAAAATCTCCATAATCCATTCACATAAGTCCCTTTATCTGCGACGATCTTCTTAGTCAGATTCTGATTTTCGTCATGCTCTAAAATTGTAATTCCTTCCATGGTTTTAGTCTGGATAAAGAATTTGCTGATAAAGAACAGCCTGTTTCTTGAGCCATACATAGATAGGTTTAAGATTACTCCCGGACTTTTGAATTTGCTGGTTTTCGCGTCATCTTCTATCTGGGCTTTAATCTTTTGATTCTCCGCTAATGCCGCAGGGACAAACCTGTCATTTACCCAAAATACCAATAGGCTAATCAATAAGCCAAAGAGCAGGACATTCCTGGATATCTTAAATATGCTCAAGCCGCTTGAGCGCATAGCAATTATTTCGTTATTATGATTAAGTTTGGCAAATGTGTATACTGTGCTTAAGAGGCAGGCAAAAGGGGATACCTGGACGAACATTACTGGTATATAGGAGAGATAGTAGCGCGCCAGAAGCACGAGAGTGGCGCGGTGTTTTAATATTTCGTCCAAGTTGGAAAGTAAATCAATAATAATATAAAGGAAAAGAAAGCTGAAAATGCAGGAAAGGAATATATAAATGACTGATTTTAATATATAACGGTCTAGGATGCGCATAGTTTGTGAGTTAAGTAAACTCCGATGCCGGCGAATATAATATTGGGTATCCAAAGGGCAAGCCCGGCCGGCAGATGCCCTTCAATCGCCAGGGCTTCGGATCCGATAAGCAAGGGGTAGTAGCATATAATAATTAATACGGCTATCCCGATGTTGATAGATTTTTCCCGCCTGCGTGTAATAATTCCCAGCGATGAGCCAAGGAGCATAAAGACAAAGCATGAGAAGGCCAGGGCTAATTTTTCATGGATCTTGGTAATCAGCGGGGCAGGGCTAATCCCTTCTTTCCTCAACTTCCTGGCTTCGGCCTTTAATTCCCGGATGGTCATCTCCTTGTACTTTTTTTCTACAACCTTATCCTGCATTTGGCCCATATCCAGGTTCATGAAATAAGTGCGAAAATTAAGTTTATAAAAGTTAGTGGGGTTTTCGGGGTCCGGCTCATCGCTGGTGCCGTCAATAAGTTTTAACTTGACAATGTTTTTATCCGGGATACTGATGAATTCTCCGGCTTTAGCCACGATCGTACGCGTAGGTTTATCTTCGCCTTGCGGCTCATAGATGCGCACGTTGCTCATGCGGTTCTTCTTCTGGTCAACATGATAGATGAAAAGTATATACCTCGGGAAGGTATCAATAAATACCCCCTCTTCAAATGCGGCAGTGGGGTTTTTTATCCCCATTTCTTTTAGGGTCTTACGGTAGGCAAAATGTGCATATGAGGCAGCCTGGTCATTAAAGAATACCAGCCCTAAGCTTAAGACCAGACTGACTACCAGTAAAGGCATGATCAATTTAAGCAGGCTTACGCCGCTTGAGCGGATAGCGATTATTTCATTGTCGCTGGAGAGTCTGCCTAAGGCAAGTAAGACCGCTACGAGCACTGATATGGGCAGGGTGTAGGTGACTATATAAGGGGTAAGATAAATAAAAATCTGCAGCACACTGAAGAAATCCACGCCCTTATTAATAACCAGGTCTGCAATGCGTTTTAAATTGCCGATTAAAACCATAACAAAGGTAAGCACGCCTAGGGATAATAGCAGGGGGGAAAAGAATTCTTTGAGAATGTAATTACGCAGGATTTTCATAGTATTTTACCGGGTATTCTTCCCGGCTCATTTGTTCATTTAATTTGCCAGTGTCATCACAAAAATTATTCTGGCTCCGGAGTCTTTCAAGGTTCTGGCTGCTTCGCTTGAAGTGGCTCCCGTAGTCAGTACATCGTCGATGAGCAAAAGATTCTTGTCTTTAACTAATCTTGCATCCCTGACCGTAAAGCTTCCCTGCACGTTTTTATAGCGATCCCCTAAAGCCAATTCCGTTTGGGTCTTAGTCGGCCTAATGCGCACTAAAGCATCGGTGAGGATTTCTTTGTCAAACTCCTTGGCAACCTGCTCTCCTAATAACTGGGCCTGATTAAATTCTCTTTCCCTCATCCGGCTGCGATGCAGCGGAACCGGCACGATAAAATCAAAATATTCAATAGGAAGACGGTAATCTTTAATAAATCCATTGATTAATTTACCCAGAGGTTTATCCAAATAATCCTTGCCCGAGTATTTAAATTCATGGATTAGTTTTTTTATTGTCCCGGTGTATGCGCATGGGCTAAAGGCGCGGTCAAAATGAAAATTAGACCTTAAACAGCCGGAACATATATTCTTAGCTGCGCTTAGTTTATCCAGATGCCTGCCGCAAGAAGCGCAGAAGGGAGGCAGATTCCTTTCAATTCTTTCCCAGCACCGGTTACAAATTAAACTCTCTCCTCTTGCCGGTTCAACCTTGTTGTTTTTGCAGGCCAGGCAGCAGTTCGGATAGATTAAGTCCCTTATGCCCTTAAATAAGGCGCGCAACATAGAGATATAATAACAATGAAAATCGGGTTTGTCAAAGTAATTGACAGTAAGGCTTATCGATAGTAAAATAATGCATCATGGAAACGCAAGCCCGGGAGCAACTTAAAGCAAAATTACTGGATTTATTGAATAAAGAAGCCTTAAAAAGAGGTAAGTTTATGCTTTCTTCGGGTAAGCAAAGCAATTATTACCTTGATGGCCGCGTAATTACCTTAACTCCCGAAGGCGCCTATCTGGTTGCAAGCATAATATTGGATATGGTTAAAAATGAGACGCTGGATGCTATCGGCGGGCCAACCCTGGGAGCTGATCCTATTGTAGGCGCCCTGGCAGCTCTAAGCTATATAAACAAGCGCCCGATCAAAACATTTATTGTGCGCAAGCAGGCTAAAGAGCATGGAACGCAAAGGCAGGTTGAAGGCCCGGAGCTTAGTAAAGGGGCGCGGGTGATCCTTGTTGATGATGTAGCAACCAGCGGTAAGGCAATCATGGAAGCTAAGCAGGCATTAGATCAGCTCGGAGTAATGGCAGAGAAGGCGATTGTGATTGTTGATCGTTGCGAAGGCGCTGTTGATAATCTGGCCAGGGTAGGCTTAAAGCTGGAGTCAATCTTTAAGCTTGCGGATTTTGGCCTTTAGGTAAACTTTGTGCAAAAAATAAAGATTGTAGTGGTTGGCGGTGGGCCATCAGGTATGATGGCTGCAATCCGGGCTGCAGGCCTTGGCCAGGATGTAACCCTTCTTGAGAAAAAAGATTCACTCGGCAACAAACTCCTCCTAAGCGGCAAAGGCCGCTGCAACCTCACCAATATAGAAGAGCTTGAATATTTTTTGAAACGTTTCTCTAAGAACGGAGATTTTTTAAGGGATGCCTTTAAGAAATTCTTTACCCGCCAGCTTATGGATTTTTTTGAGCAACGGGGATTAAAGCTGAAGATAGAGCGTCAGATGCGCGTTTTTCCGCAGAGCGACCGCTCTACAAGTATTCTTGATATATTAAAAAAAGAGCTGATAAAATCCGGAGTGCGGATTATTTATAAAGCTAAGGTAGTTGACTTGCTTCTGGAATCAGGTGAGGTTAAAGCGGTGCGTTTAGAGAACGGGGATAGTATTTCTTGCGAAAAGGTAATCTTTGCCTCGGGTGGAGCAAGCTACAGCTTTACCGGCTCTGACGCTTCAGGAATAAATATAGCGCGCAGGCTCGGACATGAAATTGTGCCTTTACGGCCGGGCTTAATCCCATTAGATGTAAAACAATTTTATCCTAAAAAATTAGAAGGCCTGACTTTGCGTAACATCAGGCTTAAATTCTCCGACGGTAAGACGCAGGTCATCTCTGATATAGGGGAGTTGATTTTTACTGTCTCCGGTATATCCGGCCCGCTGGTAATTACCTTAAGCGGTAGAGTGGTAGATTTGCTGGCGGAAAATAAAAACGTCTTTGTGGATATAGATTTAAAGCCGGCTTTATCTATTGAGCAGTTAGACAGCCGCCTGCTTCGGGAGTTTAAGGCAAATGCCAAGAAGAGCATTAAGAACGCGCTTAAAGAATTGCTGCCCTTAAGATTAATTAAAGTCTTCATCGAAGCAGCAGGGATTGACTTGCTTAAAAAATGCAGCCAGATTACGCAGGCTGAAAGGGAAAACATTGTTTTGTTGCTTAAAAGATTTCGTATGGATATCTCCGGGCCCCGGCCTATTGAAGAGGGTATGGTTACCCGGGGCGGGGTGAGTTTAAAGGAGATAGACCCGCGTACCATGGGTTCGCGCCTGATTAAAGGATTGTATTTTTGCGGAGAGATGGTAGACGTAGATGCAGATACCGGAGGTTTTAATCTGCAGGCAGCCTTTTCAACAGGGTATCTGGCAGGAGAGAGCGCAGCAAAGATTTAACGGGTCCTGCCACGGCGGCACCCGTTAATTAAATTTGAGGCATATGCATGAAGCAGATACAAATATATTTAGCGTCCCACTCTAAGGCCCGCAGGAAGTTATTAAAAGATATGGGCCTGAAGTTTAAAGTCCTGCCGAGTAAAATCAGGGAGAAGAGAAGCGCTAATGGGATTTCCTATATCAGGTTGGTAAAATTGAATGCCCAGAAGAAGGCTGAAGAGGCTGCCGCCGGGGTTAAAGAGGGGGTTATTATTGCCGCAGATACTATTTGTGTGCAGGATGGTAAAATATTCGGCAAGCCGAAGAATCTGCAGGATGCCCGTAATATGCTTAAAAAACTGTCAAGCCGCCCGCAGCGTTTATATACCGGTTTGGCAGTGATAAAAAAAGACAAGCATGCAAAGAGGCTTATGCTTGACCATGAAGAAACCAGGGTTTATATGGATAAATTAAATGATGCTGAAATCTCCCGCTATTTCAGGCAGGTCTCTCCTCTGGATAAAGCAGGAAGTTTTGATATCCAGGGCAAAGGCGCATTCTTTATCAAGAGGGTAGAGGGATGTTTTTACAATGTTGTAGGCCTGCCTTTAAGAAAGCTTTACAGGATTTTTAAAAGACTAGGCCTGTTTCTGGTAGTTAGTGCATTTTTCATACTAAGCGGTTGTTCAACCGAATATAATCTGGCTACTAAACAAGAGGAGAAGTATTATTATAGTACGGATAAAGAGGTAAGGATGGGCAAGGCAATTGACCTTCAGGTGCAAAAGGAGTATAAATTTACAAATGATCCTTTATTGCAGAAGCGTGTTGAGGATATAGGTAAAAAGATAGCTGCGGTAAGCGACAGGAAGGAGATCGATTATTATTTTCAGGTTTTAGAGGATGAACAGGTAAATGCTGTCTCTCTTCCCGGTGGTTACGTCTATGTAAACAGCGGATTATTGGAGAAGGTTTCAAATGATGATGAGCTTGCCTGTATACTAGCGCATGAAATAGGGCATATCGTAGCCCGGCATAGTATCAAGAAGCTGCAGGCAATGCAAAGCTATTCTATTTTAAGGTTGCTGGTGGCAGTTGCCCCGGGCACAGGTGATGTGGGCACTGCCGCAGATGTTGCCTTTACCCAGTTTCTTCTCGGTTATAGCCGCGAGGATGAATTGCTTGCCGACCAATTAGGGGCGCGTTATGCCAAGCTTGCCGGTTATGATCCCCACGGCATGGTTACTTTTTTGACCAAATTGCAGGAGATAAACCGCAGGATGCCGCTCAGGGAAAAATCTTACTATAAAACTCACCCCTATGTACCCGACCGGATTAGAGTGGTTAAACAGGAAATAGGCGAACAAATAGACTTTAGTGATTACATCAATATTGAACAAAAGCCTCACGAATAAGATAATTTGGCTTATTTTTCTAACTTTATTAACTTCATCCGGATGCTCCTCTGGAGAAGCTATGGTAAAATCAGGCATGAAAGATAACCTTAATAATCCTTTCGGAGTCTTGGAATTTCTGCACTGGAACCATTCCTGGAATAAATATAAATATTCGGCTGATGAAAACCTGGAAAGCTCCATCTCTTTAATGCAGGAAGCAGTGGTAGGTTGGGTAAGGCTTGATTTTTTATGGAGCGACATAGAGCCGCAAGAGGGCAGGTTTGATTTTGCAAAATATGATCGCATCGTCAAAATGCTCAGAGGCAGAGGAATGCATATTTTAGGTATTTTGCAATATAGCACTGATTGGGCCTCTGCCTGCGGAACATGGAACTGCCCGCCCAGGGAAAACAAAACTTTTATTAAATACGCCACCCAGGTTATCCGGCGTTATAAAAACCAGGTTAAGTACTGGGAGCTTTGGAATGAGCCGGATTCTTCTGTTTACTGGAAGGATCAGGACGGTTTAAGCTCTTATTGTATTTTATTAAAGGAGGTTTATGTTACTGCTAAGAAGATAGACCCTGAATGCAAGATTTTAAATGGCGGGATTGCCCTGGGGGCTTCCAGCGTTAACCGTCTTTATGATAACGGAGCAAAAGATTATTTTGATATATTGAACATCCATTTCTTCCAAAACCCTTTACATCCCGGTACGATTAAAGCAGTGGAAAATTACCCAAAGTTAGTCTATAAGATAATGCAGCGTAATGGCGACGGGGATAAGAAGATATGGATTACCGAGATCGGCTGCCCGGGGGTAAAAAGAGGGTTAAGGGTGGGTAACTGGTGGTTGGGTAGTAATCCTAATGAGAGCAAACAGGCAAAATGGCTTAAGGATGTGTATACGGAGTTATTGAAAAATCCGCATGTTGAGAAGGTATTCTGGGCTTTTTTCAGGGATACCAAAAACCACTGGAACAATGGAGTGGATTATTTTGGCATGGTGCGTTGGGGCTTCTCCCGCAAACCTTCTTTTTTCGCCTATCAGAAGTGTTTCCAAAAATGGTTTTTTGAATATAGAAAGAAAAGTGGTATACTTAAACAAGAGAGGTGATGCCCTTGAAGAAGAAGATTATGATTATTGATGACGAAGAGAGTTTTGCCTCAATGCTTAAGATGCGCATTGAAGGTTCCGGAGATTATGAGGTTACAGTCTGTTCGGAAGCCAAAAATATAATCAAACATATACATGATATCAGGCCGGATGTTATCTTATTGGATCTGCTTATGCCTGGTATCGGCGGCCTGGATATCTGCGATATGTTTAATCACGACCCTATCGGCCTGACTATTCCGGTGATAGTAGTTTCAGGGTTGGATAAGTCCACTGATAAGGTTAAGGCTTTTAAGCTGGGAATCAGCGACTATCTGGTTAAACCTGTTGATGATTTGAAGTTGCTCAAGGCAATAGAAAAAGCTATTAAATTGAAAGAGGAAAAGTTTTAAGGTGGGAGTCCCTCCCTATAACTCTAGTGCGGAGGGAGGGAGTTGAACCCTCAAGGGTTACCCCACACGCTTCTGAGACGTGCGCGTATGCCATTCCGCCACCCCCGCAAAATTTAATGAGCGCTTAACTTACGAATACCCGGTATGAGTAAGTTAATGCGCGAATTAATCCCCGCAATCCTTGCGGGGATCTACATTAATTCAAGTATATCTTAGCCATCTTGTTATGTCAATCAGTTTAGGTTAGAGAAATTGGGGTCGGATCTAGTTTCTTCCGATTTAGGCTAAAGGAAAAATAGATCCGACCCCAATTTATAAAGGGATTGCGGGCAGGTTTATTTACTGTTATAATACCTTTTTACTTAAGGGGCATCTATTCGATAGAAGAGGGAAAACAATGTTTTTAACTTATTTTAAGATTACGGGTTTAGCCATGGCGCAGATATTCTTTCTGGGCGCCTTAGGGTATATTTTTGTAAAGAAAAGCTTACTTTCTCACCCCGGCTTAGATGCCTTAAGCCGTCTGGTTATACAGGTTGTTTTTCCGGCTTTAATCTTCACCCAGTTACTGCAGAATTTTAGTTTTAACCTTTATCCTGATTGGTGGATTTTCCCCCTGTTGAGCTTAGTAATTACCTTTGTTGGCTTGATAGTGGGTTGGCTGTTGCTTAAGATCTTGAATCTAAAGACACATAAGCTGCAGTTTTTGAGTCTGGTTGGCTTTCAGAATTCTGGTTATCTTCCTCTGGCGGTAGTTGCGGCGACATTCTCCGGACAAGAAGCGAGCAATATGTTTATTTTTATCATATTGTTTCTTTTAGGTTTTGACCTGGTAGCCTGGTCATGCGGTATTTATATGCTTACATATGAAAAACAGGCAAGGTTTAGGTTGCGCAGTATTTTTAGCCCCCCGGTGGTTGCCAATTTAGTAACTCTTGCGCTTATATCATTAGGCCTGAATAAATTTGTCCCGCAGGTAATCTTTAAGCCTATTGAAATGATCGGTAACTGTACCCTGCCGTTAGCTATGTTTGTGGTGGGGGGCAACATTGCATTGGTGCAATTAAAGGCGATCGATAAAAAGGATGTTTTCTTCCTTCTTTTGGGAAAGCTGATTATCCTTCCGGCGCTTGGTATTGTCATGGTGCTTAAACTAGGGATACCTTATGCGTTGGGTTTCCTGATTATCATGCAGCTAGCCATGCCTTCAGCAACCTCATTGTCGGTAATTATCCGGCACTATAAAAAGGAAGACGCCTTGATTAGCCAGGGGGTGTTTTTTAGCCATATTGTCAGCCTCTTGACCATACCCTTATTTTTGAGCTGGTATTTATCTATGGCTGTGTTAAAATGAGTAAATCTATCCTTACTAATCGCAAGGCTTACAGAGATTATGAGGTCCTGGAGTCATTAGAGTGCGGTATTGAACTTAAGGGCTCTGAAGTAAAGTCTTTGCGCGCCGGTAAGATTAATTTAAATGACAGTTTTGCCCGCATTGAGAAACTGGAGGCCTTTTTATATAATGCGCATATTAGCCATTATACGGAAGCCAGCTATTTGAATGTTGACACAGATAGGACGCGCAGGCTCCTTCTGCATAAGGGGCAGATTGAAAGGATTGCCGGTAAACTTGCCCAGAAAGGCCTGACTTTAATACCGTTAAAGATGTATTTCAATGACCGGGGTTTTGTAAAGCTTGAACTTGGCCTTTGCAAAGGTAAAAAACTTTATGATAAACGGGAGAGTATTAAGCGCAGGGAAACAGATCTTTACATGCGTCGGGCAGTAAAAAACAGAAGATAACGGGGGTGAAAGGGTTCGACTTAGGATAGCCGGATAAAAGCAGCATGCCGCGGAGGTAAGGTTAGCCGCGTTAACAACTCCTTACACAATTTAAACGCAAACACGCAAGTGTCACGTTTAGGAACATTGACTCCGTCCTTTGGGGCGAGGCCAATGTTCGTACCAGCCTTCGGGCTTAATTAAGTCCGAAGCCTCTAACCGTCCTGCCTACGGGATGGATTAGGGCCTAAGTAGGCTAGTTCCGGCGGTTAACCTTTGAAGCCGGGGCGAAATTAAAAAGGTTGCGCTTTGCAAATCCTGCCTGGTAGAAGTTGCAGAGCTAAGACAAATTACCAGGTTAAGCATGTAGCGGCTTCTATGCGATTACTTAAGGACGGCGGTTCAATTCCGCCCACCTCCACCAAGAATTTACGACAAGTAAATTCTTGGTGGCCCTTGCTCGTCATAAAGACTCGCAAGGATTTCGCTAGACAAAAGATTAAGGTGCTTAATACTACGCGAGCGTTAAACGGCACGACAAGTGCCGTAGCAAGCGGAGTATCTTTGAATTGAAATTTTGCGACAAGTAAACTTTATGCAAATTAATAAGCTTCTTAGGACATTTATTCTTGGCGCGGGTTTGATTCTTTTTATCAGCGGCTGCGCTACTATCCCGCCGCAGAGCGCTATCCCGGCTTATTCTATAAACGGTATAACTTACTATCCCTTGGTAAGTTTATGCGATTTGCGCGGAGTCGATATAAAGTATGACACTCTTATACAAACTGCCTATTTGAGCAAGGATGCTAAGTTCGTGAATCTGCGCGCAGGTGATTCGCTGGTTTTGGTAAATGACAATACGATGCATTTAAATTATCCTGTAGATATCTACCAGGGCACGATGGTTATCCCTAAACAGTTTAAAGAGCAGATATTTGATATACTGTTCCCGCAGGATATCCCGACTTATCGCCGGGTGAGCCGGGAGAAGATAAAAATAAGCAAGGTAGTTATTGATGCCGGGCACGGAGGCAATGACCCCGGGGCGATCGGGAAGAATGGGTTAAGAGAGAAAGATGTCAATCTTGATATAGCTAAAAGGTTAAGCGATCTTTTGAGGGCAGAGGGGGTATATACGGCGTTTACCCGTTCAAGCGATAAGTTTATTCCTCTCTCTACGCGGGTAAGTATTGCTAATAAATCAGGCGCGGATTTATTTATTAGTATCCATTCTAACGCCAACCGTTCGCGTTCCTTAAGCGGTTTTGAAGTTTATTATGTTGCTCCCAGCATAAGCGATTCCAAACGCGCATCGATGACAGCAAAAAGCGCCTCCTTGAATTTAAAAAACGCTGTTTTTGCCAGCAACTCACAGGACCTGCATGCGATTATCTGGGATATGATTTATACAAACAGCCGGGCAGAATCAATAGGGTTGGCGCGTTCTTTATGCAAGGTTATGGATTCTAGCATTGACGCCAATATACGGGGGGTTAAAGGCGCGCGTTTTCAGGTGCTAAAAGGGATAAGGACCCCCGGCATATTAATTGAGGTGGGTTTTGTTTCAAATTTAAACGAAGAAAGATTGTTAAGGAGCAGCGCTTACCGTCAAAAATTAGCCGAAGGAATGCTGGAAGGGATCAGGGGGTATTCGCAGGATATGGCTTTAGTGGAGGCAGCAAGATGAAATCTATTGGTGTATTTGATTCCGGCGTAGGCGGGCTTACGGTGGTTAAAGAATTAATCCGCCAACTGCCCAATGAAAATATCGTTTATTTCGGAGATACCGCCCGCGTTCCTTACGGGATTAAGTCACGCGAAACAGTTATTCGTTTCTCCATCGAGAATATTTTATTTCTATTAAAACAGGATGTTAAGCTTATCTGCGTTGCCTGCAATACCGCTTCCAGCTTTGCCCTACCGGTAATAAAGAATTATTTTCGCGCACCGATCGTCGGCGTGATTACTCCCGGGGTAAGGGAGGCGGTCTATGCCTCGCAGAATAAGCGTATTGGGGTAATCGGAACCAAGGGCACGATTAAAAGCCGTACCTATGAAACAGAGATTAAACAGCTTGACCCTAAGGCCAGGGTGGTTACAGCTTCTTGCCCGTTGTTCGTCCCTTTTGTCGAAGAGGGGTGGCTTTGCGGCGAGGTTGTCTTGAGTGTGGTAAGGGAATATTTAAAACCGCTTAAGGCTGCAGGTGTGGATACGGTAATTTTGGGCTGCACACATTATCCTTTGCTTAAGCCGGTAATTCAGGAGGTTTTAGGTAAAGATGTCATTTTAATTGATTCTGCCAAACAGGTGGCTTGTGAAGTAAAAAAGATTTTAGTTAGCGAAGATCTGCTTAACCGCGGCAAAGCCGGCAGGCACAGCTTTTACGTTAGCGATAATCCGGAGTGGTTTAGCGGCCTGGCGCAGAGGTTTCTGGGCAGGCAGTTAAGGAATGTAAAGAAGGTGAATAATGTATAGCCTAAAGGTAGAAGGAGTTTTTAGCTCCGCGCATAACTTAAGAGGATACAAGGGTAAATGCGAGGATCTTCACGGCCATAACTGGCGCGTTGAGATTTGCGTAAAATCAAGAGAGCTGGATAAAATCGGGATACTTCTGGATTTTAAATACCTGAAAAAGAAATTAAACGCAGTACTTGAGGGAATGGACCATAAATATTTAAATAAACTGGCTTATTTTAAGAAAATAAACCCGACATCCGAGAATATCGCAAAATATATCTATAATAAGCTTAAGCAATACATCCCCGCGCTTAAAAGTGTAACCGTTTGGGAAAGCAGCACAAACGCTGCTACATATGAAGAATAAAAAGGGTAAGTTGTCTGTAGTACTTTTATCCGGGGGGCTGGATTCAGCAACAGTTTTATATCTTGCAAAGGCAAAAGGGTATCGCTGCTGCTGTTTGATCTTTGATTATGGCCAGCTGCATAAGAAGGAGATTTATCAGGCTGTAAAAATAGCTAAAGCAGCAGGGTGCGTTTATAAAATATTAAAAATAACTTTCCCCTGGAAAGGCTCTGCTCTTTTAGACCGGAAAATAAAAATCTCTGAGAAGATCATGCGTAGGGCTCCGGCTACTTATGTGCCGGCGCGCAATATTATTTTCCTGAGCTTTGCCGCATCTTTTGCCGAGACTATAGGGGCAAAGGCAGTTTTTATCGGTGCGCATAGCCAGGATTATTCCGGCTATCCGGACTGCCGGAGGAAGTTTCTGAATATTTTTAATAAAATGGTGCAAGCCGGCACCTACGCCGGCCCTAAGATTCTGGCGCCTTTGTTGCGTAAAAATAAATCGCAGATTATATCTATGGGGCGAAAACTTGGCGTACCTTTTGCATTAACCTGGTCATGTTACCGGGGAGGAAAAACTCCTTGCGCAAAATGCGATAGTTGTTATTACCGCGCTAAGGGTTTTAAAGAGGCGGGATTAGTTGATCCGTTGATGAAGAGATGAAAGCTAAAATTGTAGAAGTCTTTGATAGTATACAGGGGGAAGGTTTGTATCTGGGGGAGAGGCAGATTTTTGTGCGTTTTTTTGATTGCAACTTAAGCTGCAGCTTCTGCGATACCAAGTCTGACAGGTTTATGGAGTATGACCCGCAGGAGCTGTTTAAAGAGATAAAGCTCTATCGCGATAAATACCATTCTATTTCTTTTACCGGAGGCGAACCGTTATTATCTAAAGACTTCTTAAAAGAGATATTAAAGCTTACCGGCAAGCACGGGCACAGGCATTATCTGGAGACAAATGGCACCCTGGCCGCTGAATTAGAGGAGCTTATTGAGCATATTGATATTGTAGCAATGGACTTAAAGTTTCCCAGTTCAAGCGGTATGGGCGAGCTTTGGGATAAACACAAAAACTTCTTAAAGGTTGCCTGTCGCAAAGAGGTATTTTTAAAGGCGATTATCTGCCAGGGGACCAAGGAGGATGATTTATGCCAGGCGCTTAAGCTGATTAAAGAGATAAGCCCGGCAAGTATTCTAATTTTACAGCCGAACAGTAACGAGCATCACGATCTATTACAGGATAAATTATCCAGTTTTAAAAAGATCTGCGTTCAGCAGGGGGTAACTGCCTGCGCCATACCGCAGATACATAAAATAGTAGGAGTAAGATAAATGCGCAGATCCAGTTATGAAGGTTTACAGAAGAATGTCAGAAAATTAAAAACCCCTGAGATCGAGGTCTGGTTGAATCAGTATGCGGATAAGGCTTATACTATCAATTTAGATATCCCTGAGTTTACCTGTATCTGCCCGAAAACAGGCCTGCCGGATTTTGCGGTTATCCGGATTGAATATTCTCCGCATAAATTCTGCGTGGAGTTGAAGTCATTCAAAATGTACACCATATTTTATCGCAATATCGGGATATTTCACGAGCATCTCATTAATAAGATGCTTGAGGACTTTGTAAAAGCAGTTAAGCCGCGCCGGGCAAGAATTGAAGGGGTTTTTAACCCCCGCGGAGGAATTACCACTACCGTCTCCCGCGCATATAAGCAGGGACGGTTCTCAACTTAAAGCTAAAGTGTCCCTTATTAGGGGGACAGTTCTCCCTGCCTGCGGCAGGTTTTGAGAACCGCTCCTAAATAGATATGAGAAAAATAGAAACAATAAAAATAACTCAAGCGGTTACCGATCTAATTAAGCGCGCCAATTTTTTCTTACGCAATGATGTTCTTTCTGCCTTGCGCAAGGCCTATGCAGTTGAAAGAAATACACGTGCAAAGACAATACTTAAGGCAATATTAGATAATGCTGTTTATGCCTCAAAACGCAAGCTGGCTATTTGTCAGGACACGGGCCTGCCGGTTGTTTTTATCCAAGTCGGCCAGAATGTGTTAATCCGCGGAGACTTAAAAGCAGCAATAAATAAAGGCGTAGGAGAGGGGTATAAGAAATATTCCCTGCGGAATTCTATTGCCAGAGATCCTTTAAATAGAAGAAAGCCAGGTTTTTCCCCCTGCATAATACATACGGAGATAGTGCGGGGTGATAAAATTAAGATGACCCTTTTGCCTAAGGGTTTTGGTTGTGAAAATAAAACGCAATTAAAGATGTTTAAACCCACGGCGGATATTGAAGAAATTAAAAAGTTTATTATCCAGGCGGTAAAGGATGCCGGGCCGGATGCATGCCCGCCGTATGTTGTAGGTGTAGGTATAGGAGGGAGCGCAGATTATTGCGGCACTATGGCAAAAAAGGCTTTACTGCGCAGGATTTCTTCCAAGAGCACAAAGCTGGAAAGAGATTTATTGAAGCGTATAAATAAAAGCGGGATCGGGCCAATGGGCTTAGGCGGGAAAAATACAGTTTTGGCAGTGCATGTGCAAATGCATCCCACGCATATTGCAGGCCTGCCGGTGAGCGTAAATATCAGTTGCCATGCCTTAAGAAGCGCCTCAGTTGTCTTATGAAAAGAATAAGTACTCCTTTAGATTTAAATCTAATCAAGTCTTTAAGGGCAGGCCAGGAGCTTCTTTTAAGCGGGATAGTTTATACTGCGCGTGATCAGGCGCACAAAAGATTAGTTGAAGCGATTAAAGCTGACAAAGGTCTGCCCATTGAGCTTAAAAGCGCAGTTATTTATTATTGCGGACCCACGCAAACTCCTAAAGGTAGGCCCATCGGCTCTTGCGGCCCGACAACCAGCTCGCGCATGGATGTATTTACTCCTTTGATGCTTGCTAAGGGGTTAAAAGCGATGATTGGTAAAGGCGGCAGATCAAAAGAGGTAAAGGCAGCAATTAAAAAGCATAAGGGGGTTTATTTTGTCACTTACGCCGGATGCGGAGCGCTTTTAGCCAGGCATGTTCAGAGGGCCAGGGTCGTTGCTTATAGTGATTTAGGCCCGGAGGCAATTTTAAGATTAGAGGTTAAAGATTTTCCGTTGATTGTGGCAATCGACGCTAATGGGGGAGACATATATGGTTAGAATTGATGGGCGCGGCGCGGATAAAATCAGGAAGGTTGTAATAACTAGAAATTATATCAAATATCCTGAAGGGTCATGCCTTATAGAGTTAGGTAACACAAAGGTAATCTGCACTGCTTCAGTTGAGGAGACTGTTCCGCCATTTTTAAGAAACTCAGGCACTGGCTGGGTTACTGCTGAGTATGGCATGCTTCCGCGTTCCTGCGGCAGCCGCATCCCGCGCGGTAAGGACTCAGGCCGCACTTACGAGATCCAGCGCTTGATCGGCAGGTCACTGCGGTCAGTTACCGAGATGAGATATATTGGAGAGCGTACTATCTGGGTTGATTGTGATGTTATCCAGGGTGACGGAGGCACGCGTACTGCATCAATAACCGGAAGTTTTATTGCTTTGGTAGATGCCCTGCAGAGGCTTAAGAAAGAAGGCAAGATTGAACGTATACCGATTCAGGATTATATTGCTGCTACCAGTGTAGGTATCTTAAATGACAATATGATCCTGGATTTGTGCTATGAGGAGGATTCTAAGGCAGAAGTAGATATGAATGTGATTATGACCGGCAGCGGTGATTTTATTGAGGTCCAGGGGACTGCCGAACGTAAACCTTTCTCTAAAGAAAAAATGGATGCAATGATGGATCTGGCAAAGAAGGGTATTGAGGAGCTTTTTGCTGTCCAGAGGAAGCTAGTAGGAGATATTCTGTCTAAATGACGCAACTGGTAGTAGCAACCCGCAATAAAAAAAAGCTGTCTGAAATAAAGGAGATTTTAAAAGGAGTAAATTTAAAACTGTTTTCTCTCGATAGTTATAAAGATGCTCCTAAGGTACTAGAAAATGGAAAGAGTTTCAAGGAGAATGCCATAAAGAAGGCAGTAAAGTTAGCGCGTTTTACCGGTAAGCTTTGTTTGGGTGAAGATTCGGGTTTATGCGTAGATGTTTTGAGCGGGGCGCCGGGTATATATTCGGCGCGTTTCTCCGGCAGGGATAAAAGCGATATAAAAAACAATCTTAAGCTTTTGAAACTGCTTAAAGGCCTGCCTCTTAAGGAAAGAAAAGCGCATTATGTTTGCGCAGTTGCGCTGGCAGATAAGAACGGCTTGTTAGGAGTGGCAGAGGGAAGTTGCTGCGGTTTAATTGCTCTTGAGACAAGGGGCAGCGCGGGCTTTGGGTATGACCCCTTGTTTTATATCCCAAAATATGATAAGACCTTTGGCCAATTAGGGGAAAAGATTAAACATAAAATGAGCCATCGTTTTCATGCTTTAAAGAAGGCACGCAGGATTATCGAGAAATATATTGTTAAGCAGTTAGCGAATTGATATACTTGACATTTATAAATAATGGCACCCCGCGCAGAGCGGAATTGCGCGGGTGCCGTGCTTGTGCACGGGGCGTGGCTCATCCTTAGGAGGATTTCGCCACGCAAGATGCAATACGGGGCGTGGCTCAGCTTGGCTAGAGCGCTTGCTTTGGGAGCAAGAGGTCACAGGTTCAAGTCCTGTCGCCCCGACCAGATTAGACTTGGTAGATTTCCTGATGAACAAGAGAGGGCTTTAGCCCTCTCTTGAACAAAAATTTCTTTTTCATAACTTCTTTTATAATAAGGGATTAAATCAAAGGGCTTTTTGAAATCTAAAAGCACAATTCTATTCAGCAGGCGACGGTTCGT
>Ga0233422_10000216_pt1 | contig 30418 bp, 28 predicted proteins | sample Watercolumn_Mata_2_FD_182724 | JGI IMG/M metagenome (GOLD analysis project Ga0233422, IMG submission 182724) | Freshwater microbial communities from Lake Matano, South Sulawesi, Indonesia - Watercolumn_Matano_2014_110_MG | ecosystem: Environmental > Aquatic > Freshwater > Lake | place...
TCAACGGGCGTATAGCTCAGCTGGTTAGAGCACGGCTCTTATAAAGCCGGGGTCGATGGTCCGAATCCATCTGCGCCCATTGGTTTAGTATTTTTTGTGAGTGACGTAATTATATTTATATAAAGCCGGGGTCGATGGTCCGAATCCATCTGCGCGCAACCGATTACGATCTAATCAAAAACCTTTCGCTTGGCGAAAGGTTTTATTGTTTTTTGTTGTATTAATATTACTGCTTGCACGTGCCTAATTGTTTATCTAGATCTGGACAATTACCATTCCAATTAGTTTTTGGGTTGCAAGGTACACCGAGCGAATCACACCAGCAATTGCCAGAGAGACACCCTTCATTGACATAACACTTGGTGCCTGGCGTTCCTTGCTCTCGACAAGTATTCATATCAACCCCTGGAAATTTTTGACTAAGACAGTCAACCAGTTTTAACGTATAGCTCGAGTAGGCTACGCTGGGTTGGAATTGACCGCTGGGGCATTTTCCCGCACCTCCGCTACAAGTGCCAACTCCAGATGCTTGATCAATTTTACAAGGCGCTTCATAAATACAATCATTGTTATTTTTACAATAACTCCCGAGCTGTCCATCGCTACATGCACCAGTGCCCTCTATCAGAGTTACGCAGTGCATTTGAGGATTCTTGCAATCAGCAGCGGTTTTGCATCCTGCTCCGTTGGAACCATCGGAACAAACGCCATATTCCACACAGCCCTCAGCAACTTTTACACACTTAAGACCGGCCATACAATTAAAATCTGCGGCACAGATAGCATTTAGTGGTAATGTGCCTTCGGTAAGAGACATACAAACACCTTCCTCACCCCAGGCCGGATCAGGAGGCGGTTCTTTAACATATTCATAACCAACAAGCGCAACAGCACCCGTAACGGCTGTGGTGGTTTTGTACTTCCAAGCAAGTCCTAATAATGCCTTCCCCCCGCGCAACGCAAGTTGTGCTCCCGTTTTAACGCCTTGAGCAATATTAGAACCAGCGCTAGCCGCAGCCCCAGGAAAAATTCCTCCTCCAGCCGCCAAAGCAAACATGGTGGAAGCGGTATTTAAAAGAGTTACGCAGTTGGCCGCGTTTTTGCCGATGTCTTTAGCGGTAGCGAGCGGAATACAATGCATCTCTGAATCACCATGACAATTGTCTTTATCGCGAATAGTATAACACTTATCATCTTTCTTTAGCTCTTGGCCAAATTTATCCGCGAGTTGAAATTTTTTTGGCTCAATTTTTTTAACCCGCGGGAGGCCGAGTTTAATAAGTTGCGGGCTGATGGTTTGTAAAATGATATAAGCGCCGAGCAAAAGCACAAAACCAAAAAGCGCGTTTCTGATTCTTGTTTTTGCCGCACCGGTTCCCGGACCGCCACGCGCCAAGATATATTGCAGACCGCCGATCATTAACATAATAATCGCGATCATCCCGACAAACCTGAAGGAATAATTATAAATCTTAACGACATAATCCCCCAAATTATGAATTACCAACGTATCTCCGATTTTAATTTCGGGCGTGTAACTTATTTCCTGTTTTGCATAGCAAAAATCACCAGTTGTCGCGCCCGCCGTATCGGGTAGCCACTCGCCACCCAAGTCTAAACAACTCTTTTGTGTCCAAACAGCATGAGTGTCTTTGGCGCCAATGAGAGTTAAAGCAATACAGAAAAAAAAAGATCGTAATTATTTTTTTATTAATACGCATAATCAACTCTTTTTCTGCGCAAGCAGACTTAAAATAATTTTTTCAAAAATATCCTCGGGGATAGCGCCTTCAATTTTTTCGCCATTGATAAAAAAGGTCGGCGTGCCTTTGGCGCCCACGGCAATACCGTCAGCCACATCTTTCTGTATCTGGACTTTCGTTGCCGAGTCATTGTAACAATCGTCAAAACGTTTGGCGTCAAGACCGAGGTCGTTCGCATACTTGTAAAGCGAATCAACATCCAACTGTCCATAATTTTGAAAAAGCAAGTCATGCATTTTCCAGAATTGTCCCTGCTCTCCGGCGCAAAGCGCGGCAAGAGCGGCCTTTGGCCCACTTGGATATTGATCATTAATTGGGAAAAAACGAAAAACAAACCGGACGCGGTCGCTGTATTTAAGAGCCATCCGGCGGAAAACCGTTGCCTCTTCGGCAGAATGCGGGCAGGCAAAATCCGCGAACTCCACAATCTGAATCGGCAGCCGCTCACTGCCTAAAGCCGGCGCGGACAGAGAATAAAGCTTGGCCAAATCCGCGCCGCTTGTCTTAACATTGGCGGCCGTGAACTGCCCTTTATTGGTTTTCAAAGCCCCGATTGTGCTAGCGCGCATTTGCGAACAAATCGAAATAAAATTATACAAAAAAATCGCGATAAATCCTAAAATCGCAATGCCCAAAAGCCCCAAAAATATCCCAGATGGCTTTTGGTACCACGAACGGGTTTCTTGAAAATTTAATTGTTCGGACATATATTATAGTTTATCATAATATAAAAATAAAAAACACGCTTTTTTTATTTAACAGAAAATGGTAATCTTTAATCAGACTACGGACGACCGACTATAGACTACGGCTTTCATCTTTTCTGTAGTCCGTAGTCTGTGACCTGTAGTCAAAAAATATGAAAAAATTTATCATCATTGATACCCCGGCAATTCTACATCGCACCTGGCACGCAATTCCCCTACTTAAAGACAAACGCGGCCGCATCGTCAACGCGCTCTATGGATTTTTAAGCATTTTGATGAAGACTATCGCTGAACAAAAGCCGGACTATCTCGCCCTCACCTTTGACCGCAAAGAACCAACCTTCCGCCACAAGGAATTTAAAGAATACAAGGCCCAGCGCATTCGCCAGCCGCAGGAATTTTATGATCAATTTCCACTGGTCAAAGAAATCGCGGCTGCTTTTGGCATTCCGATTTTTGAACAACCCGGGTTTGAGGCCGATGATTTAATCGGTACCCTCACCGATCGCGCGGAAAAAGATAAAAATGTGGAAAGCATAGTGGTTACCGGCGATTTGGACACCCTTCAGCTTATAGACAATCAAACAAAAGTTTTATCACTAAAAAAAGGCGTGACCGACACCATGCTTTATGATGAAGCCGCAGTTAAAGAACGATACGGATTAAAACCCGCGGAACTGATTGACTATAGGGCGCTTCGCGGCGACCCCTCAGACAACATCCCGGGCATTCGTGGTATCGGTGAGAAAACCGCGCTAGAACTAATCAAAAAATTCGGTAATATTGAAAAAATATATAAATTTATCAAGTCATTTAAACCTAAAAAAGACAAAGAAAAAATAAGGCCAAAAATCCTAGAACTCCTCAAAACACAAAAAGAGGCGGCCATTCTCTCTAAACATCTTGTTACCATTGTCCGCAATGTGCCGATAAAATTTGATTTAAAAAATTGTGCTCTTGAAAATTTTAATCGCGCAAAAATTGTCAGCCTCTTCGAGGAATTTGGCTTCAAGTCACTAATCAAGAGATTGCCGCCAGAACCAAAGTTAGAATCGCAAGGCTCCCTTTTTTCTCCCAAAGATTCATCTGCAACACCTAGCGTTTCAAAAAATTTAAAAATTATCAATTCAAAAGATGGGCTCGAAGCTATTATTCCCAAGATTCAAAAACGGCTTGCGCTTAGAAGTTGCCGGGAGGGGCTTGGCATCGCCATCTCCGACTCGGAAAATTATTTTATTCCATGGCAAGTATGCCTGGAGACGCCCGATTTCATATCTCTACTGGAATCGCGTAATGTTGCCAAACTCGGGCACGATCTAAAAAAAGACCTGCGCACCTGTAAAGAGCGCGGCATAAATCTTGTGGGCTTAAAATTTGATTTGATGATCGCCGCCTACCTTTTAAATGCCGGCGAGCGGACAAATGATTTCGAAACCATTATCTTTAATGAACTGAGCGAGACGGCGCATAAGGCGGTAGCGAATGGTTCTGCCGAGGCTGCATCGCTTGGAGCTTCATATATATATAAGCTCGCACCACAATTTGAGACGAGACTTAAGGAGATAAATGGCGAAAAAGTATTTACAGAAATTGAACTGCCGCTTTTGCCGGTTCTCTCGCGGATGGAGGAAGCGGGAATTCTTTTAGATATTCCATTTCTTAAAAATCTTTCTGCGCAATTTTCACAACGCATCGCGGCAATTCAAAAGCAAGCATTTGAACTGGCGGGCGAGTCTTTTAATTTAAATTCCCCCCAGCAAATAAAGCAAATACTTTTTGAAAAATTGGGCATCAGCCCTGCTGGCATCCGCAAAACAAAAACCGGGGTTTCCACCGCCGCCTCTGAACTTGAAAAACTTCGTGGCAAACATCCGCTTGTCGATTTAATTTTTGAACACCGCGAGCTCGCCAAATTAAAATCGACTTATATTGATGCCCTGCCCGCGCTCGCCGACGAAAACGCGCGCGTACACACTAGTTTCAATCAAACTATTACCGCAACCGGACGGCTTTCATCTTCGAACCCCAATCTGCAAAATATTCCGATTAGAACAAACTTGGGCAAAGAAATCCGCAGGGCCTTTATCGCACCTCGCGGCTGGAAAATTTTATCCGCCGACTACTCGCAAGTAGAATTGCGAATCGTTGCCTCACTAGCCAACGATAAAAATATGCTCGCGGCATTTGCTAAAAATGAGGATATTCATCTTCATACGGCCGCAGAAATTTGGGGCGTACCGCATGACAAAGTAACAAAAGAAATGCGCCGCGCCGCCAAGGCTGTAAACTTCGGCATTGTTTACGGCATCGGGCCACAAGGACTCGCGGAAAGCGCGGGCATCTCCTTTAATGAAGCGAAAGAATTCATCAAAAAATATTTTCAGGTTTATAGCGGCATCAAAAATTACATTGATGAAACTAAAGCCGTAGCCCGTTCGCTTGGGTTTGTAGAAACGCTCTTTGGCCGACGCCGTTATTTGCCGGAAATCGTTTCTGAAATCCCCCAACTTCGCGCCGCCGCCGAGCGTATGGCTACCAATATGCCGGTACAGGGCACATCCGCGGACATTATAAAACTCGCGATGATCAAAATAGACGCTATACTCCAAAAAATTCCAGAAAAAATGCGCCTGCTTTTACAGGTTCATGACGAGTTAGTGTTTGAAGTCCGCGAAAATTTTTTGCATGACGGCGCACGCCTTGTGCGCGATCTAATGGAAATGATTTATAAGCTTAAAGTCCCACTAAAAGTGGATATTGAGACAGGAGACAGCTGGGGCGAGATTAAAAAGATATAGCCCCACAAGAATATTTCGACATCTGTCCGAATTTTCTCTGCTTCTGATTTAATTTTATTCTGATTTCACAAAAATTGTTTTTTAAAGATAGTTATTATAAAATAATCATAGTTCTTTAAATTTAACCGTTCCGAAAGGAGTTCGCAATGCGCAAGATAATTAATCGGGCGATTATTGATTTGGATTGGGATGCCGCCAAGGCGGCGGGACTATCCGCTCACTATATCAGACATTTTCTGCCGCGCTACATCACTGAAGCGACCGTTCTTCGCTGTTCCGAACTCGAATACGCGATTCTTGAAATCGCGCGGATCGCTCTTACCACGCTAACACGCATTGGCCTTAAGCCACGCACAGGAGAAATAGGGAGCCTCGATCCCCAAGAGATCCAAAGAGTCTATGACCGCGAAGCCGCATCCTATGACTTAAAACATCATATGACTACCCATGGGCAAGATACGACTTATCGCCGTTTTGCGGGTTGCTGTGTGGCTACTTTAGGTCGCAATAAAAATTATGTACGGATACTAGATCTTTGCACCGGAACCGGGCTTACTGTCCAAGAATTGGCCACGGTGCTTGCAGAATGGACAATCAGCAGCGAGATCGTTGGTTTGGATTTCAATGAATCGATGCTAGCTATCGCCCGACAAAGAAAAATAACAACTTCCAATATCTCTGCAACATTTATAAAGGGCGATGCGACCACCCTCGTTGACGAGGGCAAGCCATTTTCTGGCATGAGTGTTTTCCCGCCAAAATCTTTCGATGCCGTGACACAGGTCTTCGGCATCGGTGGCATTTCTAATCCGCTCGCTGTTTTCGATGGCGTGCTCAAAATCCTTAAAGACGATGGTGTTTTTTTCCTTATAGATATGCACCAACCAATTGCCACAGAACCAGGCGAATATCAGCTCTTTGCCAAATGGCTTCGCTCACCTGCTTTTGAAATCGCAACCTATAACCGCTCAACTATTCCTCTCGCATTAAACCGCCTGTGGGGATGGCGGGATCCAACAGCCGACTTCTATTTGCTGCCGCTTACGACTTATCAAGATCAGTCTGGCTGTATGTTCGGCTTTGAAATTCTCAGTATGGAAACTGAGTCGCGGCAATGGTGGCTCGGCGTCCCCCTAATGCCAACGGCAAAAATCATTGTTAAAAAAAGACTGGTAGAAGAAAAAGAATTTCAAAAAAGAAATACGCTCCTTTCGCTGATCAATAAAAAACTATTAGTACAAAATAAATCTAAAGTAGAATAAACCCGGGATAACCGGGTTTTTTAAAACTATAAAATTTGATAAAATAGACTTATGAATCTATTTGCTCTCGCGGGCTTGCTGATGGGCGTCGCTTGCCTCAGTCTCAGTATCGCAACATTAATTAAGGGACACAAACCATTTCACTACATGTGGTCTCTCTTTTGTCTAGCTGCCGCCACTTGGGGTTTTGGCGGATATATGATTGCCACGGCAACCACCGCCGAGTCTGCTATTTTTTGGTGGAGGATGGCCTACATCGGCGTCATTATGATGCCAACTTTCCTAATCTCGTTTATCCATAGCTTTTTACAAATAAAAAAATATGTTTTTCTTACCCTACTCTACCTGGTTACCACCACATTCTTAATTATGAACCTTTGGGGCGCACACTTTATCAATTCAGTAAAGATGGTCTTTGGAGAGTTCTATTACATTACCTCACCCTCGGAGGAATATAATACACTGGTTTTTGTCTGGCTAGCGCAAATAGTCTACAGCACAGTAATCTTGAGCATCCACTATCGCCTCTCATCGGGTTTTCTAAAAGAGCAGATAAAATATATTTTCTTTGGCATATATGTCGGATTTTTTGGCGGCGCTTTCGCCTTTCTGCCGGTTTATAATATCAACCTCTATCCCGTACCAAGTGTTATCAGCGCCTTTGCCCCAATCATTATTTTTTATGCCATTCTCCGCTACCGCCTAATGGATATCAAACTAATTCTAAAACGCGGCACGGTTCTCGCCCTGCTCTTTGCCCTCGTCTTTTTAATCTTAAGCGACGGCTTTTCTTTTTTTGAAAAAATCTTGCCAAGAAACATTTCCGGTCCGATATTGGTCTTTTCCATAATTTTGATCTTTGTGCCGCTTAAAAATCTCCTAGAAAAAATAATGGACAGATTTTTCTTCAAAAATCGCATTTCACCCGAAGAAATGATCGCCGGCCTAAACCAAGTACTTCTGATTAATAAAAATGAAGAAGAATTATTGAAGCATGTTTTGTTTTATCTCTACGAAATGTTCAAAGTCAAAAAAGCAGCTGTTGCAAATTTAACTGATAAGGGAACCTTAAATTTCTTGTCCTCCGTAGGTATCAAAAAAAATGAATTACCAAAATTAAAAAATCCCAGCGCAATAATAAAATATTTTTCTCATTTACTACAACCCGCAAAACATGATAAGTACAAAGAGATAGTTGAACGTGAAGAGTTGGCTTTCGACATCGACAATGACCATCCAGAAATTCCGCTCGAACAAAAAATTACGTGGGTAGATATCTTAAATGAACTAAATTATCTCGACTTTTCGGTATGTTTCCCGATATTTTTGCATAATGAAATTAGCGCCCTCTTTTTCTTGGACCGCAAATTATCAGAGAGGCCTTATTCGTTTGACGACCTAGATTTCTTACACGAAGCGATGCATCAAATACCGGTAGCGATCCATAAACTATCTTTGCAAAAAGAAGCAACTAATTGAGTATTTTATCGGCTTTCATTCGCCTTGCCGTTCGGGAGTGGCGGATATTATAGCCGCAAATATATGACTCGTCCAATCTATTCCATCTATGTTGCCCATCGAATTCGCCTTGATGAAACCGAACGTTTGGCCAAAGAGTACATCTTGGCAGTCAAAAAACGCAATCTGCTCCATTTTGAAGTTGTTGCTGGCCAACATCTTTTTATTTATTCTTTCGGCGTGATGGTCTTTATTGGTATTGATCAACGATTTTATAAAAAAATTATCGAGAAATTTGCATCCAGTTTTATTGAGCCAACCAAACGCGAAATAAGCGAAGATTATGCCATTGGTGAAGCGACCGAAAAAGACACTGTGGAGCAAACGCAAGTGCGACTTAAAGAATACACGCACGATCGCATTTCCATTGTCGCCGAAGTTTTGGCGCAATCAACAGCGATTGAATATTTTGATTTAAAAACCGACGAAATTGTCGCGAGTTTTGAAAAAATCAATTCCGAACTTGAAAAACGCGGCGAACTTCATATTAAAACCAAAGAAATCGTCAAAATCATCGGCGCGGCTCACGCAATTCTGCAGTCGCTCATTACCCGGCTTTCGCTTTTGGATCAGCCGGATATCGTTTGGGATAACGCCGAACTGGAGAATCTGTATAAAAATATGCGGAGTTTTTATGAGCTGGACAGCCGCTTCAAAAACATCGGTTTCAAGATTGATTACATTAAAAGCACTTCGGAAACCATTCTTTCGCTTCTTCAGCACCGCCGCAGCGTCAGCCTAGAGCTGATCGTCATCTTTTTAATTGCCATTGAAATAATCATCTTCCTCGGCGAATGGCTGGTGAAAAAATTCTCCGGACTGCTCGGATAATCGTCCCCGAAAATCGCAGAGCCCGAGCCGTCTCGGGCTTTTTATGATTACAAAAAAGCGATCTTATGATAAGCTATGGGCATAAACTCATAGTTTCCGCTTTCAGCAATCAGACTTCCGACTTCGGCAATTGACTGAAGTCTGAAGACCGAATGCCGATAGCTACGCCGTGCTGCTATTCTTATACGGCGAAGACACTTATCGCCTGCGGAAAAAATTGAAAGAAATTATTGATAAATTTATCCGCGATTGGGATAAATCCGGTTTAAATTTGTCAAAATTTGACGGGGCGAAAATTGATTTTGACGCGCTTTCGCAAGCACTCGGCGCCGCGCCGTTTATGGCTAAAAAAAGAATGGTTGTAATAGAAAATCTTCTTTCGTCTTCCAAAAAAAAATTGCCTGAAGGATTGGACGATGCGCTTCTTAAAAATTCCGAAGACACAATTATTGTGCTCTCTGAAGAAGTGTCCGCCAAAGATTTGTTAAGAAGTCCGTTCTTTAAACGATTAGAAAAAAATAAATATAATTACGTCTTTGAACCACTCCGGGTGCTGGAGCTTGAACGTTGGATCAAAAAAGAAGCGCTTGCCCGCGGAATCGGATTTACCCCGCCGATGCTCGCGAGTTTTACAAAAACAATCGGAAACGACCTGTGGCGCGCCGCCTCGGAGTTAGATAAAATCGCCTCTTATATTAGAGGCGGCAAATCCTCGCGCCGCCTCACGGCGCAAAATTTCGAAAAGCTCGTTTCCGCCAAAACCGAACAAAATATTTTCGGGCTGATTGACGCAATCGGAAATCGTGACGAAAAAACCGCCTACAAAAAACTCGCCGGAGAAATCGCCGCCGGAAGCAATGAACTTTATATTCTTACTATGCTCATCCGCCAATTTGAATTTTTACTCAAAACAAAAGAACTCTCGGAAAACAAAAAAATCGGCAAAGACGAAATCGCGCGCGAGCTTGACGCGCATCCGTTTAAAGTCCAAAAAGCGCTCGTGCAGATTAAAAAATTTTCCGCGCCGAATCTGCGCCGGCTTCTTGCCGAGCTTATCAAAATCGACCAAAAAATTAAAACCGGGTATGCCAAACCGGATTTGCTTCTGGATTTATTTTTATCAAAAATATGACTAACGTAAAAATAATCATTAAAACGCCCGACGCCGGCGCGCGGCTTGATAAATTTTTAATCGGCAAAATTCCCGGCTCGCGTTCAGAAATACAAAAACAGATAAAGGGCGGACGGATAACAGTTAACGGCAAAAAAACCGCCCCTCACTATTTTTTAAAAACCGCGGATGTTGTTGAAATTATAAAACTTGCTCCGCCCTCACCCATTAAGAATGCCGCCGACAACCGCATCTCCCCGTCGCAGAAAAAACAAGACGAGGCATTTGAAGAAATCAGAATTCTTTGCGAATCTCCCGACTATCTCGTTGTTTTCAAACCGGCTGGACTCCTTATTCATCGTGAAAATGGAAACGAAGAACCGAACCTTGCTGACTTTTTATCTAAAAAATTTCCAGAACTCAAAAAAGTCGGTGAAGAAAATCGACCGGGAATCGTGCATCGACTGGATAAAGAGGTTTCCGGCCTAGTGCTTATTCCCCGCTCTCCAGTCGCTTACGAATGTTTTAAGCGGCAATTTGCCGAACATAAAATTAAAAAAGAATATCTGGCGCTTGTGTACGGCGAAGTAAAAAATGAGACGGGCGAAATCGCTTTCCGCGTCGGACGCGCCAAATCCGGCAAAATGGCCGCGCTCCCGCAAGGTGCGGAAAGCGGCAAAGAAGCGCTTACAAAATTTGATGTCCTCCAAAAATTCGGCGGATATACGCTCTTAAAATTAGACATTTTGACCGGCCGCACCCACCAAATCCGCGTTCATCTTAAAGCTCTGGGATACCCGATTGTCGGCGACAATCTATACGGAAAACCCGCGGGAAAATTCCGCCGCATCAAACTTGACCGCATTTTTCTTCACGCCGAAAAACTCGGGTTTTATGATCCGAATGGAAAATGGCAAGAATTCCGCGAAGAATTGCCAGAAGAATTACAAAAAATATTACAAGAGCTCAAGTAGCTCATCGCCCATAATTGTGGTAAAATATAAATAGAAGCGCGAAAACGCCACCTTAATTTTGCATTTTGATTTTTAAATTATGAATTAGGTATTATGCCTCGCTACCGCCATGAAGGATGGGCGCACAAATTAGAATTGGACGTGCATCCGCAAACGCGCAAAGCCGTGTTCGTGATTTTTAGCGTTGCCGTCGGGATTCTTGGAATTTTGAGCTCCATGGGAGCGGCCGGGCAATTCGGCAAGATGATAGACAATGCTCTGGCCGTTGTTTTTGGCTGGGACAGAATTGTCTTTCCCGTCGCCCTGATTCTTTTTTCCTTGAGCCTGCACAGCGCCACCTTCAAAATGCGCCTGCCAAATTTTCTCGGCTTGATTTTATTTTTTTTGGGACTGAACGGCCTGATTCATCTTTTTTCTTTCCCGCTTGAAAAATCGTTTGACGCCGTCGGCTTGGGCCAGGGAGGCGGCTATGCCGGATTCGCCTTAAGCCATCCGCTTTTAAAGTGGCTCGGCTTTTGGGGCGCAGCGGTTATCTTGTCGGCGATATTTATAAGTTCTGTTATTTTAGCTTTAAATGCTAATCTCTCGCATCTCGCCTTAATTTTTAAAATTGTGATTTTTGGGATCGTTAAATTTTTTGTAATGATCGCTAAAGCGCTTGGCTTTGCGCGCCGCGGCGCCCAACTCTCGCTTTTCGGAAAACGCGAATCAAAAGAAGCGGTGCCTCGGATAGATGAAGAGATAGCCGAACCGCCAGATTTCAAAACGCGCGATATCCCGAGCGGCGCGGAAGCCGATCTTGCGGCCGCGGGCGGCGCGGCTTTGAGCGCCAAAACGATCCAGCGCGAACATAAACATCATTTTAAGGTTGATTTATCCTTGGATCTTTTGGAAAACCGCGACCAAAAACCACAGGCCGGCGATATCCGCGCCAACCAGATGGCGATTCAAAAAACTTTGGAAAATTTTGGCATTCCGGTTGAAATGGGCGAAATTTCAGTCGGGCCGACAGTAACGCAATACACGCTTAAACCGGCGGAAGGAGTAAAGCTCGCGCGCATCACCGCGCTGCATAACGATTTGGCGCTCGCCCTTGCCGCGCATCCAATCCGCATTGAAGCGCCGATTCCCGGCCGGGCGCTCGTCGGCATTGAAGTTCCCAACCAGCAAATTGCCGTGGTCGGCCTTCGCGAAGTTTTAAGCTCGGAAGATTTTAAAAACCGCCGCGGAAATATGATGATCGCCCTCGGTAAAGACGTCTCCGGAAAACCCTGGCTCGCAAATATCGACAAAATGCCGCATCTACTAGTTGCCGGCGCCACTGGTTCCGGCAAAACCGTTTGCCTCAATTCCATCATTGTAAGCTTGCTTTATCAAAACGGCCCGGATAATTTAAAATTTATTATGATCGATCCGAAGCGCGTTGAGTTACCGGCATACAATGGTATTCCCCACCTTGTGACGCCGGTCATCACCGAAGTGCCGAAGACGGTGAACGCGCTCAAATGGGCGATCGGCGAAATGGATCGCCGGTTTGACGTGCTTTCAAAATTCGGAAAGCGCGATATCGGCTCGCTTAATCGCGAAACCGATTTCCATATGCCGTATCTCGTGATCGTTGTTGACGAATTGGCGGAGTTGATGGTCGCGGCCGCCTCGGAAGTGGAGGCCTCGATCATTCGCCTCGCGCAGATGGCGCGCGCCGTCGGCATCCATCTTGTGGTGGCGACGCAGCGGCCGTCAGTTGATGTTATCACCGGGCTCATCAAAGCAAACATTACCTCGCGAATCGCCTTTTCCGTCGCTTCATCAATTGATTCGCGAACAATTATTGACACGCCGGGCGCGGAAAAACTTTTGGGGCGCGGCGACTTGCTTTACATCACCTCCGACCTTTCCAAACCAAAACGCCTCCAGGGGGCTTATGTGAGTGATGGCGATGCCAAGCGCGTTGTTGAAGCAGTAAAAGCAGCTGGTATTGAACCGGAATATGACGAAAGCGTTACCGAACGGCAAAATGTCAATTTTATCAGCGGCGGCACGAATTTTAACGAGGATGGTGATGAACTTTTGGGAGATGCCAAAGAGGTAATTCTTCAGGCCGGCAAGGCGTCGGCATCCTTGCTTCAACGGCGGCTTAAAATCGGATACGCGCGCGCGGCAAGAATTTTGGATCTTTTAGAAAAGCAGGGATTTATCGGCCCGGGCGAAGGCGCCAAACCGCGGGACGTACTGACGGCAAATGCAGCTCCGCCACTGGAAATAGAGAAAACGCAAGAGGAAAATACGGCTGAAGAAGAGTTTTAGAAATAAAGATTTGATTTATAAAAAATCATTGGGTAAAATATACGATACGGCTATGGTTACATTGCTAAACAATGTAATAATTTAACAATGTAATAATGTTAAATGGTCAGCTTTCAAACAAAGGAAATTTATAGCGCGGAAATGATCGGATCAAGCTTGCAAAAACTCCGCGGAGAACGCGGCTTTACCATAGAAGCCATTTCTTCGGGCACAAAAATTCAAAAAAAATATCTTGAGGCGCTTGAAAAAAATAATTTTGAAACGCTTGGGCACGCCACTTATATAAACAATTTCATAAAAGCATACGCAAAATTTTTGGGCGCCGACCCCGCGCCGTATCTGAATCTTTTCAGAGAAAATCTCGGAGGCGTCGAATGCGACGACATTGCAATTCAACCGCGATGGTTAAAAGAAAAAAAAGTTTGGTCAACGCGTCGAAGCCTGCGCAATATTCTTTTAAGCATTGTGGCATTGGCGCTTTTGGGGTATATAAGTTTAGCGATACTAAATCTCTGCTCCGCGCCGACAATCGCCGTAGCTTTTCCGCCAAACGATTATAATTCTCCAGACGCAAAAATAGAATTTCGTGGCAAGGTGCCGGCCGACGCCAATCTAAAAATCAATGGCCAAAATACAGCCGTTGATGAAAATGGAAATTTTGTGCAACCGCTGGAATTGGGCGAGGGACTAAACGTCGTGAAACTTAGCGCCGAAAGAAAGCACAGCAAAGAAAAAACGCTTTATTGGCGGATATTTTACGGAAATAAAGCGCTAAGCCAAAGATAATGATTGACACTTAACAATTTACAATTGACAGCCAACTGTTAAGTGTTAATTGTCAAAAAGGAGGATTGCTTTTGTTTTGAGATTATTGTAATCTTGGAACGGAAGCAATCTTTTTATTTTAATGAAGCATGAATTATGAAGTATGAATTATGATTTTCAGAATTTCCATAATTCATAATTCTCGATTCGTAATTCACTTAGTTATATGTCAAAAAAATCCGACAACGAACAAATAAACTTAAAATTGAAAGCCGCGCAAGAAGCAATTGACCAAATTAAAGAACGTTTTGGCGAAGGTTCAATTATGAAATTCGGCGAAGCGAGGCGGATGGTGGTTGAGGCAGTTTCAACCGGCTGTCTCTCGCTTGATCTCGCGCTCGGCGTCGGCGGCGTGCCGCGCGGACGGATTATTGAAATCTTCGGCCCCGAGGCCTCGGGAAAAACTACCTTGGCACAGCATATTGTCGCCGAAGTGCAAAAAGCCGGCGGCATTGCCGCTTTTGTTGACGCCGAACACGCCCTTGACCCGGATTACGCGCGAAAAATCAGCGTCAAGGTTGACGAACTTTTAATTTCCCAACCGGATACCGGCGAACAAGCGCTTGAAATCGTTGAGACGCTCGTCCGCTCCAACGCGGTTGATGTAATTGTCGTGGACTCGGTCGCCGCGCTTACACCCAAAGCCGAAATTGAGGGCGAAATGGGCGAAGCGCATATGGGCCTCCAGGCGCGGCTTATGTCCCAAGCGCTCCGCAAACTTACGGCCATCATCTCAAAAACAAAAACCATACTCGTTTTTATCAATCAGACGAGGCAAAAAATCGGCGTCTTTTTTGGCAACCCTGAAACAACCACCGGCGGCACCGCGCTAAAATTTTATTGCTCTGTCAGAATTGAAGTCCGCCGCGCCGCGCAGATCAAGCAGGGCGAAAAAATTATCGGCAACCGCGTCAAAGTAAAAATCGTTAAGAACAAGGTTGCCGCGCCCTTCCGCACCTGCGAATTTGACATTATGTACAATGAAGGTATTTCAATCTCCGGAGATCTTTTGGACACGGCTGTTTTGGAAAAAGTGATCGCTAAATCCGGCAATTCTTATATGTATAACGAAATGAAGCTCGGCGTCGGCCATGAAACCGCAAAACAATTCCTGCGCGAGAACCCCAAACTTCAACTCACAATCCGCAAAGAAATTCTTGAAGCCGCGGCCTCAAAAGAGCGGGCAGAGCTTGCCGCGCTCAACAACCCCCCACCGGAAGACGAAGAAGCTCCTCCGCCGGAAGAATGAACTTGACACCACCTCGCAAATACGAAATGGGGTTGAGTTCATTGACAGCTTGTAATTTTAGAAGCGCAATTTATCCTTGCTAAATTCTTTGTACTATTGTAATATAATATAATCAAAACTATTTTATATCGTCATTCTGAGCATAGCGAAGAATTTAATGTATATATTAAAGATCCTTCACTTTGTTCAGGAGGACAATGAATTTTATGGACGAACATTTACAAACATTACCGAAAAAATCATCAGATTTGTCAGTGACAGTTAAATTAACTCCGATACGAATTTTGCTCGCGGGATTTTTGGCAGGCATTTTATTGGTCGCGTTGCCAGTCGGCTTTCTCGCTTATTATCGCGGCGCGGCAAAAGCCAGCAATGGCCAGCAGGCGGTGAATAATCCGCCGACGGGAGGTCAAAACGCGCCAACGCCCGAACAGCCGCCGGCGCAGGTTGATTTTAAGATTACTTCGAGCGATCATATCCGCGGCGCTAAAAATGCCAAAGTGACATTGGTAGAATTTTCGGACTTTGAGTGCTCGTTTTGCGGCCGACATACGCCAACTTTGGATAAAATTTTAAAAGATTACGCTGGCAAGGTGCGTTTGGTTTTTAAACATTTCCCGCTATCGTTCCATCAATACGCGACAAAAGCCGCCAATGCGACGGAATGCGCTTCGGAGCAGGGAAAATTTTGGGAGATGCATGATAAAATTTTTACGGGACAAGACAAGCTCTCGAATACGATATTCTCAACTTGGGCTAAAGAGCTCGGGCTGAATGTCGGCAAGTTTGACAGCTGTCTTTCGAGCACTAAATATCAGGAACGCATTTCGGCAGATATGCAGCTTGCGTCTCAATCGGGAGTTGATGGCACTCCGGCGACTTTTGTTAATGGCAAATTGGTTTCCGGCGCCCAACCGTATGAGAGCTTTAAGGCCCTTATTGATGCGGCGCTGAAGCAATAGAATTTAGAATTTTGAATTTGGAATTTAGAATAAATCAAAAAAATCTCTCTAAAGAGATTTTTTTTGATTGCTTAATTCGTACTTCTTAATTCTTGTGATAATGAAACTTCTTGTGTATTTCTTTCAGTCCCTTGTTAGTGATGTGCGTATAAATTTGCGTCGTCGTGATTGACGAATGTCCGAGCATCTCTTGCACCGCGCGGATATCGGCGCCGTTTAAGAGCAAATCTGTCGCGAAAGAATGGCGCAAAGTGTGCGGCGTGATATTCTTTGGAATTCCGGCGGCGATCGCGTATTTAATGACCAGCCGTTCGATTGAACGCGGCGTAAGCGCCTCGAAGTCTTTATACCCGGAGGCGCGGTCGTGGCGCACAAAAAGCGCGTCGGAGGCGTCATCTCTTTTGGCCAGATATTTTTCAAGCCAAAAACGCGCCTGATTGGAAAGAAAAACTACTCGCAGTTTGCCGCCTTTGCCGCGGATGCCGAATTCGTCGCGTTTGAGGTTCACGTCTTTCCGTTTTAAGTTTGCGAGTTCTGAAACGCGGAGTCCAGTGGAAAAGAATAATTCTAAAATCGCTTTGTCGCGGAAGGAGATAATATCCGGATTTTCGTCATCCGCGTCAATGCCGGGGGCGGCGAGCAATCTTTCCAGGTCCGACCCTTCCAAAAATTGCACCTGCCGCATCGGAAGTTTGGCAAGCTCGATTTTTTCCGCCGTGAGGGTTTTTATGTCGCGCTTGGCAAGATATTTTAAAAATGAGCGCAGGGCGATGAGATGATAATTTTGCGTTGATTTGTTCAGTTCATTGCCGAATTTGTCAGTGAAGCGATTCAGCCATAGACGGTAGCGGCGAACGGTATCGCTGGAAATTTGATCAGGCCGCGGATTATGAACAAAATCCAAAAATCGACGGAGATAAAAATCATAATTCCGCACCGTTTGCTTGGAACGGTTGCGCTCTATTTCCAAATAATCCAGAAAATCGGCGAGATAATTTTTTAATTGCATATAGATTAAGGGTAAAGCGCAAAGCGAAAAGTGTAAAATAAAGATTTAGAAATGTTGGATTTTTAGTTTTTCGTTTTATGCTTTTAGTTCATTTTGCGACACTTATATTATATACTAAGCAATGTCCATTGACAAAGGGTCAAAATATGGTAAAAGTAACAACACCCAAAAGGAGGTGCAGGGTGGCACGATTGGCAGATATTTTGATGTTGTGGGGGGTTCCGGCTCATCGTGAGCCGAGAGAGCTCGCTTGTCATTCGCTAATAGGAGGCACGGATGAGCGGCGATGCAGATTTCTGGGAGGCGATGTCGAATTATGTTTGTGTCGACGTCCCCCCCGAATATGGTATGCCGGGTGTAAGTTTTTGGGTCTGTCCGGACATGCTTTTCCCCGGCGAGAAGTGGGATTTGATCGGTTGGGACGATGATGGTTGGTGCGACATCGCCATTATTGACGCTTCGGTTATCGAGGTAATTATCCCCGAAGTTAAGAAGTTTCTCCAGCTTCTTGGTTTCTAGCGCCGTAAAGATAGCTCTCTTTGGTAAAGACGGCTCCCGCGTTTTTTTAAATTCAATACAAAAACTTTATTTCATAACACGCGTATTGCTCCGTGCTCTTGACGCCCATCTTTTGCCTTGTTATGCTTTTGGGGTTAAAATTAAGGCAGCTAAATAGTTCTTTGACACCCCACATAGCAATCCGAACGGAGGAGATGAAGATGGCTAAGGAAAAAAAATCAGCAAAACATGATTTTTACTGGACGGGCAATAACTACGAGAACCTTAATAAACTTAAGAAGCTCTATCCTACAGCTTCGTGGGACGAACTCCTTAAAGTTTTTTCCGGCAGAAATAGACAAGCAATCAGCCACATAGCTTATGCACACGGCATCAAGCGCGCCGCCCAAGATGGCTGGAACAACCTCTTGGACGATACGATAAAAAACAGCTTTGAAGCCAGTCAAAATCCTAAACTAACGACCAATAACCGTGGGGTTCTCAAGCTAAAGCTCATCAATGAAATAAATAGAATCGCCGCTAAGAACAATTTGCGACCGAAAAAGTGGAATACTATTTTGAAGCACGCGCATGAGCTCGGACTTTCGTGGGGCGCTTCGGAAGAAGCGCCGCAAAATGGCGATCCGCCGGCAAAAAATCTTTGGGACACAGATGTTATTCTTGCATATTTGATTGATAAACGGAATGCCAAAGCGCTGGAGAGGCATTTCGGCGAACCAATCTCCGAGATTGAAAAAAAACTGCCACAAAAAATTGGCAGTCACGAATTGGTTTCTTACCGCGCCGCCGGTGGCCAGCATGTTTATTTCTACCGAGAAAAAACGCAAACGCGGGGCGAAATCCAGCTACGCATCCATACGACGATTCTTCCCACTGATGAAAACGGCCAGGTTGACGACGGAAGCCTGCTCGTCAAATTTCCAAATGATCTAGACTGGCGGCAAATTCGCATTATCTCGCTGGCCGAGGCCTACATCGGCTCTCCTCTCCACGAGGAAAAGAGATTTGCCGATTATCTCGCCTTGGCGAAACAAACCTATCATTACTTTATCATCGGCGGCGGTCTGTTTTCGCTTCCTCCGAAGGGAAAAGTTGACGACAAGTATGAATATCTTCTTAATCTGCAGGACGCGGTAAAGGCCAGACTTCTGCCGATCGCTCACAAAATTCTGTGGGCGCAACAGGGATGCACCGAACGGCAAATTGAGCGTATTTTTAATTTTGATCCGCTGGCGGATGTTTGCAAAGAGCTCGGAATTCCGTATTTCCGGCGGCCGGTGCTCGCGGTCGTTACATGGAAAACGCACACTTTTTCATTCTACGCCATTCACGGCGTCACGACGGCAAAACAGCTCGGCTCAATGATTAACGCCGTTGCTAAACTGCTCAATCAGTTTGACAAGGTTGATTTCGTGGTAATGCCGCATATGCGGGCTGGAATGAAAAATGTCATCCCGCGACGCGTTCGCGACCGGACCCATTTCCGAATCGTCGACAAAAATCAGCGGCTGGTCATTCCGCCGAGCTTCAGAAAATACGCCGGCTCTGAAGAAGAATACAAGGGCCAATCGCCCTCGGCGCGCGGTTCCTGCGCGATGATTCTTTTCCCCGACGGCGACTGCGGATACTCCGACTAATTATTTAAAGACCCTTGACGGGTCTTTTTTTATGTGTTCTCTTTTTGAAAATTTTGCTGTAAGATGGTAGCAAGTTACGTTCTTTGACTCAATAAAGGAGAAAAAACGATGGATAACTGCGACCCGAAGAAACTTGCGGAGTTTCTCTGCGTTAGCCGAAATCTGCGCGAAATCGCCAAACATTTTTCTCTTTCGGAAGAAATGGTGCAAAAATTGCTCCTCAAAAAAATTGAGGGCTACAATCTTTTCCCCGCGAAGGACCGAGACGGCCAGATGATTTATCGGCTCGCTCCCGAACCGCCGGCAAAAACAGTCGCGCCGAAAATTTGGTATTACGACGTCGCCAAAGATGAAACTGGCGCATCCCAGCCATACATACAAGTGGTAGTCTCGGACGATCTTCCAGCAAAGAAGCTTAAAATTTATCCTTTTGGCGACATCCATTATGGCGCCTTTGGCCACGATGAGGGGGCTTTTCGGGCATATCTCAAATTACTCTTGGAAAAAGACCACGCCTTCTTCGTCATCATCGGCGATGTGATTGAAAACGCCCTGGCAAGCTCCATCGGTGGCTCGGTTTACGAACAGGTGATGCCGCCTCACGCACAGGTGCTTTCCATCCGCGAAATTCTCCGACCGATCGCCCATAAATGTTTCGCCGCTCTGCCCGGAAATCACGAAGAACGCTCGCTCAAGCTCGCCAATATCGATCCGCTTGAGTTTGGCGTCTGCGACAATCTTGGCATTCCATATTTCAGCGAGCCAGTTTATCTTGACGTGCTCTGGCGCGGCAATGTCTTCACCTTTTTTATCCAGCACGGCAAAAGCGGAGCGCAAACCAAAGGCGGTAAGCTCAACGCCGCTTCCCGACCGCTTCTCACCAACGAACACACGATGTTCACGGTTATGGGACACGTTCACGACCTTACGTCCGGAAAAAATGTCAAACGTTGCCGCGAGTTTGTGCGCGACAAAAACGGCGAAGTCGTGAATATGCGCATCGTCGAGCGCGTTGAATATGTGATAATCTGTCCCGCCACTTACCGTTTCTTCAGCACCTATGCCTCGCGCGCCGGCTACTCCCCAGTTGCCCAAAGCACAGTCATCGCCTGCGTCCTTAAAGAAGATGGCACGTATTATCTTGATGAAAAACCGCTTGAGATTGAAAAACCGCAGTAAAAACAGAGCTCCCACTTTGGGAGCTTTTTTAAATATTGATAACGCTGATAATGACGGATACCGCGGATTATCGGCGTTGCTTTTTGGGCGAATTTTTGATAAAGTGAGCTTACAATTAAAAATATCGAGGCCACGAAGCATCGAAGTAAATTTGTTTTTATGTTTCGATGCTTCTATATTTTTTTGACATGTCCAAACACTCAAAGTGGGCAAAAGTAAAAAATCAAAAAGGCGCGACCGATGCCAAGCGGAGTGCTATTTTTACGCGTTTGGCGAGGGGGATCACCGTCGCGGCCAAAGAAAAAGGCGGGGATCCGGTGATGAATTTTCAGCTTCGAATGGCAATTGACCAGGCAAGAGAGGCGAATATGCCAAAGGACAATATTGAACGGGCGATTAAAAGGGGCACAAGCGAGAGCGGTGAGACGGTTCAATATGAACAACTGATATATGAAGCATTCGGCCCGGGCGGAGTCGGAATTTTGATTGAAATTTTAACCGAAAACCGAAATCGCGCCGCTTCCGACGTTAAACACATCTTAAGCAAAAATGGCGGCTCGCTCGGCGCATCCGGCTCGGTACGCTGGATGTTTGAGCAAAAGGGAATTTTGCAAATGCCCTTCGCAGGAATAAAAAATCGCGATGAGATTGAGATGACGGCTATTGATGCGGGGGCGGTTGATATCAAAGATGAAGATGGCTTATTTACCATTTATACCGCACCGAACGATCTGGAAAAAGTTAAAAGCGCGCTGGAAATGGCCGGATTAAAAATCGAATATGCCGGCCTTGGGTGGGTGACAAAGGAAAAGATTGCCGTGCCGGACGACATCCGCGCCAAACTTGAAGACTTGTTCAGCGATCTGGAAGAGAATGAGGATGTGAGTGAATATTATACCAATGCGGATATTTAAATGTAAAATTCAAAAATCAAAAATCAAAATGATAATGCAAAAATAAAAAATTATTTTGACATTTTATATCTGTCATTTTACATTTTTCCGCCCGAGGCGGATCTGCCTTGGGCATGAGATATTTACATTTATGATAATATTGGGCTTAGACCCGGGTTACGCCACCGTTGGTTACGGCGTCATAAAAAAAGAGGGAGGCAAAATCTCGGCCGTGGCTTTTGGCGTGATCAAAACCGGCGCCAAGACAGCTTTTCCAAAACGGCTCGTGGAAATTGCCGAAGATATTAATGAAATAATAAAAAAATATAAACCGGAACTAGCGGCTATTGAAAAACTTTTCTTTTTCAAAAATCAAAAAACCGCAATTGATGTCGGCCAGGCGCGCGGAGCGATTGTTTTGAAAGCCGCTGAACACCATTTGCCAATCCAAGAATTTACGCCGCTAGAAGTTAAGCAATCCGTAACCGGCTACGGCCGGGCCGATAAACGCCAGATGCAGGAGATGGTCAAAGTTCTTCTCGACCTAAAATCAATCCCTAAACCCGACGACGCCGCCGATGCGCTCGCGATTGCCTATGCCGGTGCGGTGTTCGGAAGATAATTTTATGAAGTTTCCAACTTTGTAGTGCCGAGAACATACCAACCGCCGAAAATATAGTAGCAAAGCCGAAAGCGGCGGATAAACCAAGAGAACAAGAACAGATAAAAAAAGAGAGCACGCGGCAATATGAAGCATCGCCGGTTATTAAATATGAGATAAGTAGGACGCGGAAAATTCTCGAAAAGCCGATTGGGCCGAATAGCAAAGTATGTGTAATCGGCGATGGACAGGGTAAGGACACGGCGGAGTTTCTGAGAATGGGGGTTGATCCGGAAAATATAAATTCGGTTAATTATGAAGAAACCGAAGTCGAAGAGGCAAATAAAACAAATTTGGCAGGAACAGAAGTTAAAATGAAGCAGGGTGACGTTACGGATATTGAAAGTTTAAAACGAGCCGGTATCGGTTTGTCCAGCCAAGATGCCGTTACATTGATGCATGTCTTGGAGGCCCCGGCTATAAAAGGAGAAATAGAAGCGAGGATGGTAAAAAATTTATCGGATATTTTAAGGCCCGGTAGAGAATTATTGGTCACCCAATACAAACGAAAACTGACAGTGGCAGAGGCAAGGCATTATGGCGTGGAAGAAATAACTTCCGATAATTTAGAAAAATAATTTGGTAAAGATTGGCAAGTAAAGTTTAAAGAAGAATACGGTTTGGATTGGAAGAAGGGCATGTGCTATAGCGAAATATCCAATATTAGATCAAAAGAAGAGTTGGAGCGGTTATTTGGACAATATTTTGATGTTAAACTCGAGGAAACGCAGGACGAGTATATTTTAAAAATGAAAAAGCGGGAGTAAAAATTTCCGTTTACTCACCAGCCATCGCTTACGCCGGCGCGGTATTTAAATAATGCCCCGCTTCAATCTTGGTATAAAATTGAGTTTTTGCATAGATTTAAAATATACGATATAAAAAAGCGGACACTGCGATTCGCGGATGTTTGGCACAAATAAGATTTTAAAATATGAGAATGGAACTAAAAAAATTTGGGACAACGCTAGTATCAAGGCAAGATGGCAAAGAAGCTTATGCCGCTTTTTTGCCGTCTCTAAATTCTCTTGGTCCAGACGAGAGAATAGAGATCGATTTTGAGGGGGTTATTACCTTTACTCCGTCGTGGGCCGACGAATTTATTATGTCTTTATACAAAAGATATGCAGGTCGGCTGACGTTTGTAAATACAAATAACGCGTCTGTTGAGGCCACGTTGGATTTTTTAGAAAAATTAAATAATGTTAGCCTACCGCCTCGACGACGCCGCCGATGCGCTCGCGATAGCGTATACGGGAGGAGTGCATATGAGATAAAATTTGACTTTTTAGAGCGGAAACGCTATTCTATTTAAGAAAATATGGGCGATTAGCTCAGTCTTGCCCCCCCACCTTTTGGGTCCGTAGCTCAGCTGGTTAGAGCGTTTCGTTGACATCGAAAAGGTCAGCCGTTCAAGTCGGCTCGGACCCACCAAAAGGTGGGAGGGTGAAGTTAGAGCGCCCCGATGTTCATCGGGGAGGTCAGAGGCTCAACTCCTCTATCGCCCACCATAATGGGATTCTGCGGGTATCGTATAGCGGCTATTATGTGTCCTTGCCAAGGATAAGATACGGGTCCGACTCCCGTTACCCGCTCCAAAAATCATCACCACAAAGTGATGATTTTTGATAGATATCTATAATTATGCTAAAATAATAGCATAATAAACTAACTCAAAAAAATATGATGCAATATTTTTATGGAAACTGGGGCGGAGTCGGGGCGCCTGGATAGCTTGGCGCCATGTGGTTTATAATGCCACTACTTATGATTTGGAGCGTTTTTTGGAAGGGTTGGGCGCTTTGGATCGCGGCCAGAAAGTGCAACAAAATTTGGTTTATCGCGCTTTTGGTTGTAAACACTGTCGGCGTTTTAGAAATTCTATACATCTACTGGTTTAGCAAGCTGAATAAAAAACTATCCCAATAACCTCATTGCTAAAAGAAAGCTAATAATTAAATGTTAAATTTATGCCGAAAAAAATATTATTCATTTCTCTTGGCCTTATCTTAATTTTATTCGCTAACGAAGCGCTTGCCCAAAAAGATGATCGCGATAATGCTGTCGAGCGCCGATCAACAACATCTATTGAGGCACGCGAAGAAGCGGAACAAAAAGTAAAATCAATTGACGCGGCGATTAAAAACAAGATCGATTTGGAAGAAGAAAATGACACCGAGACGACTGAAAACGCGGGACCGAGTGAACGCGCGCTTATGCGCCGCAGCGCTATCGCTAATGCCGTGCAGGAATTTTTAAATATGGCCTCATCGTCACGCGCCGGCGGTATCGGCCAAGAACTGAAACAGGTTATCCAAAATGCCAAAGAAGACCAAGACACGGCAGAAAATAATCTTGCGGAAGCGCGCAACCGTTCATCTTTTTGGAAATTTATCGTTGGCGCTAATGATAAAAAATTAGACGCGGCTCGAAAAAAATTAACGCGCCAAGAAGAACGCCTGCTAAAACTCCAAGAGCTGGAAACAAAAGCAGAGCCGCAAGACAAACCGAATTTCAACCAGCAGATAATGAAGCTGCAAAATATCATCAATGAAGTAAAAACGGCGATTGAACAGGAAAATAACGTCTTCAGCTTATTTGGCTGGCTAAAAAGACTTTTTTAAAGAGAAATCAGTTTAGACAAATCGGGACGAGATCGCGTCCCGATTTTGTTTCCGAAAAAATCGCTTTAATGGTATAATTTTAATGAAAGTAACCCTTTTTATATGATTAAACACTTTTTTCAAAAAAATCGCCCATTCTTGATCGGTCTCGCGATTGCGTTTCCGATATTCGCCGCGCTTGAAATCGTTTTGGTTAAATACGGCGGCCTGCTGGATAAACTCGATATCTGGTATTCGCTGTGGGCGACGCGAAGCAATGAGTGGATCTATCTGTTTTTGTGGTTCACTGCGCTCGGTGATGAAGTTATTGTCTTTTCTTTGGCCGTAGTCGTCTCGGTTATTTTATGGTTTTATAAAAAAGAGGCGCAGGTACTCGGACTTTGGACGGCAACAATCGGCGCCGGTATTTTTGTCTTGATAGGAAAGGCGGTCTTTGAGCATGCGCGGCCCGGAGGTTTGATTCCTTTTTATTTTGAAAATTCAAACTCTTTCCCAAGCGGACATGCGGCGCTCGCCCTCGCCTTTTATGGATTTTTGGGGCTGGTCGCCTCGTGTGATTTTAAAAAATATTGGGCAAGAATTTTGGCCATCGGAGCGGCAACTATCTTGATTGCCGAAATCAGCTGGAGCCGGCTTTACTTGGGAGTGCATTTCCCAAGCGATATTTTGGCAGGGCTTCTAATCGGCGGACTCTGGCTTTATATCGGCGACGCGGTGCTTCGCACTAATTTCTTTAACCGCAATCTTAATCTCCCCCCGACAACAGGTAAAACCAAACATTGGATCGCGGCAGTTATACTTTTGTGGTGGCTTTTCTTTTTTGCGGTTTATACGTTAAATTGGCATGTAAGCTTGGCAATAAATCAATAGATCATAGAAACATAAAAAACAACGAAACAAAAATCAATCCGCATTCTGCAACCCAAAATCTGCAATTATTATGACAAATCTCGAAATCTCAAAAATCCTAAACGCCATGTCTATCTACTATGGGATGGAGAATGTGGCGTTTAAGCCTCAGGCTTATGAAAAAGCGGCCGAGGCCATTGCCTCGCTTCGCGAAGAAGTAAAGGACATTTGGAAACGCGGCGGGGAAAAAGCGTTGGAAGATATTTCGGGCGTCGGGCCGGCAATCGCCGGTCATCTTATTTTTTTAATAACGGGCAAACTTTTTCCAGAATACAAACGACTGAAAAAAAAATATCCCTTTAATTTAGACGAGCTCGGCGGAATTGAAGGGCTGGGACCAAAAACGATTTTGCTTTTATATAAAAAATTGGGCATTAAAAATCTGAAAAATTTGGAACGAGCGGCGCAAGCCGGAAAAATCAGGAATATCCCGCATCTGGGCGAAAAAACCGAAGCCAATATCTTGCGCGGGATTGAGTTTATGCGAAAATCCGCTGGCCGAATCCCGCTCGGTTATATCCTCCCGCTCGCGGAAGATATTGAGGCGCGACTCGGAAAAGTTGCGGGCGTGCGCCATGCGGTTATCTGCGGCTCCATCCGCCGCCGGAAAGAAACTATTGGCGACATTGATATTTTGGTAACAACGGCAAAGCCGAAAGCCGTGGTTGATTATTTCGTCACGATGCCCGAGGTGCAATCAATTTACGCGCGCGGTGAGGGACGGGCCTCGGTTCGTCTCAAAATTGGATTGGACGCGGACCTCAAAGTCGTGCCGGATGAGAGTTTCGGCGCAGCCGTGCAATATTTTACCGGCGATAAGCAACACAATGTCCATGTGCGAACAATCGCAATCAAAAAAGGATACAAACTTAATGAATATGGATTGTTTCAGGGTAAAAAAAACGCGGCCTGTAAAACAGAGAAAGAAATCTATACACATTTGGGGATGGATTTGATGCCGCCGGAGCTCCGCACCGATACCGGCGAGGTAGAAGCGGCGCTCGCGCATAAATTGCCGAAGCTGATTCCATACAATTCGGTGCGCGGCGATCTGCAGACTACGACAAATTGGACCGATGGCGCGAAATCAATCCGCGAAATGGCGCTCTATGCCAAAAAATTAGGGCTAGAATATATCGCTATTACCGACCATACTAAAGCACTTGCGATGACCGGAGGGTTAGACGAAAAAGGATTGGAAAAACAAGGACGAGAAATTGAGAAATTAAACACTGAATTCAAAATTCAAAATTCAAAATTCAAAATTCTTAAGAGTGCAGAAGTGAATATCTTAAAAGACGGAACATTGGACATTCCCGATGAAGCGCTGGCAAAATTAGATGTCGTCGGCGCAGCGATACACACCAATTTTAATCTACCAGAAGCAGAAATGACCGAACGCATCATCCGCGCGATGAAAAATCCCAATGTAGACATTATTTTTCATCCCACCGGCCGGCTTTTAAATCGCCGCGAGCCATATAAAGTTGATATGACAAAAATTGTTGCCGCCGCCAAAGCCACCGGCACGGTGCTGGAAATTGATGCCTTCCCGGACCGAATGGATTTGAACGCTGAGCATGTGCGGATGGCGGTCAAAGCCGGCGTGAAATTATCAATCGACACCGACGCCCACGCGCCCGAGCATCTGGAATTTTTAAACCTCGGCGTGGCCCTGGCCCGCGCCGGCTGGACCCGCAAATCCGACGTCGTGAATACGATGCCGCTCAAGGAATTTTTGAAGTGGCTCAAAAAGCCAAAAAATAGAAGATAGGGTCACGAATCAAGATTATATAAGTATAAATTAAAAAGAATCAAAAATCATCCCATATTTCTGGGATGATTTACATATATCTGCTACCGAAGCAAAGAACAATCAAAGCTACTGCGCTGTTGTATGTAGCATGAGCTATTGTCGTGACAACTATCGGCTTTAAAAATCTTTTGTTCAATCCGCCGCACTTTAGATAAAGAAGACAATAAAATAGTCCGCCGACACCTTGAAGAAAAATGTGGTGGACGCCTTCATAAATAAAGCCGAAATTTGTACACCCGCCATGCAAAAATCCAAAAATAAGGGATGAAACAAGCGCCGCCCCAAGCACTTTTTTTGAAACACCCCAAGTTATGACAGCGCATGAAAGAGGGAAACGAAAAATTAACTCCTCAATGGTAGCCCGAAACAAAATGGTCGGCAAAAAATACCAATTTAAAATTTCAATGCCTAAATTACCAACTGGCCGGTCGGGGATAATGCCCAAAAAATTCATCACAAAGGATGCAATAAAAGAGTATGCCAAATCCGCGATAGTGCCAACGAGTATAAGAATAACCATCGTTCGCCCATGCGCCTCATTGCTTAACCATCTAAGCAGCTTCGTCACCTTAACCTCCGCAACACGTTATAAAAGAACTTGCCTCAAGATTACCTGCCGACCATCAAACTGTCAAGAATGCGGAATGGATTGCCAAAACTGAAGATTTGTGCTACAATTTTAACACAATCAGATAATTTTGCGCCCATAGCTCAACTGGCAGAGCGGATCCCTCTTAAGGATAAGGTTGGAGGTTCGATTCCTCCTGGGCGCACCAAAAATCCCCGCCAATTCGGCGGGGATTTTTGGTTTCCCCTATTTTAAGCGGTCGCTTAGAATGGGGGAAAATTGGCGGGCGGGGTTTTTTGTTTACTCCCCATCAATCGACACCAGTTTCCATATGTGCCCTGCGGTTTTTTTAATTTCTATTAGCGCGCCTTCTGCCAGAGTGCCTTCGCCGAGCATTTTTAGATTGAATTTGAGATTGGATGGATTTATTTCTTCACCGTGCTCAATAATACTCCCGAGCTCAATCGTGATGGTATTCACTTTTTTGAGTTTATTCTTTTTGGCTTCAGCGAGAACAACTTTTAGAATTGCGTCAGCCGCGTGGACATCATGCATATTATGTAGCAAGTAGCTGGTAGCAAGTAGTAAGTATAAATTGCTTAATACTTACTACATACTACTTGCTACTAATGAGTGGCGCAGCTGAAACACGGATCATACGCGCGAATCAAAATTTTTAGCCGGCAGTCGCGTTCAGCATCAGGAAGCCCAGCAGCCTCTGGTAGATAAGCGCGCAAATCTTCTTCTAGATTGTTCAAGAATTGCGCGGTCGGGGTAATAATATTACAATTTAAAATCCTCCCACGATCATCAATCTCGTAATAATGATAAAGCGTGCCCCGGGGAGCTTCCACCGCGCCCACGCCCTTGCCAGCCCTGATGTGATAGTGATTTTTTGCCGGCCCGAATGGCATTTTTATAAGTTCCTCCAAAATCTCCCCTCATTTTTCCACCGAATGGATTAGTTCCACAGCCTGCGCCGCGATATTATAAGTTGTATTCCATGTGGGCAACTTTATGCCGAATCCTTTCCACGCCTTTTTCGCTTCCGGCGAAAGCTTGACATAATTATTATGCAGTCGCGCGAGCGCGCCGACCATAAACGCCTTTTTATTCCAGCGGGTGCGCTTGACCACCTCATTCATCTCGTGGAGCTCCTCCACATGCGCTAAAAATTCGGCGGGTTTTATCTTTTTGCCGCTCCAACTCGCGATATCGCCGTCTATGACGGCATAATCTTTTTTATTTTGAAGCGAAAAATAATCAGTCTTGCGGCTAAATTCCGGAAATTTTAATTTTTGAAAAACTTTGACGACGGTCTGGGCGGCCTTCAGTGTTTCATCATAAATTTCCATGATTCTTTCGAGCTCGGATTTATCCGGCAAAACCTTAAAACCGCCGATTTCTGCGCGCAAAGGATGGACAATGCGGCCGCCAACGGCTTTAACGATTTTTGTCCCGAATTCGCGGACCTTGATCGCCGCCTGCGCCTCGCAAGGAAATTGTTTTATAAGCCGAAGACTGTTGTCTATGTTTACAAAATCGGGCAGCGAGAGGAAAAAAAGATGAAGCCCGTGGCTATGAACAATCTGCGCGCGCTCCAAAAGTTCGCGCATCTTAATTGTTTGCGCGCTAACCTTAATATCCATTGCCGCCTCCATCGCCTTAGTCGCAGTGAGGACATGAACGACTGGGCAAATACCACAAATTCTCGCGGTAATAACGGGCGCATCGGCAAAATTTCGACCGAGGAGCATGCCCTCAACCAACCGTGCGCCTTCATTGGAAATCATTTTGGCTTCGGTGATTTGTCCTTCCAAAAGCGAACCCTTAAAACTGCCACGGCCTTCAGTTTTGGAGAGATGGTTAAGTTCTATCTTCATAAGATTGTGCACGAATTACGAATATACAACGAATTCACGAATTTTTATTCGTTGATTCGTAGTTTCGTAATATATTCGTAATTCGTGGACATTTATTGTTGTGAGAGTTTTAGGTATTCGTCCTTCATTCCAAATACCTCCATTGCCTTGTCAATCTCATCTTTTGAATGCCGTTCCGATAAAAATTTCATCAAATTTTTATAGGCATCCGGGCGGAGTTTGACTTCCGGGAGCGGTCCGCGGCAACTCCAACAGGGCATTTTGCTCCCAAGGCAAACGGCGGAGCAGCCGCCTATCATGAGAGGCCCGAGGCAAATTTGGCCTTTTTGCAAAATGCATTCATAGCCACGGGTTTGGCATTCATAGCAGATTGGACGAAGTTCAATTTTCGGCTTTTTGCCGGCGAGCATTTC
>Ga0233422_10000217_pt1 | contig 30321 bp, 24 predicted proteins | sample Watercolumn_Mata_2_FD_182724 | JGI IMG/M metagenome (GOLD analysis project Ga0233422, IMG submission 182724) | Freshwater microbial communities from Lake Matano, South Sulawesi, Indonesia - Watercolumn_Matano_2014_110_MG | ecosystem: Environmental > Aquatic > Freshwater > Lake | place...
CCGAGAGGGAACTGCCCTCGGCGGTGGTGTAGTTGCTTTTCTTTTTGTCTAGCCCGACGAGCCCGTTGTCTTCCGTTCCGCCTGGAGCGGCAACGTCAACCGAGGCAGCGCCGTAGTCGGAATAGTCAGTGAGGTTCCCGTTCCGGTCGGAGGCCCCGACGCAGATGATATTGGCTAAGTCGAAATCGCAAGGGTACATTTTGTGGTCTGGGTTGCCGCTGTCGTGATTGTAGCCGTTGTTTCCCGAAGCGGTGACGAAGATCCCGGGGTAGGCGGCGACGGTGTCTTTCAAGGCCAAATCCAGTCCTTCATCGCCATAGCTTCCCCAGCTGGCATTTATGACCGGAACGTTTTTTGCCTTGGCGTAATTGATAGCGGTAATGGCTTGGGCGGTGGTGAAATCGAATCGCAGAGACATCACCCGAAGATGGTTATAAAAACTTCCGCCGGCGATGCCGCGTTTGTTGTTCGTTTGGCTGGCGATAATTCCGGCGAGGAACGTGCCGTGCCCGTCGCTGTCGGATAATTTTTTCTTTGGATATTCAAAATTTTTTCCCCGGGCCGATCCGCCGGTCAAATTGTTTTTAAGATCCTTGTGTTTAGTGTTCACTCCCGTATCAATGACGGCGATCGCCACGTTGCGCTGGCCTTTTTTTATTTCCGCGTCCCAGGCTGAAAAAGCTCCGACGCCTCCTGCGGCGGCTCCCGTGTCAAAAAGAGACCATTGCTCGGAAGCGTAGGAATCGTTGGGGGTTCTGGCGAGAGTCGCGTAGCGGAAATTTTTCTGAACCGATTGCACAAGCGGATCGTGGCGCAGTTCCCAGATGAGCTTTTGAACGCTTTTCCCGCCGATGCTTTTTGCAAGGAAAAAGGTGCCTTCGCCTGATGAGTCAAGGGAAGTGACGGTTAAATTATATTTTCTTCCCAGCACCGCCGCATCATCCGGGTCGGAAACTTCAATAATCACTTCATTTTCCGCGTAATTCTTGAGGGATTGGGGCGGAGCGCTGACTGGTTTTGATTGAGCTGATCCAGAAAATAGAAAAAAGATCACCAAAAGAATAACGGCAAGAAATTTTTTGGAAATCGCAAATCTTTTTTTCATAAGATTATTCTAAAGCGTTTTGGATAAATGGGCAATGGCTAACTTGTCATAACTTGGCAAAGAAGATATAGTGAAATCAGCCCGGTAGTAGAAATTTGACTTAAAATAGGCCGGGTGAAATCCATTAATCATAAGTAAATTTTGATTGAGTCTTGTCGGCCCTTATCAGCAATTTTGTTGACCGAAGGCCAGTCAAATTTTCATTACCGGGATGCGTATTGGAATTGACGCCAGAGCCATCCTCAATCCGGAAAAATCGGCTCCTTCAGGAGTGGCTCATTATGTCTGGCACCTCATCAAAAATCTTCTTGAGATTGACCACAAAAATCAATATGTTTTGTTTTTTGACTTCAAGGTCCGCTCGAAAGACGTCAAAAAATTCACCCGGCCGAATGTGAAAATCAAATTTTTCCCGTTTTCGGACTACAAAAAATATATGCCGGGAGCCTACAGCGAAATTCTGGGATTGGCCACTTACGCGCGGGAAAAATTGGATGTCCTTCACGTGACTTCCCCGCTTTACCGCGTGCCGGCGGCTTATCGGGGGAAAATCGTCACCACCTTCTATGACTTTGCGCCGTGGCGCGTGCCCGATCTTTTTCCGCGCCTTTCCACCGCCAAAATAAAAACGCTCTACAAGTTCGCGGCCAAAAAATCAGACCGGATAATCGCCGTCTCGGCTTCCACCAAAAAAGACGTTCAGGAATTCCTGGGATTTGCGGAAAATAAAATTGACGTTGTCTACAACGGCCTTGACAGAAGATTTTTAGAGGAGAGCAGATATTCGAAAGAGGACTTGAAAAAGCTATACAATCTCACGGACAGATATATTCTCTTTTTGGGAACGCTCGAGCCGAGAAAAAATCTGGCCAGAATCCTGGAAGGATTTGCGAAGTTTAGAAAAACATTTCGGGAAAAATTCAACTACAAGCTGGTTGTGGCCGGAAAACGGGGATGGCTGTTCCGGGAATACTTCCAGATGGCGGAAGATTTTGGTATCAGAGATGACGTTGTTTTCACCGGCTATGTCGGCGGAGACGAACTGAAACCGCTTTATACCCACTGCGAGTTTTTTGTGATGCCCTCGCTCTGGGAGGGATTTGGCCAAACCATTGTTGAAGCGATGGCCTGCGGAGCGCCTTGTCTCGTTTCGAAAGTTTCTTCCATTCCCGAAATCGCCGGCGAGGCGGTGCGCTACGTTGATCCGCACGATACGGAGGGAATCGGGCAGGCGATGAAGGAACTGGCCGGGAACAGAAAACTGCGTGAGAAATTGTCCGCGGCCGGAAAGGTTCAAGCCCAAAAATTCAGCTGGGAAAAATGCGCGAGAGAAACTTTGGAAGTTTATAAGAGTGTTTGAGAATAAATCTTGAAAACGACTTGAGATTGTGAAAAACAGCTTTTTTCCAGGCTGTTTTTATACCGTCTTGAAAGTGTATCAGTATTCTAGTATACTGATATAAATTTATTCTTAACAATTAAACAAAAATTTATGCCGGGAAAAGTGAGGTATAATCAACTTTCAGAGTTTGAGAAAAAGAAATATTTGGGGGAATTCTACTCTATGGTTTCGCTTCTCAAGAGCCGAGATGAAGTCAAGGAATTCTTCAAAGATCTTTTGACACTTTCAGAAGTCGTGATGATTTCCCGTCGTTTGCAGGCGGCGGCAATGCTTCTGGAAGGATTTACCTATGAAGAAATAAGCGAGAAAATGAAAATGGGAGTGACGACTGTGGGCCAGGTGGAAAAGTGGCTCAACAACGGATTCGGAGGATACAAAAAAGTTATCCGAAGGTATAAGAAGGGAAAAATAGAAAGAACTGAAAAACTTCCTGCCCCACCTTTTTCTTGGCGGCATATTAAGAGAAAATATCCGCTTCACTTTCTTTTGCTCAATTTGCTCGAAAAGGATAACAAGTAAAATATATCAGTATTCTAGTATACTGATAGAAATTTATTGGGGGGAATTAGTATTGGAATAAAGCTTTTTTAGTTGACTCGCGTTTGTTTTTTTAGTAATTTTATTTCATAGTCACAAGGATTTAGGTGACAATATCACGTATGTTTAATCCCGTTGATCCAAAACAATCCCTTCCCAAAATGGAAGAAGAAGTTCTGAAGTTTTGGGAAGAAAATGGGATATTTGAGAAGTCGTTGGAAAAAAAGGCGCCGGAAGGCGACTATGTTTTTTATGATGGTCCGCCGTTCATCACGGGACTTCCGCATTATGCAACGCTTTTGCCAAGCATTGCCAAAGATGTGGTGCCAAGATATTGGACGATGAAGGGATATCGAGTTGAAAGGAAATGGGGTTGGGATTGTCACGGATTGCCGGCAGAAAACAAAGTTGAAGAGCAACTGGGGCTTAAAAATAAAAAGGACATCGAAAAACTCGGTGTTGAAAAATTCGTCGGCGCTTGTCGCCTTTATGTAAGCGAAGGCTCGGCACAGTGGAAATGGTATATTGACCGAATCGGTAGGTGGGTAGATATGAATAATCCATACCGGACGATGGACTTGGAGTTTATGGAAAGTGTCATATGGGCGTTCAAGGAATTGTACGACAAAGGTTTAATCTATGAGGGGTACAGGTCATCGTTGCATTGTCCGCGTTGCGCCACGCCTCTCTCAAAATTTGAAATAACGATGGATGTCGGATGCTACAGGAACGTTTTGGATACTTCGGTGGTCGCAAAGTTCAAAATTATCGGACAAGAAAAGACATATTTATTGGCTTGGACAACGACTCCCTGGACGCTTCCAGGAAATTTGGCGCTGGCTGTCAATGAAAAAATCGAGTATGCGAAAGTGGATTTTGACAATTCCGTCTATATTTTGGCAAAAGAACGGGTGGGAGAAATTTTTAAAGACAAAGAACACAAGATTTCAGAAGTGGTGAAAGGCAGGGAGTTAGTGGGAATGAGCTATGAACCGGTGTTCAATCTTAATAATGAGAAGATCAAAAAGAACAGAAACGCTTACAAAATATATTCTGGTGATTTCGTGACGATCGAGGACGGAACGGGTGTTGTTCATATAGCCCCGAATTTCGGGGAGGATGATTTCGAATTGGGCGAGAAGCAAAAGTTGCCGGTTGTGGAATTGATGGATGAGAACGGCATTTACACAGATCAAGCAGGTGATTGGAGTGGATACTATTTCAAAAAAGCCAATAAAAAAGTCCTGGAAGTTTTGAGGAAAAGTGGCAAATCATTTTCGACTTTCGAGGTTACGCACTCATATCCTTTTTGTTATCGTTGTGATACAGCTCTGATTTATAAAACGCAAAAAGCTTGGTATTTGCGCATATCCGAAATCAGAGAAAAAATGCTCAAATCAAACAAGCCTATAAACTGGATTCCCAGGCATTTTAAGGGAGGCAGATTCAAATATAATTTAGAGAACGCACCGGATTGGTGTCTATCCAGATCGCGCTATTGGGGTTCTCCGATACCCGTCTGGAAATGTGAAAAATGTTCCGAAACGAAAGTGCTGGGATCAATCAAGGAAATCGAAGATTTGAGCGGACAAAAAATCAAAGATTTGCACAGGCCGGATATAGACAAAGTCGAATTCAAATGCGAAAAATGCAAAGGTGTCATGAAGCGCGTACCGGAGGTTATGGATTGTTGGTTTGAATCTGGCGCGATGCCGTTTGCGCAATTTCATTATCCCTTCGAAAAAAAAGAAGAATGGAAAAAATTGTTTCCTGCTGATTTTATTGTGGAATACACCGGACAGCTGCGGGGATGGTTCTATTATCTGCATGTTTTGTCTAACGCGCTGTTCAATTCAATCGCTTTCAAAAATGTGATAGTCACGGGCGTATTGGCCGGAACGGATGGCAGGAAAATGAGTAAGCTGTATGGAAACTATCCCGATCCAAAAATGGTTCTCGGAAAATACGGATCGGACGCTTTGCGTTTCTATTTTATGGCAAGTCCTTTGATGTCGGGCGACGATATCTCGATGTCAGAGGAAGATCTAAGTCAGGTACAAAAGGGGATGATGAGAATGCTGTGGAACACGTATTCGTTTTTCGTCCTGTATGCGAATATAGATAAGTTCAAAGTTCAAAGTTCAAAGTTCAAAGTTAAGGAGAATTTCAATTTGTTAGATAAATGGATTGTTTCGGAGCTTAATAGTTTGATAAAAAGCGTCAATCAGCATATGGAGGTTTATGAGCTTTCCAGAACAGCCAGGCTTTTCCCGGTTTTTATTGACAATCTCTCCAACTGGTACGTCCGCCGGAGCCGCAAGCGCTTCTGGAAAAGCGAAAATGACGAGGACAAAAAGCAGGCTTATGAAACTTTGCATTATGTCCTAGTGGAACTGGCAAAGCTGATGGCGCCCTTCACGCCGTTTGTCGCTGAAGAAATTTACAAAAACCTGACTGGGGAAGAGTCCGTGCATCTGGCTGATTTTCCCGCGGCGGATGAGAAAATAATTGACAAGGAGCTGAACGAGCAAATGCAGCTCGCGCGCCGGTTCGTGAAACTGGGCTTGGCGGCCCGCGCCGCATCCGGAATCAAAGTCCGCCAGCCGCTTTCCCGGCTCCAGATCAATCAGATTATAAGCGACGAGCTGATTGATTTGATAAAAGACGAGGTGAACGTGAAAGAAGTGGATTTTTCGGGGTCGGTTGCCCGAGAGCCGGGAACATACGTTGAAGAAGAAGGCAACTGGATAGTAGGACTCAACGTTGTCGTCCACGAGGATTTGCGGCTCGAAGGAGAAGCCCGCGAGCTCATCCGGCGCATTCAAGAGCTTCGGAAAAAAGCCGGCTATGAAGTTGACTATCGGATAACTTTGTGCTATCAAGGGGGATCGCAGATTTTTGAAAAATTCGGCGATTTGATCGCCCGCGAGGTTTTGGCGACCGGCGTTATGGAAGGCGAAAATCCGGAAGCGGAAGTATCGGAGACGATTTTTCTTGAAACCGAACCGGTGAAAGTATGGCTGAAGAGAGTATGAAATATTAAATAGAAAATAGTAAATTTACAGAAGAAATTTTTTTGAATAAAAGCTCCGCGTGGCGGAGTGATCCTTAAAAAAGGAGAGAGTTATGTCTCAAGAAAAGCTTCGTTGCCCTTTGCCCGAAGCGTGCGAGGTTAAATGCCTTGATGTGTGCAATGAAGGGTATACCATGTCCAAGGGTATTTCCGTTGCCCTGGTGATGGTTGCTCTCTTTTATGTCTTGGGAAGTTACGCTCCGAGGCAGAATGAGCTGGTAAGCTTCGGCGTAATTTGCTGGTCGGCTTTTATTTTTTCAACGGCTGCCATTTTGTTAATTTGGTGGTGGGTTGAAAAGTTGTTAAAAATCAACTGGTGCCGGCATTGCCGGTAGTGAGAGGAGAAGCTATGTATACGGGATTATTTGCGTTTGCCGCAGAGCTTCTGTTTGGCTGGCTCAGCCTAGATAGTCCATTCGATGCTTTTGTTGAATGGGCGATGTGGCGGATTTTTGTACCACTGATGCTGATATGTGCGGTGGGTCTGGCTGTCTATTTTCGCTGTAGACGGCCGAGGGTTTTTTGAAGGGAGGCGGGTGATGGAAAATTTGCCGAACTTGCTTATAGTAATAGGCGCGGTCGGAATACTCTGCCTTGCTTGTGCTGGGATTCTCAAGATTCTCCATGACAGTTTTTGGGGGAATACCGGGCACTGCGAAGACGTTTGGGCAGATTGCAGGGAAAAGCTAAGGGTCTGCCAAAGTTGCGGAGGAGTGGAGTTTGAACCTTCGCAGGGCAATGATCTTCTTATGCAGCATGTGGCGATTGCCAGCCTCCATCCAGCTGGTGATGAGGGCACCTTATTATTTTTTCCAGGAATACCCCTGAACTGCAAGGGATGTGGCCAACCCCTCAATTAACTAATGAGGATTCATCGGCTTTAAGCCTAGTCTTACGGGACTAGGCTTTATTTATTTGCTAAGATATTATTATGAACAAATACGTAGCTATCATCCTCGCTTCCCGCGACACGAATGAATTCGACCGCCTTTACACGATGTACACGCTTGAGCAGGGTTTGGTGCGGGCGGTGGCCAAAGGAGCGCGGAAGCCGGCGGCGAAACTCACCGGGCATCTGGAGCCGGGTACTCTCTCCGAAGTTTATGTCGCCCGCGCGCGGGGGATGGGGCAAATCACAGGCGCGATCACGCTTGATGGTTTTGAGAACATAAAAAAAGATTTTGCGGGACTCTCTGAATTTTTGAAAATCGCAAAATTTTTTCTCAAGAATTTCGCGGAAGGCGAAAAAGATGAGAGAGTATTTGAACTATCGAAAGATTTTTTGGGAAATTTAGGAAATTGGGAAGATAGGGAAAATGGGGACGATAAGGCAAAGGTTTTGATTGAGGCGTTTTGGTGGAAGCTATTTGATGCACTGGGAGCCCGGCCGGAGGTGATGAAATGCGCCAGTTGCCGGAAAAAACTGGCTGAAAAAACGAAAAAGTTTTTCAGTGCGGAAAAGGGTGGGGTCGTCTGCGCTGTCTGCGGGCCGCAGTTTCGGGAAACAATTCCCGTAAGCGACAATCAAATCAAATTATTGCGGGTTTTTTGGGGAAATCCGCTTGTCAAAATTGCCAAGGTGAAAACGGAAAAGGGGGAATTGGAGAAGCTGGAGAAAACCAGGGAAAGTTTTGAGAAATATGTTTTCTAGCCAGGTTTGTCGGATTGGCGGGAATATTGTAAAATTAAGCCAAATGAGCCTTCGCAACGTGGAAAAAGAACTGTATGGCCGAGGTGAAAGGGGCGAGAAAAAATCAATCGAACCTTTTTGGAAAAAAGACTCGGAAAGAACGGCTGAAGAAAATCCTTTCCGGCCGGAGGATCTTCCTTCTGTCAGAGGCGGGAAAGATGCCGTCTGGATCAAAGAGGATGAGGAAAAGAAAAAGAAAAAAAAGAAGCTGAAAAAGATTTTTTTGGTTGCTGCTTTGGCAGTGATTGGCTTGATCATTCTATACTGGGCAGTGGTTTTGATAAGAAAGGAAGTTTTTTCCGAGGAGCGGGTGAAGGTGAGTTTGAGCTCTCCCGAAAAAGTGCAGAGCGGGGATCTGGCAACTTTTATGATAGACTACCAAAATCTCAACAGCGTTTCGCTGCGCGAAGCGATTGTTCACATCAACTTTCCCGAAAATTTCAAGCCGGAAGGAAATCTCAATTTTGAATCGGAGGGACCGAACGCGGCCAAGTACGTCATCGGGAGTATTCCCGGAAAAACGGGCGGGAAAATATCTTTTCAGGGAAAGTTTTTCGGCCCGAAGGACCTTCTAACCTACGTCAACGTGGTTTTGGAATACAAATCTTTCAATTTCAGTTCGACATTCACGACCGAAGCCAAAGCAGGGATCTTCATTGTCTCAAGCCCTTTATTTTTGGAGATAAGCGGACCAAGGGAAGCCGCCCCGGGAAATGTTGTCAATTATTCCATAAAGTGCAAAAACAACGGCGAAAGCGTTTTTCAAAATTTGAAAATGAGAGTTGATTATCCGGCTGATTTTTCCTTTGCTAATTCGGAACCGCTCCCAACGAAAGACAACAATGTATGGTACGTTGGAGATCTGGGCGCCGGCGAAGAAGGGGAAGTAAAGATCAGCGGGAATATCAACGGGAAAAATGACGAAATAAAAAGATTTACAGCCAGCCTCGGGGAATACAAAGAGAATGAAGAATTCTTTGCCTACGCCGATTCGGAAAGCAGCCTCAAAATAGTGGGTTCTCCTTTTGAGATCGAGCAGACGGTCAACGGAACCAAAGATACGGCCATCGTGAATGCCGGAGATACCCTCCAGTTCAGCATCAAGTTCCGAAATGCGAGCTCAATCGGCCTCAAGGATGTCATCCTGACCGAGGAGCTAAAAAGTCCCATTCTTGATTTCTCCCGCGTCGGCGTGTCGAATTCCAAGGCCTTTGTTGATTCTTCAAAAGGGACGCTTGTTTGGAAAGCGGCCGAAAACCCGGTGCTCAAAATTCTTGCTCCCGGGCAGGGCGGGGAGGCCAGCTTTTCAATTCCGGTAAAAGAAATAATTCCCGTTTCCGGATCCAATGACAAGAATTTTTCCGTGAATGCCGTTGCCAAAATTGACAGCCCCGACGTTCCCACGCCGGAGGGAGCCAATAAGATTGTGGCTTCGAATGCCGTCAATATCCGCCTTAATTCGAAATTAGGTCTGGCAGCGGAAGGATACTACAACGATTCGGAAATTCCCAATTCCGGCCCGACGCCGCTTCAGACCGGCTCGGAAACCACGTTTGCTATCCACCTCAAGCTTCTCAATGTCTCGAACGACCTCACCGATGCGAAAGTTGTCGGGACCCTGGGAGCGGGGGTGTCCTGGAAGGGAGTGTTTGTTCCCAAGGATGCCAAGGTTTCTTTCAACAGCCGCACCAACGAATTTTCCTGGGAGATAGGAAAACTTCCGGCTGGAATCGGCGTTCTCACCGGTCCTCGCGAACTTGTCTTTCAAATCGGCGTCACGCCCGGGCAGAATCTCGTTGGCGGATATGTCCCGCTTCTGGGGAAAACTGTTTTTTCGGCCCGGGATTCTTTCACCGGCCAGCAGTTGGAAACTTCCATTGAAGGAAAGGATTCCAATCTTCCCGAAGATATGAGCATCGGTGGATCGGGAGGAAGAGTAGTGCAATAGAAAAGCAAAAAATGAAAAAGAAAAAAAATTTCTCCAGAAGAAATATAGCAACTGCGCTCGTTTTTGTTTTTGTCCTGGCCTTGATATTTTTTTATCGGGTCTTTTTTCTTGAAAAAGGAATAGTGGCCGGAGAAGAAAATCAAAGCAGCCTGGCAAACTTGGAAGAGTTCAGGAACAAGGTTGGCTCGGCAGCGGATTACACAATTGATCCGGGCACGAACGCTCTCACTTTCCTCGTCGCCAAGAAAGGGAAAACTCTCTTGCCTTTTGAAAGGCTTTTTTCTCTCCGGCCCGAAATGGCAGCCAGCTATTTTCTGCAGGAATACGGAAAATATTTTGGCCTAACGGAGCCGGCCAAAGAGCTGATTTATGTCGGGAAAAAGAGCGATGAGCGAAAGATGAATCATATTCTTTACAATCAAAAATACAAAAATGTCCCGATTTTCGGCGCGCAGGCCATTGTCCATCTGGAAAGCGATAATTCGGTTAGTTCCGCGAGTGCAAAATTTTTACCGAACATTATTTCGGAAACGAGACCAAAAATTTCCTCGAGGCGGGCGGTGAAGGAGGCGGAGAAATACTGGAAAGACTGGGGCTATAGCATAGAGCCGCAAACGGCCAAACCAAAACTTTTCATTTTCAACAAAGGCCTTGTTGAAAATGAAAAAAGCGACGTCAATTATCTGGTTTGGCTGGTTGAGGTTTCCGCAGAGGACCGGAGCGGCCGCGAATACTTTTTCATCAATGCTCGAGACGGAAGTTTTGTTTATCACCTCGCTGGAAGACGCAGCATCAACCGGCAGGTTTATGACGGGGATTCGGGAAGTTATGTTATTGCTCGTTCTGAAGGGCAGGTGGCGACGGGCATAACCGATGTTGACAATATGTACGATATTCTGGGGGATGCCCAGAATTATTACAGCCTGAAATTCAGCCGCAACGGAGCCAACAAACAGGGCGGGCTGGGAGACGGAGTAACGAGTCCTTACGCCAACACGGACGCCTACGTGAGGATTGACAATGCTTACGGCGCCTGTCCGACAGCTTTTTTTGACAGTTATTCGATAAAGTTTTGCTCCGGCAAGGCAGTGACGGACATTGTCGGCCACGAATACATGCACGGAGTAAGCTATCACTCGGTGCTTGATGCTTCCGGCCAGCCCTGGGGGCTCAATTATACGGGAGAGTCCGGCGCGATCGAAGAAGCCTACGCCAGCATTTTCGGCGAAACTTTTGAGCAGTTCCGAAAAGGAAGCGCCGATTGGCAGCTGGGAGAAGACAGCTACGTGCCGGGTTACCAAAGCGTCAGTTTCAGCTTGAGCGATCCGGGAAGCATTGACGCTGGTTATGGACCCTACCCGGCCAAGACGTCGGATGCGGGATTTTATTGCGGCACGGATGACTACGGCGGAGTTCATCAGAACAGCTCTCCCCTCGCTCACGCGGCCTATCTGGCCGCGGTCGGGGGCGATTACAACGGACGCTCAATCGGGAGCGTTGGAATTGACGCCGTGGAGCAGGTTTATTACCGAGCGATGAATTATTATTTTACGGTATCCACCGATTTCGAAGCGGCCTATAACGCGCTCGATACAGCCTGCAACGATCTTTATGGAGAGGGAAGTTTTTCCTGTACTGAAATAAAGGAATCGCTTCAGGCGGTTGAGCTGGATCGGTTGACCCGGTGCGAAGGAAGAGAATCGCAGAGTCAGGCTCAAATTACTTCGGACGTGACCTCGCTTCAGTACAGCGTCAAGAAGAATGCTCGGCGCAGAGTTAATTTTTCGATGGCGAGCCTTGAGATAAACAAGAAAAAATGGGTGACGGTGCGGGTCGGCGGCCGGAAAGTGAAAGTAGCGAGAGTAAGAAGCTCCGGAGGAACGACTATCGTGGCTGTCAATCTCAAATACCGAAAATGGGCGCGGGGAAGTTATGGCGTCGTGGTGAGTTACAGAAGAAAGATCGGCAAATCCTGGCAAAGAGGAACGATAAGCGAAGACAACGTCTTGTCGATAATTTAGAATTATTGTAAAATTTGGCTATAACCAATTTCGTTGTATTCGTGCAGGTATTCGTTCTATTTGTGTCTTTTTAAAAACACTAATTTAACGAATGCGAGACGAAAAAAACGAAAAATTTTAATGATTATTTTTTCAGAACCATGCCAAGGAGGAAAAAAATAAAAAAGAAGAAAAAATGGGTTATCTTGAGCGCTCTTAAGAAAAGTCGGCGCTCGGAGGCGAGGTTCAGGGTTTCGCTTGTTTTTCTGATAGCCGGCTTGGCTTTTTCTCTTTTTCTTTTTCTCCTCACGCTGATAGGAACCCAAAGCGGCCGCTCCGCGGCAAAATTAGCGCCGGTTCTTCCGGCGGGAACGGCGGCAGCCGACTCGAGCTTTTCCAAAAACCCTCTTCTTAAAGATCCAAATCTGGATTTCACTTTGAAAATTCCGCCGCAATTGGGCGAGTGGTTATACAAAATCGGCTATGTGAAAAGTCCGGTTGACGAGACACTTTCCAATCAGTACGTGAATATCTATATCCCTCAAAGCACAAATTCCTCGACAAACAATTTCGACGATTTGGCAAAAAGCATTCTTTCCATTCGCCAGTTTTCCCAGAAAGAATGGGTGAAACTGGAAAAAGGCTGTCAAAAGGGAAACCAGTTTTATTGCGAGACAGCCGGTGTCAAAGTGGGTGAAAAAGATAGCCGGGTTTTCGCGTACATAAAACCGGGGGATTGCCCCAAAAGAATCGAAGCTAAATGCCGGCTGGCGGGAACAATAATCAAAAGCTTTACCCTCAAGTAGTTTAAGAGCCTCGCCGGAGGCTCTTGTTTCTAAAATTAAGCTGTTATGACTCCGATTTCGCGTCTCGCAGGGGGATTTTTGAAAAAAAGAATTGAAAAGTTAAGGAATGTTTTTTTGGCGACATTTCTTTTTTTGATTGTGACGATTATTTCCACGCCCCTCATCGTGAAAAGAGGCATTTCTTTTTTGGCGGAAGAGACGCTGGAGGCGGTCTTGCTTCTGGTTCAGGTTGCCATTGCCTGGAACGTTTTTCAGCTCTACGAAGAAGCGGTGAGAAAGCGTGAAAAAGAAATCGGAGAATTGGAGAAAGAATATCAAGAGAGGGAAAAAGAACTCTTGGAAACTTTTACTTATCTCGGAAAAGTGAATGTCCAGATGTCGCTCATTAAAGATTTTTTGCAGAAACTGAAAGCCCCGGCCAGCCGCCACGACGTGAAGGACTACGTCAATGAGATACTTAAAATGGCCTTATCATTGAGTAAAAGGGATTAGATAACGCTTCGGATTATTCACGTCGGGCGGCATCAGACGATTTCAGAATACTGGCCGACTTCTCTGGGAACAAAAACAAGAGCAATCCGAATAGGCAACAAGGAGCTTTTGGAAATGGCGCGCGGCAAAAAGCATTGCAGCGGCCACGGGTACTGCATTGTTGCTTCGACGGGTTCAAACGCGCTAGGGCTCAAGACTTTCCTTGTTTTTGAAGAGAACGACGTTGACCGGGAAATTCTGGATTTTTTGGCGGCGGCTGTCAATCAGTGCGAGATAATTTATACTTTGTTTGAGTTGCGGCGCGCGGGATGAGTCGCGATCAGTCGCAAGGCTGCGCCGATTGATTTATTGGCGTTTTCTATGTTATTCTTGACGAAGAGGATTTTCTTTGTTATTTTTTATTATCGCTTAAACCAATTAAACAATCGCCAATATGAGCAAAAAAAAAGAGGAACTGATGGAAAAAATCGTTTCTCTTTGCAAGAGACGAGGACTGATTTTCCCCGGCTCGGAAATTTACGGGGGATTGGCCAATAGCTGGGACTACGGACCGTACGGATCAGAGCTGATGAATAATATCCGGGAACACTGGTGGGATTTTTTTGTGAAGCGCCGGCCCGATATGGTGGGAGTTGACTCCACCATCATTATGAATCCCAAAGTCTGGGAAGCCTCCGGACACGTGGCCGGTTTCACCGATCCTCTGGTTGAAGACAAGGTTACCCACAAGCGCTATCGGGTTGATCATCTTCTGGAAGAGCACGGCCATGATCCAATGGGGATGACACTGGATGCGATGCGGAAGGTTATTCAGAAAGAAAAAATAAAAAGCCCGGACGGGAATGAACTGACCCAACCCAAGAAATTCAATTTGATGCTGAAAACTTATCTCGGGCCGGTTGAAGATGAATCGGCTCTGGCCTATCTTCGCCCGGAAACAGCTCAAGGCATGTTTGTGGATTTTCAGCACGTACTTCAGACAACGCGGCGCAAGCTGCCTCTGGGGATTGCCCAAGTGGGGAAATGCTTTCGCAATGAAATAACGCCGGGCCAGTTTATCTTTCGCCTGCGGGAATTCAATTTAATGGAATTCGAATATTTTTTCGACCCGGAACGGGACAAATGGGAAGATGTTTTTGAAATGTGGCTAACTGAAATGAAAAAATATTGGAAGGAACTGGGCCTAAAAGACAAAGACTTGTATTTCCACGAGATTCCGGACGGGGAGCGGGCCCATTATTCCAAGCGGACCATTGACATTGAATACAAATTTCCTTTTGGACTCAAGGAGCTTCACGCCATCGCCTATCGGACCGACTATGACCTCAAAAGCCATATTGAAAAAAGCGGCAAGGATTTGACTTATACCGATCCTGAATCCGGGAGAAAATTCATTCCTCATGTGATTGAGCCGACTTTTGGGGTGGACCGCACCTTTTTGGCGGTTATTTGCGCGGCTTATCGGGAGGAAGAAGCGCCGACGGCCGATGGAAAAACTGAAACGCGCGTGGTTCTCAAGATCCCCAGTTATCTAGCGCCAATTAAGGTAGCCATCTTGCCGCTTTCCAAAAAAGAGGATTTGGTGAAAAAATCGCACGAGGTTTGGGATCTTATTCGCCCTTACTTCCGAAGCGAATACGACGAAACCCAATCCATCGGCCGAAGATACCGCCGCCAGGATGAAATCGGGACGCCCTATTGCGTGACGGTTGATTTTGAGACTTTGCGCGACAAGGCGGTTACCGTGCGCGACCGGGACACGATGAAGCAGGAGAGGATTAAGATTGATAAGTTGGTGAAATATCTCAAAGGGAAATTTGGGGAGTAATAAATTAACATATCAAATCTGATCAAGGAGGTGCTGGTCATGCCGGAGATTGATGATAGAGTTAGCGCCATCGTAGATCAAGGAAATGGAACATCCATGGTCTACTATAATGGTGACGAGCATTTCTTTCCTGTAGGTAATGACATCATCAGCGAATCAGGTTTAACCCAGGGGGCTGTGCTAAGCTTCGGTCCATTCGATGGACAGGGGCAAACTATTTATTATGAGGGGCAATGGTTAACCACCATCATCTAATCCCTCGGGCCAGCCCCCTGGCCCCATTCTTTGAAAACTTCGAGCGTTTTTAGGAGAAAAAAAATTCTGGTAGTTGAATATTAAGAAGGGAGGACGACAGACTATGGCGGAAATAATTTACACGGAGGTCATCCGCATCAACGGAACCCCTTTCCTAAATCCCTGCGAGTCATTGGAGAAGCTTGAGAAGTGGCTCTGGGAGAGCAAGGAGCGCTTTCGGCATATAAGCTGGAAGGTGGAAGAGTGGAAAGGGAGAAAAGAACTCTGTATCGTAGACACCCTGGAAATATAGACTATAGCCTAACGTTGTAAGCCCGGGGGATATTATCCCCCATTCCCAAAAGCGCTTGAATAATTCACTACAACTAGTTGTAGTGAAATTTTACTGCTGTATATGGTAGTGAGAATATAGCAACGAGACGTTAATGAAATTTATTATGGAAATAAAAGTCAGCGAAAATAAGGAGTTGTCCAAGGATTTCGTGAAAATTGCATTTGACGCAAAAATCGCAGAGAGTTTTTTTGTTGAAAAAAACGGCGAGAAAACTTTGGTGATAAAATCACCGGAGAAAAAAGAAATCAATCGAAGAAAGCTTGTTTTGCTCGCGCGGAAAATTATTCAAGAAGCCAAAAAGCATCGAGCGAAAAAAATCGCGGTTGATTTTTCAGATTTGAATTTCAAAGCAGTGAGCAGAAAACCGGAAGAAATCGCGGAAATTCTGGCGGTGAATTTTGAAATGGCAAATTATGAGTTTGTAAAATACAAGACCAAGCCGAAGGAAGGCTGGAATTTCGTGGAAGAAGTGAGAATCATTGCTGAAAAAAAGGATTTGAAAAATATTGAAGAGGGAATTAAGAAAGGTCGGATTGTTGGGGAGGAAACAAATGCCTGCCGGGAAATTGTCAATATGCCCGGCGGGGACATGACGCCGCGGGTTTTAGTTCAAGAGATTAAGAAAGCCATCAAGGATACTCCGATCAAAATGAAAGTTCTCGAGGAAGCGGATATGAAGAAACTGGGAATGGGCGGGATTTTGGGAGTATCGCGCGGATCAGTCGAAAAGCCGAAATTTATTATTCTTGAGTATATGATGTCGCGAAAAGAAAAACCAATTGTTCTCATTGGAAAAGGAATCACTTTCGATACCGGCGGACTGAACGTCAAACCGGAGAATTACATGAGCGATATGCATCTTGATATGACCGGCGGGGCGGCAGTGACCCATGCCATGATCGCGGCGGCGAAGCTGGGAGTGAAGAAAAAAGTCATCGGCCTCATTCCGGCGGTCGAAAACATGCCTTCGGGACAGAGTTATCGCCCAGGTGACATTTTGAAAACAATTTCCGGAAAAACGATTGAAGTGGCCAACACTGACGCGGAGGGTAGAATTATTCTTGCCGACGCGCATGGCTACGCCGGGAGATACAAGCCGCGGCTGGTGATTAATATTGCGACTCTTACGGGAGCCGTTAAGGTAGCTTTGGGCGAGAGAGCATCCGGCCTTTTTTCTAAAGACGAAAAACTTGGTAAGGAAATTTTCAGTTTAGCCGAAGAATCCGGAGATCCCGTTTGGCCAATGCCGCTTTGGGAGGAATACAAAAGCGATATCAAAGGAAATTTTGGAGATATTGCCAATTTGCGTTCGGTCGGAGATCCGCGCTATGGCGGAGCAATTCACGCGGCAATATTTCTTGCCCAGTTCGCGGAGAAGTTTTCCCGGTGGGCGCATCTTGATATTGGATCGCGCGATACTTTGAATCCAGATGAACTTCTCGCCAAAGGGGCATCAGGTGTGAGCGTGAGACTTTTGGTGAAGATTTTGGAAAAATGCAGTCTTTCGGGTTTCCTAAGATAGTATCTTAGGAAGCTCCTAGGACGAATTTCTAATATTTCCTAATCTCGTTGATTAGGAAACTAGAAAAAAGTTAGCTTTTGACTTGGTCAAAATTATATGAAGATTAGACTAGACAGTCATACTCTTAAATTGGACAATGATTTTTTAATCGATGCCCGAAAAAAATCCTCCGATATTCATCCAAAAGGATGGATTGATCCCAAGGCCTTTAATGAGATGGGCGAAATATGGGATAAAATTAGGAAGGAATATATGAAAGATGCAAATATAAACATAGAGATATTGCTTAAAAATATAATTGCGGAAAAGTATAAATTAGGGCCTGAGAAAATAGAATCGGCAGAAATTATTGGCGGTATTCCAGAACACTGGAAAGAGATGGGGAAGGGTAGCCTAAAATTGCGATAGAAGTGATGCATTTCAAAAAAACTATTCTCAAAAACGGTCTGCGGCTGATCACGGCGCCGATGAAGGACACAAACACGGTCACGGTGATCGTGACAGCCGCCGTCGGGTCGAAATATGAAACCAGGGAAAATAACGGCATTTCCCATTTTCTGGAGCATCTATTTTTTAAGGGAACGCGAAGACGGCCGACGGCAAAAGATATTACGGAGTCTCTGGACGCGGTGGGTGGGGAATACAACGCTTTTACGGGGAAGGAGCAGACGGCCTATTTTGCCAAAGTGGACACCCGGCATCTCGATCTGGCGCTGGATGTGGTGAGCGATATCTATCTCAATTCAAAACTTGACGCGCGGGAAATTGAAAAAGAGCGGGGCGTTATTTTGCAGGAGATAAATATGTACGAAGACACGCCGATTATCCAGGTCGGCGAAGAATTTGAAAAATTGCTCTATGGCGGCCAGCCGGCCGGATGGGAGACAATCGGAACGAAAGAAAACATTTTGAAAATCAGGCGGGAAGATTTTTTGAAGCATTGGCGGGAGCACTATACGGCGCCGAATACAGTTGTGTGCGTGGCAGGCAACATGAAAGAAAAAAAAGTGATTGGGGAAATCGGGAAGATTTTTTCCAAAATGCCGAAAAAGAAAAGCCGGGAAAAGCCGAAGGTTTTTGAAAAGCAAGTTGAACCGCGGATAAGGATTAAAAAGAAAAAAACAGACCAGTGCCATCTGGTTCTCGGCGCGCGCTCTCGCGATATGTTTCATCCAGACCGGTTCGCGCTTTCGGTTCTTGCAAATATTCTTGGGGGAACGATGAGCAGCCGCTTGTTTTTGTCAGTTCGGGAGCGCTTGGGACTCGCCTATTATATCAGTGCTAGTTACGAAAGTTACACGGACAGCGGCTATCTAGCCGTGAAAGCGGGAGTGGATATCAGGAAAGAAAAAATTGAAAAAGCGGCGAGGGTGATTGTTGGGGAAATAAGGGGGATTAAGGGGAGGAGAGTGAGTGAGCGCGAGCTCAAGAAAGCCAAAGACAATTTGCGCGGGAAAATGGCGCTTTCTTTGGAATCTTCCGATGAAGTGGCCGGATTTCTGGCCGGGCAGGAGCTGATGAGGAGAAAAATAGAGACTCCCGGGCAAATCCTTGCCCACGTTGATAAAGTGAGTTCAAGTGATATTATGAGAGTAGCGGGGGAGATATTTGTTAATGAGAAGTTAAACTTGGCGATGATAGGGCCTATTGGGGATAAGAAATATCTAGAGAAAATACTGCGATTGTAATTTTGAATTTTGAATTTTGAATTTCGAATTTCGAATTTTGAATGAAATTCGAATGATTGAATGTTTAAAACATTCTAAATTCAATAATTCAAAATTGATTCGAAATTTGAAATTAAAAATTCAAAATTCATGAATAAGACCATCGAAATTTCATCCGGCACGATTTTACGCACCATTTTTATTCTGCTCGCGCTGTGGTTTTTGTTTCTTGTCCGCGACATTGTTGCTCTTGTTTTTGTGGCGATTATCATCACGAGCGCCATTGACCCGATCGTGGACTGGTTCCAGAAAAGAAGAATCCCGCGCGCGCTCACGGTGCTGGTGGTTTATGTCCTTTTTATTTCCATCGTCAGCACGGCCGTCGGCTTTCTTATTCCGCCGCTGGCGGCCGAAATCAGAAGCTTGGGGGAAAACTTTCCCCAGCTGGCCGAAAAACTTTCCGGCTATTTCCGGATTTTGCGCGACTACGCCGTCTCCTATAATCTTCAGCAGCACATTGCCGGCTTCACGGCCAGCGTCGCCGAAAAAATATCCCAGGCCGGGTCGTCTCTTCTGGGCGGGACAGTGTCCTTCATTGGAGGAATCTTCGAGTTCGTAGTCATTCTCTCCATTGCTTTCTATATGTCCGTTCAAGAAAAAGGCATCAAGAAATTTTTCGCGTCGCTCATGCCGGAAGAACACCGTGAGTACATTTCGGGTCTGGTGGAACGGATTCAGTTCAAGATGGGCCGCTGGCTGCAGGGGCAGCTGCTCCTCATGTTTTTGGTTTTTGCCCTTGATTATCTGGGGCTGCTTTTGATCGGTGCCCCTTACGCGCTCATCCTGGCTCTTGTTTCAGGACTTTTGGAAATTGTACCCTACATCGGTCCGGTGATTTCGGCGATCATCGCGACCACCATCAGCTTCCTGCACGGGCCGCTTACCGGACTCTTGGTGCTGGGACTTTTTGTTTTGGTCCAGCAGCTGGAAGGATATGTGCTGACGCCTCTGGTCATGAAAAAAGCCGTGGGCCTCAATCCGGTGGTGGTGATTCTGGCGCTTCTCATCGGGGCAAAGCTTGGCGGGGTACTGGGAATAATTGTCGCGGTGCCGATCGCGACGGTGCTTGGAGAAGTTGTGAGCGATTTAACTAAGAAGGAAGAGTTAGAAAAATCAGGATAATCAAGGAGACAAGGGAGACAAGAATGTCCCAAAGATTGTTTTTGAGGCGGAATTGGCGTTGGGGAGAAAAGTCGGGAGCGCGGTGAAGTTTTTGATGGAAGGCATGAATTGGCGCCAGAAATTTCATTTTCATCCAGTGGTAGAAAAAAGTTGTTCCGTCAGGAAGAAGGGAAAAAATTATTCCAACGGCAATATTTGTTTTATTTAGGGTTAGATTTTGGGAAAGAATTGCAAAAACCAATCCTGATCCAACGGCCAAATCAATAGCTACTTTCCAGAATTCCCGCAGTTGGGATTTTTTATTCAAATAGTCGCCATGAGGAAAAAGATCCAACAGAAAGTGAAGGACGATGGCCAATCCCGCGGCGGCGTACGGATTCTCGACGTTCGCTCCCAGCGCCGCGCCGGAAAGAATGTGGGTGGTCAGTATCATTATAATTTTGAATTTTGAATTATGAATTTTGAATCAGCTTTGAATAATCGAATTTTTAAACATTCAAAATTAAGTCATTCGAGCTTGATTCGAAATTAGAAATTGGGAATTCAAAATTAATTGTGTATGTTAGGCAAGCTCTACATTGTCGCCACGCCCATTGGCAATCTTGAGGACATTACTCTTCGCGCGCTTCGGATCTTGCGCGAAGTTGATTTGATTTTGTGCGAGGACACGCGGGTTGCGAAGAAGCTGCTGGACCGCTACGAAATAAAAAAACCTCTCTTATCATACCACCATCACTCGAAGCTCTCAAGAGTGGAAAAAATCATCGAGCATCTCGAGAACGGAAAAAATCTGGCGCTGGTTTCGGACGCCGGAACGCCGGGAGTCTCGGATCCTGGCAATCGGCTGATTGCCAGTCTCCTCGAAACTAAAAGCGAAAAACTAAAAGCGAAAAACTATGGAAGAGAATTTTTGCAAATAATTCCCATACCTGGAGCATCTGCCGTCGCAACAATTGCGAGCGTCGCCGGAATTAGTATGGACAGATTTTGTTTTCTCGGATTTTCTCCGCACAAAAAAGGCCGCGAGAAATTTTTTCGTGAGGTCGCTGAAGCGAAATATCCGGTAATCTATTTCGAATCCTCGCACCGGTTTTTGAAAAATCTCGAGCTTCTGGAAAAATTCCGCCCGGATGTTAAACTGATTGTGGGACGGGAACTCACGAAAATGTTTGAGGAGACCAGACGGGGTAGCATCAGTGAAGTTTCGAAATATTACAAGGGTAATGACAATAAAATTAAGGGGGAATTTGTAGTAATCGCCTACTAATGAAAAAGAAATTTTACATTACAACTCCAATATATTACGTCAACGATTTGCCCCATATCGGGCATGCTTACACGACTATCGCAGCTGATGTTTTGGCGAGGTTTCATCGCGAGCGGGACGAGGACGTGTTTTTTCTGACGGGCACGGACGAGCACGGGCTCAAGATTCAGCATAGCGCTGAAGAGGCCGGGAAGGACCCGCAAAAATTTGTGGATGAAATTTCAGGAGAGTTCAAGAAACTCTGGGACAAATTGAACGTAAAGTATGACAATTTCATCCGGACGACCGATCCGGCGCACAAAAAGGCGGTTGGGAAAGTTTTGCAGGCTCTATATGAACAAGGCGCCGTTTATAAAGGCGAGTATGAGGGCCTTTATTGCGTCGCCTGCGAGCAGTTTCGTCAGGAGAACGAGCTGGTGGAGGGTCGTTGCCCAGATCACGATATTGTGCTCGAGAGGGTAAAAGAGGAATGCTATCTTCTGAAACTGGCCGATATTCAGTCGCGGCTCGTTGAGAAAATAGAAGGGGATGAGTTTGCGATCAGGCCGGAAAAATACAAGAAAGAAGTTCTATCTTTTCTCAAGAACGAAAAACTGAAGGATATTTCCATTTCGCGAAAAAAAGTTTCTTGGGGAATCCCGATGCCGTTTGACAAAGAACACACGACTTATGTCTGGGTGGACGCGTTTTTGAATTATCTGACGGGCCTCGGCTGGGACGGTTCCACCCTAGAGCTCGGCTCTAGGGTAAGTTCTGGGGTAACCAGGTTTTGGCCGGCGGACGTTCAGCTCATCGGCAAAGACATTCTGCGCGTCCACGCCACCATCTGGCCGGCGATTTTGGTACATCTCGGGATTCCGCTGCCCAAAATGTTGTTCGTTCACGGCCATATCCGCTCCGGCGGGAGAAAAATGGGAAAAACCTTAGGAAACGTCATTTCGATTAAGGAAATGCTCGAAAAATTTGGAGCAGACGGCACGCGCTATCTCCTGATGAGTGCCGGAACGTTCGGCGAGGACGTGGACGTGACAATGGAGCGGATGGTTGAGAAATATAATGCGGATCTTGCTAACGGAATCGGCAATTTAGTATCAAGAATCGTGAAGCTTTGGGAGGGAACTGATATTGAAATACCAAATGTTAAAACTGGCGATTGGAGTGAATTCTATAAGTTTACTTTTGATGAAATAAATATTGATAAAGGCTTAGATTATATTTGGAGAAACATTGTATCAAAAGCCAATAAGTGTATCGAGGAAAAAAAACCGTGGGAATTAAAAAAGGCCAATCCAGAAAAATTTGAACATAATCTAAAAGAACTTTTGGTGGATTTGAAGTTTTTTTCAGATTTGGTTTTTCCTTTCATGCCCGAGACTTCCCAAAAAATCAAGAAAGCGCTGGAAACAAAGAAAGCGGAGATTCTTTTTCCCCGGGTAAAATAATTTCAAACTTTACATTGTAACTTTTAACTTTGCACTTTGCACTTTTAACTTTTTATGATTGACACTCACGCCCATCTTGATTTTCCCGAATTTCAAAAGGACCGCGAGGAAGTGATTCTTCGCGCTTTTGATAGTGGAGTCAAAAACATAATCAATATTGGGGTGGATTTGGAGCGGAGTCGGAAAAGCATCGCGCTGGCGGAAAAATACGACGGGGTTTCTGCGAGTGTGGGATTGCATCCGGACTTTTTCATGGAACATGGAGCATGGAACATGGAACAAATTTTTGGAGAATTGAAAAATTTGGCGAAGAGTGAGAAAGTCGTGGCGATTGGGGAAACGGGGCTGGACTATCATCACGCAACACGTAACATGGAACATGGAACACGAGGTTTGGAAAAAATCAAAAAAAATCAAAAAGCGAGATTTTTAGCGCAGATTGAAATTGCGAGAGAATTAAATTTGCCCGTTATTATTCACTGCAGAGATGCCTGGAATGATCTGTACAAAATACTAAATACCAAATACCAGCTACCAGATACCAAATTTGTCCTTCATTGCTATAGCGGCAGTAAAAATGATACGGGGAAATTTTTGGGGCTTCCCAATGTCTGGTTTTCCTTTTCCGCCAACATCACTTACCCGAAGCCGGTGGAGCGGGCGGAAAGGCTGGCGGAGGCGGTGCGGATGGTGCCCCTTGACAAAATTATGCTTGACTCCGACGCGCCGTTTTTAGCGCCCCAGGAGTTTCGGGGAAAAAGAAACGAGCCGGCCTATGTGAAATATATTGCTGAAAAAATAGCGGAGATAAAGCAAATATCGGGGGAACGCGTTAAACAGGAAACTGACTTCAACGCGAGTAAATTTTTTGGCATTTTAGTGTATTAAACATAGAACTTTCTTTACGAACTACGAAGAAGTACGAAAATACAAAAACATATAATTTCGTACATTCGTATTTTCGTAAAGCGAAGTGTTTTCGTAGTTCGTAAAGACTTCTCGTGGTTAATAAAGACTTCGTGATATAATGGACATATGAATAAATCAGGCGCGCCGCTTATAAAAATAGAAAAAATGAGCGTGATTTTCAATCAGGGAAAGCCGAACGAGGCCAGAGTTTTTGATAACATTGATCTTGATATATACCCGCACGAATACCTCATTCTCTTTGGCCCGTCCGGTTGCGGAAAATCAACGCTCTTGAGCGTTATCTCGGGACTTCTCCCGCCGACAAGCGGAAAAGTCCTGATTGACGGCAAGGATATGGCAACCTTCACCGAGGAGGAGAAACTGAAATACCACCGCCGGCAAGTTGGGATGATTTTTCAGTCTTTTCATCTCATCCCGACGCTCTCCATCATTGACAACGTCTGTTTGCCGCGGGCGTTCGTCGGCGACGACTCGCCGGCGCGCGAGAGAGACGGGATGAATCTGCTCAAGCGATTTGAAATCGACGCTCACGCGGAAAAATTTCCCAATGATGTTTCCGGTGGGCAGAGGCAGAGGGCGGCCATTGCCCGGGCGCTGGTGAACGGCCCTTCGATTATTGTCGCAGACGAGCCGGTGGGGAACCTTGATTCCAAGGCGGCCTACAATGTTTTCCGGATCCTGGAAGAGCTCAACGAGGTGGACAAAAAGCTTATTGTTCTTGTCACGCATGACCCGAGCCACCTAGCCTATGGCGACCGGGTGATTTATATGCAGGACGGGAAGATAACCAAGACCGTTGAAGTGCTGGAAAGAAGATCGCCGACGATGAAAACGGGGAGGATATACCTCGAGGAACAGGAAAGAATCGCCGGGGCGTGGGAATCTTTTAAAAGCGGGATGCTGGGCAAAGCCTGGGAACTCTATAAAAAAGGGCGGCTCGACAAGGATTGGGAGCTGGTCAAAAAAGAGGAGCTTGGAAAAGCCTGGAAAGCGTACAAAGAAGGAAGAATAGGCGAGGAATGGGCTCTCGGAGAAGAATACGAACTAGTGAAAAGAGAGGAGCTGGCCGAGCACCGGAAGGCGAAGGAAATAGAGCGCATATCGCCGGATCTTCTGGCTCTGATGCGGTCTTTCCGCGATCTCACGCCGGAACAGATTGGGACGCTTCTCATCCCTTTCAAGGCCCAGCAGATTTTTTCGCATATTTTCTTTCATCTTCCCAGGAGTCGCCTCGATCTCGCGGAGAAGATGATTCAGGACTTTGTCGCCGGCGGGATTACGATTGAGAGTCTCGAGCGAAAGCTCACTGAGGAAGAATCTAAAGGAGGCGCCGGGTGGGACCGGCATCACGCCAGACAATTAATGAAAGGGATTCGGGATATTTTTGATCAGGTGAAAAAAATAGATTTTGGAAACATCAAAAAATCAGCCGAAGATATAACGGGATATTTGATTGAAAAATTCGGATTGCATCTTGGGGAAATGGAAAGGGCGAAGTTTCTGGAGTATGTCAAAATGCGCCTTGCGAACGAGCTTTCGGTGGATGAATTGCTGAAAATCGTTGATCGGCCGGTGGTGAAAGGTGGAGTCGGGCTTGACCACCGGACGGCAGTGAAGATGGCGAGGGAACTCGAGATAATTATGCTGGCGAGATATTCGATGTGATTTATCAAACTAAAAACTAAGAGCGAAAAAGAAAAGGCGGAAAAATTATTGAAAGAAGCCATTGAAATCAGCAATATGCTAGGCGCAAGCCTGCTCACCCTGAAAGGAAAAAACAGGTTCTAAGCTTTAAGTTGTTGTTTTTCGCTTTTCACTTTTAGTTTTTAGTTAAATTAATGATTACGAAAGATTTATTAAAGCTATCCACCCGCATGTTCACGGCCCGAAGGGGCCGGACGATCCTCACGATTTTGGGCATGGGGATCGGATTCGGCGTGATTTTGTTTTTGGTTTCCCTGGGATACGGCCTTCAAAACGCTCTTATTAAAACCATCACAACGGCTGGCGCGCTCACCTCGCTCGACGTGACACCGAATGAGCGGGAGGGACATGTTCTTACTCCCGCGGTGGCGGAGGAAATCAAAAGGATTGACGGCGTGAAAAATGTCGAAGCGAGCTATGATTTCGGCGCGCGGGTAAAATTCGGAGATACTACTTCAGATGCCCGGGTAGTTGTCGCGAGCCCCGCCTTTTTGGAACTCGAAGGGCTCAAGGTGACGACGGGGAAAACATTCTCTAAAGATAATTCTAAAGAAGTTGTGGTTTCCTCGGTTTTTGCGAAAATGTCGGAGAAAAAACCGGAAGAACTTGTCGGGCAAAAGGCTTCCTTTTCCATTTTTGTTCCCGGTCAGGTTGCCAGGGAGATGTCCGATTACACAATTGCCGGAGTTACAGAGAGCGAAGAGACGGTTTTTTACATCACCCGACAGGAAGATTTTCATATTCCGCCGGAAATTGCTTTTGCAAAGCTTAAGGTGGGATGCCAATCTGGCGAAGTTATGAATTCGGTGAGAGACGCCATTTCCGCGAAAGGATTTTCCGTCTCATCCCTTTCAGAAACCATTTCCGAAGTGACCAAGCTGTTTAGGATCCTGAATGTCACGCTCGGTTTTTTTGGAATCGTTACGCTGGTGGTTTCAGCTATTGGAATGTTCAACACTATGACAGTTGCTCTTCTTGAGCGAACGCTTGAAATCGGGATTATGCGCTCCATCGGCGCGTCGCGCCGGGATATTCTCCTGATGTTTGTCATTGAATCAACTCTGATGGGGCTTTGCGGCGGGGCAATAGGCCTGCTGTTGGGCGTGGTGTCGGGGCAAATCGTGAATTTGATTTTCAACGCAGCGGCCGGATATTTTGGAGGAAGGACAATCAACCTTTTTGCTTATCCGCTTTGGTTTTTGGGTATGCTTCTGGCTTCCTCAATTCTCATTGGTTTTGCCACCGGCATAGGACCAGCCAAGCGGGCGAGCGGGCTCGATCCATTGGAAGCGCTGAAATCGCGGTAGTCTTTACGAACTATGAAATTTTTACGAAAATACGAAAATTTATATTATGAACGGTTATAAAAAATACATATTATCACTTGCCCTAGCGTTAGTCTTCGCGACAGCGGCTTTTTCTGTTTTTGTTTATTTCGACAAAAATTCTTCTTCGCAGTCCGGACGAAATGAAGCGGCCATGAAGATTTCAAACGAGCAATCGAGGGCGGGGGAAATTTTGGGGGAAGAGGGATCCGCCTCGTCGGCGGACGCTTTGCGATTTTTCGAAAGCCAAAGTTTTCGCTCGCCGGCGATTTCGCTCGGAGGAGAGGCGGTTGTTTATCCGGGCGGCGGCGAATCCAAGGCACCGGAAATTTCAGACCTTCGCTCGGAACTTCTTGTGAGCAAGAATGAAAAGGACGTGAAATTTTTGGTTTCGTGGAAAACGAACAAGCTTTGCCAATCTTCGATTGAATTTCAAAGGGGAGGAGAGGCTTCAGGTAAAAGCGTTTCCGAGGACGGCTATGGCTATGTTCACAGCGCCGAACTTTCTCCTCTCAATTTTTCAACCACCTATTCCTATGCGGTGACGGCGCGCGACAAGTGGGGCAATGAGACGAAATCCGACAAGCTGGCTTTCTACACCGGCGCGCCGAGCGTTTCCATTTTTGATCTTTTGGGCGGCGCGTTTAAGGATATGTTCGGATGGGCGAATAAACGGTAGTTCAAAGTTCAAAGTTTAAAGTGAAAAGTTTTGGTGAAATTTTTTTTGCCGCGGCTTGACAAAATTGAATTGAGCAAAATAAAAAGATCGGGGTGATTGGGGAGGATTAGGGAAATCAGGGAAACTAGAGAAAAAGGTTTTAGAATAAAACCGATATTTTCTTTTTCAAAAAACGATATCGGTTTTTTATTTGGGGAAAGCTGGGTAAATTTGGATGATCGGGGCGATTGGGGAAATTGGGGGTTGAAATCAGATAAAAATTTCTGTTTTTTTCTAAGGGAAAAAAGTGGCCGCTTTTTCCGGTTCGGTGTTTGACGCGGTGCTCCTAAAAAACGAAAATTGAAGGTAGAAAGTTAAAGGCTGGGGGAGGCCCCGCATTAAAAAGTTTGTACCAAATTTTTAATACGGGGTAAACGTTAAATCTTATTCTTAAGGGGAAAAACGAGAAAAGAGAGTGAGGAGCGGAAAAGGACGGCAGTGGCATAGCCCAAAAAGACGTTAAAACCTTTTTATAAGAGAAAAAACGAATATAAAAAATGGCGGAATTGAAACGAAAAATAAAAGAATATTTTGTTCGCTTGGATATCAGAAGAAGTCTTGAGGGGAAGACGCGTTTTTTGCATTGGGAGAAAAAGAAACAGGCGGATGAAAATATGGACGAGCAACTCAAGGCGGCGCGGCTGAAACTGGCGGAGGTGTTTGGTCAGGAAACAGGTGATGTGAAACAAGCAGAACATAAAACGGAAAAAAAGGTTCAACCTTCGGATATCCGAAGGTTGAACCTTGGAGACAATGATCCGAGACTGAAGGCGCTTTCGGAGATCGCGAAGAAATCAAAATACAAAAGAGAATACCTGGGCTATCTTGTCCGGCAGAAGAAACTCCGGGCCCAAAAAGTCGGCGGGACGTGGAAGACGACGCTGGAGTGGGTGAGGGATTTTGAGCGGGAAGCGGAAAAAAAGAAGACGGAAACAAAAAAGGAGCTCTCCAAAAAAATGGGGGAGGGCGCGAGCCTGCTCGAAGCGGTTTCGGAAATTTGGAAAGGAAAATTTGCCGGGACGCGGCGGTTGGCGGAAATCACGAGACATAGAAAAAATATTTTGTTTTGGAAAACAAGAAAATCCTGGCGGGAAACCAAACTGGAATTTGAAAAGATTTTTGCTTTGCGGCAAATTTCGCGGCCGCTCGCGGCTCTGGCCGTGCTCGTCGCGCTCATCGCGCTTGCCAACATAACGAGAGCCGACCTTGCCGGCTGGCGTGACGAGGCGATGAAAAAAATCGCACTCGGGTATAATGCGGCGGTGGAAAAAGCGGTTGCCGTTGCGAAGCCGCTTGAGAAAATAAAAATAAGCCGGACGGCGATTGACGATATCACGAATAAAATTATCGGAAGAAAGAAGGTGCGGCAGTTTGAAGAGAAAACGGGATTGAGTTTCGTGGGACCGGAGGAGCGAAAAGAAAGCGTGGTTGAAGGAGAGGGCGTTGTAGCGGGAGAGGAAGACATGGAACATGGAGCATGGAACATGGAGCATGGAGGAATTGTTCTGGCAGAAACAACCGGGACGGAAAAGATGAACGTGGGCGATGTCGAAGTCAGCGCTTATCTCGAGGACAAGGACGGAAAAGAGCTGACGAACGGAGACTATGAGGTGCGCTTTTCGCTCTACAGCATTGACCGGGCGGAGTCCGATCCTTATCCCTCCGACGCGGATCGGGGAAGCCGCGTCTGGGAAGAGACCCAAACCGTTGCCATTCAAAACGGCCTTCTCACGAGCTATCTTGGAAAAACAACTCCCATTCCGACGACTCTTGATTTCGGGTCAAAAATATATTACCTGGGCATTCGGGTTGGGCAAGATTCGGAGCTCGTGCCGCGAAAACGCATCGGAGCAGTGCCTCTGGCCCGGACAGCCCTCAACGCCCTCACCGCTCAAACCCTCGCCGGCTATACGGTGGGAAATGCCGCCGGAAACATTCCCGTCTCGAACGGGACTCTGAACGCCAACCTCAACGCCCAGTATCTTGAAGGAATGCAAGCGGCCAATTTTGTCACGACAAGCAACGCGACCGCCTATGGATACCAAAGCTGGAAACTGGCGGTGAGTTCGTCTGACGCGGGACAGAAAATCAAAAACAACAAAGCGGCGATATTTGCCGGCGCGAGCGGCATCGCGACTTCGAGGACTTTGAACACTCTCACCATTTCGCCGACTTACGGCTCAACTGACGACACGATTGCCGAAGGTTCGACGCCGCTTGTTGTGAGCACCACAGGCAATCTTCAGGGCGGAGGCTCGGGAACGGCCGGCGGAGGAATCTCTCTCACCCTTAACACGATTGCCAGCCCGATTTTCACGGACATCACCGCCGGCGGGAATCTGAATCTCACCGCTTCCGCCAATCTCATTTTCGGCGGGACGACTTCGCTCGGGGAAACCACGGCTGCCACCGATTCGGGAGCTTATCTGGTCGGGGTTTCTTCAGCCGGTTTCATAAATTCCGCTTCCACTAACGTCCAGGACGTCTTGGCTGATTTTGACACGGCCATCGCCAGCGGGGGACCCGGCTCGATGTGGACACTCTCGGTGGGCGGAGTGATTTATCCGACTAACGCGGCCAGTGACCTTGCCATCGGAGGCTCGACGCTCGCCGCTTCCGTTTTCGGGATTGACGAATCGGCGGGGAATTTCTATTTCGGCTACGACAACTCCGCCAATCCCACTTTTCTTTTCGAGGCCACCGACGCCGACGCCGGGAGCTTTGGCTTCAACACCAATGACGCTTTCTACATCACCGGTGCGAACTTCGGCATCGAAACAACCAATCCCTCCACTTTCAAGCTGGAAGTGGCGGGGGACATCGGACCGGAAGCCGACAACACGCGCAACTTGGGCTCTCCCACCCGCTATTTCAACACCGCCTACATAAGCAATATCGTGAGCGGCGGCTCCGGAACGGTGGGCTACTGGTCCCGCACCGGAACAACCCTCTCTCCCGCTACCGCCGGAGACGACATTGTCCTTCCCACCGGAGATTGGATCGGCCTGGACGCCGCCAAGGCCAGAATGGTTTTCAACGACGCCGCCAGAGACAATCTCACCATCACCGACGGAGATCTTCTTTTCTCGGCTGA